>RCNF010000044.1_pt1 | contig 47386 bp, 51 predicted proteins | sample 2041311 | NCBI WGS metagenome assembly RCNF01 (sample SAMN09708228, study PRJNA481090) | Marine sediment metagenome, whole genome shotgun sequencing project. | biome: marine sediment; feature: ocean; material: sediment; isolation source: Sewage treatment plant 2 marine sediment (STP2) ...
AATACCGTTAGACTAAAACCCTAAAACACCATCCGGTTCTTACTCTGACCCCAGACTTCTGGACCGGCTTCAGTATTCCTTCTGCCGACTATTCCTCTCTGGGACCCACCGGGACCATGACATGCACTAGCGGTGTGTTATCCCACATGACATACGGCCCACCCGCATCAGGGTCGCGGCTCATGCCCTCAATCATTTCCGAAGATGGCATGAGCAGCATTAGATGGGGTCCTTCCTGAACCCAGACACCCCCATCATTCGGGTCTGTTGCGGCCGGATTGTTGTTGTTAACCATCGCATCGCCCTGCAGCATGTAGGAGGTGCCGATGACATCAGTAGCAAACGGTTCGCCAGCGGCAGCTGCCTTCATCCACGCCATCCAGACAGCGTCATTGCACATCGGGTGCATGTCACCCGGTATCAGGCCGACGCCCGGTATGCACGTCCAGCCGTTTGAGCCCTCTCGCAAGATCGTTCCATCCACATCCATAATCGTCGCATCGGCTGAAACGCTCGCTGGCGCTGCAGATATCGCACGCTCAATTTTTGTTTCGACCGACTCCCCATCTTCTGCAAAGACTGTCAACGACAGACCAAGGCAGATACACCCCACGGTACTCGAAATGACTTTTGTTATTGTATTCCCCAACATTTTTTCTTGTCCCCTAAAGATTGAAGCCGAAGTATTTCTTGTAGAATACTCTTTGGGAAAACACGATACACCAACGTGTCGGGGATTGTAAATTTGCCCGATTGCCATTCTTTGTACCTGTTCCAGTTCCTTCAGGAGTCAACGTTCATGCAGAAGTTGGAGGTTTATCAATCCCTGTGGGCGATGGAGCTTCGTCAGCCAGGGCATGCAGAACGATCGATGGCGGAGAACTTTCAGATGATCGCCGATGCGGGCTACGACGGTGTCAGTATCGATCCGAGTGTTGCCGAGATTTCTGACTACGCCGAGGTTGGCCCGCTTTGTAAACAGCACAATCTGGGCTGCATGGTGAATGCATTCCCGTACTCTTTGGATGATATGCAGCCCATACTGGAGTTTGCCAAAGAGCTTGATGCCTGCATGGTCAATGTCATTGGCGGCGTAATGCCCGTCTACGCGAGTGACGCGATTCCGGTCATACAGCGCTGGAGGGATGATGCAGAGCGAATCGGCATGCCGATGATATTTGAAACTCATCGGGACAGCCTGCTAAACGATATGTTCTATACCTTGCAGGTTCTCGATGCTGTTCCTGATTTGCGTTTGTGCGCGGACCTTTCACACTTCGTCGTCGACAGAGAGATGCGAATACCGTTAGGCGAAGCCGATGCGGCTTACATACAACGAATTTTAGAGCACTCCGATTCGTTTCAGGGCCGTGTCGCGAATCGCGAGCAGGTGCAGGTGCAGATCGATTTTCCGCAGCATCAGGAGTGGGTAACAACCTTTAAAGGTTGGTGGAGGACCGGCCTGCAATTGTGGCGGGAGAGAAACCCCGGTGACGCAACGTTGCGGTTCTTGTGCGAGCTTGGACCACCTCCCTACGCGATCACCGATGCCAATCAGAAGGAGCTGTCTGACCGATGGGTGGAGGCATTGCAGATACGGCAATGGGTGCTCGAGATGTGGGCCGACCTTGAGCAGGACGAGCGACTCAATTAGATCGTGGGCAACACTTTTCTGCGATAGATAATGTGCATGCCTATGCCGCGGCTGGCCATGAAGATCGTAAATGCCAACCAAAGTCCGTGGTTGCCGAAGTCTTGCAACAGGTACCACGCAGGCAGAAAAACAAGCAGCGCAGAGATCACCATGATGTTACGCATTTCGCGTGCTCGTGTTGCGCCGACGAAGACACCGTCATACAGGAAGGACCAAACTGAAACGATGGGTGATATGACCAGCCATGGCAGGTATTGCAGGGCCGTGTCACGGACGTCGACCAGGTCGGTGAGTGTGTAGATGAGCAGCTTGCCGAGCAAGGCATAGGCCATGCAGAAGCAAATCGCGAAGATAAATGACCAGCGCAGCGTCAGTCTGACGGCCTGTTCAAGAGCCTCGCGGCGGCGTTCGCCAACCGCCTTGCCTACCAGCGCCTCGGCCGCGTGAGCGACGCCATCAAGTGCGAATGACGTCAGTGTCTGCAGGTTCATTAATACAGCGTTGGCAGCGAGCACCAGGCCGCCCATTCGAGCGCCTTGCGCCGTAACAAAGGCGAACGTTGAAACCAATGCAATGGTGCGCACGAAAAGGTGGCCGTTGACTGAAAAGAAGGCAGCGTACTCGCGAACTCTGATCAGTTTTTCGGCCTGCCAGTGACCTGGGTGCCGTCTAAGCTCAATCGCCGCAAATGTCAGGCCAACCATTACGCCGGAGTACTCAGCGATAACAGATGCGAGGGCGACGCCATCAACCGTCATGTGCAAAGCAAGCACCAGGTATAGGTCGAGCAGTATATTGACGACATTGATCGTGAGCACGATAATTAATGGTACCCGCGCGTTCTGCAGGCCAATGAACCAACCGATCAGGGCATAGCTGGCGAGTGTTGCCGGAGCGCTCCAGATGCGAATGGAAAAATACTCCAGCGCGAAAGCCTGGACATCGGGCTCCGCGCCGATCAACGACATCGCGATGTTGCCGATCGGCACATGCAACGCTATTAACGCCATTGCTATCAGCAGCGCAACAATGACGGCTTGTCCGAGTGACACCCTGAGTCCGTCGTAGTCGTTGGCGCCAAAACACTGCGCGGCGATACCGGTTGTTCCCATGCGCAGGAAATTAACGCCGGTGTACAGGATCCCAAAGATGGTTGCGCCGATGGCGACAGCGCCGAGATAGGCGGCATTGTCGAGGTGCCCGGTGACACCCGTGTCTACCATGCCGAGCAAGGGCACGGAGATGTTGGATAGAATCAGCGGCGCAGCTATGCGCCAGACATCGCGGTTTCCAGGAAGTCGTTGCTCGCTCAAACCACGCTCATCAGAACGCGTTGACGCCAGTCAGTTCTTTGCCAACCACTAACTGGTGAATGGTCTCAGTTCCTTCGTAGGTAATTACGCTCTCAAGATTGAGCATGTGCCGTATCGGAACATACTCGGCACTGATGCCACTGCCGCCGAGAATATCGCGCGCATCTCGCGCGATATCGATTGCTGCACGACAGTTGTTCCACTTGGCCAGCGATACCTGTGTTGGATTGAGCTGGCCCCTGTCCTTGATACGCCCCAGCTGCAACGACAACAATTGAGCGGTGGTGATGCGTCGACTCATATCAGCCAGTCGAATCTGAATCGCCTGCGTATGTGCAAGCGGTCGGTCGAACAGAACCCGGTCGCTGGTGTAATTGATGACCTCATCAAGACAAGCCTGAGCGGCGCCGATCACACCCCAGGTGATTCCATAGCGTGCTTGCGTCAGGCAGCCCAGCGGTCCTTTCAGCCCGGTCACGTTGGGCAGGACGCTGGCTTCCGGGAGGCGCACATTGTCGAAAAACAGCGCTGCAGTGACAGAAGCGCGCAACGAGAACTTGTTCTCAATTTCCTGGGCCGTGAATCCGGGCATGTCTTTTTCTACGATGAAACCCTTGATGCCTTCCTCGGTAGTCGCCCAAACGACGGCTGCGTCAGCAATGGTGCCATTGGTTATCCACATCTTGGAGCCGTTCAGGACCCAGTCCGTCCCATCGCGCTTCGCATGGGTTTTCATGTTGCTCGGATCAGAGCCGCCTTGCGGCTCGGTGAGGCCGAAGCAACCGATTGCCTCGCCACGTGCCATCGCGGGTAACCAGCGTTGTTTTTGCTCTTCTGAGCCGTAGGCGTGGATCGGATACATCACGAGACTGCTCTGCACCGATACGAAACTGCGCAGGCCACTGTCAGCTCGCTCCAGCTCCTGGCAAATCAGGCCGTAGCAAATGCTGTTGAGACCCGCACAATCATAGCCGTCGATAGAGCTGCCGAGCAGGCCGAGTTCCGCGACTTCGCTGATCAGCTCGCGTGGGAAATGATGTTGCTCAAAAGCTTCGCGCATCTTCGGGATCGCACGGTCATCAACGAAGCGAGCCACGGTGTCCTGCACCATGCATTCTTCTTCGGACAACTCGGAGCGCACGTTGTACAGGTCGAGGGGATTCAGTCTGGATTTGCTTGCAGCCACGGAAGGCTCCTTTCGCGAGGCATTCGTTGTGAGGGCGTCGATTCTAAACGAAGTCGCTTGCCCTGGTACACACCATCAATAAGGTATTCCGGCTCGCCGATAAAGAACCGATAGCAGCCATGCCGGGCCGATCATCATCATCTGCAGATCCTGCACAAGCGGTCGGAGACCGCCGTTGTGCCGCTGCCCAAGCCACAGGCCTATGATTCCCCCGACGAGCAGGCCGCAGGCGACGTGAGTCAATGAATACTCGGACTGGACCAGCCACATCTGGATTGCAGCGCTGCCGACCATGAACGGCAGCATGCCGATTGCGAGGGAGATCGAAATGATGAAATAGTAGACGGCCGTTGCCATGAGAAATGTACTGCCCCAGTTGAGGAGCGGGGATATTTCGTAGAACGCATCCGGTATGGGTAAGGACCAGAGCAAACCGACCGTGCCCAGAACGACCATCGGTACAGCGGCCCAGTACACGAATGGGTAGTTAAGGTCGCGATGACTCTCTTCGTATCGCGCCAGCCAGCTATCGGTCTCGGTCACAGCAATTCTCATTACAGCGGGCCATGTATTCTACACGCCGTGCGGCATAGACATAACGAGCCGCAAAGGAGACGTATCGCTCATATCGGACAATTGTCAGATACTTTGCGTCGAACAAAAGCTACATTAAGTGTCTGTTCAGGTTAGGGGCGGCTAAATACGCCCACAAACCGCATTTGCGGCGCGATGCGCTGTCTGTGCCAACAATTTGAGCGACTCTGACTCGCCTGGAACGATGACTCAGAGGCGCCACTGGAGGAAAACCATGAATATCAAATCCAAGTTTATGAGTGTCTTGTTGCTGGGTGCTGTTGTACTCACAACGGGTTGTGAAACCCTGAATCCTTATACGCAGGAATCCGAGATGAGCAACGCCACCAAAGGCGCGCTGATCGGTGCTGCCGCTGGCGCTGTCGTTGGACTAGCGTCTGGTGATGATGCAGTGGAGCGTCGTCAGCATGCGCTCATAGGCGCGGGTGCTGGAGCACTTGCGGGAGGCTCGATTGGTTACTACATGGATCGTCAGGAAATGAAGCTGCGCGAGGAATTGCAAGGCACCGGCGTTAGCGTCACGCGAAACGGCGACCACATCACGCTGAACATGGCCGGTAATGTGACCTTTGCTACCAGCAGCGCGGATCTGAAGCCCGCATTTTTCGATGTGCTCGTTTCCGTGAGCAAGGTTCTGAAGGAGTTTGACCAGACGATCGTGGAGGTTGCAGGACACACCGATAGCACCGGATCGGAGTCCTACAATCAGGCCCTGTCCGATCGTCGTTCCGCCTCTGTCTCCAAGTATCTGGAAACACATGGCGTAGCGAACGAGCGCCTGATTACCATCGGTCTGGGTGAGTCTATGCCGGTCGCAGATAACGGTACTGACGTTGGCCGCGAGGCGAATCGCCGCGTGGAAATTACAATGGTGCCACTTACAGCCAATTAGTGGCATTTTGAAGAATCGAGGCCCGGCATCGAGACGACGATTGTCGGGCCTTTTTTTTGGCCTATACTGACAGGCATGCCCTGAGAGCAGCCATTAACAAAATATAATAAGAACAAAGGCCGCGACATGAAACGCACTTACGAGAAGCGCGATTCCGGGACCTGGATCGAGGCGACGGGGTTCGTCAGACGAGTGTTGACGGACGATAACGAGGGGTCACGACACCAGCGATTCGTGCTTGATATGCGAAGCGGACAGACTCTGTTGGTCGCACACAATATAGATCTGGCGCAAAGAGTGCCGGTTGGCCTGGGTGATCGCGTGCATTTCCGTGGCATGTTCGAGTGGAACGACCTGGGAGGTCTTGTTCACTGGACGCATCATGATCCGCACGGGGTGGAGGACGGTGGCTACGTTCGCTATCGAACCGAAACTTACGAGTGATCGGCGTGATCAGGTTGTCGTTTGTACTGCACCAACGGCCAAAATAACTGTTGCGCTGCCGTAACGGGCTCGAGATTTTCAACGCCGAATTCATCCGGATATTTTCGCGTAATCCTGGCCGTGCCGAATAACACGTCCCAGAAAAACAGCAGGTTTCCGTAATTGCCCTTGTAGTTGGTTATGCCATCACTCTGGTGTTTCCCGTGGTGAGCGGAATGCGTCGCTGGTGTAGAGATTGTTCTTTCCAGCACCCACATCACAGGCGATAACCAGGGGATTCTATAGAGAGGCGCATCCCATCGAACGTCAGAATGGGCGGCACAGATAACGGTGAGCTTGACCACCAGATAGACCGCGTACACCTTGCCCAGGCCCATGAAGATCAACGCGCCCGAACACCAGATTCCCGGCATGACGAGATAGTAGAAAATGTTGTTTCTGTAGACGACGCGCACGCTCAGGTACTCAGCGTCGTTGTGCGGCCGGTGCAGGTTGTACAGCCACGGAGTCTTGTGCGTGATGCGATGCTGCCAATACTGCGTCATGTCATCGAAGACGAGCAGAAGACCAATCTGAGCCATTACTGGCAGATCGATGAGAACGTCTTCGGAACCAGCAAAGAAAAACCCCATTAACATCCCGCTGGCGAGCAGAATGAACGGCTGAGTGAGCACCAGCAATGTCCCCGTGCTCACCGACTCCACGATGCCGTCTTTGCGTTGCTGGCCAGGTTTGTGAAACAGATTCGTTCGCCAATACTCTGCGATGCCGAATGCGAGAAAGACGGCAAGAGCTGCGATGATCTCTGGTTTCACAGGTAGCTCCATCTAACAAGGTTGCGGGCCAAGAATACGCGGCTTCTGATTCTTCCCACAACCGGCGCTATCTTGCACGGTTGATCAAGATCGATTGTCGGGATGGACCGGATCAGATGTTGTACGTTATTGTGATGAAACTGCTGACTCTGAGGCGCCGTTGTCTTTTCAGCGCGGTATCGTCTCCAGTCGTTTACACACTGTAAACCATACCCATTCGGGAACCACTGATGATTGACTCTTTTCTTGCGTGCATCTCGAAATACCGGAAGCACTTGTTGGGGGTTGTCGCCGTCCTGTGCGCATACGCGGCACTGGGGTTCTTTCTTGCCCCGTGGCTCGTCAAGAAAAACGCCATAGCTGCAATTGACGCACAATTTGATGCTGAACTGGCCATCGAAAAGGTTGCGATCAATCCATTCGTCCTGAGCTTGCGCATAGACGGGTTGCATCTTAATGAGGCTTCGGGCGACAGCCTCGCGAAGATCGAGCAAATATTCGTCAACTTTCAATTGAGCTCAATATTTCGCAGGGCCTGGACTTTCAAGCAGGTTCACTTTACAGGCCCTGAGTTTTTCGTCGCTCGGGACCAATCCGGGGAGCTCAATTTAGCGAGTCTCGCGCCAAAGCTGGCAGCTGAAGAAATCGAAGCACCAGAACTGGGTACCGATGCTGAGCCTGCCAGATTGCTCATATTCGATTTTGCAGTACGCGATTCCGCGTTGCATTGGGATGATCTGGTCCCAATTGATCCTGTGCACACGACCTTCGGCCCAATCAACATTCAAATAACTGAGCTGAATACGTTGCCGCTGCGTGCGGGCCAACAGGACGTTGTCATTACGACGGAGACATTGGGCGCGTTGAGTTGGTCAGGAAGCTTGCAGCTCAACCCGATCAACTCCAGTGGTCGGGCAACGATCACGGGCTCGCACTTTCCTCTGACCTCTGCCTATATGCGATACGAAACGGGCTTCGACATCGTCGAAGGTACGGCTGACGCAGGCCTGGACTACAGCGTCATGACGCAAGCCGATGGAACGATTCGGGCGACCGTCGATAATTTCGACCTCACGTTTTACGACGTGCTGGTGCGATCGTTTCATGGAGCAAATACAGAGGGTGGTGATTCGCACGACTTGATCTCGATTCCATCTATAGAACTCAATGGCGGTTCGTTGCGTTGGCCTGAAAAAGCGGTGGAGCTTGAGTCGTTGGCGATTAGCGATGCGGTGATCGGCCTGTACCGAAACGCGGTTGGTGATTTCGATTTCGGGACGGCCAGTCGCGCGGACGATGCTGATGCGCAGGTGAGCGCAAGTGCCGCTATCAAGCAAGACTCAGATGCATGGAGGCTCTTGCTGCGTAAGCTGACCGTAAAGGACATGTCGGTAGGACTGCGGGATGATAGCGTGCAACCGCCGGCTGAACTGGGGATCAGCGCTCTGAATCTAAGCGTATCTGATATCAGCAGTGAGTCAGGAGCTATCTTTCCGACCGAAGTCGATCTGCTTTCGCGTAGCGGAGGGTCTGTTTCTCTGAGCGGCACATTGACCGTGCTGCCGGAACCGATTGCAGACTTCCATTTCACGGTGGATGCGATGGCACTTGCCAATGCACATCCTTATCTCAAACCCCTGGTGGACGTGAATCTCGATTCCGGTGCCCTGAGTCTATCGGGTCGACTGCGAAGTTCGCCTGATGATCGGCTGCAGCTGAGTGGCGATCTTTCAATTGTTGATTTCCTGATCACGGAAACGGACGAGGGGTCTCGCCTCGGTAGCTGGGCTCGTTTTGATGCCAATAAGTTCGCATTCAGCAGCGCTGGTCAATCCCTTGAGATCACCGAAATCCAGCTGGACGAGCCGTATGGCGACATCCGGATCGCCAGGGATGGCAGCGTAAACCTGGGTCGGGTCAAAAAGTCCGACGCAGCAGACGGCGAGGAGTCGATCGACGAAGACCCAGCGGCCAGAGAGATTAGTTCAAGCGCCGCCGATACGACATCGCCGCTCGCGGTTACCATTGGCAAAGTCGTTATCAATAATGCGGCAGCGGATTATGAAGACCTTTCTCTGCCGCTACCCTTTGCTGCCAAGATCGCCGATCTGAATGGAGATCTGACCACAATCGCGACCGACAGTAGTGAGCCTTCGACGGTGGCGCTGGAAGGGAAAGTCGATGAATTTGGATTCGTGCGCGTATCGGGTTTCGTCACGCCATTGGATACATCGCGCAATACTGATCTGAAAGTCTCATTTCAGAATGTGGCCATGCCAAAGTTCTCTGCCTACACAATTCCATTCGCAGGGCGAGAAATCGCCAGCGGCAAACTGGACCTGGATCTGGGTTACAAGGTAACAGCGAGCGAACTGGTCGGGGAAAACAAGGTCGTGCTGCGTGACCTGGAGCTGGGCGATAAGGTGGAACACCCGGGAGCCATGAGTTTGCCGCTGGGCCTCGCTGTCGCGCTGTTGAAGGATTCTGAGGGTAAGATCGATATCGATCTGCCGGTCCGAGGGAACGTCGATGACCCGGACTTTCGCTACGGTGGTGTCGTAGTGAAGGCGTTCGGCACGCTGATCGTAAAGATCGTCGCTTCTCCGTTCGCGCTGCTCGGAAACCTCCTCGGGGTTGAAGCGAGCGAGCTGGAGTTCATTACGTTCCCGCCTGGCCGTGCTGACCTGACACCACCGGAGCTTGAGAGGGCCGCAAAGCTCGCGGAGGCGCTCGCACTGCGGCCGGAGCTGGTGCTTGAGTTGCGCGGTGTCATCGATCGTGAAATGGACGGCCGCGCACTAAGAAGCGCAATGTTGGACGCATTGGTTGAGGCGCGTTTAGCGATCAATGCAGCTGGAGGTGCGGACGAGGCGATGTATGCACAGCAGCAAAGAGAGGTCCTTGAGCAGCTGTTTTCCGAATCCGAACCCGATGCTGCCGCAACGCTCGATGGTCTGCGTTCTCAGTTTACCGGCTCCATCGAGGAAGCGGACGACGGCGACTCAGGCAGTCAATTTGATGAGCTCGCGTATGCCGCGGAATTGCGGCAAAGACTGATCGACGTTCAACAACTCGAGGAGACGGAGTTGGCCGCGCTCGGAAATGAACGCGCCGCGAATACAAGGCTGGCTATTCTCGCGGCCGATACTGAGTTAAGCGAACGTATCGTCATTGGCGGCCCGCAATCGATCGACAGTGATATCGAAGACGGTGTCCGCATGAAAGCGACTCTGGGAACAGGGTCTGAAGATTCCAAGGCCGTGCTGGACGACTTATGATGCGGTGAGAAATGGACTACCATTGCGCGAAGACGTGCCAGCAACAATTAGGGAAAGGCCGTGGTCATCACCAATCTGGTACAAGCCCTGAAACCGAGACAAGCAAAAGAATGATGATCAGAAAATTATTCCGCGAACCGCTTTTTCATTTTTTATTGCTGGGCGGAGCTCTCTTCTATCTCTATGCCAGTGTGAACGGTGATCCGGCCAGCGCTGGTAGCGAGATCGTTATTGATGAGCAGCAGTTGAGCACCCTTTCTTCCGCATTTGAGCGCGTCTGGCAACGTGCGCCGACCGAGGTTGAGGTACAGGCGCTGGTCGATGCCCATATTCGAGAGGAAGTGATGTACCGGGAGGGCGTCCTGCTTAGCCTGGATCGCGACGATGCCATCGTTCGACGCAGAGTAGCGCAGAAGATGTCGTTTATTGCGGACGGTCTTGTACCGAATGCTCCGACCGAGGCAGAGCTGGAATCGTGGCTGGCAGACAATGCGGGCGACTATCGAGTTCCGGCAATATTCTCATTGCGCCAGGTGTACATTGATCCGCAGCGCCATGCGGATGATCTGGAATCGGTCGTTGCAGGCACGAAAGCAGCGTTGTCCTCGACACCCGCCGAGGTCCTGTTGGGGGATTCGACCATGTTGCCCTCGATGACTACCAATGCGAGCCAGCTAGCCATTGAACGAACATTCGGCAGCGAATTCGCTGCGGCGATTGAGGCCCTCGAAGTCGGCGGCTGGCAGGGTCCTGTCCGATCAAGCTTTGGGCTGCATTTTGTCGACATATCAGAACGAGTTCCGGCTCGCGACCCCTTGTTGGACGAGGTTAGATCTGCCGTCCAGCGTGATTTTCTGAATAGCAGGTCACAAGAAATAGGCGAAGCTTTCTATCAGTCTTTGCTAGAGCGCTACACGATTCGTTACACCAGCGCAGAGTGACAGCGTGAAACTAGCTCGTACGTTGTTTTTGGTCTGCGTTTTACTGACGCTAACTGCCGCTGCTCTCGCAGATGTGTTTCGACCCGCCTATTTGGAGCTGCGCGAGATCGATCAGGAGTCGTACGAAGTGCTGTGGAAAGTTCCCGCAGCTGGCAACGGTCGCCGTCTGGCAATACACGTTGTTTTTCCAGAGGGCACTGAACAGAGCAGTACACCTGTACCGTACGCCACAGACGATGCGTGGATAGAGCGCTGGCGAATTCATTATCCGGGCGGGCTCGCCGGCCAGTTCGTGGCCTTCGAGGGTAACGCTGCGTTCGTCAGTGATGTCATAGCGAGAGTAGAGCGTCTTGATGGGTCCAGTCAGGTTGAAAGACTGTCTGCGGGCTCTTCGGGTTTCGTCGTCCGACAGCCAGCAGATACGCAAGAGGTTGCATGGGCATACACTGTGCTTGGCGTCGAACACATTCTCGGCGGCGTTGACCACCTGTTGTTTGTGCTGGCGTTACTGATTATCGTGCGCGGCGGCAAACGCATAGTGGTGACGATAACGGCATTTACGATTGCGCATAGCATTACCCTGGTAGCGGCATCGGTCGGTCTGGTTGATATCCCGGGACCGCCGGTCGAGGCGATCATCGCGCTCAGTATCGTCTTTGTAGCGTCGGAGATCATCCACGGATCACAGGGGCGTCCTGGATTGACTGCCCGCGCACCCTGGATTGTTGCCTTCAGCTTCGGGCTATTGCACGGATTCGGATTTGCCGGTGCATTGGCCGAGGTAGGATTGCCGCAAATCGATATTCCTGTCGCGCTGCTAATGTTTAACGTTGGTGTCGAGATCGGCCAGCTATTATTCGTTGCAGCTTGTTTGCTGCTTGCAGGAATTGCCACTCGCCTGTCCCCGCGGTCACTGGCGTGGACAATGCCAGTGACCGCGTACGCGATCGGGACGGTCGCCGCTTTCTGGACAATTGAGCGTGTCCTGAGCTTCTGGGCCTGAGGCCTGATCAATCCACTCTATTGGCCAGACACAAAAAAGCCGCTCATGGAGCGGCTTTTAATTGCACTGTTACGATGACGCCGGTTATCAGGCGGCCATCGCGGTACGCAGCTTCTTGATGGCATTGGCCTCGATCTGACGAATACGTTCGGCCGACACGCCGTAAACTTTAGCCAGCTCATGCAGCGTTTGCTTGTCTTCGGTTAGCCAACGACTCTGTAGAATATCCTGACTTCGCTCATCAAGCGTGGTCATCGCTGCCGTCATTCGCTCCGTAGCATCTTCGTTCCAGTCAGTCTTCTCAACCAGCACGGCCGGATCTGCATCGGGGCTTGGGAGGTAAGCCGCCGGTGTATACAGGTGGTCGTCGTCTGCATCAGGGGACGGATCAAAAATAGCATCACGTGCGCTCAAGCGCCGTTCCATTTCCGTGACTTCTTTCGGCGTGACGCCAAGGTCTTTCGCGACCGCCTGAGTTTCTGCATGCGTCAACCAGGCAAGAGTCTTTTTGGACTTGCGCAGATTAAAGAACAGTTTGCGCTGAGCCTTGGTCGTCGCAACTTTTACGATGCGCCAGTTTTTCAGTACGAATTCGTGAATTTCTGCGCGGATCCAGTGAACAGCGAAGGATACAAGGCGAACTCCGAATTCCGGATCGAATCGCTTGACGGCTTTCATGAGGCCGACGTTGCCTTCCTGGATCAGGTCAGCAATCGGCAATCCATAGCCGTTGTAACCTTTGGCGATGTGCACAACAAATCGCAGGTGTGCCATAACCAGGGTGCGAGCCGCGTCGAGGTCTTCTTCCTCGCGGAAACGGACGGCGAGCGCCTGCTCGTCTTCCTTGCTAAGCACAGCGATTCCGCCGACTGCCTGAATATAGGCGTCGAGGCTGCCTACCGGTCCGGCCAGCATCAAATCGTGGTTCATTGTGGCTACTGCTGTAGTCATGTAGTACCTCCTCTCTTGGGTGCTGATTTTAGCACTCGGTGGGTTAGAGTGCTAACACCGGCAGGAAGTTCCGCGACAGCTGCAACAATAAATCGTTTAAAAACAATTAGTTGAGTATAAATAGGTGCGTGGGTTATGTAAAGAAGAATAACTCAGATCGGCGCTTGTGCGTCCGGTTATCGCTAGCGAGGCTCGATGCGCCGCATGTGTCTGGCGGCTGCAAACCATGACCCGGTAAGGCCCAGGGCAACAGCGATTGCAATGATAGCCAAACTTTCAGTCAGGCCCAGAGGGATAACCGCGATACCGCTCTGATACAGGCCCGCGAGCCGCGCTATCGGTTGTTCCAGTAAATACAGTCCATATTGGACCAACGAAAGTGCCAGCAGCCCGCCAAACAGGCCATACCAGAAGCCTGACCAAAGAAAGGGACGACGGACAAAGGCATTGCTCGCGCCGATAAGCTTGGTGACTTCAATCTCGTCGCGACGGTTCTGAATATCGAGGCGAATCGTGTTGCCGATAATGACGACAATGGCGATCCCGAGCAGCGACCCGCCGATGCCGATCGCGTGCCGCACAATATCCAGAATTGCATGAAAACGTTGTACCCATTCGGTGTCGACCTGGACGAGATCGGCCTCTGGCAAATTGCCGAGCTCATCCTGAAGCACAATAATTGACGGGCCCGTATTTGCAGCACTGGGTCGAACGACCAGTGTGTGCGGTAAAGGGTTCTCGGCAAGATTATCAAGGGCATCTCCAAATCCTGATTGCCCTTTGAACTCGCTCAACGCCTGCTCCGCTGAAATGAGCTCGACAGATTCAACATCTGCTCGCTGTCCGATGATCTGAGCAAGTCCTTCTGCGTCCTCAAGCGGCAGTCCACGCTGCAGGTAGATCGAAAAATCCAGTGCATTGTTCCAGCTGCCACTGATCGACTGAGCATTCTTGACGATCAGATTCAGCGCCGCCGGCAGAGCCAGCGTTACCGCGATCACAAGAATGATCATCAGGCTCGCAAAAGGTTGTCTGACCAGTCGGCCCAGCGCCCCGATCGAAGTACTGGCGTGCCGTGTCAGCCAGGTCGCAAATGCCCCGGAAGATCGCACTGGTTTGATGGCGTCGGTGTGCCTCGTTACCGCCATGAGCCATCTTCCGTTGCAGTAACAACTGGCGACTCGTAATCGCTATCCGGGTCATCGTTCTCGACCTGTACCTTGCCGCCCTCCAGGGGAATACGGCGACAACCGAGACGATCAATGAGTGATATGTCGTGACTTGCGATGAGCAGAGTAACGCCGACTTCATTAAAGCGCCTGAAAATACGCATAACCTCAAGCGAAAGATCGGGGTCGAGGTTACCCGTTGGCTCGTCTGCGATCAGTAGCTTCGGGCGTGTGACGATCGCCCTGGCAATACCGACGCGCTGTTGTTCGCCGGCGGACAGCGTTTGCGGATTCTGCTTTTCCTTGTGCAGCAGGCCGACCTGCTCGAGCGCTGCGCGCACGCGACGGGCGGATTCGCGATGGCCAGCTCCTGCGATAACGAGCGGAAGTGCGACGTTATCGAAAACGGGCCGGTCATAAAGCAGTTTGTGATCCTGAAAAACCATGCCGATTTGCCGACGATAGGCGGGGATCTTGCGTCGCTTCACGCGTCTCGTATTCTGGCCGTCAACAATGACCTGGCCATCGGTCGGGCGCTCGATCAGTGCAATCAATCGCAGCAGCGTACTCTTGCCGGCACCGGAATGGCCGGTGATAAAAACCATTTCACCACGATCAATCGAGATACTGAGGTCGGATAGTGCTTCATGACCTCCCGGATAACGCTTCGTGACATTGTCGAGTTTGATCATCGCGATTAAGTCTCACGGCCTGCGAGCAGCGCATCAACGAACTCCTCAGCCGAAAATGGCTGCATGTCTTCTGCAGCTTCACCGATTCCAATGAACCGCACGGGCACGCCGAGTTCGTTCGCAACCGGCAAGAGGATGCCACCCTTGGCGCTGCCATCCAGCTTGGTGACTGTAATTCCAGTCAAGCCGAGTGCCTCGTGAAACTTCTGCGCCTGAACCAGTGCATTCTGTCCCTGGCTGGCATCGAGCACCAACATGATTTCATGCGGTGCATTCGCGTCCTGGCGTGAAACCACTCGCTGTATCTTGGCGAGTTCGTCCATCAGGCCCTGCTGATTCTGTAGTCGCCCGGCAGTGTCAGCAAGCAATATATCAACGCCGCGCGCCCGTGCTGCTTCCCAAGCGTCGAAAATTACCGCCGCAGGATCAGCTCCGGATTGCTGTGCAATGACAGGTACATCATTGCGCTCCCCCCATACCTGCAACTGCTCGACTGCAGCAGCACGAAACGTGTCGCCGGCCGCGAGCATTACCGAATGGCCCTGCTCTTTGAATCGTCGCGCAAGTTTGCCAATCGTTGTGGTCTTTCCGGCGCCGTTGACGCCAACCATCAAGATGACGAACGGCAAGTCCTGTTTCTCAATTACGAGGGGGCGCTCGACCGGTTCAAGCAAGTTCAATAGCGATTGTCGCAATCCGGACTTCAGCGCTTCGATATCCTTGAGCTCGTTTCGCGCCAGCTGTTTCTGCAAGTCATCAATGATCCGTGTCGTCGTAGTGATACCGACATCGGCCATGACCAACTGAGCCTCAAGTTCCTCGAGGACGCCTGCATCAATCTTCCCACCGGGGGCAAGATTGGCAAGATCATAAGTGAGCCAGCTGTCTCCCTGATTGATTTTCGCGCGCAGGCGCTTGAAGAAGCCTTCTTTCGCAGGTGGTTTTTCCTTTCTTGAGAACATTACTATTCGAATTCACCTGTTGAGGAATTAAAGTGGCGACAAATCACCTAAACTAACTGCGCCGGCCAATTAGCGCACGCAATGGAAATCAGGACAAGCATGGCAAAACATGCGAAAAAATCTCAACCCGGACGGTTGCGTATTGTAGCGGGAATCTGGCGCAGCCGTCTGTTGGATATAGCTGACGCAGAGGGTTTGCGGCCCACATCAGAACGCATTCGCGAGACGCTTTTTAACTGGCTCACGATGAAGGTCGTCGGTGCAAGGTGTCTGGACCTGTGCGCCGGTACAGGAGCTCTTGGGCTCGAGGCCTTATCCCGAGGTGCGGCCGAGTCTGTGTTCATCGAGAAATCGCCGCTGGCGATAGCGACCCTGCGACAGAATGTGGCGGCGCTGGAAACCGATAAGGCGTCAGTGCTTCAGGCTGACGCGCTCCAGTACCTGCGAAGCGACCAGTGCGGCCAGTTTGATATCGTATTTCTCGATCCGCCATTTGCTGCCGATATGCTTGAAGATTTGTGTAGACTCCTAGAATCGCAGGCAGTACTAGCAGCTGGCGCCAGGGTGTATCTGGAGCAGGATCGGGCGGGTAAAGAGCCGGCCCTGCCAGAAGGCTGGGAGACGCTGAAAACAAAGTGCGCCGGCAACGTGCGCTATTCGCTGATCGAGCCGGGTGCGGGAGGAGTCACAGAATGACAGTATCGGCAATGTACCCCGGAACTTTTGACCCAATTACTCTGGGCCATGAGGACCTGGTCCGACGATCATCGCTCCTGTTTGACAAAGTGGTTGTTGCAATCGCCGCCAATCCGGAGAGCAAGGCGCCCATGTTTTCGGTGGATGAGCGTGTAGCAATGGCTACCGCCGCTCTTGCAGATATCGACAACGTCGAGGTTACCGGCTATACCGGATTGACGGTCGACTACGCCCGCAAGCATGACCTGCGTGTGATTGTTCGTGGGTTGCGCGCCGTGTCTGATTTTGAGTATGAATTTCAACTGGCAAACATGAATCGTCATCTCACAGATGAGGTCGAGACGACCTTCCTGACGCCCACAGAGAAATACACCTTTATTTCATCGAGCCTGGTTCGCGAGGTCGCAAGTCTTGGCGGCGACGTGTCCGAGTTTGTGTCACCAAGAGTGAAATTGGCACTTCTGGAACGTTGTGGGCGAAGCTAGTTCGCCGGACGCGTGCGAAGCTAACGAGCAGCCCTCTAGTGCTGGCAGGTCTTGCAATAGAACGTTGAGCGCTGTCCAAGCACGATGACGGATATCGGTCTGGCGCAAGTGCGGCAGGCCTCGCCGTCACGCCCGTAGACTTGCAGCTCCTGCTTGAAGTACCCGGGCTCGCCGTCGCCACCGTAAAAATCACGCAAGGTTGTGCCGCCGGCTTTGATCGCCTTGGCCAACACGTCCTTAATTGCCTCCGTGAGTATCTCGTAGCGGTGCAGTGCGATCCGTCCAGCGGCGCGCCGTGGGTTTATTCCGGCATTGAACAACGACTCGCTTGCATAAATGTTGCCGACGCCGACAACGATGGCGGCGTTCATAATGAACTGCTTGACGTTGACGCGGCGACCCCGTGATTTCGACCAGAGGTAGTTGGCGCTGAAGTCGGCACCCAGCGGTTCCGGCCCGAGGTCCCGAAGTAGCTTGTGATTGGCGACATCCTTGCTGAAATGCAACGAACCAAATCGCCGCGGATCACGAAAACGCAGCGACTTGCCGTCATCGAAAATTATATCGAAATGATCGTGCACGCTAGCCGGAGTGTGTGACTCGACGATGCAAACACTGCCTGACATACCAAGGTGAATAATGGCTGTGCCGCCTGTTGTGTTGATCAGCAGATACTTTGCTCGGCGGTCAACGGACGTGACCGTTTCGCCAGGCAATAACCTGTCGACATCCTTGCTGATGGGCCAGCGCAGTTTCCGTTGTCGGATCGCTATGCCTTCAATTGAACGATCGACGATATGCGGCGCAATGCCGCGCCGGCTGGTTTCAACTTCAGGTAACTCAGGCATGCAGCGATTGTATCCCAAGGATTATTCGCACTGATCATTCCCAACGACCAATGTCCCAACGACCTGGCGGTAGAACAAGCGTGGCGCAGAAAGTGACGGGCAAAAAAAAGCCCGCTCATGGCAGGCTTTTCGGCAGCATATCGACGCGACGTCGATGGTTGTAAGTCGCGTCGCTGCTACTTGATCTTCGATTCTTTGTAAATCACATGCTTACGGATAGTTGGATCGTATTTCTTCGTTTCCATCTTTTCCGGATGAAGCTTCTTGTTCTTCAATGTCGTATAGAAATGGCCGGTTCCGGCGCTCGATACGAGTTTAATTTTATCACGCACAGTCTAATCCTCCGGCGCTTAAACGCGCTGTCCAGCAGCACGCATGTCGGCGATGACTTTCTCAAGGCCGACTTTATCGATGATTCGCATGCCGTTGTGCGATACACGCAAGCGTACGAAACGCTTTTCGGCTTCGAGCCAGAATCGCTTGTTCTGCAAATTCGGCAGAAAGCGACGACGAGTTCTGTTTTTGGCGTGAGAAACGTTATTTCCGCTCTGCGGGCGCTTCCCCGTGACCTGGCAAACCTTGGACATGGTGTATAAGTCTCTGTTTTTGCAATAAAGTTGCCCACGACGGGTGGGCAAAGAGCGGAACTTTATACCAGCACAGCAGAAGCAATACAAGCACCTGATGCGCTATATCAAGCCGCGGCTCGCCAGCGATGTGGTCTTGCCATCGCCAATGATCAAGTGATCGAGCAAGCGGATGTCCATCAGCTCCAGCGCGGCCTTCAGTCGCCGCGTGATTCTCTCGTCTGCCTGGCTGGGTTCTGCGACGCCGGAGGGGTGATTATGGGCCAGAATTACCGCCGCGGCATTGACCGAGAGAGCCTCCTTGACGACCTCCCGTGGGTAAACGCTAGTGCCGTCAATCGTGCCACGGAACATCTCATCGAAGCGCAGAATGCGATGCCTGTTATCGAGAAACAGGCAACAGAACAGTTCGTGGCCCAGGTGGCGCATTTTGGCGATCAGGAACGCTTCCGTATCGGCGGGACTGCGTATAGCTCGCCCGGCAGGCAGCGACTCCTCGAAGTAGCGCTGCGCCAGTACCGGCAACGCCTGAAGGATGGCCAGCCGGGCATCACCGATGCCCTTCTCAGCGGCGATTTGATCGGCATCAGCGTGCAACAGCTGCCGCAGGCCGCCAAATCGCTGCAACAGGCGTTGGGCGAGGTCAGGGGCGGCCGTGACCCCGCTACCGCCATGAATAAAGAATGTCAGCAACTCGGCATTGTTCATCGCGGTCACGTTGTGCAATAGCCGTACCGACTTCGTTTTGTTGCCCATGACCTATCCTTGTTGTTGAGCGCTCGTCCAGACCTTCATTGTGCCGCTGCGACTCCGGCATACAACTCGACAATCCGGTCTGGATGCCCGGTTTTGCTGGAAATGCGCTCCGGCAAAGGGCTAAGCTGGCACTATTGTTCGACTATCCGGGCAACCGGGCGATGTTGGGAAGAGCTGGATGAACGTTGTTCTTGGAATAACTGGTGGGATCGCGGCGTACAAGACGCCGGAGCTGGTGCGGCGTCTGCGTGACCGCGGTGCTGACGTGCAGGTTGTTATGACGGCTTCTGCCGAAGAATTCGTCACGGCAACGGCGCTGCAGGCGGTGTCCGGGCATCCTGTTCGGTCAAGCTTGTGGGACAAAGAGGCCGAGGCGTCAATGAGTCATATCGAGCTTGCCCGCTGGGCTGATCGTGTCCTGATCGCTCCGGCTACCGCTGAGCTTATGGCGCGCCTGGCGGGTGGCGCCGCCTCCGATTTGCTGACAACGCTGTGCCTGGCGACCGAAGCGCCGCTGGCAATCGCACCGGCCATGAACCACGTCATGTGGAGCAATCCGGCCGTACAGGCCAATCGAGAGTTGTTAGAGGGCCGGGGTGTGCAGATGCTTGGCCCGGACCACGGTTCGCAAGCCTGCGGCGAAACCGGTGCTGGTCGAATGCTCGACCCGGATCAAATTGCTGCGGAGATCTGCGGCCCGCAGCTGGTTCCGAGAGCTCCGGATAGCTTGCTTGAAGGAATGACGCTGTTGGTTACCGCTGGCCCGACGCGTGAGCCGATAGATCCGGTGCGATACATCACGAATCGCAGCTCGGGAAAGATGGGCTACGCCATCGCTCGAGCAGCGGCCGCACAGGGAGCGAAGGTTCTGTTGATCAGCGGGCCCGTGAACTTGCCGGAACCACAGGGCGTTGAGGTGTGTAACGTTCAGACGGCCGAACAGATGTTTGCAGAAACGCACGCACGAATTGCTGCCGCAGACATTTTCATAGGAGCGGCTGCCGTTTCTGACTATCGGGCCTCGAGCTCGGCGCCGCAAAAGATCAAGAAGAGCGCCGCCACAATGAGTCTTGAACTGGTCAGGTCGCCGGACATTCTCGCCTCGGTTGCCGCATTGGCAGACGCTCCATTCACTGTGGGATTTGCCGCCGAGACAGAAAACGTGCGCGAGTACGCGGTTGGTAAGCTTGAGCGCAAGAAACTCGACATGATCATCGCCAATAAGGTTGGCGATGATTGCGGCTTTGACTGCGATGACAATGCGGTGCAGGTTTACTGGGACAATGGTGAGCGAGCGTTTCCAATGGTCGCCAAGACGGAGCTTGCGCATCAACTAATAGAACTCGTTGCCGAGCGGTACGTTCATTCGCGCAATGCCAGCGGCACCGACAAACCAGTCAGCGCCGCAAACTCCACCAATAAATAAGGGACCGAACACCTTGCGATCCATTGAATTGAAGATCATGGATTCCCGCGTTGGGGATTCAATTCCATTGCCGCACTATGCGACGGATGGCTCAGCCGGACTCGACATGCGCGCCTGCATTGATGAGCCGATTGTTGTCGAACCGGGCAGCACCGAACTTATTCCAACCGGTCTTGCGATTCACATTGGCGATGCCTCGCTTGCGGCTGTGTTGCTGCCGCGGTCAGGCCTGGGTCACAAACATGGTTTGGTTCTGGGCAACTTAACTGGCTTGATCGATTCTGATTATCAGGGGCAAGTCTATATATCCTGCTGGAATCGCAGCGCAAAAGCGTACGCAGTACAGCCAGCAGAACGCATCGCACAAATGGTCTTTGTTCCGGTTGAGCAGGTGCAGTTCAATGTTGTCGAAGAATTCGACGGCAGCGATCGTGGTGCGGGCGGGTTTGGCCACTCGGGGACTGCCTGAGCGGCAAGTCTGGTGTCGCTAGTCGTTCAGACCTTTGAGGGTTCTGAAACGGCTGATGTCGCCGTCGAACCGAGCGATGATCGTTTGCTCATTCGTCTGATACTTGAGTAGGTTTTTCTGGTGGCGCTGGATCGTACCCTTGGTTTCCAGCAGATCATCAGCCAGGTCTGGTTCGATCTGCGGCGCACTTTCATCTTTGTTGTACGGCCTGTATTTTGCAGCCTCGATCAACAGGGCGTTAAGCCGTGTATCGAGATTGCGCAGGTAGAGTTCAGTTACCCGTGCTTGCGCCTGAAACAGCTCAACACGACGATCGCGGTGCATTACGATTTCATCTTCCGACAGATACGTTGCAAGCAATGCCTGATCAGCACGTTGTTCCAGCTCTTTCTGCGTCTCGAGTTCTTCGGCAGCACGCTTGGCTGCAAGTTGCTCCGGCGTTTGCTTGCCTTGCACGTTATCAACGGTGATGCCGTGGTCATTCAGAATCTGCTTCGGCAGCTCGGCGTACTCCGTTGGAATGCTGTCGTCAAAATGCACGACGCCCTCGTCATCTACCCAGCGGTAAACACGTTCCGTATCGGCGGCCGCGCCGGAGACCAGAAAAATCAGTACAGCGCCTGTTATAAAACTATTCTTCATCTGCTAACTATGCCATGAGTCCGTTTGCCCAAACCGGGACTGGTTCGCGATTTTGAGCTTAATCTGCGCCGAGGCATCTGTAAACTGTTGTCGCTGAATTTAGGGTTTTCAATAACTTAAGACTCAACGCCGTATTTTTTGCGATAGCTCAAAACTGGTTCAAGGAATTCTTCATATTCACTTGATTCTTCTAGAGTATTGATCAAATCTGCCAGTCTTATGATGCCGATTACCGGAATTCCGAGCGATTGTTCGAGTTCCTGCACTGCCGAGCGCGCCGATTTGCCGCGCTCCTGACGATCCAGTGAGATCACCAGACCGCCGACCTCCGCGCCGGCCGATACAATAATCTGACAGGCTTCGCGAACGGCAGTTCCCGCCGTAATCACGTCATCGACAATAAGTACTTTGCCCGCAAGTGCCGCGCCGACAATGCTGCCACCTTCGCCATGCGCCTTCGCTTCTTTGCGATTGAACGCGTACGGCACATCAATGTCCTGGTGCTCTGCCAGCGCAGCAGCAGCAAGTGTTACCAGCGGAATACCTTTGTAGGCGGGGCCGAACAACATGTCGAATTTGACGCCCGATTCGGCGATCGCGGCCGCATAAAAACGACCGAGCTTTGCGGCTGCATAGCCTGTGCTGAACAAACCTGCATTGAAAAAGTAGGGACTGACCCGACCGGACTTGAGCGTGAACTCGCCAAATCTCAATACACCGAGTTCCAGTGCGAGGGCAATAAATTCTTGTTTATAAGCACGCATGATGTTGGTCTTCTACAGGGCTTCTGTATGATGATCGCCTCCGAGGTGAACCCGGCGCGAGGAGTTGGACACGTTTCTGTTGATGCGCGCCAGAGTATGCCATACGTGTTACGTTTTTTGCCTATTGAGTCGCCAATCGTTCTGCAACAGAACCTCCGGGGAGTACTACATTGTTTCGAGTGATCAGCCTGAACGCTAATGGAATCAGGGCAGCTGCGAGAAAGGGGTTTTTCGACTGGCTGAAAGAGCAGGATGCGGATGTCGTGTGCATACAGGAAACCAAAGCGCAGGTGCACCAGCTTGAGGATGAGTGTTTCCGTCCACAGGGCTATCACTGTTACTACGAGGACGCGGTTAAAAAAGGCTATAGCGGTGTTGCGATCTATACGCGACACAAACCCAGGAAGATTGTTCGGGGCTATGGCGATGCTGAGTTCGATAATGAGGGCCGCTACATCGAAGTACAGCTCGACGGTATCAACGTCGTCTCGGTATACCTGCCGTCCGGATCGTCCGGTGACGTTCGTCAGGACGCCAAGTATCGCTGTCTGGATTCATTCTCCGAGCAGTTGAAGGCACTGCGGCGACGACGCTCACAAAGCATCATTTGCGGCGACTGGAACATTGCGCACAAAGAAATCGACATCAAGAACTGGAAGGGCAACAAGAAGAACTCCGGGTTCTTGCCTGAAGAGCGGGCCTGGATGGATAAGGTGTTTAGTGAGTTTCGCTTCGTTGATGCGTTCCGCCAGCTGGAGCAGGAGCCTGATCAATACACCTGGTGGTCGAACCGTGGCCGTGCCTGGGACAATAATGTTGGATGGCGACTGGACTATCAGGTTGTGAGCACCGGGCTGGGCGAAAAGGTTTTGCGGACCGCCATCTACAAAGATCAGCGCTTTTCCGATCATGCGCCGCTGACGACGGATTACGACTGGAGTCATGGTGACTAGCTCAGCGCCACGCGTGCAGGTATCAATGAAGGACGCAATCCTGAACCGGCGCATGCTGATCTGCGCTTTCACCGGGTTCACGTCAGGCCTGCCGCTCTATGTCCTGATTCAACTGGTACCGGCGTGGTTGCGCGTGGAAGGCGTAGGGCTGGCAGAAATCGGTTTCTTCGCACTGATCGGCTTTCCTTACACGTGGAAATTTCTGTGGTCGCCGGTCATGGATCGCTACACGCTGCCGTTCCTGGGGCGGCGTCGCGGCTGGATGTTCGTGACGCAACTGGCGCTATTGGTATCGATTGGGACATTGGGCTTCTTCGAGCCAAAACTGTCTATCTGGACGGTCGCCTACCTGGCCGCCGCCGTCGCATTCTTCAGCGCCAGCCAGGACATCGTGCTGGATGCTTATCGACGAGAATTGCTGCCAGATCTGGAGCTGGGCCTGGGAAATACGATCCACGTGCAAACTTACCGGCTGGCAGGCCTGGTGCCTGGGTCGCTGGCCCTGATCCTCGCCGATCACTTGCCGTGGAATATTGTGTTTGTTGTGGTCGCGGCGTTCATGGCGGTCGGTCTGATCCTGACCCTGGTCATCCAGGAGGCGATCTCCGAACCGACCCCACCCAAAACAATGCGCGAGGCCGTTGTTGAGCCATTTCGCGAATTCGTGCAACGCAAAGGACCTGCCACTGCGCTGCTCATTCTTTCGTTTCTATTTCTCTACAAGCTTGGTGACAATATGGCGACAGCCCTGTCGTCGGCGTTCTACATAGACATCGGATTTACTCTCACGCAGATCGGTTCGATCGCCAAATTCGCATCACTGGTTGCCGCAATTGTCGGCGGTGTCATCGGTGGCCTCATGATGCTCAAGTTGGGCATAAACCGCGCGTTGTGGGCCTTCGGTGTCGTCCAGGTAGTCAGTATTCTGGGTTTTGCGGTGCTGGCTGAAGTGGGCGCCAATCCATGGGTGCTGGGCATGGTCGTTGCCTTTGAGTATCTGGGTGTCGGGTTAGGCACCGCCGCATTCACGGCATTCATCGCGCGAACGACCAACCCGGTTTTTGCGGCAACCCAGTTCGCCTTATTCACCGCTCTGGCGGCCGTTCCTCGAACACTCGCCAACGCCGTGACCGGCGTCATTGTTGAGAGTGTCGGTTGGACGACGTTCTACCTGATTTGCGCGATTGTCGCGATTCCGGGCATGCTGCTGCTCTTCAAAGTAGCGCCGTGGAACGCGGATGAGTGAAGTTCTTGAAGTTCAGGTGGGTCGTCTGGACGAACTTGCCGACCCCGGCTGTCGCGAGTTCACGATTGGCAAGGGTGACTGGCCTTTTCGCGGCTTCGTTGTACGTCAGGGCGACGCCATTTACGCCTATCAGAATTTCTGCGTGCACGTTGGTCATCAACTGAACTGGCAACCCGACGAGTTCCTGACCAAAGATCAATCGGCGTTGATGTGCGCTTCTCATGGAGCGCTATACGATATTTCGAGCGGTGCCTGCTTCGCAGGACCGTGCAAAGGAAAATCGCTACGGGTGGTCGAGGTAGACGTGCGCGATGGAGTTATCTACGCCACAGGGCCCATGTCCATGTAAACCATTGCCCATGAAAATCATGGACAACGACCATGAGCTTGCTGGATGTGGCCAAAGCCCCGCTCAACCGATACGTGTCAACTTATACGGTCGAGAAAGTCCAACGGGTTATTAAATCCAACCGGGATCTCGCTATTGTTCTTGCCAGCAAAATCTTCGGGATCCATATCGACTGAACCGGACCAGTCTTCGGGAGCGGCTGCCTCAGTGATGAGCAGATCTGGCCAGTTTTCGAGCTCGATCTCACTGATCGTGCCATCGAAGAACTGAATTTCGACCGTAGTGCTGGCCTCATCCACTGCGACAACTTCAAACAACGCCCCGTTCGGACGATGAAACCACATGCCAATAGTAGGGTATGCAACAGCCATTTAAGTGTGCCCTCAATTTGCACCATAAATAATGCGCTCTCTATAGTTATAGTTGAATAGTGGGATTCCGCAATACACCGGGAATTAACGATCCAGTCGCTCAAAGCGCCAGTCCCGAATTCGGTGACCGTGCCGCAGACCGCGACGCTCGAACTTGGTCATGGGCCTGCTTAGAGGGGCATCGCCGTCGTGCACGCGGCTTTCGGCACATTCGAAAAGGGTTGATTGATCCAGAGTCTCGCTAATGTGCTCTGCGTAGTTTTCCCAGTCGGTCGCAACGTGCAGCGCCCCGCCTTGCTGCAAACATCGGGCACACAACGACAGAAATGAATCCTGGACAATGCGACGCTTGTGATGGCGTTTCTTCGGCCAGGGGTCCGGAAAATAGAGATTGATACGCTGTAGCGAGTTCGCCGGAAGCTGCGTTTGCAAGACCTCAATCGCGTCATGAGCAATCAGCCTCAGGTTGGAAAGCCCAGCCTGCTTTGCGGCGCGGAGGCAGCGGCCAACGCCCGGTTCATGCACCTCAATGCCGATAAAGTCATGGGATGGATTCTCTTCGGCCTGTTGCACCAGTGTTGTTCCATTGCCGAAACCGATCTCGAGTGTTTTCGGTGCGGAACGTCCGAAAACCTGGTCGAGATTGAGCTCCTGTCCGGAGAAGTCGATACCCAGCTCAGGCCATAGCTCATCAAGCGCGCGCTGCTGCGGTGGTGTCAGGCGCCCGGCCCGTCGGACAAAGCTGCGGATCGTCCGCCGCTTGCCAGTTTGTTGCTGTTCGTCGCTCACAGTAGTCGCTTATTTCCTGTCTGCCAGCTTGATCGGCCCGGCGTTCTCGGGTCGTTTGCCCTCAATTTTCTTGTAAAAATCGCGGAATTTTTGCATGTCTACGTCCGGGTCGCCGCTTAAGTGAATCACCGGGCCAATACCGACACATTTGCGGCCATAGTCGAGAAACCCGGGTGCTACGGGGACGCCGGCCTCAAGCGCAATACGGTAAAACCCGGTCTTCCATGCCGGAGTCCAGCTGCGTGTTCCTTCCGGTGCAAGGCCAAAGAAAAATTGGTCGCTTGAGTTCATCAGATCGACAGCCTTTTGTACTGCTGAACCGGCATGCTGGCGGTCCAGCGGTATTGCACCCATTAATCGCACATAGCTACCCAGCGGAAACCAGAACAACGAGTCCTTGAAGAAAAACTTTATGTCGAATCCGATAGCAACCTTGTAGACGAACGCCCAGTAGGCATCCCAGTTCGATGTATGTGGTGCGGCGATGACGACCGCCTTCTTGACGTCCGGCACACCGCCTTCGTAGCGCCATCCGCCGAGCCAAAACAGGAATCTAGCTACGCGTGGCCAAAACATGTGAGGTCGCCTTGTTGAAGATCATGCATTGAAACGCAACAGCTGCGTCGTAAGCAACTCGACGCAAATCTGCCGGCCTGTTCAGGCGCTGCCGTTCGGCCGCCCGACAAGTGCGGCGGCCGCGCCTGCAGCAAGCATCGCGCTACCAAGCAGCACATTGCCCTCGAGTGCCAAAGTAAGAACACCGCCAAGCAGGCCGGTCGCGGCGAGAACCAGCCAGAAACGCTGTTGCCGTTGTGCTTTGAGTTCGTCGCGGATCTGCTGCAGCTCAGGTGAATCCATTTTCAGCTGTAAATCGCCGGACTTGATCTGCTCCGCCAGGTGTTGCACAACGCCAGGTAACTCGCGCAGCGCGTCGCGCATCTGCGGCAGATTTTGCCGCAAATCGTCCAGCATTGCCCGACCACCAACCTGCTCACTCATCCAGCGCTTCAAGACCGGGTGCGCGGTCTTCCACAAGTCCAGCTGCGGATACATTTCGCGACCCAGGCCTTCAATGTTGAACAGTGTCTTATGCAGCAAGATCATCTGCGGTTGAATTTCGACGTCGAAGCGTTGTGCAACGCGGAACAAACGCATCAATACTTGCGCGAACGATATCTCGGCCAATGGCTTGTTAAAGATGGGTTCACAAACCGTGCGTACAGCGGCTTCGAGTTGATCGACTCGGGTGCCTTCGGGGACCCAGCCCGAATCGATGTGCAGCTTCGCAATGCGATAATAATCGCGATCAAAAAATGCCAGGAAGTTTTCCGCAAGATAGCGTTGATCCGTTGGGCTCAGGGTCCCGACGATGCCAAAATCGACAGCCGCGTATTTGGGCATTTCGGGATCTGTCGTGATGACGAAAATATTGCCCGGATGCATATCGGCGTGAAAGAAGTTGTGTTTGAAAACCTGCGTGAAGAAAATCTCCACGCCGTTCTCGGCAAGGACCTGAATATTTGTTCCGGCGGCCTTCAGCGCATCCATGTCGCTAACTGGCGTGCCGTAAATGCGTTCCTGGCAGAGCACCTCTGGCCGACAGTAGTCCCAATAGACGTCCGGGACGTACAGCATGTCGGACCCTGCAAAATTGCGTTTCAGCTGCGCGGTGTTGGCCGCCTCCCGCATCAGGTCCAGCTCGTCAATAATGGTCCGTTCGTATTCCGCAACAATCTCAAGCGGACGCAGTCGTTTGCCATGCTCCCAGTATTTGTCCGCAAGGCGAGCGATCATATGCAGCACACCCAGGTCGCTCTCGATTTTCTCCTGCACGCCGGGCCGGAGGACTTTCAAAACGACTTCCTTGCCGTTCGGCATTTGTGCGCTGTGCACCTGAGCAATCGACGCGGCGGCAAGTGGCTCGAAGTCGAAGCGCCTGAACACCTCGTCTACCGGCTTGCCATAGGCAGCATTCAATATTTCTTTAGCCTCCTCTGCAGGAAAGGGAGGAACGGTGTCTTGCAGCTTCGCAAGTTCATCAGCAACGTCGAGTGGTAACAAATCGCGTCGCGTTGAAATGGCCTGGCCAAATTTCACGAAGACAGGGCCCAGCTCCTCGAGCGCCAGGCGAATGCGCTCACCAAGCGGAGCGGCGCTGCTGCGTCGTCTGGGCAACAGGTAGAAGAAGAACCGCAGTGGGCGCAGGAAGTGTGTGGCTGAAATAATGTCATCCAGCCCGTACTTCACGAGTACCCTCTGAATTCGCAGAACCCGGCGCAGGGTACCTTTGCGTCGCGTGCTCATGCTGTGTCGCCAGACCGGTCCAGCCGATTCAGTCTTGCTTCGAGTCGGTCAACATCGTCGCGTAGCGCGTCAACCCGGGACGAAAATCGATCCGTTTCGTATCGGCTGGGCACGTCCCGGCTTTCTTCCTGAACGTATTCACGAATGTTTCCGCCCATGGTTGAGCGCGCATCGCGGGCCCAGTTGCGCAGACCTCGGGCAGCCTCGCCCAGGCGGTGAGCCGCCACATCGCCAATGATTCCAGCCAGTTCCTCTTCGACATCGGGTGCTGCCAGCCGCAATAGTTTTTGAAACGCACGTGCGGTGCTGGCATTTCCAGTCAGCTCCAGCGCGCCGTCGCGAATGGCCTGTTCGCCCGTGTCGCCCGCCATCTTGGCGAGCGTCAACAGCGATCCCGTGATGACAACGTCCGGTTCGGCTTCAGTGTCGGATAAGAGGGCAACGCTGCCGTCCTCAATGACGAAATACATTGCGAGTGCAGTGTCTCGGATGCGAATGGCCACCCGCGTTCCATCCAGCTGCGCACATAATTCTCGCGCAGGTGTGGTCGCGCGGATATTGCGATTGAGCAGTCTGGCGATCGGCTGCAATACAAGTTCGAGCGAATCAGTCATCCTGCTGGCTCAGATCTTGTAGCCGACATGCAAGGCGACAATGCCGGCGGCCAGGTTGTGGAAACGACAACGTTCGAAACCGGCGTCCCTGAGCATGCCAAGCAGGGTCTCCTGGTCCGGGTGCATGCGGATCGATTCGGCCAGGTACTTGTAGCTGTCCTCATCACTCGCGACCAGCTTGCCAACCGCAGGCAGGACCTTGAACGAGTACAGGTCGTAGGCGGGCTTAAGTGCACTGGCAGGCTTGGAGAACTCCAGAATCAACATCTTTCCAGCGGGCTTGAGCACCCGATACATGGAAGCCAGCGCAGCTTCCTTGTTGGTGACGTTACGCAATCCAAAGGCAATCGTTACGCAGTCGAAGGTATTGTCTTCGAATGGCAGGTTCTCGGCGTCGACCTGCGCGATCGAAAAATTGCCGGCCACACCGGCGTCAACCAGTCGGTGCCGACCCTGTTTGAGCATCTCGGCATTGATATCCGCCAGTACGACATGGCCTTTGGGACCAACCTGACGCGAAAACTTGATCGCGAGGTCGCCGGTGCCTCCGGCGAGATCGAGCACTGTATGACCCGCACGGACGCCAGCCTGATCTACGGTGAAGCGTTTCCACAGTCGGTGCAAACCGGCAGACATCAGGTCGTTCATGATGTCGTAGCGAGTCGCAACAGAGTCGAAAACCCCTCGTACGAGCGTAGCTTTGTCGTCGCGAGTTACAGTCTTGTAGCCGAAATGTGTAGTTTCGGCCGAGGTGTCGGATTTAGCCATTATCAAGTACTTAGTCGGGCGATTGGCGAGCATACCCTGCTGCCGCAAGGCGGTCGAGGTAGCTGCGCCAGTTTGACTCTTTCTGCTGGCCCAGTTCGTACAAGTATGGCCACGTGTACAGTCCGGAGTCGTGGCCATCGTCAAATATCAAACGCACCGCGTAGTGACCGACCGGTTCGATCGTTTGCAAGACGACATTCTCCTTGCCGGTTTGCAGCACCTCCTGGCCCGGGCCATGACCCTTGACCTCCGCACTTGGCGAATGTGCGCGCAGATACTCAAACGAGTACTCGAACTCGCTGCCATCGTCGAAATTGACGGCGAGCAGGCGGGACTCGGTACGGAGTCGAATTTCGATCGGGGTTGCTGACATCGTTCAATTGTATCCTGCGCCGACCCTCATGGGGTGATTACAGCAGCGCTTGATGGCAGTGTGGCGGCCGAGCCTAAAGCCGGTAAGTCAGACCCAGGTAAGCGGTTCTGGGCAGGCCAGGACGTGCCCCTGCCGGGCGACGGGCAGCGACGTATTGTTCATCGAGCAGATTATCGATCTTCATGTAGCTCGACAGCTTTGTTGTAAATTCCCAGGAGGCAATGAAGTCCATGACAACGTGGGAATCGATGCTGGACTGCGGCTCAAGCGGTCCCTGGCCAGCATTGGTGCGAAGTTCGCCGATGTAACTCGCCGCCAGATTAAGGCGCCACTTTTCAGCGACAAGCCCAGTGCTAACTCGCAACTGGTGCTCCGGTATGTACGGCAGCTCATCGCCGACTTCGACATCGCCCCAGGGCTCGTAGCCACTTTCAAAAGCGCTGTTGAATTGAGCTTCGTTGGTCCACGTATAACGGAGTCCGAGCGGAATGTAGAGGTTGCCGACGTCCCAGCCATAATCAGTGTTTAGCTCAAGGCCGCTGACAGTAACTTCGCCGCCGTCGTGCTGGTCGCCGACTTCGCCACCGCCACCGGTGGACTCGGATACCGTGCCGACGAGGTTGTCGTAGTCGTTAACGAAATAAATCGCTTCAAAACTGAGTGTGCTGTTGTCATAGCGTGTACCGACCTCAATGTTCTGGCTGCTTTCGTCCTCTGCACTGCTGCCCGGTGCCGGTGGATTAAAGCCTTTGTGAATTCCGGCCAGTAGCCGCCACTCGTTGTTCACGCGATAAAGCGCGCCAATGCCGGGAATCCATTCCGAGACGGAGTTGCTGCGTACCTGTGTCGGTCCCTCTTCTCGATCCGGGTCCGCGGTCGAATAGTCCAGTCGTTGCATGTCAACATTCTCAAAACGAATGCCGGGTGTGAAGATCCACTTGCCACTGCGAAACTCAGTGTCAATGAATGCCGAGATTACATCGGCGCTGCTGACTCTGTTGGTCCTGGAACCGGGTGCGCCGGTGGTGGTCAGCAGCAACGTACTATCCTCCATGCGATAACTGTCTTCGTGCTGGAAGCGGTCTTCTTCGTCTTCGTGAATCCGCAAACCGGTTGTCAACGCGACCTCCGTTTCCCCCAAGTCGAAGCCCCAGTCGACTTTGGCCTGAACACCCTGCGAGTAGTAGCTGCGATTGTTGGCGCGCTTGGTGATGGCGTCGTCCGGACTGGTGTTCCCTTTTAGATAGCTGAGTTCGGACGCATAGGTTTCGGGGTCGTCAAGGACATCGCTGATGCCGGTGCCGTCAACCGCCTGCAACTTGTACCAGTTGCGCGCGAAATTGTTGCGATAGGCCGTGATTTCGCCGCTCCAACTATGGCCTGGATCGATTGCATAAGTGAGCTGGAATTGTTCATGTTCACTGACAAACAGGTCACCCGCCGATGCGGCATAACGTCGGTTGGGGTCAAGTGCAAAATCTTCATTAGTAAGGCCGAGGTAGGTTTCATCCGATTCCTGATCGGTGTAACCAAGCTTGAGTCTCAGGCTTTGATAAATATCGGCTGACTTGTCACTGTCCAACTGCAGCTTTGCGACGTAGTCCTGAAGGTCGTAGCCGGTATTGCCGCCGACCGGTCCGTCTATGGTCTTAAATCCATCGCTGGCTGCTTGCACGGTCTCGAGCAGCCATGAGATGCGCTCACCGTTGCCACCGTAGTTCAAGAGCACGTCTCTGGATGCGTGTTGGCCGACACGTAAATCGACCATACCGCCGCTAGCATCCGGAATCGGTGTCGAGATCATGTTGATCGCGCCGCCTGTTGTTCGTGGCCCGACGACAATGGAGGCCGGGCCCTTGAGTACTTCCAGCGAGTGCATCCGCCGTTGTGTGGGGAAGTAGTACGCGGACGGTGCGGAATAGGGCGCTGGCGCGATCAGCACGCCGTCTTCGAGGAGTGCTATACGCGCGCTTCTGTCCAGACCCGAACCACGAATGCCAATGTTAGGTCTGAGCCCGAAGCCCTCTTCTTCCTGAACGTAAACGCCCGGAACGGCCCGCAGTACACGCATGATGTCGGTCTGGATGAGAACGCCGAGTTCTTCGTTGCCGAGCACGTGTGCGGAGCCCGGAACGTCGGCGACATCCGTTCTTCGTCCGATGATGGTGACGGTGTCTATCGGTGTGACAACCGCACCCGGGTCGTCAGCGGCAGTTTGCGCGCTGACGGACTGCGAAATCAGGAAAAATGCGGCTGCGCCCAGAAAGGCGTGGCGTTGAGCGTGGCGAATCATGGTCTTGTCCGGGACGGCTTGTGATCGAATAAGTCGGGACCATAACGCGAATGAGAATGATTCGCAATACGGAAAGTACCTAGGCGCCAGGACAACGCAAACTATTGGGTGAGGAAATCGTCGAAAAGCTAACCTTTCGACGATTTTATCGACATATCAAAGAATATAGCGACTCAGATCTTCATTCTTGGAGAGCTCTGCGAGCTGCTCATCGACGTAACCGGCGTTGATCTGTACATGTGAACCACTCTTGTCCGATGCGTCAAAAGAGATACCTTCGAGCAAACGCTCCATCACCGTGTGCAGGCGACGGGCACCAATATTCTCCGTGTTCTCATTGACCTGAAACGCCACCTCGGCAATTCTTTGCACGCCGCTGTCTGTAAATTCCAGATCGAACTCTTCCGTTGCCAGCAACGCGCTGTATTGCGAGGTCAGTGACGCATCGGGTTCAGTCAGTATTCTGACGAAGTCGCCTGTTGTCAGAGACTTGAGCTCAACGCGAATCGGAAAGCGTCCCTGCAATTCCGGAATCAGGTCTGAAGGTTTCGCGACGTGGAAGGCACCGGACGCAATAAACAGGATGTGATCGGTCTTGACCATGCCGTACTTGGTGTTGACGGTTGACCCCTCGACGATCGGCAGCAAGTCACGCTGTACGCCCTCGCGAGAAACATCCGCTCCTTGTGACCCGGAGCTGCGAGCTACTTTGTCCAGCTCATCCAGAAACACGATGCCGTGCTGCTCGACGGCTTCGAGCGCCTGAGTTTTAAGCTCCTCATCGTCCAGCATTTTGGCCGCTTCCTCGTCAGTCAGGTGCTTAATAGCCTCTTTGACTTTGAGTTTGCGTGTCTTGCTGCGATTGCCGCCCATGTTCTGGAACATGCCCTGCAACTGGTTAGTCATTTCTTCCATACCCGGGGGCGCCATGATCTCAACGCCTACCGGCATTGCCTGCAGGTCGAGTTCAATCTCCTTGTCGTCGAGCTTGCCTTCCCTGAGCATCTTGCGAAACTTTTGTCGCGTGTCCCCGCCCTCTGCCGTCGGCGTTTCACTGGCAAGGCCCACGCCGGGTGAGGTTGGCGGCAACAACGCATCGAGAATTCTTTCCTCCGCTGCATCCTCAGCCCGGTGCCGGACTTTCGCCATAGCGTCCTCACGGATCATTTTGATTGATACATCCATCAGGTCACGAATAATGCTGTCCACCTCGCGGCCAACGTAGCCGACCTCGGTAAACTTGGTTGCCTCGACTTTGATGAACGGCGCTCTTGCCAGCTTGGCGAGGCGTCGCGAAATTTCGGTCTTACCAACACCGGTTGGCCCTATCATCAAAATATTCTTCGGCGTGATCTCTCCGCGCAGTGGCTCATCAACCTGAACCCGCCGCCAGCGATTTCGCAGCGCGATCGCTACGGCCCGCTTGGCCTCATCCTGGCCAATAATATGCTTGTTGAGTTCTTCGACTATTTCTCTGGGTGTCATCTGTGACATGGTCATTATCCGTGAGTATCTGGTTACGCCGCCGGAAGTTCTTCGACGATGATGTTGTGGTTGGTAAAAACGCAAATATCGCCAGCGATATTCAACGCTTTCTCGGCTATGTCTCGCGCCTCGAGGTCAGTGTTTCTGAGCAGGGCCAGTGCCGCGGCTTGCGCATAAGGCCCGCCCGAGCCAATGGCCATGAGGTCATCTTCGGGTTCAATCACATCACCGTTGCCGGAAATGACGAACGAGGCTTCTTCATTGGCGACGCACAGCAGTGCTTCAAGTCTTCGCAGACGGCGGTCAGTGCGCCATTCCTTGGCCAGTTCGATGGCCGCGCGCGTGAGATTGCCGTACTGCTCGAGCTTGCTCTCGAATAGCTCAAACAAGGTAAACGCATCAGCGGTGCCGCCGGCAAAACCGGCTATTACCCGTCCACCGGCCAGCTGCCTGACTTTACGGGCGTTCCCCTTCATGACGGTGTTACCCATACTGACCTGGCCATCACCGGCTATGGCGACTTTGCCATTGCGGCGAACCGAGACGATGGTAGTCCCTCGAAATTGTTGCATGGTGTTGTTCCTGTAGCGGGGGTCGTGGGCGCCTGTGCGGCTAGTCTTTTTTGCGGGCCCTGGGATGTGTCTTGTCGTATATCTGGGCCAAATGCTGGAAGTCAAGGTGTGTGTACACCTGGGTCGTAGAGATGTTCGCGTGACCCAGCAACTCCTGTACCCCGCGCAGATCATGGCTCGACTCCAGCATATGGGTTGCAAAGGAGTGCCGAAACAGGTGCGGATATACCTTTGTATCGATGCCCTGCTGCTTCGCCCAGTGTGACACTCTGGCCTGTACTGAGCGGCTACTGATTCGAGTACCGCGATTACTGACGAAAAGAGCCGTCTCATCAGTGTCTGCGAATTGTCCACGTGACTTTGTCCACAATGCGAGTGCACGCAATGCGTGTCGCCCGACTGGAACAATGCGGTCCTTATTGCCTTTGCCGGTTACGTGCACGGTCGCGGTATGCACATCGACGTCGCCACAGTTCAGTCCGGTCAGCTCGGCAAGCCTGAGGCCGGATGAATACAGCAGTTCCAGAATGGCGCGATCACGCTCGACGATAGGGCCTTCGCCCGGTATTTCGAGCAGCCTGGCCATCCGGTCGGCATCCAGGTTGCCGGGCAAGCGTTTGGGGCCCTTCGGCGCGGACACTGATGAAACAGGATTGCGCGCTACACATTTTTCCCTGAGCAAGTAACGAAAAAAGGTGCGCGAGGCAGAAAGCTGACGTTGAATACTGCGGGCGCTGAGGCCGCTGCGATAGCTGCTCGCGGCAAAGGCTCTGAAATGTTCGCTGTCGAGGTCAGCCCAATGTTCGACGTCAGATTTGTCACAAAACCTGGCTAGCGCGAGTAAATCGCGGCGGTAGTGCTTGCAGGTAAGAGGTGACAGGCGACGTTCGTAGGTCAGGTGATGGATGAACCTGTCTATCCACTCTATCTCAGGCTTATCCACGCAATGGATCCATAATGACTCAGAACTTTTTCAAGGCTCCAGCCACGAGATCTCCGACCCGCCGCAGAAAATCGACGCTCATGCCCGGGTGGAAGCGGTCGCCATCTGCACTGCCGATCGCCAGAAAGCCAATTTCCGTTTTGTTGCCCAATGGCACAAGTGCCACTGAACCGATGTCGTCGGCATCCGTGTGAAACAGGAATTCTCGCTGTGCGTCGCGAATCTGGCCGCAACGAGGAGTGCTGGCTTTGAGGAAGGTCGCGAATGTATTGAGTTCCGGGTTGTCGGTTTCTACAACGCGGAAGAAGCGGCCTGCGTTGATATCGGCAAACAGCGTCGGGTCGCCAAACAGGACCAGGACCGCCTGATCCGCTCCAAAACCACTGCGCATTGCCTCTTCGATGGTCGCGATTGTCGCTGCAAGGTCCCTTGCCACAAACAGCTGCAATGACAGCTCATGAATCTTCGCGGCGAGAACATCGTTGGAGCGGGCAACATCAATCAGCTCTTTGAGCTGTCGTTCCAGTTTGACTTCTTTTTGACGCAGCACGGATACCTGTCTCTCAACGAGAGAAACAGCACTGCCGCTGGTATGCGGGACCTGCAGCAGACTGAGCAAGGCACCGTGGCGCTCGAAAAATTCTGGATGCTCGGCAAGGTAGTCATGCACCGCCTGTTCGGACGGCTCTTGCTCGGCGAAATCAGGTTTGCGTTGTGTGCTCATAGATCAACCGTTCCTTCGCTAATGAGTTCTGCGTTGCCGGTCAACCAGACCGGCCCAGCAGCGCCGCGCCAGCTTACCACGAGTTGGCCACCCGGCAGGTGCACAGTGATTTCCTCATTGAGCAACTTGCGCTGCTGCCCGGTGACGACCGCCGCACATGCGCCAGTACCACAGGCCTGAGTTTCGCCCACGCCGCGTTCGTGTACGCGCAGATCAATACTGTCTCGATCTCGAATGCGCATAAAACCAACATTGGTGCGGGCTGGAAAACGAGCGTGATTCTCGATCGCAGGTCCTAGCCGGACAACATCGGCTGTTGCAATATCGTCAAGCAGCAGAATGCAGTGCGGATTGCCCATCGAGACGACAGCTACCGAGACTGACGAACCGTCAACGCCCAGCGCGTAGGTTTCGCATTGCTGCTGCGCGGTAAACGGTACGTTGGCGGGATCGAAATCGGGTGTACCCATATTGACGGCGACCATCTTGTCATCAATAACACTCGCCGCAATGGGTCCCGCCGGACTCTCGAGCATGAATTTTTTCCCCGCGCCCTCGTCCTGCGCGAGCATCCACGCGACACAGCGAACACCATTGCCGCATTGCTCTACTTCTGAGCCGTCGGTATTGAATACCCGGTAACTGGCATCCATGCCCGCGACCGAAGGCGGTCCAACCCACATCAATTGATCAAAGCCGGGGCCGGTATCGCTGTCGCCGAGCAGACGCAGCGCAGCACGATGCGGAGGAGGCTGATTGCTTCGGCGTTGATCAACGACAAGGATCTGGTTGCCTGCACCGTGCATTTTCAGGAAGGCAGTTCGCATCACAGAATTGTAGCAGTGTGATAACTGTTTCCTGCACACAACGTTAGTCTGTTGTAGATAGCAATCGGCATCCTGTTGCTGCGTTCGCTGACTGGATGGACATTTGTTGCCGGCCTCTGTAGTTTACATAAACTGCCAACTAGCGGTTTATGTAAACTACCAACTACACTAACAAATTGCCCTTGGGGAGAGTCATGCGGCACATAATGGTTTTAAATGCGAAGGGTGGTTGTGGAAAAAGCACCCTCGCCACAAATATTGCATCCTATTTTGCCACCGAAGGGGCGAGCGTCGCCCTGGCGGATTATGATCCGCAGCGTTCGAGTCTTGACTGGCTTGATCGACGTCCGGAAAACAGACCAGCGATAGCTGGAGTTCCCGGTTTTGAGAGCGGCCTGCGACGTGTGCCGCGTACATCAGATTTCGTCATCATCGATGCGCCAGCACGGTCGCATGGCAAAGAGCTGTCTGATCTCGTAAAACACGCTGAAACAATCGTCGTGCCGGTGCTTCCGTCGACTATCGACATGCAGGCAACGAGCACGTTCCTGCAGGAATTGCAGACGGTTGGCAAGGTTGAGCGCAAGCAGGCCAAGATCGGCGCGGTGGCCAATCGGGTTCGCGACAACACGTTGATATTCGACGATCTTGATGAGTACCTGACAAAAGCACGCGTGCCGTATGTTGCAGCACTCAGAGATGCGCAGAACTATGTTCGCGCCTACACCCGGGGCCTCGGCATTTTCGAATTGCCTGAGTATCTTGCGTGGCCCGACTGGGACGAGTGGAAGCCGTTGACGTCCTGGTTACGGAGTGTTCGCAGCCAGCCGTAAGGAGCGCCGCGGCGGCTTTTGCATACGCGGTTATTGCGTTTTTGCGAGGCCGTCTCTGATGCCGTCTTCTGCGTTCGCGTAATCGGGCGTAACCCCGAGTACCGCGCGCATCTTGCCGGTGTCGATGCGCCGCGACTCAGACAGAAAAGACATCCGGAGCGGCGAAAATTCCTTTTCCGCCTGCGCTCTGCTGATTTCTGGTCGCGCCGGCAGGCCAGCTTGACGCGCAACCTCGTGTGCGAACCAGGTTGAAGTTCTGGTGTCACCGTCGCCAACATTATAAATACCCGCAGGCACGTCAGCGTCGGTCGCTCTGATACAGCAGCTCACCAGGTCATTCACGTGGATGCGATTGCCTGGATAGGCATCCGCTTCGGTGAGGACGGGGCTGTTATCGCGAACTGCCTCGATGCCGGTTCTACCGGGCCCGTAGATTCCGGGAACTCGCAGGATAACCAGGTCAGTTCCTGGCAGCGTGCAGCGCTGTTGCAGCAACCGTTCTGCAGCCAGCCGCTGCTCGCTGCGTGCAGAGCCGGGCCGCGTTTCGGTGTTTTCGTCGATCAGGGCGCCATCATGGTTTCCGTAGACCCCGGTAGTGCTGATGTAGACGAATCGCCGCGGCATGGGTTCGAGCCGCTCGAATAATCTGCTCAGGCGCTCGTCTGCGTGCGCACCGCCGGCCGGCGGTGCGGTGTAGATCAAAGCATAAGTGTCTGGCAGTTCTACTGCCGAGCCGGAGTCCCGGTCCAGATCAAGAATGCTGATCGAACAATCATCAGTCGCATCGGGAATCGTACGACTAAGGCCTATCGCCGTTGCATCGGCCATACGCCGTAATATACGTACACCTGTGTATCCGGTGCCGACTACGACGGTAAGCATGGTCTGTCTAGTTCTCTCCGGACAGCAACATTCAAGAGGCCTTCGGATCGGCCGCCAAGTGGGGGATGGCCAGCAAATCATTGTTCGCTACCATGCCCAGTCCCGATCGATAGGCGTCGGCAGACGCGTCCGCCTCACCCAGTTGCGCGAGCAGAAGCCCATATTCCTGGTAGGCCTCGGGCGTTGGCCTGAGTGTGATGACTGTTTCGAGGTAACTTCGGGCTTTGCCCCATAACTCCGTGCGCAGGCACAGGCGTGCGGCGGCGAGCAACAAGTCCGGATCGTCACCATGCTTGCCCAACCAACCTTCGGCCTTCTTGAGCTGCTTGGTTGCATCAGGTCCTTCAATCAGACCGAACAAGCGTACTAATGGTCCGCGCCAGTTCGCTTTCAATGCAACGGCAAGATCTTTTTCGGCTTTGTCGTGCAGGCCGGTACGCATAAGACTCAAATAGTAGGCATCTAACAGCGGCAGCTCGTTTTTGAGGTCTTTGCCGATCGACTTCCACTCTGCCAGTACCGCATCACTATCGGTCGCCTGCCGCAGGTTCTCAGAGTGCACCCGAACTGCCCACAACTTGAAGGTCTCTTGATTTACACGACCATGCTTTTTCAGCCGCGGCAGGATTTGTGCAAGTTGCTGCCAGTCCTTCAGCTGATAATACAATCGGCCAAGCAGGGCGAGCGCATAGCTATGATCTTTTGAGTTTTCCTCAAGCCGCCGCAAGGTAGCCAGTGCCTGCTCATGCTGGCCACGGTCGAGCTGAAATTCAGCCTGAGTCAGAAAGACGGCATTGGCGGCCTCGGGGTTGTTCTCGAAGGCCAGCTTAAGCCACTCGTCGCGGCGCTCATCGAGCCCCTGGAGATGCGCTGCTCGGGCAGCTTGAAGATAATTGAATAGTGGCGTATCGCTGGTTTTCGCCGCCCGCGCGAGCAGCTTTTCTCCACGCGCAAAGTTGCCTTCAGCAACCTCGATCATGCCCTGCGTCAGCTTCAGTCCAGAACGTCCAGAACGGTAGCGGCCCGCCGCTTCGCCCAGCTTACGTGGCGCCGCAATCATTCTGCGGATCAACCAGACAGCGACAAACAAAGCCGCAATTGTGCTTAACAATACCGGCACGGACATCTCTATGAGGTAGCCATGAAAACTAATTATGACGTAGCCTGCGTCGGTCAGCAGGAACACCGCGGCGAACGAACAAAGCACCAGTGTGGCTAAAACGATAAGGCCGAATTTCATTGCGCAGTCTCAGCGAGCGCTCGGAATTGACGTAACAGACGCAACGAATTTGAAATATCCGGCGGTGCCATTGCAAACTCTGTGTCACGTACTTCGTCGATGGTCTGCAAAGATGCTGCGACCTGTGTGCTCTCGGTATCGAAGTAAGTACGCAACCAGTCGCCGGCATCATCCAGACTCTGGTCGAACACCGCGGGTTCACCACGCAATAGCGCAAGTCGGGCAACCTGAATCTGCAGCGTCAGGTTGGTACGCAGGAAGTAAACGGCGTCCGGCGTTATAAGCGGTGCCGCGGCCTGGTCCGGCGGCGTGATTTTGACTAGCCCTGACATCGCGTCCTTCATTGATGCAAGCGCGCGATCAACGCTGCTCAGATCCTCTGCATTAGCACTGTCGCCGACAGCCGAATGGCCGTGCTCTGATGTCTTGAGCGGCAACGAATCGACCACTCGGGCAAGACTCGAAAGTGTCATTGTTATGCCTTCGATGTCGGGCTTGAGCATGACATCAAGTGCGGCCAGTTCGTCAGCAACGGCGGTGCGCACGGCAATCAAGGCCGGATTGCCAAGTTGTACAATACGCTCGTCAGCCATACGCAACGCACGCGCTGCCAGGTGCGGGTTACCCGCGAGCTGCAACTGCGCATTCGCGATTCGCATGTAGTATTCGGCTTCCGACAAGAGCCAGGTGTCGCGTGTACCTGCCGAGACACCCTGCAAGGCAGCAACTGAGCTCTCTACCCCCGATATTCGTACCGGCAGCGAATCCAGCAATTGAATGCGCTGGCCGATACTTCGTTGCTGCGAGTCCAGCCGTGTAGCCAATTCCTCGTCAGATCGGGACAGTGCGGCTACGTTGTCATCCAGACTCGCGAGATTCGCCAGGTCTTCCTGTAATTCTTCGACTTGTCTCTCGAGCTTCGCAATCGAGCTACTGCTCTCGTCTGTTGAATCTGCGGATTTCCATCTGTCGACGAATGCGAGGCCGACTCCGGCAAGCGCCAGAATCGCAACCAGTAGCGCGATCCAGGCAACACCGTTGCCCCGTTTTGGCGGCGTGTCCTGCGGCGACGCAGGCGTGTCATCAATGTCGACGTCAACCTCCGGGGTAACAGCCGCCGCATGCTCGGCATCATTGGCCTCGAGTTCAGCTTCGTCCTCAGATACCAACTCTACGTCGGATGACGTTTGCGCCGTGTTCTGGTCTTTACTTTGCTTACTCATTAAAAATGTCCGGGTTCGGTTAGCCCGAGCGCGATGATCGCGTTGACCATATCGCTGGTTTGTGGCCCTGCGGCAAGCGTTGCCGAGGTGCCGGGAAATGTATCCAGTGCTACTTTTAACACACGAGCGGCAGGCGCCACCAGTGAGCTGCGATGGAGTTGTTGTTTGCACCATTTCGGCAGCAAAGCATCGAAATTGTGAACGGATTCGGCACTCATCAGCGCAATGACATCGATTCCGTCTGCGCGCCAGCGAGATTCGAGACCCGCTAGCTGCGCGTCGCTGTAGGCGGGCGTCGTACGCGCATAAACCGGTAGATACTCGACCTGCGCACCGCGTTCTCGCAGGGTCTCGGCGAGCAGTTCGCGCCCACCGTTGCCGCGCACGATACGAACGACCTTGCCGGCGACATCGATGAGATCGGGCTCTGCAAGCAGATGCTCGCTGTCAAAACCCGCAGCGGGTCGGATGTCGACTTCGCGTCCGGCTGCCTCCAGTACGGCGGCAGTTGCCGGTCCTACAGCGGCGATTCGGCCGGTGGCAATGTGAGGCAGCCCATATTGCGCTGCGTTACGGCTCACGAAAACAACAAGATCCGGGTCCTGTAGCGCTGCAGCGTCCGCAGCTATATCGGCAGCTTCTCGCGGCATGATTTCGATGACTGGAAAGAAAATCGCGTTGCCGCCGAGAGCCTCGATGCTGTCGGCCAGATCCTGCGCCTGTAAGATCGGGCGGGTAACCAGAACACTGACGCCCATAAGCGCGTTGTCAGGCATTTGTTGTGTCCGACTCGGCGAGGAGTTCTGCAGCACCTTTCTCAAGCAACTTTTTCGCAAGGGCGGTACCGAGCTGCAACGCATCGCAAGATGGGCCACCGACCGACTCTCGAATTGATCGACTGCCATCGGGTGCTGCTACTAAAGCGGTCACGGTCAAGATGTCGTCAGCAATGACCGCATGGGCTGCCACAGGCGATTGACAGTTCGCCTGCAACACCTTGGTGATGGTTCGTTCGGCCAAAGTCGTCTTGACGGTACTCGCATGATTGAGCTCGCCCAGAACTGCCTGAAGAACGTGATTTGAATCAAGGCACTCGATACCAATCACCCCCTGCGCAGCGGCGGGAAGCATTTCCTCGGGCGTGAACTGCTGGCTGATGTGCTGTTGGAGTTCAAGTCGTTCGAGACCCGCGGCTGCAAGAATGATCGCGTCATAGTCACCGTTCTCAAGTTTAGCGAGCCGCGTATTGACGTTGCCACGCAGAGGCTCGACGCGAAGGTCCGGCCGCATCATCTTCAGTTGTGCCTGGCGACGCAGGCTCGAGCTACCAATTAGAGCGCCATTGGGAATGGCGTCGAGTCCGGAGTCATCTCGGGTTACAAGTGCGTCGGCATCGTTGGCTCGCTCGAGTACTGCTGCAATGCAGAATCCATCGGGCATGTCCGCCGGGACGTCTTTCATCGAATGCACGGCGATATCTGCTTCGCCCGCCTGCATGGCGATTTCGAGTTCTTTGATGAACAGTCCCTTGCCGCCGATCTTCTGCAGGCTGCGATCGAGAACCTCATCGCCGCGGGTCGACATTGGCAGCAGCTCAACTGCGTCAACCTGGGGAAGGCGCAAGAGTGCATCAGCTACATAATTGGCTTGCCAAAGTGCGAGAGCACTCTTACGTGTCGCTATTCGAATCTTCAATCAACTTGTCCTGTTTCAGGTGCCCTTGAGGCGGCGCCGTACGTCCGCAACGTGCCGCCGACTGATTATCAGCTGATTCTCATCAGCATGCGAGCTGTCGCGCAAAATCACCTGGGTTTTTCCATCCGTTGTCTTTTCCAGTCGTTCGACCTTATTGACGGCGACCAGCGCACTGCGGTGAACGCGAACAAAGTCATCCGCAAATTCGTGCTCGAGAGATTTGAGTGAGTCGTCGATGAGGTTTTGGCCACCAAGGTGATGTACGCAGACGTATTTTTGATCTGCGCTGAAGTACTCGATGTCCCCAAGCTGGATCAACAATGGCTCTCCGTGTACGAGCGCGCAAACATGTTTCCGGCGTGACTCTATCGCGAGCTCGTTCAGGTCACTGTGGGTCAGGCGCGCAGCGTGTTGCAGAGCCCTTGCGAGTCGTTCTCGTCTGACTGGCTTCAGGACATAGCCGATGGCGCGCGCATCAAAAGCGTCTATCGCGTATTCATCGTAAGCAGTAGTGAACACAACGGCCGGCGCTCTCTTCATGGCATTTAAGTGATGCGCCGTTTCTATACCATCAACGCCCGGCATGCGGATATCAAGCAGTACGACGTCGGGCAGAAGGTCAGCGGCCAGCTCCAGCGCCTGTTCGCCATTCGCCGCCTCGCCAACAACATCATGTTCGTCAAGGTCGGAGAGAATCTGCCGCAGCCGGTCGCGCGCCGGCTTTTCATCGTCAACAACCAGAATTCTCATGCTCTGTTCTCTTCGAGAGGAAAGCGCAGTTTGACCGTGAATATCGTGTCGCCATCATCAACTTCGACCTTGCCGCGGTTGCCGTAGGCCAATTCGAACCGTTGTTGAATATTGCTCATCGCCATCTTGTTGCCGCCTTTCGCGCGTCGCTTGCCGGGGGCAACGGGATTCGAAACGCTGATCTCGATATGTTCATCGTTGCGCTTGCCGGTAACTGTGACCTGCCCACCGTCCGGCAACAGCTCAATGCCATGATAAATGGCATTTTCCAACAATGGCTGAATCGTCAGGCTCGGAATCAATGCGCGCATGGGCAATTCCGCAACGTCCCAGCGGACATTGAGCCGCTCGCCAAGGCGCAGCTTCTCGATTCGCTGGTATATTGCGGCGACTTCAAACTCGGCTTTGAGCGACGTTCTGTCGCCAGAATCCGAGAGGTTGGCACGCAACAGATCTGAAAGATCCTCAACCGCCTCTTCAGCCTGACGGGGATCAGTGCGGGTTAATGACGCAATCGTGTTCATGCTGTTGAATAAAAAGTGTGGCCGAATCAGGGCCTGCAGGGCGCTAATCCGTGCCTGAGCTTCCAGCACAATACTGCGTCGCCATTCGCTGGCGACATACAGGTAGCGCATCATCAGCGCGAGAATGATCACGCTTATTGCGAACGTCCGCAGCATGAAGGTTGCATGGGAGCTGCCGATGATCAGCGACAAACCGTAAGCGTGGGTGATTCGGTAGGATACTTCGGCCAATATCATGCAGATCAATTCGAGTAGCAAAAAGCTGATAACGAAAGCCTGCTTTTTACCCGCACTTTCCAGTCGGCCGCGAAACTGACACATGATCGCCGAACCGAGCAGCGCCGGCCACATTACGAACAACGACATGTTGGAGAGTTCGATCAGAAACAGGTCCGGAGCGTCGTTGGCGGCGAGGGTGAGTACGATCGCGATCAGTTCGACGATAAGAACCACAAAGAACAGCGTGCTGGGTGCACAGAAGTCAGGCAAGAAAGCCTGTGTCTGCCTGTTTTCAGAATCTCCGGGCAAGCTCTGCGCTCCAATCTTTCGGTAGGCCATCGAGCAAACTAAATCAATCAATCCAATCGAAGCAAGTCGATCAAACTACGTTGATCGATTCAGTCAATTGTCCGATTGTAACGCTACCGCGCGAGCGCGTCGTTGTCAGGCGCCGCAATATTCCTGAATCTGGGCATCAATTTTGTTCATCGTTGCCTGCCGCTCTGCCTCATCCTGATAGATGCGATCGCCATTGGCGTCTTGGGTATAGAGGGCACGTGAACGCAGGTACGCGTCGCGCTGCTCACGGAATGTCTGACATTGCCGCTGCCGCTGCTCTTTTTCAGCTTTCTTTTCTTGCCGGGTCATCTCTATGGGCGCTTCTGCCTCAACCTGATCGGCTGCGGCTCTGGCCTCAAGTCTTGCCTGGGTTTGTTCGTTGATTGCGACGTTGTCGGTCGCGCGTGATTCGATATTCATGAGCTCAGCGGCCTGCTCTGCGGTTGGGCGATCCTGGTAGTGCACGCTGCCCTCATCGTCGACCCATTTGTAGATCTCGCTCGACATTGCCGCGCTGCTGGCGCCCAGTGCAATTGACGCGACTGCGATTAATAGCGTTGCTCGTTTCATCGGAACTCTTCCCAAAGTTAACTTAGATTGCTGGTCTTTGATAAGACTTTGAACAATAACGCATTAAACCACGAGTACGCGGTATTTTTCGTGACCTTTGTCACAGCCATTTTTGTGCGTTCGGCTTGCGATCGCAGTCAAAAAAACGGGCCCGAAGGCCCGTTAAGTTATTGTTAACAATAAAGAAAGATCGTTCTATCAGGATCATGCGGCGAGCCGAGACTCGACTGATTTATGTCAAGAACGAATCGCCGCAGATCAGGCGTTCCCCTAGTCCGGTGCCGACGCGAACTCGGGATAGGCCTCCAGACCGCATTCGCTGATGTCGACGCCTTCGTATTCCTCTTCTTCAGACACCCGGATTCCGAGCGTCTTCTTGATGATAAACCAGACGACGAAACTCGCACCGAAGACCCAGGCCAATATCGAGCCCAGCCCTAACAGTTGAGCGCCAAAGGTCGCATCAGGATTGGTAATACAAACGGCGAGCAAGCCCCACATGCCAACGACACCGTGTACCGAAATGGCGCCCACTGGATCGTCAATCTTGAGCTTATCAAGCGCGACGATGGAGCCAACCACGAGCAAGCCACCTGCGGCACCAATAAGTGTTGCCGCAATGGGCGTCGGTGTTAATGGTTCAGCGGTAATCGCGACAAGACCGGCCAAGGCGCCGTTCAATGCCATCGTTAGATCAGCTTTGCCAAACCACGTTCGCGACAGGAGCAATGCGAAAACGAGACCGCCTGCTGCTGCCATGTTGGTGTTGACGAATATCAGCGATACGGCGTTGGCCTCTCCTACGTCGGAGACTTTCAACTCCGATCCGCCGTTGAAGCCAAACCAGCCCAACCAGAGAATCAGCGTGCCCAGCGTTGCAAGTGGCAGGTTGCAGCCGGGAATGGCATTCACCTCGCCATTTGGCCCGTATTTTCCCTTACGTGCACCGAGCAATAGAACGCCGGCAAGTGCTGCCGCGGCTCCGCAAAGGTGGACGACACCGGAACCTGCGAAATCCTGGAAGCCCGCTTCCTGCAGAAAACCACCGCCCCATTTCCAGAAGCCTTGCACCGGATAAATGAAGCCGGTCAGCACAACGGAGAACAGCAAGAACGACCAAAGTTTCATGCGCTCTGCGACCGCGCCGGAAACAATGGACATTGCCGTTGCAACGAATACGACTTGAAAAAAGAAGTCGGATAGATTGGAGTAATAAGCGTCTCCGGCAATTACGTCGGCGGCGCTGTTGTCGGCGCTACCAAGCATGCCGCTGCCGATTGTCGACAGGCTTTGAAACAGACCGCCTGCAAACTCATCGCCCGGATACATGATTGTGTAACCGCACAACATGTACATGATGCAGGCGATTGAGTAGAGACCGACGTTCTTGGTCAGAATTTCGGCCGTATTTTTTGCTCTGACAAGACCCGCTTCGAGCATCGTGAAACCAGCCGCCATCCACATGACGAGTGCCCCCATGACCAGGAAGTAGAATGTGTCGAGTGCGTAAGCAAGCTCTGTCACCTGCGCCGATATTTGTGTTATGTCTTCCACGAGAAGATCCTCCGCGTAAGTGGTTGTTAGACGGCTTCAGAACCGGTTTCACCGGTTCGGATGCGAATGGCCTGCTCGATGGCGGAGACAAATATCTTGCCATCGCCGATCTTGCCGGTGCGTGCGGTGTTCGATATTGCCTCAACAACTTGTTCCACAATGTCGTCGGCAACCGCGAGTTCGATTTTTGCCTTGGGTAAGAAATCGACGACGTATTCAGCGCCACGATAAAGCTCTGTATGACCGCGCTGTCGCCCGAAACCTTTGACTTCAGATACGGTTATGCCCTGAATACCAATGTCGGCAACCGCCTGGCGGACGTCATCAAGCTTGAATGGCTTAATGATCGCTGTAATCATTTTCATAGTGTTCCCCTTTG
>RCNF010000045.1_pt1 | contig 47384 bp, 48 predicted proteins | sample 2041311 | NCBI WGS metagenome assembly RCNF01 (sample SAMN09708228, study PRJNA481090) | Marine sediment metagenome, whole genome shotgun sequencing project. | biome: marine sediment; feature: ocean; material: sediment; isolation source: Sewage treatment plant 2 marine sediment (STP2) ...
GGGGGTGGGACTCTGTGTGAACGAGACGGCCGCAACCAGGGAGACCCACCGTCGTGCTGTAAGCACGGCGTGTTTTCGATTCTCAGCGCCGGCGAAAGCTTGTTTTCGCCGGCGCTGAGGATTGAAAACACAAGCGGCCGGCAGGGCCGGCCGCACAGGTGGGTCGGTTTGCCTCCCCTAGTACAGCGGGAACTTAGCGGTCAGCTTGTGAACCTCGGCCTTGACGGCCTCCATCTCAGCTAAAAACGCGGCGTACTTCGCCTCGTCCTCTTTGTCCTCGTCGGCTGAGAGCACGCGGTGGATCAGCTCGGCGATGATCTTCATCTCTTCGACACCCATCCCGCGGCTTGTCATCGCCGGGGTGCCGATGCGCAGACCCGATGCGATATAGGGCTTTCTCGTGTCGAAGGGCACGGTGTTCTTGTTGACCGTGATATCGGCCAGGCCCAGCCAACGCTCGGCCTTCTTACCCGAGATGAAATCGGTGCCGAGATCGATGAGGAAGAGGTGGTTGTCGGTGCCGCCGGAGACGATCCGCCAACCTTTCTCGGCGACGGCGGCACACAGCGCAGCCGAGTTGGCGACGACCTGTCTCTGGTAGTCCTTCCACTCGGGCTCGAGCGCCTCGGCGAAGGCCACCGCTTTGGCCGCAATCGTGTGCATGAGCGGCCCACCCTGGATCCCGGGAAAGACCGCCTTGTCGATGGCCTCGGCCCATTCCTCGCCACACAGGATGAGCCCACCGCGGGGGCCGCGGAGGGTCTTGTGGGTGGTCGAAGTCACGAAATGGCAGTGGGGCACCGGCGACGGGTGAAGTCCCGAGGCCACCAGACCGGCGATGTGCGCGATGTCGGCCATGAGCAGCGACCCGGCCTCATCGGCGATGGCGCGAAGCCGGGCGAAATCAATGATCCGCGGATAGGCCGAGGCGCCGCAGACAATGAGCTTGGGCTTGTGTTCGACCGCGAGCTCGCGGAGGCGGTCGTAGTCAATGATCTCGGTTTCCTTGTGGACCCCGTAGGCCACGACCTCGTACTGTTTGCCGGACTGATTGAGCGGGTGGCCGTGGGTGAGGTGGCCGCCATGGGTGAGATCCATGCCGAGCATGGTGTCGCCGGGGGAGAGCACCGCGAGATAGACCGACATATTGGCCTGGGCGCCCGAGTGGGGCTGGACGTTGGCGTGTTCGGCGCCGAAGAGCCTGCAGGCCCGCCGGCGAGCGAGATCCTCGCCGACATCGACATACTTGCAACCACCGTAGTAGCGTTTACCGGGGTAGCCCTCAGCATATTTGTTGGTCATGACCGAACCCATGGCCGCCATCACCGCCGGGCTGACGAAGTTCTCCGACGCAATGAGCTCGAGTCCTTCATTTTGGCGCCGGCGTTCGGCTTCGATGGCGCCGGCGATCTCGGGATCCTCGGCCTCGATGAGTTGATTGTGAATATCGAAGAACCGCCCCTTGAGATCCTGATTCATGATTTCTCCAGCTCGATTTTCGCGACCCGTCGTTGGTGCCGACCACCTTCGAAGTCCGTATCGAAAAAGACCCGTACGATCTGTTCAGCGACGCCCGGGCCGGTGGTCCTCTCGCCGATGCACAAGACATTGGCGTCGTTGTGACGCCGCGCCATCTCGGCGGTGTAGGCGTCGTGGCAGAGGGCCGCCCGAACCCCCGGGTGACGATTGGCGGCCATGGACATCCCGATGCCGGATCCGCAGATGAGGATTCCACGCTCGATCCGACCGTCGGACACAGCCTGGGACAGGAGGTGTGCGTAATCGGGATAGTCCACCGATTTCGTATCCTGGGGACCGAGGTCCTCGACCTCGGCGCCGAGACTCCGTAGGAGTTGGCAGATATCGGCCTTCAGGCCGAGTCCCGCGTGATCCGAGGCTATAGCAATCATCGGTTCTTTCCTCCGAATCTCTGACCGAGCGATGGCGCTTCGAGGGAATTGAATTCCTCGAGGGCGAACCGATCGCTCATACCGGCGATGTGGTCTGCGATCAACCGGGCGAAGCCCGCCGAGGCATGGTACCGACCGGCAACCTCATCCGCAACAAGTGCCAGCGGTACATCGCGCAGATAGGGAAACTCGAGCTCGGCGCGGGCCCGCAACAACACGTAGCTCGGCAGGATCAGAGGATTGGTCCAGAAGGCCCGATAGAGGGCGGTCACGACCTTGCGCGCCCGCCAATCCTGACGATTGACATCGATGTGGTTGATGATGAATTGGTAGATAAAGGTTTTGAGCTCTTCGAAGAGCTTCTGCGTCTCAGGCGAAAACCAGACTGTGGTCTGGGAGACGTCACGCGCATGGACGACAAATGAGTCGTGATCGTCGATCCCGTGGCGATCGACAAAGGTCCGGATCCGCTCCCCGGATGCGTCGATGACATCGGTAACGAACAAACCTATGAGCTCTCGAATGAGCGTGTTCTGACGAAGCCACCGTCGTTTTTCCGACCGGTAGGCATCGCCGAGTTGAGCGATGATCCTCTTCGAAATCTCGAGCTCTTCGACCGACTCGAGACTCACCGATCCCGCCCGCAGGCCGTCTTCGAGATCGTGGGTCTGTTGGGCGATCTCATCGGCCACCGCCACCGCCTGTCCTTCGAGGTGACATGGCCGGTCGAGCGCAAGCCCTTCCAGTTCGGGCAGCGGGAAGTCGAAGTCCACCCTCCACCGGGTGTGCTTGAGGATCCCCTCGCGAACCTGATCGGTGAGGTTGAGCCCGGGAAACTCATAGCGCCACTCGAGCAGATCCACCACCCGGAGGGACTGGTAGTTGTGCTTGAAGGAGCCGGCCCGGGTCACCACTTCTTGGGGGAGCTCGACCTCGGGATTGCGGCCGAGGAGAATCTCGTTGAGGGCGGTCTCGCCGGTGTGGCCAAAGGCGGTATGGCCGATGTCGTGGCCGAGGGCGACGGCCTCGACCAGATCTTCGTTGAGTCCGAGCGCCCTCGCGATGGTTCGCCCGAGCTGCGCCACCTCGAGGGTGTGGGTGAGCCGGGTCCGCGGATGATCCGCCGTGTGAGGGACAAAGACCTGGGTCTTGTGTTTGAGTCTGCGGAACGCCCGAGCATGGAGGATCCGGTCGCGGTCGCGCTGAAACGCGAGCCGAGAGCTCTCCTCTTCCCCCCCACCGATTCGTCGGCGAACGGCTTCGGTTGAAAGAACCGCCCATGGAGCGAGGTGTTTTACCTCCTGGTCCTCTAAGAAGACCCGATCGCGACTGACGGTGCCGTTCATGATCCGACTCCCCCCTCGGCGAGCTCGAGGAGCGCCCCCACCAGACGAAGACTCCCGGCCGCCACCACCGGGTCCGGCAGGCTGTCCAGGGCCGCCATGGGATCCGACGAAAGAAGTGTATTCGAAAAAGCCGCCGCAATCCGATCCACCGCCATCGCCCGTTCATCTTCGAGTTGGCAGACCGCGATCGAGCCCACCACGGGTTCGAGTACGCCGGCCATGGCATCTACGTCCTTGTCGTTAAGACACGAAAACAAGAGGTTGTACCGTTCATGACGGCGGGAGAGATAGGCTGCCAGGGCCTCGGCGCCCTCGAAATTGTGGGCAGCATCTACGAGGATCTTCCGCCCGCCGAGGGTGTGTTCGGAGAGTCTTCCGGACCAGCGGACACGGGCGAGGCCGGAAACGACCGCCTCGGGCTCGAGCCGGGCGAGGAGGCCCTCGGCTTCGGCGCAGCGCGCGAGAGCCAGCGCGAGCTGGACATTCGCGATCTGGTGTCCGCCGGGGAGCGGGGCTGGAGCCTCGACGGTGATGTCATCCCAGGCAATGAGGAGACGGTCGTCGTCGAGAACGGTCACCTCCATGAGCTCGCGCGCGGGCACGGCGTGTGGCGAACCCAGAGCCCAATGCAGCTCGGGTGCGAGCCCTGATCCCATCACCGCCCGGCGGGCCGACCGCAGCGGAGCTCCCTTGTCGCGAGCACGATCGAGGACATCCGCACCGAGCCACGCGGCGTGATCCGATCCGACGTTGGTGATACCCGCGATGGCGCTTGCAGCCACCCGGGTCGCATCCCAGCTTCCACCCATTCCGGCCTCAAGCACGGCGATCTCGACCTCGGCTTCAGCAAAGGCGAGAAATGCGGCGGCGGTGATGGTCTCGAAAAAGGTCAGATCGTCGTCGTTGGCCAATGACTCGAGATGACGCTCGAGGCTGGCCCGATCGATGGACCGACCTTGGATCCGAATCCGCTCCTCGACCGAAACCAGATGGGGTGACGTGGTGAGACCGGTCGACACGCCGTGTGATTCCAGGACCGCCTCGAGGATGGCGGCCGTGGAACCCTTGCCGTTGGTTCCGACGATGAGGATGGACGGGCTGGCGGTCTGAGGATCGCCGAGACGAGCCAGGGCGTCGCGGATGGGTCCTAGCTTGGGGCGGATCCGCCCGGACCGACGGTTTCTCAGCCTCAGCGGAAGAACTTCAGGCATCGGGCGACGGTCGTCTTGAGCTCCTGACGCGGCACCACGAGATCGAGCATGCCGTGCTCGAGCAGGAACTCCGATCGCTGAAAGCCCTCTGGGAGTTTCTGCCGAATCGTCTGCTCGATGACTCGCGGACCCGCAAAACCGATGAGTGCTCCCGGTTCGGCGATATTGACATCACCGAGCATGGCATAGGAGGCGGTGACGCCTCCGGTGGTTGGATCGGTCAGAATCGAGATATAGCCGAGATGCTTGTCGCGCATCCGAGCCAATCCGGCGGCGATCTTGGCCATCTGCATCAGTGACAGGATGCCCTCTTGCATCCGAGCGCCACCCGAGGCCGAGACCACGATCAACGGGAGTTTCCGATCCAAACAGCGTTCGATGGCGCGGGTGATTTTCTCACCCACGGCCGAACCCATGGACCCACCCATGAAACCGAATTCCATGGCGGCCACCACCGTGCACTGCTTCTCGATCTCACCCTGGGCCACCACGACGCCGTCGGACCCGGCAAACTTCCGGTTGTAGACCTCGAGCCGGTCGCGATAGGGCTTCGAATCGACAAAATCGAGTGGATCAGCCGATTGAACCCGACCAAAGAACTTTTTGTAGCGTTGGTTGTCGAAGAGAAGATCGAGCCGCCGCGAGGCGCTGATCCGAAAGTGGTAGCCGCATCGCGGACACACATCCAGATTGCCCGAGACCTCCCGGTGATACAGGATCTCGCGACACGCATTGCACTTGATCCACAGCCCTTTGGGCACGCCCTCGGTCTGCGCCATCAATTCTGCCGCCCTCCGCTTCTACCCGATTGGTTTGTGCGTCCGCATGGGTTCCGGACGTCGTTTACGCTCGAGGGATTGAACCGGCCCTCTCAGTCAGCGAAACCCCGGGGTCTGCCGGGGTTGCGCTGTCGAGAAAAGGCTCGAGGTCCTAGTCCTCGCTCTCTTCCTCATCGAGTTCGTTGGGCTCGCCGAGCATGAGACAGGCCGCAGAATACATCTGGCGGGCCGCATCCGCACCTTGCTTGAGCCCCTGAATCCGGTCTTTGACCTTGTCGAGTTCGACCTGGATCTGGCCTTCGAAATCCTCGATCTCGGTCTTGGTGCGCGAGCGCGCATCCTCGTAGAAGCTCCGTTGGTCATCGGTCAGAGTTGCAGCCATCTCTTCCTCCACAGTTAGTTCAACGTGAGATTTACCTTGATTCGAACCCACACCCGAACCGTGACGCCGTTCTTGGTTGCGGGACGATAGCGCCACTGACGAACAGCGTCTTCGGTCGCGCGCTCGAACCCGACACCCGTCTTGGACGCCACTATATCTTGAACCTCTTCGACTCGACCGTCGATTCCGATGAGGAGCTGTGCCGTCACCTCACCGCTGATCCCCGCGCGCTGAGCAATCGGCGGATAGACGGGATTCACCCGGTTGAGCAATACCGGGGCGGTGACTCCAGGTCCCGCATCGACGATGTCCCCCTCGTTGACAACCGGTGTCGGGGTGTTCGGGATCGGCGTCGCCGTCGGCGGCACCCTCGTAGGTGTCGGTGGTCTCTTGGTCGCCGTCGGGCTCGGGGTTGGGGTCTCGGTTGGGGTCTCGGTTGGGGTCTCGGTCGGCGGCAGCGGCGTCGGTGTCGGGAACTCCTTCTCGAGCCGGTCTCTGAGTTCCTGCTCCTGTTTGGCCATCTCGGCCGCCGCTACCTCGCGGGCACGTTCCAAGAGTTCCGCTTCGTCCATCAGCCCATCGGTCGCGGTGGGCGTCTTCTCTACGGTGGCCGCGGGCGGAACAGGCGTCGGCGCTGCGGTGGAGTCACCCCCGCCGGAGCCCGGACCCATGAAGAACCACCATCCCGCGATGAGTGCGACCACAACCGTCGCAATCGCGATCCACAGCCATTTGCCGGCACCGCCTTCAGGGGGGGTGTCGGCATCCTCGATCTGGGCAACGGTCTCGGCCAAGACCGGTGGTTTGATGCTCTCATCCGGAGCCGGCCCCGATTGCTTTTCCGGTGGAGCTGTCGGCGGCTCGGCCGGCGGTCCGACCACGGCCCCCGCCGAAATAGTGGCGGGATAGTCCGTGATCTCGACGCCCGATTCGAGTTCACCGATGAAGCGAACCAGGGCCGCGGTATCCGGTTCCCATCCGTGACCCTTGAGAAGGATCTCGAACTCGCGCTGGAGATCCAGCGCGGATTGATAGCGATCGGTTCGCTCCGGGGTGAGCGCCTTCAAGACGATCCGGTCAACCTCGGCCGGAATCGCCGGCACCTTGCTCGAAGGGGCCTCAACAATCGGGTTGCGGACCTGCTCGAGAATCGACAGCTCGGATTCGCCGGCAAAGACCTTGTGCGTCGTCAACATCTCATAGAGCACGACCCCGAGGGAGAAGACATCCGATCGGTGATCGATGTCCTTTCCCCAAGCCTGCTCGGGAGACATGTACTGCAGTTTGCCCTTGAGTGCGCCGGCTCGGGTGTGCGACGCCTTGGAGGCCGCCTTGGCGATCCCGAAGTCGCAGAGCTTGATCTCCCCGTCGGAGGAGATGAGCACATTCTGAGGCGAGACGTCCCGGTGGACCAATCCCAAGTCACGATTGTCGAAGTCGCGCTTCTTGTGCGCGTAGTCGAGAGCGCTCGCGAGAAGGTTCGCGATATACAGCGCGAGGGGAACCGGCAACCGAACATCGCGTTGACGGCATTGGTCGAGGAGTGACCGAAGATCGCGCCCCTCGATGTACTCCATGGCGATGAAATGGGAACTGTCGATCTTACCGAGATCGTAGATGTGAATGATGTTCGGGTGGTTGAGCTGGGCCGCCAATTTGGCCTCATCGACGAACATGCTGACGAACTCGTCGTTGTTCGTCAGGTGGGGCAGGATTCTCTTGATGGCAACGGTCTTCTGGAATCCCTCGAGGCCGAGCATACGGGCTTTGTAGACCTGGGCCATCCCCCCGGTCGCGATGTGCTCTTCGAGGACGTACTGTCCAAAGGTCGTTCCCGAGGGAACCGGCGATGTTCGCTCGACCGGCGGTTTCTTCTCCGCCGCGGGTTCGGCGGCGGAATCGTCTTTCGGAGCCTCGACCTCGGGGGCGGGCTCTGGAGACGGGGCCGGTTCGCCGGCGGTGCTGGTCTCCTCGATCGCCTCTTTCGGAACCTTCTTCTTGGCCATCGTCGACGGTGATAGTTCGAGCCCGGCCAGGGTCTCGGATAGCATGGCGTCAACATCGGACCTCGGCTTCGACCTTGGTTGCTCACGGCTTTCGCCGGCGTCCCCGAGCATGTCCGCAAACGCACTATCGACCTTGGAGTCCAGCGCCTTTTGAGAAGCCTCGGTGGTCTTCGCCTCGGCCGCGCCATCGCTCTCGACATCCGAGAGGATGTCGGCGAAAAGGTCGTCCGAGCTGAACGACCGACCGTTGTCCTCGGCTTTTCCCCGGCGCAGGGCATCCAGAGTCTCCTGCGGCACCGCCTGGGTCGTAAGAATCGCAGCCGACGCCTGAATCAGCGCGTCGATCTTTTGTTGGATCTCTTCGGCCACGAATGGGAGCGATACGATGTCCTGAGCGCCGTGCTCTTGGGCATCGGCCTCGGGGTCATCACCCTGATATCCCGGCATCAGAATCAGAAACGGGGTGACCCGCAGACCGGCCCGTCCTCGAAGTTGGGTAATGGCATCCCCCACCGGAATCTGCGGCAGCTGTGAGGTGATGATGACGATCTTGGGTTCGAAATGGGCACAAGCTTCCACCGCGGCATTCAGATCACCGGCAACCTCGAGGCGGTGACCGCCTCCGGCAATGGCGTTTCTGACACCGTCGACGGTACTCCGCTCGAACTCGATGAGTAGAATGTTTGCGCTCATTGAATCGTCCCTGAATGCTCCCCGGTTCTAAGGGCCTGTTCTCATTATCTGCGACCGGTACCCAAAGTCAACCGCGGCTGTACTCCTACTTAAGGTGCAAGACGGTTATAATATCCGGGCTTGGCCCCCCTGAACAGGGGCGAAATCAGGAGGATCAATGTCCGGCCACAACAAGTGGAGCACCATCAAACACAAAAAGGGGCGGGCCGACGCCAAGCGCGGCAAGCTCTTCACCAAACTCATTCGAGAGATCACCGTCTCGGCACGGGGAGGCGGCGGCGACATCGAAGGCAACCCCCGGCTTCGAGCCGCGGTCGCGACCGCCAAGGTCTCGAATATGCCGGCTGACAACATCAAACGGGCCATCCAACGCGGTACCGGAGAGATCCCCGGGGTGATCTACGAGGAGGTCCAGTACGAGGGCTACGGCCCGGGAGGCGCAGCGGTGTTGCTGCAGACTCTCACCGACAACCGCAATCGAACCACGCCGGAGGTCCGCCACATCTTTGCCAAAAGCGGCGGAAACCTGGGTGAGAACGGCTGCGTCTCCTGGCTCTTCACCCGAAGAGGTCTCCTCCTCGTGGCCCGCACCGACAAGCTCGATGAGGACACCCTGCTGGAGCAGGTACTGGAAGCCGGAGCCGAAGACCTTGATACCGAGGACGGCGAGTTCTTCCGGATCTATACGGCACCGGAGGAACTCCATGTGGTCAAGGAGAGCCTCGAAGCACTCGGCGTCGAGGTGGCATCGGTCGAGATCGATATGGAGCCATCCACCACGCAAAAGCTCAAAGGCAAGAGGGCGCAGCAGATGATTCGCCTCATGGAAGCCTTCGACGACCAGGATGATGTGCAGAACGTGTGGTCCAATTTCGATATCGACGACGAGGATCTGGAAGACGCTTGATCGCCCCGGCCACCACTTGACATCGCAGAGAGTCCACCGGAAGGGGGAGCGGTGCGAGTCCTAGGCGTTGACCCGGGATCCCGAGCCACCGGCTGGGCGCTCATCGTGGCGATCGGCAACCGGACCCATCTCGAGGGTTGCGGGATCGTGCGACCGAAAGGATCCGACCACGCATTGCGGTTGGCGGATCTCGATCGCCGATTCACCACGCTCATCAGCGAGCTCACCCCGGATTGTGCAGCTGTGGAATCCGGTTTCAGCGGACGCAACCCCAAGTCGGGTCTGATTCTCGCCGAGAGTCGCGGTGTGCTGCTCGCCGCCCTAGGACGAATTGAGATTCCGGTCCATCCATACACCCCCGCACAGGTCAAGTCCGCCATGGTCGGCCACGGCACCGCAGAGAAAAAACAGGTCGCCTTCATGGTGGTGCGTCTCCTCGGTCTCACCAAAACCCCTCCGAGCGATGCAGCTGACGCCGCCGGCGTCGCCCTGACCCATGTTCACAGCCGTGCGGTCACCGCTGTTCGCGAACGTCAAATGTGAGCACTGTAAAACCCGGAGCGCTCTTCGTTGACGGTCACGAAAACCCCATGCTAGGATGCACTGCCTTCATCATTTTTAGCAAAGATCGAAATGATGGTGGCCATGGGTGGCATTGCCACTTGTGTTGGTTTAAATGCTCGTTCACAATGGCTCGTCGATCGGGATTGGAACTTTTCCCGACCGTCGAACTCAAACTAGGAGGAGGCAAGAACGTGGGACAAGTAGCAGATCTATTCCGCCAGGGTGGAATCTTCATGTGGCCGTTGCTCTTCTTTTCGCTGTTGGCGGCGACCGTCATCATCGAGCGATTCATCGTGCTGACCAAGGCGAGGATCAACGTCAATGAATTTCTGACCAAGATTCGTAAGGCTCTTTTGGTCAACCGCAACGTCAAAGAAGCCATCAAAGTCTGTGAGAGCAATCGCGGGCCCGTCGCTTCGGTGATGAAGGCCGGTCTGCTGCGCTACGGCCACAGCCGCGAAGACATCGAGAAGACCATCGAGAACGCCGCTCTCTATGAGCTCGACCGTTTGGAAAAACGAATGGGCGTTCTTGCGACCACGGCCAACGTGGCGCCCATGCTCGGCTTCCTCGGTACGGTTGCCGGCATGATCAAATCGTTCGCCACCCTCGCGGAACAGGGCCTGACCAATCCGGCAGCGGTTGCCGTTGGTATCTCCGAGGCGCTGATCACCACCGCCGCCGGTCTCATCATCGCGATTCCGGCCCAGCTCGCCTACAACTGGTACACGACGAAAATCACCCGCTTTGTTCGCGATATCGAAACCGCGACCAACATGCTTCTCGAAACCTTCACGGAGATGGACGGGAGCGGTGAGTGAGAACACGGCCTGAGGAAGGGAGACCGCGATGGCACTGATTCGCGGCAGAGACCGAGGAACCGGGGCGGCGATCTTTACCGCTTCCATGGCGGATATCGTCTTCCTCTTAATCGTATTCTTTGTCCTCACCTACAAGGTCGAGGTCGACAAAACGCAGATGACTCTGCCCGAGACCTGGGTCCGCAAGAAGATTCCCGAGAAGGCAGCGGTGATCTCCATCGCCCCGCCCGACAGGGGATCGACGATCCGGGTTTCCACCGGCGAAGAAATGGCTCTCCCGGTGAGCACCATCGAAGAGGTGATCACCTTCGCTTCGACCGAGGTGGCGAAGAACCCCAACACGGAGTTCATCCTCAAGGCCGATAAGAACGCCCCCTACGCCGTTGTGGACGAGGTTCTCGATGCCCTCAAACAATCGAAAGTGAAGTACATCTTTCTACTCTCCGAACAGCTGACGCAGGCGGAACTGTAGGCCGGAGGACGACGATGAATATCAAAAAGAAAGACATCGCCTCCGAGATCTTCACCGGATCCATGGCCGATATTTCGTTCCTGCTGATCATCTACTTCATGATCACCTCCGCGTTCTCGGCGACCCGCGGTCTCGACTTCGCCCTCCCTGAGGAGACCGACACCCCCGAGATCAAGCAGGAAGACGCCATCGAAGTTCACGTCACGCCGGGTGGGGCCCTCGAGGTTGACAAGAAGGCCCTGCCGAGGGAGCAGTTGCTGCCGTACGTGCTCGAGAAACTGCAGCAGAACCCCGACAAACCGGTGATTCTCCGGACCGATCCAGATGCTTCCTACGGTGACATGATCAGTATCTTCGACCTGCTCCGCCGAGCCAACGAAGAGTGGACCGTACCAGTGGAAGGCAGCGAAGAACGCAGAGCCCTGTACAAGGATGTCCATGGCAATGATCTCACCGAGATCAAGACCATCTCGATTCCGACCCAGCGGGAAATCGAGAACATCTGGAACCTCCTGGGAATGGGGTGAGGAGAACGACATGACCGAGACGCCAAAAGCACCAGCATCCAAGGCGCCTGACCCCAAGATGAAGCTGACCACCATCGAGATCATCGCGCAGGAGGAGCAACAGGACAAGAAGTTCTTTCGCAGCGCGGTCGCCGTCGCCATTATCTTGCACGTCTTCATCTTTGCGTTTCATTGGCCGACCTTCGCAAGCGGCCTCAAGGACGCGACCGAGAAGAAGACCAAGATCTATGTGGTCAAGCAGGTCAAGTTCAAACAGCCTCCCAAGCAGGAGCTCCAGCAGATCCCGAAACCGAAGAGCAAGAAGGTTCCGATCCCGGATCCGACGCCCGACGAGCCGGAACCCATCCGCGACGATGAGCCCGATGAGGACATCGACTTCATCCCCGATGACAACCTGGTCCTCGGAATCCCCGATGCGCCTCCGCCGCCGGAGCCCGAGGGGCCGGTGCGCTTTGTCGTCGGTGGGAACATCACCGAGCCCGAGAAGCTCAGCGGACCAAACCCGGTCTATCCCGAGGCTGCGCGTCGCGCCCGAATCCAGGGGGTCGTCGTCCTCGAGTGCACCATCGGCAAGACTGGGAACGTCCAGGATGTCAAGGTCCTTCGACCGCTGCCGCTCGGTCTCACCGAGGCCGCGAACGACGCCGTTCGAAAGTGGAAGTTCAAGCCGTCGACCCTCAACGGGAAACCGGTGGAGGTGCTGTACATCCTGACTGTACGGTTCAACCTGCAGTAGGATCGCGGACCGACAGTCCATGGCATTACAAGGGTCTCTTTCCGAGCTCTCTCTACCAGACGTGATTCAAATGGTCAGCGTCTCGGGAAAGACTGGTGTCTTCTCGGTCAGCCGTCACGACGAGGTTGGCAAGATCTATCTTCGTAACGGTCAGATCGTCGACGCGGTGGTCGATACCCTGCGCGGTGACAACGCCGTCTACGAGATGGCGATCTGGTCCGAGGGAGATTTCAGCTTCAGTCCTGGTGAGGAATGCGAAACCGTCACGATTCACCTGTCGAACGCGAACTTGATGATGGAGGCCGCCCGGAGGCTCGACGAGTGGCGGGTGTTGTCTCGGAAGATACCCTCCCTCGATCTCATTCCCTTCTTCACATCGAGGGACCAGAGCGATCAGGTCACCCTGAGTCCACATGAGTGGATTCTCGTGACCCGTATCGATGATGAGCACACCATCGAGGAGATCGGTGAGCAGCTGCATTGGTCGGCCTTCGACGTCTCCAAACTCCTGTTTGGGATGATCACCTCGGGGCTGGTTGCCCTGCGGTCCTCAGCCGATGAGTCCACATCGGAGTCGACGCATCAGGGTCCGAGTTCGGTCACGATGATCGGTCTCGCCAACCGGATCATGTCGGTCGCCCTCAATGTGATCGGTGACAGCGGGAAACACACCATCGAAAAACAGTACGCCGGCACCCGGACTCTCCTCGAGCAGGGCGCTGGTTTTGACGCGATCAGAACGATGGTCGAACAACACAGCGACGCCATCTCCCTGCTCAAGGGAGCCGATGTTGCGGCCATGTTCGACGAGCAAGTCCGACCACTACTCGGGGACGCCGGGAGCGTCCCGGCGCGATGACGAAGAATCAGGGAGGCACCAACTCATGAAATCAACAGTAAGCCGCTGGACGATCGGCGTTGCGCTCATCATCGCGATCGGCACGGTCACCCCGGTCTCGGCGGATTACGCCGCGGGGATCGCCGCATTCAAGGCGAAGGACTACGCCAAGGCCGCGCAAGAGTTCGAGGCGGTCATCGCGAGTCAGCCCAATGAACCGGCAACCCACTACATGCTCGGGCTGAGCCGCCGTGCCCAAGGCAACACCTCGGCTGCATTGGGCAGTTTTCGCAAAGCGGTCGAGCTCGACTCGACCAACGAAACGCCGAACCCGATGTACCCCATCACCCTTGGACAGACCCTCAATCAGGCCAAGCAGTACAACGACGCCTATTCGACGTTGAAAGCCGTGAGCTTCAGCAAGCTTCCCGCGAGCTATCGGTCGAATTACGCGCTGCTCTTTGCCAAGGCTGCCACCGAGACCAACCGCGGCAGCGAGGCGGTCAGCGTCCTTGACGCCCAGGTCAAGGCGGACTCATCCAACCCCGACCTCTATCAGGCTCTCGGCGTCGCCCAGGATGAAGCCGGAAACGACAAGGCTGCTTTTGCGGCATTCAAGCGGGCCTACGAGCTCGATCCCACAAACGAGACCTGCGGTCGCTATGCAGTTCGCGCCGCCACCTCCGTCGCCCGACGGACCGGGTCGAAGACGGAAAAGTCCAAGTACTACAACGACGCTGCAACCATCGCGGAGAAGCTCGCCAAATCCGAACCGAACTTCGAACACAATCTGCTCGCGGGTGAGTCCTGGCTCGGCGCCAAGGATTACTCGAAAGCGCTGGCCTGGTTCGAGAAAGCCAAGGCCCAGAAGTCAAACAGCGCCCTGGTGTATTACTACATCGGTCAGAGCTACACCTCGCTCGGCCAGTACAGCAAAGCGCTGTCCTCCCTGCAGCAGGCGCTGACCCAGGCGAGCGGCAATGCCGATCTTCGCAAGAAGATCTACAACCAGATGGGCTACGTCCATGAGAAGAAACGTGACTTCGCAAAGGCCAAACAAGCCTATGCCGAGGCCGGCAACAGCCGTCAGGCGGCTGCCATGGACGATAAGATCGCCGCCCAGGGTGAGAACGATAAGTTCGCCCAGGAATGCCGCGAGTTCAAGACCAAGATCGACGCCCTCGCGATGCAGGCAGAAGAGTTCGAGAAGCTCGGCGACATCGAGAGCGCTCGGCAGATGCGCGAACAGCTCACAGTGCTCCTGAGACAGTACGCCGAGACCTGCAAATAGACCCGTTTAAAAAAATGCACCAACAGACAACGCGGCCGAAAGGCCGCGTTTTTTTATCCGCGGTCCTCGCTCGAGGCGTGACGCTCGAGAGTGACTAAAGCGGCGATCATGGGCAGCCCAACCGCTCCGAGAATCTGGCTCGCCAGGACCACGAAGGAAGCACCCCTCGCGGCGAGGCCGAGAGGAGCCGCGAGAGTTGCCATCCAGCCGACCGCAACCACTGTCAATACCACCGAGATCACCGCAGCGAGCAGAGCCGGAACCACCACCGCCACGAAAAACGGCCCTCTCACGGTTGCCTCGGTTGCGCCCATGAGTCGCATGATGGCAATCTCCTCGGCGTTCCGATGGAGTTCAAGATGGACCCAAACCGCCGCGAGCAGCACCGCTCCGGAGACGAGGGCACCCGCAATGAGGAGGAGAACGAGGGCAAACCGTCTCGCGACCTGGCCCACCACCCGATTCACCGATGAGGTCGGGCCCACGGCGAGCACCGCTTTCGTTTCCTTGAGTTCAAGCACGCTCTGCGGGCTGCGGGTCGTGATCTCGACCATGTGGGGCAGCATTTGCGGCCCTTCGCGTTGCAGAACCTCTTCGAGATAGGGAAACCAGGACGCAAGCCGCTTAGCCAGCTCCTCGGGTTCGACATCGACCAGTTTCCAATCCGGATGAGAACGACTCTGGTCGCCGATCCACAGCCGTCGTTGGCTCTCATCCAACCGCGGGTGAAGCAGGACCGCAACGACGCTCTCGCGGTCACTGAGATCGATCACCGGCTCGAGCCACTGGCGCAGGCTCACCGTCACCCCGGCGAGGCTGATCGGGATCGCCAATGCCAAGGCGAGGATCGGAGAGATTGGACCACGACTGCGGAGAATCAGCCAACCCTCGGCAAGAGCATGACGGATCATGGCGGCCACATCCCGTCATAGTCGATCTCGCCCCGGCGGAGAACCAGGGTCCGTGCGGGCAAGGACTCGAGCAGAGCATGGTCGTGGGTTGCGAGGACCACGGTGGCACCCTGATAGTTGATATCGCACAGCAGAGATAGAAGCTCCGAGGCGAGATCGGCGTCGAGGTTGCCGGTGGGCTCATCGGCCAGAATCAGTCGGGGCTGATACACCAAGGCACGCGCGATGGCGACCCGTTGTTGCTCACCACCTGAAAGAGACTCCGGAAGCGCGGACTGGCGGTGGTGGAGACCGAGGCGTTTGAGCACCTGGTACGCCCGCCGGTGGGCTTCACGCTGTCCAATTCCGTGGAACCGGAGGACAAAAGTGACGTTCTCGAGGACCGTCTTTCGACGCAGCAGCTTGAAGTCCTGAAAGATCACCCCGATCTTCCGCCGAAGCTGGGGCAATTCGGAACGAGCGAGGGTGTCGATTCGACTTCCGGCCACCCAGATCTCACCCTTGGTCGGCCTCTCCGCAGCGTAGAGCAACCGCAACAGCGTGGTCTTGCCGGCGCCGGATGGACCGGTCAGAAAAACCATCTCGCCATCGTCCACCGAGAGATCGACTCCGCGGAGAATCTGCCGCCGATCATAGTCCTTGGTGACGCCGCGAATCCGAATCACGGGGCCATCGGCTCCTCGTCGATCAAACTCGGCCGGCAGTTGCTGAGCAGGTTGATGAAGCCGACGGAGACCATGGAACGAACGCGAGAAATGCGGGATTCTCGATCCTTCTGCTGGATCACGATGATCGGTGGAATCACGCTGCCTCCGGAGCCCGTATTGTACCATTGGGGTGGGGACCGACACCGTGACTGAAACTCACCCGACGACTGTCTGGCGCGAAGAGACCGTGGGCCGCGATCGGGCCCTCGTTCGCAGTGACGGCTCCCTCACGATGGCCTTCGCGCTCGGGCCGGCCACCGGTGCGGCCAAGGAGCGGTCGCGACTGACGGCCATCCTTGACGACCGGGTTCGTCGACTCAGGTGCTCGGAACAGGTCCACGGCCGAACGATCCACGAAATCTCCGCCGGTGGCGATGAGGTGGTCGAGGTCGGTCCGGGGGATGGTCTGGTGACCGACGCCAAAGGCGTTGGGCTGCTGGTCTGGACCGCCGATTGCGTCCCGGTGCTGCTTGCCGGCGATGGAGTTGTCGCCGCGATCCACTCGGGCTGGAGAGGTTGCGCCGCAGATATTGTCGGTGCCGCCGTTGCGCAGTTGGCGCGCCGCGACATCCCTGCGGAGCGGGTTCACGTTGCCCTCGGTCCAGCGATCTGCGGCACCTGCTACGAAATCGGTCCCGAGGTGCCCGAGGCCCTCGGACGGTTCGATCTCGACGAATCGCGTTGGCTGCTCGGAAACCACGTCGATCTCCGCGGCTTCCTCACCGCCCGTCTCGAGGCCCTCGGCGTCGCGGCCGGAAACATCGAGATCGTCGGCGGATGCACCGTGGAATCGCCGGAACTCGCCTCCTACCGAAGAGACGGAGTCGCCGCGGGTAGGCAATGGGCCATGGTGTATCTCAACCATCGCAAAGCCTTTAGCTAATGCCCGACCGCTAAGAGCGTTCCGTAACCCCTTCGGAGTTCCGGGGCTGGCTTCCCTGATGCCGACCTTTGAGCTGGCCGCAGGCGGCGTCGACATCGAGGCCCTTGGACCAACGCACGGTGACGGTGAGATTGGCATCCCGCAGGGCCATTGCGAAGCGATTGATGGTCTCATCATCGGGTCGGCGGTGCTGTGGAAAATGCTCCGGATCCTCGTTGAGCGGGATGACGTTGATCTTGCATGGGATACCGCGGATCAATCGAGCGAGGGTCTCGGCATCGGCGACGGCATCGTTGAGATCGCGGATGAGAACATACTCCAAGGTGATGCGCCGGCCGTGCTCGAGGGGAAACGCCTTCAGATCGGCGATGAGCTGAGGCAACGGATACCGAGTTGCGATGGGCATCAGCAGCTGTCGCCGCTCCTGATCGGGAGCATTGAGCGAGACCGCGAGATTGGGCCGCCGCGGAAGTCCGGCCAGCCACTTGATCCCCGGGAGGACGCCCGAGGTCGAAACGGTGATTCGCTTGGGGCTCACCCGTTCATACAAGGTTTCGAGGGCGGGACCGAGATGACCGGTGTTGAGCAACGGTTCACCCATCCCCATAAACACGATATTGACCCGATCGACGGGTTCATCGAGCTGCCGAAGCATCACCCGGTATTGACCGACAATCTCTTCCGGCCTGAGGTTGCGTCCGGCGCCGAGCGCCCCGGTGACGCAGAAGGTACAACCCACCCCGCAGCCGGCCTGGGACGAAAGGCACATGGTCAGTTTCCCGTTTTCGGGCATGGAAACACCCTCGATCGTGACCCCGTCCGACAGCTCGAAGAGCCACTTGACCGAGCCATCGCCACTCGCGCTCTCGTCGAGGATCTTGGGGTCGACTATTTGAAAATGTCGCCCGAGTTCGGCGCGCAACTCTTTGGTCAGATTGCTCATCTCGGAAAAATCGGTGGCGTTCCGATCGACGATCCACTGGGCGACCTGACGGGCACGGTATGACCGATCCACATACTCCTCGAGAAGGGAGGCGATCTCGCCCGGTGTCCTGCCGACGAGGTTCACGCGTGAATCGACCGGGCCCGTCATCCCATGTCCTGTCCGTCAGCCTTCGTCGCGTGCCGGTGGAAAGGGCTGATCCAGCGGCGGCAGCGGTCGTTGAGGATGACTCCGGTGCCGTGTCGGCGAGATCCCGATCGCGGCGAGCCAGCGGGCATCATCGGGAACGAGCCGATATTCGGACTTGCCTTGGGTGGTGCCGATGCGGATGCGGAGGATCCCCTCGGTGGACTTCGCGCTGTCGCCGGATCGGCAACCGAGGGCAGCCTCGAGGATCATCACCGCATCCCAACCACCGCTCTGGAGTTCATTCAGGCAGATCTTCACGTCGTCCGAGTCGACGACGGATGCGTGGATCGCGGTTCCGAGCCGTTCGAGGAGCTTTCTGAGTTTTTTGGGTCGCTCGTTGTCCACCAATCCTCCCACGAGCGATAAGGCTACACCATTTGGCGACGAGATGATTGTGGACGTGGTTGGGGACCCGGTCATTGCCCCCCGCAACCGCGTGGTGTAGCGTCCATGTTGAAGACCATGATTTCGACGACGACTTCCAGACCGCTGCAGCTCGCCGATTGGTGCCGGAGCGAGGCCCTCACCGGAGACGCTTCGCCGCGTCGCTACAGCCGGTTGTGGGCTGCCGATGACCGGACAGCAATCCTCGTGGAGTACCCGGAAGGCGTCCGCAATCGACTCGCGGACGACCTCGAGGTCCTCTCGTGGTGCGGTCGGCGCGGGTTGAACGTCCCGGAGATCCTGGGGTGCGATCTTCCGACCGGTCGGGCCGTGCTTTCAGATCTCGGTAGCGATGATGCCGAAACCGCCCTCGAAGCCGCAGCAGGGGACGACCGCCGGAGCCTGGTCGAAGAGATGCTCCAGCCTCTCGAGGTCCTGGCCGGGTGTGCCCTCGACGAACTCCCGCCCTGGAATCCACCGCTCGATCGTGCTCGCTTGCGCTGGGAGCTTTCCGGGTTCGAATTGTGGTTCGTCCGTCACTACCGCTCAGAGACTCCATCGGCGACCTTGGACCATTGGCTCGACGAGCTGGCGGACGAGGTCGGAAGCCATCCCCGGCGGGTGTGCCACCGCGACTACCACCTCAACAACCTCCTCATCCGCGAGGATGGGTCGGTGGGGGTCATCGACATCCAGGACATTCTCGTCGGGCCCGATACCTACGATGCGGTGTCGTTGATTGCCGAGCGCGCCGCGACCCGGTTGCTGCCGTCGGTCCTACGGCGCGAAATTCTGGCAAGCTGGGCCCATCGCACCCGCGCCGAACCCGGATGGCAGGAACGGGCGGCTGCAGTGCAGATCCAACGGGGTCTCAAGGTCCTTGGGACCTTTGCCCGATTCACCGTCACGGGCCGAACCGAGTATCGCCAATGGATGAGTGATCTCGCCCGAAACCTCATCGAACCCCTCGAGCGCCGCGGCGCCGGGTACGACACCCTGGACCTTCTCAGGGCTTGAGAACGAACCTCTCTCATCCGGTAGAATCGCTCATCTTAGCCCGCATATCTCGCCGGGTTTCGTTACGAGGGCGGCGAGGTGCAGTGCTCAGGTGAGTTTTCTCATCTCCGGGCGCGGAGGCGTACTTTGCGGTACGTTGGGCACCCGGAGATGAGAAAACACGGCTGCGTGCTGTGCATCGTCGTCCGCAGTAGACAGCCGGTGAGATATGCGGGTTAGGTTAGACTATGCGGGTGGGATGCCGCGCATCCCGAACGGAGGTTTCAATGTTCGGATCACTCGGTGTGCCCGAGTTGTTGATTATTCTCGCGATCGTCATCTTGATTTTCGGCGTCAACAAGCTTCCCCGTCTCGGCAAGGGGCTTGGAGAAGGGATCAAGAACTTCAAAGACTCCATCAAGACCGGTGACAACGAGGAGGACGAGACGGGCTCGAACTCGAGCACCAATAGCGTCGAGCCCAAGTAGACGATCGGCCTACCCCGCGAGGAGCAGCTCGTGGGAAGAGAGTATTCCCCTTTGTGGTTTCCCCGATGAGCGAGTTGAGATACGGAGGAAACATGCCACGAGGAGAAGATCGCGCCGACATCATCCGCACCCGCCTCGAGAGGAATCTCGATGCGGTCCACATCGAAATCGAGGATGACAGCCCCCTCCACGCCGGCCATCTCGGCGCCCAGGGCGGGGGCGGTCACTTCCGGGTACTGGTGGTTTCACCTCGCTTTGAGGGAGTCTCCAGGGTTGCCGCCCAGCGCCTCGTCTATCAAGCCCTCGGCGAGCTCATGACCAGCGAGATCCACGCCCTCGAGATGCGGACCTTCACCCCCGACCAGTGGAACGCTGCCCGAGACAGAGACGCCACCCGACCGAAGCCCCATTGAGCTACAGCAGTCGAATTTGAAACACGAAGAACACAAAGATCCACTAAGACGCCACAAAGGTCGGATTTTGACTCGTCGCAAGGTCCGGTAGGCCTTCAAGGTCAGAGGGAGCCCGGGTTATTAAATGCGACGCTTGGTGGACCCTTTGTGGTTCTTTGCGTCCTTTGTGTTTCAAAATTCCGCAAGCCCGTGACCGCAAGAACTCCACCACACACAAACCAACAACTCTGGCCGCGCTTTCTCTCCCTCTTCTCATCAGCGGTTCAATCCCAGCGCTGTTGATCTCCTTGGATCTACGCCGCTTCGTCGCCCTCGGCCGGGCTGGTCAAGACCCGTCGGACCATCCAGAAAATGGTGGCAAGCACGAGCACCAACAGGACGGCGAATAGAATGAAATTGCCCCACTGCGGTACGACGGTCGCCTGGAACTGCGAGGTGAATGGGTCGAGATAGAGCACCCGCACCTGGTGCCGCGTGACGGTCATGACCGCGATGGTCAGCGTCAGCGTCGCAAGGGTTCCGGAAACCAGCCCCGGCTTCTCCACCGGATTCGAAACCCGAGCCAACATCATCAGCAGCCCGATACCGAACAGAATCGAGATCGTCAGCGGTCCGAGGATCGCAAGACCCCCGCGCATGACCCCGAGAAGCACCGGTTTCGGCAGCACGCCGAGCAGGATGAAGCCATCCACCATCAGCAGCACCGTGGCCCACAGCGCCCAGCGCCAGGCGCTCTTCGCGATGCTCGTGTTGAGCTCAACCTCGTCGCCGGCCCGTGCGCGGCGAACCGCCCACCAACCGGCAACCAGCGCCGCAAAGGTGATGGCGGCGAGGACGAAGTGAAGGAGCCGCGGCCAGTAGGTCGGGTCGCCGAGGACGCTCAGCGCACTGATGTCGAACTGCGCCCATTTCCCGGGTTGGACGTGGATCAGGTGGACCGCCACATGGGTCATGGCGATTCCGAAGAACGTCACGGCCGAAACCCCGAGCCACGGGCCCCTGAACTTCTTGTGGAGATAGGCCGCGTAGTAGCCGATCAAAAGCAGAACCAACATGTTGAACCAGATCCAACCGAGGAGGATGGTTCCGCTGTAGAAGTACTGCTGGTACAGGACCTGGACAAAGAGCAGCGGCGCGACACCGGTGGTGATCGCGAGGGAAATGGCGTATGTGTTGACGCCCATCAGGCGCTTGGCAAACACGGTGTTTGGATCGGCCAGACGTCCGCCGCCTCGCAGATTGGCGACAAAGGCCATCAAGGTCCCACCCAGGGTCAGGTTCATAAAGATGAGGTGGAGAAAGAAAGTGAAGACCAGGAGGAAATGAAAGAGCCACGGCGGTCCGGGCATACCGGCGGCATCGAGGGCCGGAATCAAATCGGTGTTCATCGCTCACCTCCGCTCGCGGCAGGTCCGACCGCCCCGCTGTCCAGAGACGCAAGGTAGACCGCCAGCGCCTCCGCCTCTTCATCGGTGCCGACAAAGGGCGGCATATACGATCGGTCGAGCCCTCGCATGTCAAAGGTCGTGGCCGGGTCGAAGGCGGCCAACTCGGCGCCCATCTCTTTGAGCTCGATCATGGTCATGGTGATCATGCCCAGGTTGAGTTCTCGGATGAATTCGGGATCCTCGCGGATCTCGTCCAGTGATGGCAGCATCTCCACCATTTCCTCGTACTCGATCTCCCCGTGGCAGGCCGAACATTGGGTGCGGTAGTGGACCGCCCCGGTACCGGGGGGATCATCGGCCGTCACGAGCTCCATGTCCGCGACGGTGGGCAGGACCTCGCGGATGCTCTGATAGCCGTCCAGGGTGTGGCAGCTCGAGCACTGGGCGGCGAAGATGCGCCTTCCGAGGGCCTCGGGGGCGGGGTCTCCCGCCGCTACCCAGCCCGAGTGAGCCGCGAGACCTTCGCTGTTGATTTGATCAATCTGGCTGACCAGGAGTCCGTTGGAGAAGAGGTGGCTGTGGATCAGGAACGGCTTTCGGGTGCCCTCGCGCAAACGCTCGTAGCCGCCGAAGAAACCAAAAGCGCCGACCATGAGAAGGACCGCGGTCAGACCGCGGGCGAGCTTGGGGGCGAGCAGCAGCGCCATAACCGTGACCGCCAACCCCAGGGTCAGCGACCATAGGGTGAAGGACCGCGTGGCCGCGAGAGAGGCCAGAGTCGGAGCCTCGCCAAGGAAGAGCGCCTTGACCGTGTCCGGGAGGGCCGCCTCCCACCATCGATAGCCGGCATAGCTCAGGACCACTCCACCGAGGAACCACCAACCGAGATAACGGACGATATCCGATCGGCGATCATCGTCGGCCTTGAACGCCGGCCACAACATGAAAGCGACCGCCATGAGGATGCAGATTCCGGTGCGCAGCACCAGCGACGGCCAGTAGGTGGGGTTGAAGAACCCATCCCAGAACGCGTGGCTGCCGAGCCAACCCCCCGGGGTGAGCATAAAGGTGATGATGCCGTTGATGACCACCAACGAAAAATATGCGCCGATGAAATAGAGCCAACCGACCATCAGATGCGCGCCCTTGGAGATCTTGTCCCAGGTTGTGTAATAGACCAGGGCGGCGACGATCTCGAGGACGAAGAACACCCACTCGATGGCCCATCCCCAGACATAGTTGTGGATCAGTGCCGCGATCGCACCCGGAGAGATGAGACCCGCGACCACCCAGATTCCGACCCCGGAGATGGCGCCGAAGACCGTCGAGACCAGAATCAGGACCAACGAGGATCGCCTGGCGAGTTCCCGCAGCTCGGGGTCCGATCTCCTCACCGCCAGGGTCTCGGTCACGACGATTATCAGACCGCCGCCGATGGCAAAGTGGGAGACGATGACGTGGGTGATCGCCACCCAGGCCATCAGCACACCACCGCCCATGGCGACATTCCAAATCGGATAATCCATGCGTCCTCCTCGTTGGAACTGCGTTCGAACTCACCCTATCACCGGCTGATCAGAGCCGCAATTCTCTGAATCTAAAGAGTGAATGCTTGTTCAACCATCAGCCGATAAATGAGAATATTAACCCGCTCCCGAACCACGGCACAACTGGTCAAGATTCCGGGTTCTTCGTTCGAGCGACCTCTTGACACGAAGTCGCATCTACACTAACGTAGGTTGAGACAATGAAAATGAGTCTGGATTAGATTTATGACATCAAAGCTGTCCCAGCGTGCACAAAAACTCTTCATTCAGTACCTGCGGGAGAACAATCTCAAGGTAACCCAGGAGCGCCTCGCTCTTCTGGATGAGATCTTCAACACCAACGAACACCTCGACGCCGATGACCTCCTCGCGCGGATGAAGGTCAAACAGCGCAAGGTATCCCGAGCGACGGTCTACCGCACCCTTGACCTGTTGGTCCAGTGCGGACTTGTTCGAAAGAGCAGGCTTGGCCGCGAGCACTACTTCTACGAGAAGATGGAGCCCGGCGGGGGCCACCACCATATGGTCTGCACCGCCACCGGCAAGATCATCGAGTTTTGGGATTCCGATCTCGATGAGCGGCTCCGGAGGATCTGCCAGGACCACAAGTTCCGCGCGGCCTTTATCTCGATTCAGATTCAAGGGCTCAGCGAAGAGGGCCAAAAGGTCGAGCAGGAGACATCGTTCTTCTAGACCACCCTCCCTCAGCAAAAACCCCCGCTCTGAGGCGGGGGTTTTTTGTCGTTTAGATCACCGGCTGAGGATTACGCAGATCGAAAGCTCAACCTCACGTACTTCCGCTTTCCGACCTGAACGAGAATCGATTCCGCGCCACCGGTCTCGAGGGACACTTTGATATCCCGCACCGCTTCGCCTTCGACTTTGACCCCACCCTGGGTGATGAGTCGCCTGGCTTGGGAATTGGACGGCGCCAACCCGGCCTGGACCAGAACCTTGGCCAACAGAATGCTGTCGGCATCCGTTTCGAGCTCGAGTTCGGGGATGTCCTGCGGTAGATTTCGGGCCGAAAAGACCCGTTCAAATTCGTGCTGTGCAGCCACGGCTTCGTCGGCCGAATGGAACTCGGCAACAATGGAACTCGCGAGTTGTTTCTTGGCATCCATGGGGTGGAGTTTGCCGTCGGCCACCCGGGTTCGGTCGACCTCGATCTCGGCCTGGGAGCGATCCGAAAGAAGCAGCCAGTACTTCCACATGAGATCGTCCGAGATCGACATGATTTTGCCGAACATTTCGAATGGAGGATCCTCCACCGCAACATAGTTTCCGAGGGACTTGGACATCTTCTCGACCCCGTCGAGACCCTCGAGCAGCGGCAGGGTCATGACGATCTGCGGTTCCTGGCCGTGTTCGCGCATGAGGTGGCGGCCGACCAAGAGGTTGAAGAGCTGGTCGGTCCCGCCAAGTTCGACATCAACCTCAAGCGCCACCGAGTCATAGGCCTGGGCCAATGGGTAGAGAAACTCGTGCAGCGAAATCGGCTGCTGTGACTCGTATCTCTTCTTGAAGTCGTCGCGCTCGAGCATCTGCGCCACGGTGACCTTTGCGGCGAGTCGAATCCACCCCGCCGAACCCAGTTCGCCGAGCCACCTCGAATTGAAATCGATGACTGTCGTCTCGGGATCCAGAAGCTTGTAGATCTGTCGCTTGTAGGTGGCGGCATTGGCCTTGATTTCATCTTCGGTCAGCTGCGGCCGGGTGGCCTTTTTGCCCGTGGGGTCGCCGATGAGCCCGGTGAAGTCACCGATGAGGAAAACGACTCGGTGCCCGAGTTGCTGGAAATGGCGCATCTTGCGGATGACCACGGTGTGACCGAGGTGAAGATCCGGCGCCGACGGATCAAAACCGACCTTGATGGTCAGGGGCTTGCCGGTGGCGAGGGACTTCTCGAGCTTGGCTTTGAGCTCGGTTGGCGGCACCACGTCGACACAGCCCTTGGTCAGGTAGGCCAACTGTTCATCGATCTTCGATTTCATGCACCCTCCAGCCCGTCCTGCGGGCGAACAATACTACTCGAATCAACGCCCCTGCAGCTCGGTGATGGGGAGGACGCCAGCGCCGGTGGTCTCGAGGGTCTCGAAGTCGGAGAAACGCTCCAGGATCAGGTTGATCATCTCCGCATCCACGGTCAGGATCTCGAGTTCGAACTCCGCCGGCTGGTGCCACCTTGAGGCACCCGCCGCGGTGGCCGCACAGTGTCGGGCGTGGCCGGCGACACCGCTCATTTCGGCGCTGGCGGCCGCTGCCACCCGACGCTTGACCGGTTCGAGCTCCTCTTCGCCGACGCCGGAGATGAGGGACGACCACTTCTGGACAACCGCGCGCTCAACCGCGTCCACGGTGTCATCCGCGGCAACTTCGACGAGCAGCAGCGCACGTCCCGGCACATAGGGACGAAGCACCTCAACCCGGCTGTCGGGCCACAGGGCGCCGGCGCGGGTCTCGAGGAGTTCGCGCAGAACCATGGAAACGGCCTCGTTTCCGCCGAACGCCGTTTCGAGGGCCACCACCAGCACCGACTCGTCTCCCGCGGCGGCAGCCCGAGTGCGCGGAATCACGGGCACGCTCTGGACATCCGTCGCGCCACCGCCGCTCGACTCCACAGCCCAGAATTTACCCAGGGCCTCGGCCGCCGCCTCGGCATCGGTTGCGACCACACCGAGGGCCAGGTTTCCCGGGCGGAGGAGGGCCGCCGGGGATGGATCATCGGCCTCCGTCACACCGAGCAGTCCGGCCATGAGATCGAGGGCGCGCCGCCGCGCATCATCGCCATAGGTCGTCACTGGTGCGCGATCCGAGGCCACCACGATATAGGCGGTGGTGAGCTGCTCCAGGAGCTCGCCAAAACCATCCGCCGGGCCGGCCACTTCGATCAGGGGCGGGGATGTCCGCACCCGCACGAAACCCGGCCGGCTCGCGGCCGATCGCAGCTCCCGGGCAAGCCGAGCGAGGACCGTGGCTGTCACCTCTCCGTCGAGATCTGGAACCATCACCGGTCGCAGAACCACCACCGACAGCGGAGCACTGGAGCGTTCAAGGATGGCCGCAGCAAGGTCATTCCCGAGCTGGTGGATCTGGGGTCCGACCGCAAACCGCGGGTTGAATACTCGCGGCGGCAGGATCAACTGGGCGTGTCCCGGGTGGGTGGGCAACCACTCGGCGGCGGCCGCGCGCACACTCTGGATGGTGACTGCCTGGATTCCGAAAACGAGCTCCCGGACCGCCTCCTCACCACCGGAGAGCCAACGTTCCATGACCATCACAGCTGCCTCCGGGTGTTCCTCGAGGGCTGCATAGCGACGCACATGGAGGCGACGACGGGCCGCGGCCACGTCATCGGCCTGAAGGTTGGGATCCGACGCGATCCGCGCCAACTGGAGCCGAAGGTCACTGACGGTGATCTCGGCAATCTCCGCATCGATACGACCGTCGAGCACCCCGAAATCGCCCTCCACCCGACTCTGGAGGATCGGGACGGTCTCCGACAAAAGCTGAGGTACGAGATCCCAAAGCACTTCCACCGAGCTTCGCCGCGCATTTCCGGGCGGTGGCAGCAAGATCTCGAACCGGAGCACGGCCTCGCTCCCCGGTGCTCCGAGCCGACGATCGAGCCCGCCCTCGATCAGGACCGACGGTTTGGGTATGACCACCGACGCCGCAGGACGATCGCCGAGGACGCGTTCGAGAAGTGACGACAACTCATCCGCCGATGCACCGCCAACCGCCACGATCACCGGGGGCACCGGTGTCGGCGAACCCTCGATCTCGGCGGCACCGAGAACGGCTTCGACATCCGCTGCGATGGTGAGTCGACCAACGGTGAGTCGACCGATGGCCGCCTGCTGGTCATCGGAGACCTCCGGCCACACCAGAGTGGTCGCATCGGCCAACGGCTGATTGACCAGCACGAGCTGAGTCCCGCCGGGAAGCCGCTCGACCAACAGGGCCTGGGCCCGGACATCTCCGATCAAGAACGCGGCGGCGAGCAGGCCGCTCGCAACACCGAGAACACCTTTGAGCAGAATGGTTTGGACTCTCATATCGGGCGGCATGGTAGCATGCCGTCGGTGATTCGACGGCCCGATCTCCTGGCGCCCGTGGGTCTGCTGGCAAGCTGGCTGGCCGGACTCATCGCTCTGCCCCTCGCTCTTTTTGTCGCCGCCGGCGGCCAAGGCGTCGGGGCGCTGTTGGCGAAAGCCGGATGGATCGGCTTCAGCGTGCCGTGGGATCGTCAGGCCTGGGCCCTCGTCAATCAACCGGTTCTCAACTTCGCTTCGCTGCCCTCGGCTTCCGGTTACTGGCTCGGTTCGTGGATCGCACCCCTTGGGGTCGCGGTGCTGGCCATCGGACTGTCGCTCCGGCTCAAGAGCCTCTCCACACAGCTCTTTGTCGTCCAGTGGGCATGGATGGCCGCGGTGATCGGCGTTTCATGGCAACCGGCTCTCGATCCCCACCTGAGCCACCTGGCTCGTTGGCTCATGTTTCGCGGCCTTCCCGTCGAGCTTCGATGGTTGAGTCCCGCCCTGGTCGCAGCGGTGTCGGTTCCTATTGTGCTTCGACTCATCGCCATCGCCCGGATCACCCGATATCATCTCCGCCGCAGTCGCCGTTTGGCACTCGTTGCCATCCACCTACTGCCGATTCCTCTCGCCTGGGCCGCCGCCACGACCGCTCTCCGCGGCGAGTTTCAGCTCGAGGCGAGCATCATGGCCGGAGTGCCGCTCCTCGTCGTACTCGTGGTGGCCTGGATCGGCTATCCCGCGCCCCTGACCCACACCGTGGCGCCGGTGGCGGCCCGCGCCATTGGCGTGCTCGCAGTGCTCTCGGTGCTCGGGTGGGCGGCCTTCTGGATCGCCGGACGACCGCTGCCCGATGACCGCGCCGCCGCCATTCAGTGGGGACGTGCAAAGAGCAGCAACAATATTCGTCCGTGGATGGAGCCGGTCATGGCGCCGTGGCTGCCTCGAGCGGTCAGTCCCAATGACCCGTGAACCCGACCAAAAAGTCCACTCACCGGGATGACAGCCGGAGCCCCCTGGGTTATCCTTTCAAAGCATGTCGCCCGGCGACACGACTGATTCGAAAATCCCCCTGAATGGAGATCATATGAACCCCAAGGTTGAAAAAGCGCTCAATGAACAGATTCACGCGGAATTCTTTTCCTATTATCTTTATCTCTCGGTTTCGGCGTATTTCACGAACCTTCACCTCGATGGTTTTGCGCACTGGATGCGGATCCAGGCCCAGGAAGAATCCGCCCACGCCATGAAACTCTTTGATTTCGTCAACGAGCGCGGCGGAGCGGTGCATCTGCTCCCCATCGATGCTCCGACCCGGGAGTGGGCATCGCCGTCAGTGGCGGTCGAGACCGTCCTCAACCACGAACGCGCCATCTCCGAGCGGATCAACAGACTCGTCGACCTCGCCAATGCAGAGAACGATCACGCCACCGCCGTCATGCTCCACTGGTATGTCAACGAGCAGGTCGAAGAAGAGGCAACGTCTGACACCCTCTACCACCAGGTGAAGATGGTCGAATCGAACCCGCACGGTCTGCTCATGATCGACCGTGAGCTCGCAGGTCGGCCGGCCCCCGTAGCCGTGAGCGAAGCCCAGTAGCCGCTCAGCCGGCCAGGGTGACGAGGTGGGCGACGATGGCGTCGGCCACGTTCACCCCTGTGGCCCGTTCGAGGTTCAAAAAACCCGGTGTCGGATTGACTTCACCGACCAAGACTCCGTCCGCCGTCGGCAGGAGATCGACACCGCAGATACCCAGACCGGTGCTCTGTGTCGCCGCTACGGCCAGGGCGATGGCTTCGTCATCGGGTTCGAAGCTCGTCGCCAATCCCCCGCGGGCGGCATTGGAACGCCACTCCGAGCCGGCGGCCTCGAAGCACGCCGACGCCACAACCCGTGAGCCCACCACCAGCAGACGAAGGCTCCTACCCCCGGTTTCGTGGAACTGCTGAACGACGACCTCGTCGCCGAGACGCCAGAGTGAATCGAGAACGCTTTCGAGGTGGTCCAAGGTCCGGCACCTGATCACCCCGACTCCCATCCGAGACCGTCGTTGTTTGACCACCACCGGAAACTCGAGGCAGTCCCTCGCGGCGGCCGCCAGCGCCTCCGGGTCGGCGCCGGCCAGGGTTGTCGGCACCGCTATCCCCGACATGGAAAGGGTCTGCGCCGTCCGCCAGTGATCCCTCCCGAGGCGAATCGCCGAAGGTGGATTCGGGGTTGCTGCGCCTCGCCCGGTCAGGGATTCGAGCAGAGCGAGCAGACTGTCGGGCCGCCAGTTGCCGACGCGTGCCAGGACCACGTCGGGGGTCTCCGAGAGGGAGACATTGCGACCGCCACAGATCCGACCCGTGTCCGTTGCGGTCAGATCGGTGGCATTGACGAGCTCCATGGAGACTCTCGCACTCGCGGCGGCGTCCATAAGACGACGGTTGCTGCCGGTTTCCGGCCGGGCGCTGAGAACGAGGATTCGCACAACTTCATGGTACTCGGGTTGCCCAACGACGGCGAAGATCCAGGTATAATCTGCGGATGATCCGGGGAAATCTGGACCGCCTTCACCTTGGCGATCTTCTGCATTGGCTTGAACTCGGCGGCCAAACCGGGCGACTGACCCTTTCCGACAAGATCGGTGAACGGAGACTGGATTTTCTTCACGGGCGGATTGTCTATATCTCGTCAACCGTTCCGGAAGAGCGTTTGGCCACCTGGCTCGCACGGGATGGATTGCTCCCGGCGTCCTCGGTTCGCCGGTTGCTCTCGACCGCCATGCTGCGTCACGAACTCTTCACCGATGTTCTTCTTGCCGAGAGGGCTATCACCGAGACCGCCCTCGGGGCCAGCCTGACGGTCCTCGCAGAACTCATGATGGGTCGGATCCTCGACTCCTCCGAACTCCGATTCGAGCTCGATCCGGGTCACCCCATCCGGGACCCTTCCGGTCTCTATCTCAGCCTCACACCGAGCAGATTGCTCCTCGATTCCGCGCGCCGCATGGATGAGTCCAAACAGGTGAGAATGTCGTCTCCGTCACCGATGCTGCCGCTTGACGAAGATGCCGTCGAGAACTTTTTCTGGCACCTCGTGCAGCAGGGGATCCCCAGCGACGATCCCGTTGACGGCGATCAGATCAACGCCCTGCACGACATCATCCGCAACGTCATGGCGAGCCTCGCCCAGTGGCTGGCGTCGAGCACCGGGCTCGTTCCCCAACCCGCCGACCACGGCGAGATCATGGCCGCATCACTCGATACCACCGGGAGCGTTCGGCTCTTCGGTCTTCCCCAGGCCACGTGGAATCTGATGGTGCTCGCCTGCTCGATCCGTTCAGCTGATCTGCAGGCTCCCAATGGGATTGAGCAGGTGGACGATTTCGCGGCCTCGCTCGGACTCTGGCCGGAGCTCACCGATGCCAAAAAGTGGCAACGCGGTCGCACCGGAACCCTCGATCGCCTGACCCGGCGCGTCTCCATCGTTTGGTCCCGGGGCGCCGCTGCGGCCGCCGAAGTGCTCGGCGTCGATCCGGGAGCAGCTCAACTCGCCGCCCACCTCATCACCGTTCCCACCGATCTCGTGTTGTGGGTGCTGGCCGCGCTCCCTGTTCCACACCACGGCATCCGCCGGGCGCTTTTGAGAGAACTCCCGCGCCGGATCGGTGCGGGCCTGGGACATCTCGCCGACTTCCCGTTGGATTATTGTCTCGTCCTCGAAGGAAAGGTCCCCACCAAACTCGGTGTCTGCCTCCACGTGAGCCGCAGCCTCATTCCCTCAGCTGCGGTCTGGCCCAGGACCATGCCCAACGACGAGTCCGTACTCGAATTCGCAACGCCGCAGCAACTCCAAAACGCGGCAACTGCGGCCCGGGAGGCGGTCGAGGGCCTGCCGTCGGTTCCGACCACCGAGGATTGACGGTCCCGCTACTGGGGCAGAGTCATGGACACCTCGGTGCCCTCGGGCTCTCTTCGGGCAACCGAGATTCGACCGCCGTGACGCTCGACGACCTGCTTAGTGATCATGAGGCCGAGCCCGATTCCTCGAGACTCACCCCTCGCCCCCGGCGCACCCTGCCAGAACGCTTCGAAGACCCGATGGAGATCAGCTTCGTGGATGCCATCACCGGTGTCGGAGATCTTGAACTCGATCCAGGGTTCGGATCCACGAAGCACCCGGCGCACTTCGATCCGAACGTCTCCTCCGGCGCGATTGTGTTCGAGCGCATTCTTGATGACCGCCCGCAGGGCCGTCGAAATGGCATCGGCATCGCAGGTGATGGTCTCTAGGTTGCCGGGGCTCAGCACCTTGATATCCACCTCGAGCTGTTTGGCGAGATCCTTGAGCGGTGCGACCGCGCGACGGAGGATTTCCGGCAGTGACGCAACATGACGTTTCGCCGCGCCGGGCTCGGTTGCGAGAAGGGAAGCCTGACCGACATTCTCCATGATTTCTGCGAGCGAGTCGGCCTGTTTTTGGATGATATCGAGGAACCGCGCGGTCTTCTCCGGCGGCGCCCCACGGAGACTGCCCAACGCCCCCGCGGCCGTGACCAGCGATGACACCGGGGGATTCAGCTGAGCGGCCACCCGAGAGATGAGTTCGTTCTTGATCCGATCGAGACGGCTGAGCTCGGCGTTGAGACGGCGAACTTCGTCGAGGGTGGTCTTGAGTTCGTCGGTCCGTTGATCGACGGCGCTTTCGAGCCCGGTGTTCGAGTCCTGGAGTTGGCGAAAGGCGAGGGCGTTGGAGTAACCCATGGCGGCGGTGGCGCCGAGGATGCTCGCGAGCTCGAGATCGTCCTCTTCCAGGGAGTTGCGATCGTGTCCGCCATAGATGCAGAGCAATCCCAGGAGCCGATCCTGAGCGAGCAGCGGCACCGCGATGGCCGAGGCGAAGCCCGCCTTCTCAATCGCCATCTGGACCGAACCGACAGTCGCTCCTTCCAAATCGTTGGCGATGAGAACCGGTTCACCGGAAGAGGCCACCGCTCCCGCAACGGTGGTCTTCTCCACCACCGAAGCCAGGAGGGGATCGTGGTCGACACCGTGGACCACCGCTTCCCGAAGTTGTCCTGCTGCCGGCACGATCAGGACGGTGGCTGCCTGTACCTCGAGACGAGACACTGCGGTCTTGATAAGCAATCGAAGCACATCCGCCGGGTCCTTCTGGTGGGCGATGGTGCGGCCGAAGTCGATGATGGCCCTGGTGATGAGCGCCTTGCGCTCGAGCTGTCGGCTCGCGATCTCGAGCTGTGAGCTCAGATCGGTCATCGCCAGATTGGCGCGAACCGCCTCTCTGACCAGGGTTTCCTGGGGGAGTGGTCCGGTCTCATCGGGCGGATGCTCAGGAGCCGTGATCTCGATGTCATCAGCGGCCACGGCCGGCGTCGTAGCCTCGATAAAGGGTTTGAGAGCGGCCCGTGTCTGCTGCTTGAGTCGCTCGATGGCGTGACCCGTGGTGTCGATGCCGAGACGATCCGCCAACGACACCAGCGTATTCTCGGTGATGGTTGCAAATGCCTCCATCACCCCGTCTCCGGTGATGGCGACGGTGGGAAACGACGGCACCCCACCGTCATTGAGGGCATGCTGAAGTTCTTCGATGGGAATCAGATTGGCCAGGTCCCTCTTGTTGTATTGCAACACCAGCGGCTGGTTCGTGGGTTCGATCCCGTTTGCCTCGAGATTCTCCTTGAGATTCGCAATTGACTGAAGATTGGCCTCGTGTTGGTCCCGCTGAGAGTCCGCAACGAAAACAACCCCATCAGCGCCCGCGAGAACCGCTCTTCTCGTGGCGTTGTACTGGACCTGACCGGGAACCGTATAAAGCTGGATTGCGAGCCGGTAGCCGCGGATGCGACCCAGATTGAGCGAAAGAAGATCAAAAAAGAGGGTGCGGTCCGATGCCGTATTGAGTGAGTAGAGCCGGCTTCGACGCTGGGGGTCCGTCACCCGGTGGACATGTTGGAGACATGTCGTTTTGCCACCCAGGGCCGGTCCGTAGTAGACGATCTTGACCTTGATCTGTCGGTACTGGTTCTCGAACTGGACCATCAGCCCTCCGCCGGACCGCGGCCACCTGTTGACCCGACTCAGTCAGCAGCGGCACCCGCAATTTTCTGTACACACAGCGTTTGGTCTTCTCGATTCGCCATCGAGGTCAACCCGAGTTCTATTGTAGCCTGTGCGAAGGCCGACTCACCCTTCAGGCGCCGTCCACATCGAGAGAACCGTCGCGATCCCTTCCTCAGCGGAGGCGATCGGGGCCAACTCGGCCGTCAATCTCACGCGGTCCTCCGCGGAGGATGTCCACGGCCGGGCTCGGGCGGCGAAGACCGTTACTTTCACCGGCCTTGGTCGAGGCAAAACCCACGGTGGATGGCTGAGCCAGTTGGAAGCTGGCATCACCGGTGGTCTCGTCGACCACCGACGAATAGCCGAAGACCAGGGCATCATCCAGACCGTCCTCGAGCCAGAAGACCAACGAGCCTCCCTCGAGGAGGGTCGGCAGCCGCTGCTGGATATGACCGAAGGGCGGCACGTCCATTGTCAGACTCTCGAGGAGTGTTCCGTCGGCGTCTTGAACATCCACCACAACCGATGTCCAATCCGAGCTCCACGAGGCGATCCCGATATTCGTTCTGAAGTTCAGACCATCGTTGAGGATGCCGGCGGCATAGCCGAGGGTATCCCAGTCGATCCCGACCCAGGTGCTCGATCCGGGAATGGTCTGGCCGTATTCGCCGCTCGTGCCACTCGGGTCGAGTGTATAGGTGCGGGACGTGACCAGAAAATCACAGTCCTCCAGGGGATCACAGGGCAACTCCCAGTCCGCGAAAACGAGGATCGAACCGGTTCCTTCGATGGCGAAATAGTTCGCTCCGAGAACATCCCAAAGATTGAATGTCGCCCACGGGTCGACGGTGAGATACAGGGTATCGGCCTGCCGATTGTCCGTTTCGCTGGGGAGAAACTGAAGGACCACCGGCAGCTCGAACGAGTGTGGATTATGAACCGACAGATCGGTGTGCCAATGGGTCCCATTGAGCCCCGTGGTGTTCGCCGCAGCGGGCACCACCCACTGCAACGAGAGCTGGGCGGAGGCCGGCGGGGCGACGGCAACGATGGAGCAGAGCGTGAGGGTGCTGAACAGAATCTTGATCCGAGTCATGACGACCTCCAGTTCGAATATCCGCAATTTCCGTGCCAGCCTGGGGTCTATCCCCAATCACCGACGCCAACGAGAACGTCCTCGGAAGTGGACGCTCTGCTTCCGGTCTCCCCCCCGGAACGCCGGTGGCCCTATACTCGGATCATGCGCATTTCCGGAATTCTGATACTGGTCGTCTTGATCTCCATGGCGGTTGTCGTCATTCTCCAGAGTCGAGACGTGACGGCGAAACAAGATGCTCTCGCCGTTGTCGCGACGCAACTCCGGGAGGAGGGAGTCGAGGGTGTGGGATTCGACCGGGAGCGCGCCTTCGAGCTCATCGCCGTCCTCGAGGGCCTCAGCAACGATCCCGACGCCATCCCAAACCACATCGAGGACCTCAAGACCATTGCCTCGACCGCCGCGAGCTGGTCCGCCGGGGCCGCCTCACCGAGCCCCGAGCTGCACGCCTCTGTCGCCATCCGCAAGGCCGCCGGCGAACTCCGAGATCACGCGGTCAGGCCGTCGCCATCGGCCCTTCGAAGGGCCCAACACGAGCTCGAGAAGGCCCGTCAAGCCCTCACAATCACGAGCTCCGGAGCCGGCACGACCGCCCCGAGCGGTCTCACCACCGAGGGTGTCCGGGACCGGATCAACAACCTCGAAGCCGCCCAGAAGGAAAAGATGCTCGAGATCGAAGAAGAGCTCGGACCCTAGGAGCGTGTAGTGGATAGAATTGGCGGCGCCTTTCGGGTGTCGTTTGGCCCGCACGTCTCACCATCAGGCCGGCGAGACGCCGGCCCTTCAATGGATCTCGGCCCTTTGGGTATGGCTTGCCGGGCTGAGCAATATTCGGTTTCAGTCCAGATCGAGCTCGAGCTCGAGACCCTCGAGAATCTCGCCGCCGATATTGGTGATCCGCACCGGCCCACAACCCAGAGTCTGCAGACGACGGGCAATGGCGCCGAGCCAATGCTGAACCGCTCCGGTTCGCTCGACCTCGACCACCGGCCACAGCCGGACCACCGTGTCCCGGTCCCGAGCGGCGACCAGGGCGATCGGATGGAGGGGCCGACCCAGTTCCACGACCACCCCGTCGGCGATCAGGGCTTCACCATCCGACCGCTGCCACACATCGCTGGTCTTGATGACCGCCCGGCCCCAGCGGATGACGCCGAGGTCAAGTTCGGTCGCAGCGCGATGAAAATCTAAAGCTCCACGGAGCACGAGATGGGGCATCAGTACTCCCCCGGTGATCGGTAGTGAGATCGCATCGACCGAGTATAGCGCGGGGCGTTCACCCGAAAATTCGACCCGGATGCCGGCGCGCTCACGTCTGGAAGAATTGTCCGCCGAACAGCCTTGTCCTGCGGCCGGATGCGGGCTAGGATTGGGCCCGTGCGAGTCGCTGTGAGGGCTGCCCTAGAGGGGATTCTGTTGCCAGCTTTGTGCGTGGCATGTGATGACGTGCTCGCCGGAGGTGATCGCGGCCTGTGCGGCGCGTGTCGCAGCCGACTTCATCCCATGTCCGGGCCTTGCTGTCCGCATTGCGGTGTCCCCGCCGACAGCGACAGCCAACCCTGCCTCGAATGCCTCGCCTCGCCTCCACCACAGTCCGCCACCGTACTGTGGGGAGAGTACGACGGGGTTCTTCGACTCGCGGTCCTCGCGCTCAAACACCGAGGTCACGATGAAATCGCACGACCGCTGGGCCGTCGTCTGGCGGCTCAGATCGCCGTCGAACCCTGGTTCGACGAGATCACGACGGTCACCGCGGTCCCGTCCCACGATATCCGCCGGTTTCGACGCGGATCGAGCGCGGCCGGTCTCATCAGTGCCGAGGTCGCACGAGCTGTCGATCAATCCACCACCCGCGCTCTGCGGCGTCATGGTCTCCGCCGTCAGGTGGGACGCACCCGCGCCCAGCGAAGGCAGCTTCCTCGAGGGAGCTTCTCATCAAACCGGCGGGTGCGGGGCCACCGTGTGCTGCTCATCGACGACGTCTGCACCACCGGGACGACCCTGCGCCGCGCCGCCGACTGTCTGCTCTCGGCCGGGGCCGAGGCCGTTTTCTGCGCAACCATCGCTCATGCGACCGATCCCAGGAGAATGTGATGACGTTTTTCGACCAGTTGATCCGACACGGCATGCCGTTCGTTCCCAAACCCATCGTCGGCAAGGTTGCCCGGCGCTATGTCGCCGGGGAGAATATTTCCGACGCCATGACCGCCATCCGGGCTCTCAACATTGAGGGAGCCATGGCCACGGTGGACGTCCTCGGAGAAGAGGTCCACGAAGAGGCCAAGGCCGAAGCGGCCGTGGCTCAGTACCTTGAACTCCTGGAGACCATCGATCACGAGAAGGTCGATGCCAATGTCTCCATCAAACCGACCATGCTCGGCCTCAAGATCGACAAAACCTTGGGATACGAGAACATCAAGACCATCGCCGAGAGGGCGGCCGGGCTCGACAACTTCCTCCGAATCGACATGGAGGACCACACCTGCACCGATGCGACCCTCGAGATCTACCGTCGGCTTCATGCCGAGGTCGGTCACGTCGGTGTCGTACTCCAGTCCTATCTCCACCGGACCGTCGAAGACATTACTGCTCTGCTGCCGCTCAAACCCAATATTCGACTGTGCAAGGGGATCTATCGCGAACCGAGGAGCGTTGCGTGGAAGCAGTATGAGACCGTCCGCGCCAATTACATCTACACGATGGAAAAGCTCATCGAAGGCGGCGCCTATGTCGGAATTGCCACCCACGACGCTCACCTCGTCTGGGCGGGGATGAGCGCGGTGGATCGTCTCGGACTCGACCCGTCGCAATACGAATTCCAAATGCTCTTCGGTGTCGATCCCGAGCTTCGCCGGATGATCCTCGAGAGGGGGCACCGGCTGCGGGTCTATGTTCCTTTTGGCCGCGACTGGTATCCCTACTCCATGCGCCGCCTGCGGGAGAATCCCACCATAGCCCACCACGTGACTCGCGCCATGCTCGGAATGGGACCCCGTTGAGCCCTACCGGGAATGGGAGTATTCTAGGACCAACCGGCGGCTTGGAGGTCTAACATGCGCCATCACATCACCGCACCCATCGCCCTCGTGGCGGTTTTCACCATGGTTATGGGCATCGGATCCGCTATCGCGGGGCCCCAGGCCCGCATCGGGGGCTCCGTTGTCGGAACCGATGGTGAACCCATCGTCGGGGCGACGATCACGATCACCTGCGACGCCCTTCCCACGTACACCAAGATCCTCACCACCGACAAGAAGGGGGAATTCAAGGTCCTCATCCTCGACGCCACCAACGCCTATCTCTTCACCGCAACCGCTCCGGGTTTCCTCGACTACAAAGAGGAGATCAAGGTCTCCGTCGGAACCACCGACAACGACTTCACCTTCGAACTGTCGACACCCGAGGAAATCTCGAACGCGCGGCAGCAGGAAGTGATGGAACAACCGGGATACAAGGAGTTCGGTGAGGCGCAGGAGCTTCTCGAGGCGGGCAATCCCGTCGAAGCCCGCGCCCGGCTCGAAGACGCACTCGAGGCGATGCCCGATTTCATCGAGGCCCTCGAGGTGATGGCCGGCATCGATTTCGACTCCGGTGACGCCGAACTCGCTCTGGCGACCGCGCGGCGTTGTCTCGAAGAGGACGACGAGTCCCAGAAATGCCTCGCAGTGGCATCGAACGCAGCCGGTATGGTCGGTGACAGCGAGGCTCAAGCAGCCTATCTCGCACAGTATCAGGGGCTCAATCCGGATGATCCGGCGACGCTGTTCAACCAGGCTGCCGGTTTTCTCAACAAAATGGATGACGAAAGCGCCCGTCCCCTCCTCGAACAGTGTCTCGTCGTCGATCCAGAGTTCGAGAAATGTCTCTTCGAGTACGGCATGCTGCTGTTGCGCACCGGTGACCTCGAGGGGGCCAAGGCCCAATTCGAGATGTATCTGGAGGTCGCCCCTGAAGGCCCCGATGCGGCCACCGCTGCCGAGACGATCAAGTACCTCTAGCGCCCAGGGGTTATGACCATGTCAACTCTCGTGATCGGGGTTGCAGGAGGCACCGGATCCGGAAAGACCACCGTCGCTGATGAAATCGTCCGCCGTGTCGGCGCCGACAGGATCGTCTCGGTTCATCAGGATCGTTACTATCGGGACCTCTCTCATATCGACATTCACCAGCGTGCCCTGCACAATTTTGATCACCCCGACGCCATCGAGGAGACTCTGTTGGTCGAGCACCTCGGTCTTCTCACCAAGGGTCGGCCCGCGCCGCTACCCGTGTATGACTTCGCCGACCACGTCCGCACCAACGAGGTCCAGATGGTCGAGCCGCGCCCAGTGGTACTGGTCGAGGGCATCCTGATCCTGGCCGTCGCCGCCGTTCGAAAACTCATCGACGTCAAGCTTTTTGTCGACACCGACTCGGATATTCGTTTGATCCGCCGGTTGGGTCGTGATCTCACCCAACGCGGAAGAACCGTGCAATCGGTGATCGATCAGTGGAGCGAGACCGTCCGCCCCATGCATCTCGAATTCGTCGAACCGTCCAAAAGATACGCTGACCTCATCATCCCTGAGGGCGGCTTCAATACCGTCGCCCTCGATCTTGTCATCAGCCGCATCGAACAGGTGTTGAACGGGTCGCGATAGGAGCGGAACCGCAGGTTTTATCGGCTCGTCGCTGCCGTCCGGCGACGGCGGCGCTGGCGGAGCTCCTCCTCCTTGAACATGAACCTGATGGAGTGTTTGAAGATGAGGAGGTTCGGAGCCTTCTCCCGGTTCAACTTGAGGCAGTTCTTGTCGTACCACTCAATCCAGCCGATGAGTTCGGTCCCATCGGTGAGCATCACCACCATGATCGTGCGACTCTGCATCTGTTTGAGGTAGTAGAAACTCTCGGCATTCGTCTGCTCGGCCGGCACCTGCTTGCGCCTGCCGGTCGTACCTCGTGTCGGAAACCTGTCCATCATCTCGGTCATCGATGGACGGATGAGTTTGCGATCGGACATCTGGTCGCTCCTAGCACCCCATGCTGGGCGGGGGGACGGACCCGGATGCATGAAGTAGGGGAATTGTGCATCAAGGGTAACAAAACCACAGCACCCTGTCTCGCGGCGTTCCGACGCCACGACCGGGAGAGGTCACGAATCCCGATGTCGCGACCGCTTGCCGGTTTCAGGATACTGATCGACCTCGTGCGCCAGACAGCACATCAGACGTCCGCAGAGACCGGAAATCTTGGTCGGGTTGAGGCTCAGGCGCTGGCGTTTCGCCATCCGGACCGTGACCGAGTGGAACCGGTCCATAAAGGTCGCACAACACAGGCAACGACCGCACGGGCCGAGACCACCGCAGATCCTCGCGCCATCCCGGACCCCGAGGGGACGCATCTCCACCCTTCGGCGATACCGGCGACCGAGTTCGCGCAGAACGGGTCGAAAATCGAGCCGCCTCTCGGCGGTGAAGTAGATCACGGCTTTTCGGCCGGTCAATGGCAACCGGGCCTTGATACCCCGCATATCGAGACCGAGCTCACTCGTGCGACGGCGAAGAAAACCCTCGATTTCGCGCTCGATGTGATGATTGTCCTCCGAGCGCTTCTGGTCCTCATCCGAGGCCAGTCGAATGACCCGGCCCAACGGCCCGGGACGTTTTCTGAAAACCGGCAGCGCAAAGAGGCTCACCCGTCCGAGGAACTGTCCGTCCGGTGTTTCCACAAGGTAATGGTTATCGTGTCGAACCTCGAGGGTGCCGATTCGGCACGGCATCGCAGGAAGGTCGGTATCGATGATCACGGAGACCAGGTCCTCGACCCGGGGCGTGATCTGTATTTCGGCAAAGGAGGAAGTCACGGTGTCGTCCCCTTGTCATCGAGTTCGGTCTGGATTCCGGTGTCGGCGCGTTCCACCCCTTCGGCGCCGGCCCGGCGCGCTTCGGCGAGGGCTTTGGCGACTTCGGGTCGTTCCCAAGCCACGATCTGGGCTGCGAAGTAGGCGGCGTTCTTGGCCCCCGCCGATCCCACGGCGAAGGTCGCCACCGGAATCCCGGCAGGCATCTGCACCGTCGAGAGGAGGGCATCGACCCCATCGAGGACCCCGCCGGGCAGGGGCACGCCCAGGACCGGCCGGATCGTATGGCCGGCGACCACACCGGCAAGGTGCGCCGCCATCCCGGCGGCGCAGATAAAGACCCGACACCCGTCGGCTTCGGCCTTTTGAACCAGCTCGAGGGTTCGCTCGGGGGTACGGTGGGCGGAAGAGACCTTGACCCTCGAGGAGAGACCGAGATCGGCCAAAACTGCAATGGCTCCCTGGAGGTGCTTCCAGTCGCTCGCCGAACCCATCAACATCAGAACATCGAGTTCAGGCATGTGATCTTTCCTTCATTGCCAAGGTATCGGCTCCGATGTCGGATCGGAAATGCGCTCCCCTGATACCGACGCGCTGAACCCCGCGGTAGGCGAGATCGATGGCGTCGGCAAGGGTCGCACCGGTGGCCGTGACCGAAAGGACCCGGCCGCCGGCGGTGAGCAGCTGATCTCCGTCCCTCTTTGTGCCCGCGTGGAAGACGACCACGTCGGGGAGCGCCTCGGCCTCGTCGACTCCCGATATCTCATCGCCGAGGCGGGGACTGCCTGGATAGTCTTCGGCGGCGATGACCACGCAGGCGGCGACTTCGTCTTTCCATTCCATACAACCCGGTTCGAGCCGACCCCGCGCGGCATCGGTGAAAACCGCGGCGAGATCGCCGTCGAATCGACGGAGCACCGATTGGGTTTCAGGATCTCCGAGGCGGCAGTTGAACTCGAGGACCCTGGGCCCGTCGGCGGTGAGCATCAGCCCGGCGTAGAGGATGCCGCGATACTCGCGGCCCTCGACCGCCATTCCGGCGACGGTGGGTCGGATGATCGTTTCGAGGATCTCCTCTCGGAGCTTGTCATCAAGGGCGAAAGCGGGTGAATGAGAGCCCATCCCGCCGGTATTCGGACCGGAATCACCATCACCGACCCGCTTGTAGTCGTGCGAGGTCGCAAAACACTCGCTCCGGGTTCCGTCGCTGATGACCATGAAGGAGACCTCGGGCCCCTCGAGGCATTCCTCGACGAGCACCCGATCGGCCGCCGCACCGAATCGACGGGTCACAAAGAGCTCGTCGAGAGCGGACTCGAGATCGGCCTCCGAGCGGACGATCAGAACCCCTTTGCCGGCTGCGAGTCCATCTGCCTTGAGAACCACCGGAAACCCAAACTCCCGCGCCGCGCGGGTGGCATCCTCGATGGTTTGCACGATCTCGGCCGCCGCCGTGGGGATGCTGTGACGAATGCAGAACTCCTTGGCGAAGACCTTGCTCGCCTCGAGCTCGGCGGCCGCGGCCAGGGGTCCGAAGAGTAGCAATCCGCGACCGGCGAAGACATCACCGATGCCTTCCGCCAGAGGCACCTCGGGCCCCACAACGGTGAGATCGATCGCGTTCTCGGCGGCGGCATCGGCCAGGGATTCGAGATCCGCCAGATCGAGATCCAGCAACTCCGCGTCGCCCGCCATTCCGGGATTGCCCGGTGCGACAAAGAGCCGATCAACCGCTGGTGCCCTCGCGATGGTGTGAACCATGGCGTGCTCCCGGGCGCCCGAGCCGAGAACGAGGACGCGCACGGCCTCAGCCCCGAGCCTGGAGCAGGGTCAGGAATGTCGTTTGGACGATATCAGCGGCCGAACAACCCCGGCTGAGATCGTTGGCCGGTTTTTGAAGGCCCTGCATCAGTGGTCCCAACGCCCGAGCTCCGCCGAGTCGCTCAACCGCCTTGTAGGTGATGTTGCCGGCATTGAGATCGGGAAAGACCAGGACGTTGGCGTTACCGGCCACCTTGGAATCGGGTGCCTTCTTGGCGCCGATCCTCGGAATCAACGCGGCATCGAGTTGGAGATCGCCGTCGTAGGCAAAGGTCTCGCCGCGGCGATCGAGTTCGGCTTTGGCGTCTCTGACCTTATCCACCAGCGGATGGTGAGCCGAACCCATGGTGGAAAAAGACAGCAGCGCGACCCGCGGCTCGCCGCCGACGATGGATCTGAATGTGTCGGCTGCCGAAACCGCGATCTCCGCCAGTTGGACGGCGTTCGGATCGGGCATCACAGCGCAGTCGGCAAAGACCATGACCCCGTCATCGCCCCAATCGGGATCGGGATGGACCATGACAAAAGCCGATGAAACCGTCTTGAGCCCCGGAGCCGGACCGATGCAGTGCAACGCTGCCCGAACCGTATCGCCGGTGGTCCGAACCGCGCCCCCGATGGATCCGTCGGCGATCCCGGCCCCGACGAGCAGGGAGGCGAAATAGAGCGGATCCGCCACTGTTTTGAGCGCCGTTTCCAAGGTCAGGCCTTTGTGTTGGCGCCGCTGGTAGAGAAGATCCGCAAGCTGCTCACGGCGGGAATCGGTCAAGGGATCGATGACTTCGACCCCGGCTGCCTCGAGTTTGGCGTGTTCGTCCTGTCGGGCCGCCTGGGGGCACAGGATCATGATCCGACACATGTCTCTCGCGGCGAGATCCGCGGCCGCTTCCATGATCCGAGGATCGTCGCCTTCGGCAAGAGCGATGGTGCCACCGACCGTGCTCGCCCGATCTTCGAGTGCTTCAAGAAAACCCATTCGTTCCTCCGGTCCGACATTGTACCTGAAATCACGATCTCGGCCTTGCGTCGCAGTCGCTTTCAGCATCGGGGAATATAATTCGATATATTAATGATTATCTTTATCATGAATCGGACCGAACAATATCGTCTCGAGGCCCTCATGGAGCTCGCCCACTGCTGGCCGAACGGCCGGTCGACAGCTGAGATCGCCTCTCGGCGGGGAATCCCCACGGCCTATCTTTCGCGGCTGCTCGCCGAACTCGCCCGGGCCGGCTGGGTGCTCAGCCGACGCGGCCCGAATGGTGGCGTCACCCTGGCCAAGGCACCCGACTCTATCTCGGTGGGATCGGTCTATCGTCCCCAGCGTACGGAGACATCTCTGCCGCCCGCTCTCGACCGCCTGGCGATCAGGATCGACCGGGCGGTCGAGGAGAGCATCGCCACCATCAGCCTTGCGGATCTGGCCAACTGGGAAACGGTGGCGACATCGAATGACTACTCAATCTGACCACAAACCGGGCTTGGACGCTCGTTCGATCGCCGTCCATTGCCGCTGAGAATCGCCGTTCAAGCAACCAAGGGAGAACTCATGAAGATCGCAACCGATGTCACCGCTTTGATCGGCAACACCCCACTTGTGGAGCTCGGCCGAATCGCTGCCGACCTTCCGGGCAGGGTCATCGCCAAACTCGAATTCTTCAACCCCGCCCACTCGGTCAAGGACCGCATCGGCGTCGCCATGATCGATGCACTGGAACGCGACGGCAAGTTGACCCGGGGCCGCTCGACCATTGTCGAACCGACCTCGGGCAACACCGGGATCGCCCTCGCCATGGTCGCCGCCGCTCGCGGTTATCGCTGTATCCTCACAATGCCCGAATCCATGTCCAAGGAACGCCGGCAGGTGCTCGCCCTGCTCGGCGCCGAGCTCTTTCTGACCCCGGCCGCCGATGGCATGAAGGGTGCGAGCGCACGGGCCGAAGAGCTCCTCACCGAAATCCCCGACTCGGTCATGCCCGGCCAGTTCTCCAACCCCGCCAACCCCGAGATCCACAGCGTGACCACCGCCCAGGAGCTTTGGCAGGACACCGACGGACAGATGGCGGCCTTTATCGCCGGAGTCGGCACCGGCGGCACCATGACCGGCGTCGGTCGAGTCTGGAAAACGCGTCGGCCCGACACCCGCATCATCGCCGTTGAGCCGACGGATTCGCCGGTGCTTTCCGGCGGAGAACCGGGGGCGCACCGCATCCAGGGAATCGGCGCCGGTTTCATCCCCGACAACGTCGATACTTCGCTCATCGACGAGGTTGTTCAGATCAGCAACGAAACTGCGTTCGCCACCGCCCGCCGCCTCGCTCGGGAAGAGGGCATTCTGGGTGGCATCTCCACCGGCGCCGCGTGTGCAGCCGCGCTCGAGGTTGCCGCCCGGGAGGAGTTCACCGATAAGATCATCGTCTTCATCGCACCATCGACATCGGAGCGATATATTTCAACCGATCTCTTCGAGGGTTTGGGTTAGCCCCGGCCCGCGCCCGCGTCTGTGTCCGTTCCCGATCCCGATCCCGATCCCGTGATGATCCGAGTTCGACTCCGTGCCCGTGGCCGTTTCCGTGATGAACCTCTCCCTCTCCCGAGACGCAGCGGCAACGATCAGGTTCGATCACCAATCGGCAATGTCAGGCGCTGATCTCGTGCGGAGCGGGTGCGCAGGCACATTGCGCCCCTGGCGACTTGGCGGTTCAACCGTGCGATGGGCCGCAGTCATCCCGCAGGTGCAGGCGCGGTGCTCCTGGTCAGCACGGGATCGCGGGCGGCCCCGGGAAGGCGAACGAGAAGCATTTCGGGGTCGATGGTGGCCCTGACCGGCAACTTGCCGGCGAGATCACCGTCGATCTGGTAGCGGATCGGCGAACCGCCGGTGGGAATGAGTTCGACCTCATCGACCATCGCACGCCAGACATCGCGCCGTTTCACATGGCGGCCGAGGGGCATTCCGAGGGCGAAGGGTACAGCAAAGCGACGCCCCACAGTTCGCTGGACCACGATCTCGAAGGTTGGGGCGAATGGATTGGCGCCGGGGGTTGCGTGGTAGGGCCCGGCATACGACCGGCTGGTCCCGACGATGGCCCACCCTGCGGTGGTGGTCGTACCGGCGGCGGCCACCTCGAGCGTGGGCATAGATTTGAACCGGATGAGTTCGCGAACGGCCTGGAGGGCGACGCCGGAACGACCGATCTTCTTGAGACCCATATCGAGGCACTCGAGCACAACGACATCGGGTCCAGCCGACAGCATGAGGAGAAAGATCTCGCCGCGGTCTGTCCGCCCTACCCGCATGGGGCGGTCGCGGCCGATGATCAGGGCTTCGAGGGCACGGGGCGCGGGCCGGGGAATTCCGAATTCGTAAGCGAGCACCGAGGTCGTGCCTCCGGGCAGGACCCCGAGGGCGGTGTCGCTTCCGAGCAGACCGCGGGCAACCTCGTTGTAGGTGCCGTCGCCGCCGTAGGCCAGCACCAAGGGGTGTCCGGCAGCAGCCGATTCACGGGCGAGTTCGGCGCCGTGCCCGGGATGCTTGGTATGGCGCCAATCGAGCTTGACCCCGCACCGGTGCCCGGCTGCGTCGAGATCCGCAAACGAACGCAGCAGCCGACCCCCGCCGGCGGTGGGGTTGACGATGATCGGGATCGACCTCAATCCGTCTCCTCGAAGAGGGTCCCACCGGCCGTCTGCGGCGCGAGTCCCAGGTGGCGATAGGCCCGCGAAGTCACCATCCGGCCACGGGGCGTTCGCTGGAGCAAGCCGATCTGGAGGAGATAGGGCTCATTGATGTCCTCGAGAGTGCCGCGATCCTCACCAAGCGATGCCGCGAGCGCCTTGAGACCCACCGGTCCACCGTTGTAGATTTCGATGATGGTGGTGAGGAGCCGGCGATCGAGGTGATCGAGACCGAAGGCATCGACCTCCATCTGCTCGAGCCCGAAATTGGCCGCCTCGAGGGTCACGCCATCGGCGCCGAGGTGGTGCGCGAAGTCCCGGACGCGACGCAGCAGGCGGTTGGCGACTCTGGGTGTTCCGCGGGATCTTTTTGCAATCTCGTCCCGGGCTTCGTTCTCGAGCTCAATGCCGAGGATCCGGGCCGATCGTTCGATGATGGCGGCAAGTTCTTCGGGCGGATAGAACTCGAGCCGGTGGACGATGCCGAATCGATCCCGCAGCGGAGCCGTCAGCAGACCCGTCCGGGTGGTGGCGCCGACGAGGGTGAAGTGGGGGAGGGTGAGTCGAACGCTGCGTGCGGCGGGCCCCTGGCCGATGATGATATCGAGTTCGTAATCCTCCATGGCCGGGTAGAGGATCTCCTCCACGGCCGCGGGAAGCCGGTGGATCTCGTCGACGAAGAGAAGATCACCGGGCTGGAGATTGGTCAACATGGCCGCGAGGTCACCCGGTCTTTCGAGCACCGGACCCGAGGTCACGTGGATCTCCGCATCCATCTCGTTGGCGACGATGTGGGCGAGGGTGGTCTTGCCGAGACCCGGGGGTCCGAAGATCAAGACATGATCGAGGCTCTCGCCGCGGTCTCGCGCAGCGCTCATGAAAACCCCGAGGTTGGTCACGAGCCGCGACTGGCCGATGAACTCCTCGAGATGACGCGGTCGCAGCGTCTCCTCGAAGCGCTTCTCGCCCGGGCCGATGTCGGGAGTCAGAACCTCGGATGTCATGTGAGAAGAGTACACGAGACCGAGACCCTTGAGCACCGTGCCGTCGCAACCACGAAGACTCCAAGACACGAAGTCGTCCACGAAGACACAGTAGGGAATCATGCGCGAGGACCGGAACGTCCTCAAGGTTCTGGCCGAGTAGCAGTCATGGCCGAACCCGTCTGGCTTCGGGGCGATGTTGTCCGAGCTATCCACGGCCGGCAACTGGCCGAGCACGGTGGACCGCCCGGAGTTCGCGACGAGGGCCTTCTCGAATCGGCGTTGGCGGCGCCCGAGCACCGGTGGCGATACGAGCGAAGCAGCATTCCGGAGCTCGCGGCGTGCTACGCCTTCCACCTCGCCGGGAACCACCCCTTCATCGACGGCAATAAGTGCACCGCCTACGTTTGCATGCGGCTCTTCCTCAAGCTCAACGGCATGGACCTCCCCGCCGGCCGGCAGGAGAAAATCCGCATCATGATGGACCTCTCGGCCGGCCGGTTGAGCTTCAACGAATTCGCCGCCTGGGTCG
>RCNF010000148.1_pt1 | contig 47167 bp, 35 predicted proteins | sample 2041311 | NCBI WGS metagenome assembly RCNF01 (sample SAMN09708228, study PRJNA481090) | Marine sediment metagenome, whole genome shotgun sequencing project. | biome: marine sediment; feature: ocean; material: sediment; isolation source: Sewage treatment plant 2 marine sediment (STP2) ...
GCCATGCCGACCCACCTGAATCCGTTCAACTTCGTCCGCAACGGCGAGGAGATGGGTCCACTCGAAGGCTACGCCTGCCAGCTGCTCTCCGACGAAGCCATTGACTGGGTCACTGACCTTCGAGACCCCGAGAGACCCTTTCTCTTGGTGATCGGATATCACGAACCACACGAAGCCATCGCCTCACCTCCGGAGCTCACGGCGAGCTACCCCGCCACCCAGAACCGCAACGAGGCGGAATATTTCGCCAACGTCACCAATCTCGATCTTGCCGTCGGCCGCGTAGTGGGGGCGCTCGAAGACCTCAGTCTCACAGACGACACGATGGTCCTCTTCACCTCTGACAACGGCCCGGAGATGACCAACCGCCACCCCCAGGCCCAACGATCATACGGCTCCGCCGGCAACCTGCGCGGCAAAAAGCTCCAGCTCTGGGAGGGCGGCATTCGGGTGCCGTTCATCGTCCGATGGCCTGGCCGGGCAGAGCCGGGAACGGTCTCCGCCGTTCCGATCTCCGGCATCGACCTCCTGCCGACCCTGACCGAACTCGCCGGCGTGCCGTTGCCCGACGGCCAGCACATCGATGGGTCGAGCCTGGTCCCGACGCTCGGCGGAGGGAAGATGGATCGATCGACTCCCCTGTTCTGGCACGACTACAAGGCTTGGGGAGGCCCGCGAGTCGTACTCCGCGAAGGACGCTTCAAGCTCGCCGGCTACTGGGACGGCCCCGAGATCGTGAGAACCGACAGTTCAACCATGCGGCCCGGCGATCTCGAATTGATCCGCACCGCCGAACTCGTCCGCTTTGAACTCTATGACCTCGAGGCCGATCCCGGCGAACGGCACGATGTCTCTGCCGAGCACCCGGAGGTCGTCGCCCAGATGAAGACCGCGATGTTTGAGATCTACGCCGAGATCCAGGCCGATGTCCATCCATGGAAGGAGAGCTGGCTGCGGCGGTGGTGAGCCGCGCGAAGCGCAGCTCACCACTGAGCCTCTTGCAAAAACTTTCTTTCCCGGTGGTTAGTGGTCTCTGTGCCGGCGAGACGCCAGCACTACAAAGGGCCGAGATCCCTTGTCGGGCCGGTGTCTCGCCGGCCTGATGGTGAGGTGGGTCGGAAGACTTCAGTGTCCGATTCTAGAATTCTACTGAATGCTGAATGCTGAATGCTGAATGCTGAATGCTGAATGCTGAATGCTGAATGCTGGAATGCTGAATGCTGAAAAATTGTCCGCCCATCTCCGGCCGTGTCAAGCACTTCTCCCAATGGAAATCGAGGTCCTGGGCTGCGATGGATCCAGCATCCAGCATCCAGTATCGACTATTGGGTTGTATTTACACCTTATTTATGCCATAGTGGTGTTCGTCAGAGAAAAGGAGACCGCAATGGCACCCATGATCGTCAATACCGAAACCGCCGCCCCAGTCATCAGACCGTGCCACCTGCTGCCCGACAATCGACACGACTGGCCCTCGGATGAGCGGGATTCCTACCGCGAGGTCATCGGCGAACTCGACGCCTGGAGCAGACGACACGACCAGTCCAAGAGCCTGAATTCGTGGATCGCTGAAGAGGCCGTCCGCCGGTGCGCTTGATTCACATCATTCCTCAGCTTCGCCGCGATCGATCCTGACCAACGCCTCAATTGGGGTCCATCCATCGTGCATGGATAGGCACACCCCAGGAACTCCCGCCTCGCTCCCCTTCGTCATCTTCGACTGGCCTCTACGTCCTGGAGCCCCGGCCTTCATGGCCGCCTTCGACCATCTCGCCGCTCAGGTGTCAGAAGAATTCGGTCACTGTTCAGCCCGTCGGGCACGGAAACGGGCACGGAAACGGGCACGGGATCGGGATCGGGATCGGGATCGGGATCGGGATCGGACTATATCGCGTCGACGACCCTCTGGAGTCGACCGCGGACCTCGTCGGCGACACCGGAGATCTCCGGATTGTCGATGAGGGAGAACGCAGCCGCAGGGTTCATCGCCGCAACCCGGGTTCCGCCGCCATCGCGCTCGCTGACGCAGACGTTGCAGGGCAGCAGGACACCGATGTCGGGCTCCATGCTCAGGGCCTGATGGGCCATGGTTGGGTTGCAGGCGCCGAGGATCACATAGCGTTTGAAATCGACATCGATCTTCTTCTTCAGTGTCGCCTTGACATCGATCTCGGTCAGGACGCCGAAACCCTCACCGGCGAGGAGTTCGGTCACACGTGCGACGACGGCGTCGTAGTCCATATCGGGTAGTTCGCGGACGAGGGCATAGTTGTTGTCGGTCATGGGAATCCTCCGGATGGAGATGATACCCGATGCTGGATTCTGGAACATCACACATCGCAGACGGAGAAACCGCAGATGGCGCAGATAGTCATCGCATCATCGCGAAGCCCACAGATCACACAGATGAACACAGATTTCATCGCAACATCGCAGATTGACGCAGATTCCATCGCAAACACGAAGCTTGGTATCGCCGGATTCCATTTGCGATGACCTTCGTGAAGATCTTCGTGTCTTCGAGTCTTCGTGGTTGTGACGGTGCGATGGGTGCGATGGGTGCGATGAATCCAGCATTTACGAACCCCAGCACCAAGAATTTCGTACCAATTCCCGGGGGAGGCCTTGACATTCTGATTCCAGGTGCTAAATTTCTAGCATGATGCTAATTTCTTAGCATTAACTCGTCGATGGCCATCGACCCGAAAGATATGGAGAACGACATGGGAACCGATCCAAACCAATTGAGCCGGCGAGAACGTCAGATCATGGAAGTGATCTACATCCACGGACGCGCCACCGCCGCCGAGGTCCTCGAGAGCCTCCCCGACCCGCCATCGTATTCGGCGGTCCGAGCGATGCTGCGAATCCTCGAAGGCAAAGGCCATCTCGTTCACGAATCCGACGGGCCGCGGTATGTCTTCCTCCCGACGATACCCAGGGAGCAGGCGCGGGAGACGGCGCTTCGCGGAGTGATTCATACCTTCTTCGGTGGTTCGCCGGAGAACGCGGTTGCCGCCCTCCTCGACCTCGATGACAAACTCGACGCGGAAGCGCTCGAACGACTCGCCGAGCGGATCGCCGAAGCCCGGAAGGAAGGTCGCTGATGGACATCCTCGCTCTTTTCGGCCTCGGCTCGCTCAAGGCCCTCCTCATGTTGATCATCGCAGGAGGCATCGCTCTCGCTCTGAAGGGTCGATCAGCGCGGCTCCGCGCGGTGATCTGGGGGACGGCGCTCGTGGGATCGCTCCTGATCCCCCTCGCCGCCATGGTGGTTCCTTCGCTCCCGGTGGTCCTGCCGATGGAGATTCCACAGATCACCACCGGGAATACCCACTCAGTAACGATCGATGAACACCCTGCTGCGCACGGAGACCTCATTGCGTCATCGGAAATATCGGATGAAAGCCTGCTGATTTCGCCGCCACCCAAGCATCTTTGGAATCTCCCATCCATCGATTCAGCGTTGATGACGATCTGGGCCGCACTGGCTTTGATCCTATCTTCGATTCAGATTCGAGGCCTGTGGCGGATGGCCGGAATCATCCGCAGGGCGCGACCCATCACTGACCCAGCGACGCTCGATCTGCTGGCCGATGTCTGCTCTCAGGTCGGCTGTCGGCGGCGGATCCGGCTCGTCACCAGTTCGGAAATCGACATTCCTGCGGTCTTTGGCCTCTTCCGCCCGGTCGTCATCCTTCCGATCCACTCCCGCACCTGGCTCGAGGACCGCCTCATCGCGGTGCTTCAGCACGAACTCATCCACGTTATCCGTTTCGATTGGCCGGTTCGCCTCGCAGCGCGCTTCGCGGCGACGGTCTACTGGTTCAATCCCCTGGTGTGGTGGGCCAAGCGCCGCCTCGACCTCGAGCAGGAAATGGCCTGCGACGAAGAGGTCCTGTCGCTCGGTTCCCGCGCCTCGTCCTACGCCTGTCATCTACTGGGCATTGCCCGCACCGCGGTGCATCGCCCCGCCCTTGCCGTCGCCGGTCTCGAAATGGCCCGGCGATCGGATCTGGAGGAACGCATCATGAGTATCCTGAATCGACCGAGACACCGCAGGGTCGGCCTCGCGGTGATCCTTCCCGCAGCCATTCTCACAGCGGCCCTGGTTCCGGCCATTGCCGCGGTCCAACCCACCGAACCCGGTCCGAGACAGGCCAGCCCCGAGCTGAAAGCGGCCATGACTGAAATGCAGGAGGCCGAGCAGCGCATGGAACCCTATCTCGAACGCATCACCGAGCGTGAGTTCGAGCTCCAGCCCATCCTCGAGCGGATCGAGGATATCGAGATCGATATCGACCACGATGTCATGGCGCGCATCGAGGCCGAGATGGAACCCATCATCGCCCAGATCGAAGCAATCCATCTCGACATGGAGCCCATGCACACTCAACTCGAAGCGATGCACGAGTCCTTCGAAGAGATGCAACTCCACATTGAAGACGGGACTCTCGAACAGGTCCAGGATCAGATTCACGCTCAGATCGAGGCGCACCACGCCGATTTCGAGTCGATCCACATCGATATGGAGCCGTACCACTCACAGATAGAGGCCCTCCACGAGCAGCTCGAGCCCCTGCACGAAAAGATCGAGGCTCTCCACCTCGAGGCGTTGCCGTCGCACGAAGAGATGGAGCGGATCCAGGCCGAGATGGAGCCCTATCAGGAAGAAATGGAACGAATCCACGAGGAGATGGAGCCGTTCCACGAAGAGATGGAACTGATCGGAGATCGCATCGAAACCGCTATCGTCAATGATGTCGCGACGGTGCTTCGTTCGCACCTCGGACCGGTAACGGGTCCGGGCGCGCCATTCGCCGAGGCCGCAGCACGCATCGTCGATGACGCGAATATCCACATCAACAACGATCTCCTCGAAATCAACGCATCACGGCGCGAAGTTCGCGAGATTCTCGGGGATCTCTTCACCCCACTGCGGGTCGGGACCCAGGACGCCTTTGACGATGCGCTGGAAGCGGCCGTCGGCGATGTCTCGAACCTGGAGATCCGCACCGACTGAAGGTCGCACGCTCAAAACGAAAGACACCCGGGCCGTCTGGCCCGGGTTTTTCAGATCAGCGCCCGCTTTTGAAACACAAAGGACACATCGCTGTTTCACCGCAAAGATCGCAAAGAACGCGAAGAACATCGCAAAGACCATCATTTTTGAGCCATCGCACCACCGCACGGAGAAACCGCAGATAGCGCAGATCAACGCAGATTCCATCGCCCCGTCTGGTGAAGGCTTCTCTGGGAAATGCGGGTACGGGTTTCGCCCGCAATCAAGTCGCAAACCAATGGAAATATACGGCTCAGTGGTTTCTTTGTGGTTCTTGGTGGCCTTTGTGTTTCAAAACGTGGGTGGACTATCGGACGATGTCCATCCCCAGGAAACGCCCGTGCCTCTCGACGGCGGTTCGAAGCGCCTCTTGTTGCGCAGGCGTCGGCTTCTCGTCTTCGTATCGGCTCGAGAGGACCTCGATTCGGCCTGCCTTGCGATCGCACTTGAGGTCGACCCTCCCCACGAGCCGATCACCGGCGAGCACTGGAAGGCAGTAGTAGCCGTACTGCCGCTGGCTTGCCGGTTTGTAGATCTCCAGCACCTGGTCAAAGCCGAAGAGGACCGCGACCCGCTTGCGGTCCCACAACACCGGATCAAAGGGCGAGAGCAGCACACCCCGATCCTGTCTCGGGCGCAGCCGATCCAATCGTGCGGCCAACTCGAGATCCTCGACTCGGATCCACCCATTGGTGCGGCCGCCATCCGCGTCCTGCAGCTCACACGCCGTAATCTCGCCCGACTCTGCGAGCCGGCCGAGGGCAGCCGCGATGGTCTCGCCGCGGTTCTTCAGCCGCCAGGTGTCGGCGATGGTGCCCTGCGACGCCCACCCGTGGCCATCGAGAGCCTTGAGAATGAGTTCGGGCAATGCTTCATCAAAGGTCGTCGATTGCGACCGAACCTCGTCGGGGATGACCCGCTCGGGCAGATCGTAGACTCGCTGGAACGAGCGCCGCTCGCGGATGGCGAGTTCGCCCGTCCCCCACAAACCGCTCGCGACGAGCGTCGCGGTCTTGAGTTGCCAGGTCGATCCGTAGCGTTCGCTTTCAAAGTCCAGCGATCGAAGGGGGCCTTCGTTTCTGATCCGCCCGAGAATCTCGTCCGCCACCTTGCGGTTTTCCGTCACCAGAACTCCCCAGCGCGGTCGTTCAAGGAGTTCGCGGCGACGAAAGGCAAAGAGGCGCCAGTCCTCCAGCGGCTGCCAGCATGCCTCGTGGCCGAGACCCTCGAAGAGCGGTTCGCCCGGTTGGAGGAGATCCTCGACCAGCGACGGATCAAGACCATCGAGCCGCGACATGAGTACCAACCCCTGGGTCCGCGCCCCGGCGATACCGATGGAATCGAGCTGGAGATACCCGAATCGACGGACGATCTCGTGACAGGCGCTGCGGGCGGAGGGCCCACGACCCCGCGCGAACTTCGGCATCCCGGTCCACTCGGGTTTCAGAAGGCCCGCGCGGGCGAGGGCGAGCCGGCGAGCCTGACGGATGGTGAGGGTTTCCATGGAGCGCCATTCTATCCACGCCTGCCGCTCACTGCCCTATACTCGTCGACATCGCAGGTCCACACCGGAGGAATTCATGAAACAGGTCATCGACACGCTGCGCACCAACCGCGACCGGGCTCTTGAGGAAATGATCGAGCTCGTCCGGATCCCCAGCATCAGCCCGGGTCTCCCCCACCCCGAGGCCATCACCGATGCGGCGAACTGGCTCGAACAGCGTCTCGAGCGCGCCGGGATGGATGAGGTCCGCCAACTCGTCGTCGACAACCACAACCCCGTCGTATGGGCCCGGAAACACATCTCGGCCGAACTACCGACGGTTCTCTTCTACGGCCACTACGATGTCATGCCCGCCGATCCACTCGATGAGTGGTCGAGCCCTCCCTTCGAACCCGAGGTTCGCGATGGCAAGGTCTTTGGCCGCGGCACGGCCGATGACAAAGGTCAGGTGCTGATGCACATTAACGCCGTCGATGCCTACCTCGAGGCCAAAGGCACTCTTCCGGTCAATGTCGTCTTCGCCATCGAAGGCGAAGAGGAGGAGGGAAGCGAAGGCCTGGAAAAACTGCTCGACACCCACCGCGAATTGTTGGCCGCTGATGTCGCAGTCATCAGCGACTCGCCGTTCTTCGCCAACGACTGTCCTTCGGTTTGTTACGGTCTGCGGGGAATCGCAGTCGCCGAGATCCAGGTGGACGGTCCCGCAACGGATCTCCACTCCGGCAACTATGGCGGAGCGATCGCCAACCCGGCCGAGTTCCTCGCCAGAATTCTCTCGGACCTCAAGGGCCGGGATGGCCGGATCGCGATCGAGGGCTTCTACGATGATGTTCTCGAACTGTCGCAGATCGAACGTGACGGATTCGCTTCGCTCCCCCTCGACGAGAACGCGTTCTGCCGGGATCTCGGCGCGGAAGCGCCCTATGGCGAAGAGGGCTTTTCCACCATCGAACGGATCTGGGCGCGCCCATCATTCGAGATCAACGGGCTCACAGGAGGCTTCGGTGGCGAGGGTTCGAAGACCATCGTTCCGGCCTCCGCGACGGCCAAAGTCAGCATGCGGCTGGTGCCGAATCAGGACCCCGAAAAGGTACTGGACCTGCTCGAGCAACACATTCGGAAGGTGGCGCCCCCGGAGGTTCGGGTGACGGTGAGTCGCGGCCACGGCGGTCATCCGTTCCTCGCACCCATCGACAACCCTTACGTCCGCTCCGCATTCGAGGCGATGGGCCGGGCATTCGAAGGCAAGGTCTACTACATTCGGGACGGCGCCTCGATCCCGATCGTCGCCTCTATCGACTCGAAACTCGGGGCGACCTGCCTCCTGCTCGGTGTCGATGTCCCCGAAGGCCGGATCCACGGCCCCGACGAAATGATCATCATCGACAACTTCCACCGCGGCAGCGAAATGATCGCGCATCTGCTCGAGCTGCTCTGACTTCGACGGTATCTGGATCGGAATCACACCAATCACTCAACCTCCAAGGCATAATGACCACGTGTTCAGCGACTACCCTCTCAAAGGCGTGCTCTGGGATTTCGACGGCACCCTGGCCGACACCCTGCGGCGCAACCTCAGCGTCAACCGCCGGATCGTCGAGGAGGTCACCGGCCGATCGTGGCACGATGTCGCCGGTCTGACCTCGGTGGAGGCATATGCTGCCGCGTGGAACCGGGTCAGCAACTGGCGGGAGCTCTACACCCGGGCGTTCGGACTCAGCGAAGAACAGTGCGTCGAGGCCTCCCAGCGGTGGGCGCCCTACCAACTCGACGACCAGACCCGGGTTCCGCTCTTCGATGGCATCGGAGCTGTCCTCGAGAAACTGCGCCGGTTTCCCCAGGCGATCGTGTCGCAGAACGAACGGGCGACCATCGCTCAGATCCTCTCCGCCGATCAGGCAAATCACTTCTTCACCGCCATTGTGGGCTTCGCCGAGGTTCCGATCGATCGACAGAAACCCGCACCGGACGGAATCTTCAGCGCCCTCGACATCCTCGGAATCGAGGAACCCGCGTCCGCACTCTTCATCGGCGACCATGAAACGGACATCATCTGCGCCACCAATGCCAACCGAGATCTGACGGCCATGGGCCGTGATCTCCGCATTGTCTCGGTTGCGGCTCACTACATGAGCGGTGGTGAGAGCCCCGAATGGTCCGTAGCGCCGGACTACCGCGTCTATCGCACCGAAGAGCTCGGCCAACTTGTCGACCGTCTTTTCGTAGAAGACACGTAATGGTAGAACCGACCTCTTATCACTGCCCCAATTGTTCGGCTCCGGTCGAGGTACCCATCGGCGAGATCGAGGTCTTCTGTGAGTATTGCGGCTCGCAGTTGCGCTTTGTCCCCGAGGCCGAAGAACTCGAGATCATCAAGACCCGCGAGGAGATGAAACACCGCGAGAAAGTCGCTGTGGAACAGCAAATCCTGCGCAACAAGCTCCACCGGGAGGAGATGGACCGCTGGCGGGAGACCGCCGCGAAAGTGGCCATCGCCTCCGTGCCCATCGTCGGCCGCACCGCCGCCCGCGCCCTCTTCGGCGCGGCGCTGAGAAAAGGCAGCGGTTGCGGATGTCTGGCGATGTTGGGTGCACTGCTCGCGGCATTGGCGTTACTGTAGAGAGATCCTGGATGCTGGATGCTGGATGCTGAATAGGAGCATCTCATCGGGCGCTAACCCACAGATCACACAGATAGACACAGATTCCATTGCAACATTGCAAATCGCAAAGGACACCACATTCTTGAACCATCACAGGGTCCGATGGGAACAGCGGTTTTCAAAGCGATGCGTTGTGGGGCGGGCTTCCAGCCTGCCCTTCAGATACATTCAGGTCGGAAGAGCGCCGCAACGTCAGTCAGAGATCGCTCAAGCTACCCGGCGTCCACTTTCAATTGTGGTGGCTTGGTTGGTTTTTGCGATGCAACCATGCGGTGCTGTCTACGTCTGTCTGAGCGATCTGCGGGAAACCTTGCGATGCAATCTGTGTCTATCTGTGTGATCTGTGGGCAACCTTGCGACGGAATGCGATGTAGTCCGTGTCCATCTGTGTGATCTGGGGTTTGCGATGGGATGGCACCCGGCCCCCGGTATCCAGCATCGCGTATCTGGCTTCCCCGGTCCACGCTACAATCACATGTGTTTGAATCTGCAATAGTTTAATAACAGTCTCAATCTCCATCGAGGAGGCACCCATGGCGAAGAAGAAACCGGTTTCCAGAAACGGCGACGACGGCGTCACCCGCCGAGGTTTCCTCGGTTCGGTGGGCGCGGGCGCGGCGGCTGTTGCCGCCGGTGTCTCGAGCCGAGCCGAAGCCGTTCCCGAGATCACCGACCCCGAGGAGATGGTTCAGATCGCGCTGACCATCAACGGTCGCCTGCACCGGCTGCTGGTGGAGCCTCGCTGGACGCTTCTCTTTGTCCTGCGCGAACGTCTGGGCATCACGGGAACCAAGGCCGGCTGCGAACGGGGCGAATGCGGTTCGTGCTCGGTCCTCATCGACGATCTTCCCCGGTATGCCTGCATGACCCTGGCCCTCGAAGCCGAGGGAACCGAGATCACCACCATCGAGGGACTCCTCGACGGCGAGGAACTCGGCGATGTCCAGAAGTCATTCGTCAAGCACGACGGGTTTCAGTGCGGCTACTGCACCCCGGGGCAGATCATCGCGGCCGAGGGCCTCCTTCGAGCCAACCCCGCCCCGACCAACGATGAGATCCGTCACGGCATGAGCGGCAATCTCTGCCGCTGCGGGGCCTACCAGCACATCGTCAACGCGGTGTCCCACGCAGGTGAAACCAGAAAGAACGGGGGTGGGTCATGACCGACACACACGCCTATCACATCGACGGCCCGGTCCCCGAGACCCCCGAGAACGACCCCCACTCGAACGACTGGCGCGAGACCCGAGTCGTCGGCACCCGGCAACCAAAGGTCGACGGCTACGAACGAGTGAGCGGGACCGCAATCTACCCGCAGGATGTCTCGCTGCCCGAGATGCTCCACGGCGCAATTCTTCGGTGTCCGTACGCCCATGCCAGAGTGCTCTCCATCGACACCACCGAGGCCGAAGAGATGCCCGGCGTCCAGATCGTGATCACCGGCAAGACACCCGGGACCGATATCCCCTGGTACGAGCGGGGAGGCCAGTTCTACGGCCATCTCTTCGACGATCACTGCCGGCACGAGGGCGAGGAGATCGCCGCCGTCGCCGCCGAGACCCCGCTTCAGGCCGTTGACGCGATCCGCGCCATCAAAGTCGAGTACGAGATCCTGCCCTTTGTCGTCGACGACGACAAAGCGCTGCTTCCCGACGCACCCGCCGTCCAGGAGGGCGGCAATATGGCCGGCGATCCGCAGATCCGCGAGCGCGGCGACATCGCCGCAGGATTCGCCGAAGCCGACGTTGTCGTCGAGAACACCTACCGAACCGCCTGCCAGATCCAGGCACCTCTCGAACCCCACGGTTCGGTGGCCAAGTGGGACGGCAACCGGCTCACGGTCTGGGACTCGACCCAGGGCGTCTTCGGGGTTCAGGAAACCATGGCGAAGGTCTTCAGCCTGCCGATCTCCAACGTCCGGGTTATCGGCCACTATATGGGCGGCGGTTTCGGCGCCAAGCTCGAGACCGGCAAGTACACAGTCATGGCCGCCATCATGTCCCGCATGACCGCCCGCCCCGTCAAGCTCTTCCTACCGAGAGAAGACTGTTTCACGGTCACCGGCAACCGCCCCGGCAACACCATGACCATCAAGATCGGCGCCAAGTCGGACGGCACCCTGACCGCCATCGAATACCTCTCCCTCGGTACCAGCGGGGCCTACCGCTACGGCGCCGGGACCGGTGCTCTGCCCACCTATCTCTACAAGGTCGCCAACGTCCACGCAGTGGACACCACGGTCTACACCAACGCCGGGAAGGCTCGGCCCATGCGGGCGCCAGGCGTCCCCCAGGGTGCATGGTCCCTCGAGCAGGCCATGGACGAACTCGCCCGTAAGCTCGATATGGATCCCCTCGAGCTCCGCTTGAAGAACCTCGCCAGCGGACTTCAAACCGACCCGGTCATGCCCTACACCTCAAATCAGCTCCGCGCCTGCCTCGAGAATGGGGCCGAGGCCTTCGGATGGAAGGCGGCGCGGCAACGTACTCCCGACAAGGGACACCTCAAGCGGGGTGTCGGGCTCGCCGCAGGCATGTGGTTCTACTCCGGCGGTCCTCCGTCCACCGTCGTCGTCAAGCTCTTCTCCGACGGCAGCGCCAACATCAATATGGGCGCCTCCGACATCGGCACCGGGACCAAGACATGGGCCGCCATGATCGTCGCCGAGGAACTTGGTGTTCCCCTCGAAAAAATCCAGATCGAGCACGCCGACACCGCCACGACCCAGTACGCCACCGCCTCCGGCGGCAGCAAGACGGTGCCGTCGGATTCACCGGCGGTTCGGGCGGCGGCCATGGATGTCAAGAGACAGCTCCTGGAATTCGCCGCGGAACAACTCGAGACAACACCGGCCGATCTTGATTTCAGCGATCTCATGATCACGAGCACATCGGATCCGTCCAAGACCCTGGGCCTCGGTGAGCTCGAACGCCTCGAACGCCGTGGTCTCCTCATGGGAACGGGCTATCGTGACCCGAACCCTGACGGCACGTTCACCTCCCCCTTCGCGGCCCAGTTCTGCGAGGTCGAGGTCAACACCCGCACGGGTGAGATCCGGATCCTCCGTTTTCTCGGCGCCCACGACTCGGGACGGGTCCTCAATCGCCTCACCTTTGACAACCAGGTCTTCGGCGGTATTGCCATGGGGATCGGCCTCGGCGTCACCGAGGAGCGGATCCTCGACGGCAAACAGACCGGCAAGATGGTCAACCCAAATTTCCACGACTACAAGATCCCCACCATCCTTGATGTCGCGGATGACCACGCCTGCCTCCCCATCGATGTCCCGGACTACGAGTTCAACAACACCGGGACCAAGGGCCTCGGCGAGCCGGCGACGATCCCGACCGCCGCAGCCGTCGGCAACGCGGTCGCCAACGCGCTCGGCGGCAATCCTCCCAACGCCCCATTGACGCCGGAGAAGATCCTCGACCTCGTCCATTCGCTGGGAAAGGGGGCCTGAGATGCTTCCCAAGTTCAGTTATCTTCGCCCCGAAACCATTCGAGAGGCGCTGGCCGTCCTGGAGGGCAACAACGCGCTGGTCCACGGCGGCGGCACGGATCTCATCGGCTGTCTCCGCGACCGCGTCTTCAGCACCGACACTGTTGTCTCGTTGACCGCCATCGCCGATCTCCGAGGAATCGAGCCCACCAGGGACGGCGGCCTCCGGATCGGCGCCATGACCACCATTGCCGAGATCGCCGAGAACACCGATGTTCGCCATCGCTACGGCGCCTTCGCCGACGCCGCCAAGGTCGTTGCGAGCCCACAGCTTCGCAACCAGGGCACCATCGGCGGCAATCTCTGCCAGAAACCGCGCTGTTGGTACTACCGCGGTGATTTCGACTGTCTGCGCAAGGGTGGAGAGATCTGCTACGCGTACGAGGGCGAAAATCAGCACCACTGCATCTTCGGTGGCGATATGTGCTACATCGTCCACCCATCCGACACCGCGCCCGCCCTTGCCGCGCTCGGCGCCGTGTGCCGGGTTTCCGGACCCTCGGCGACCCGGTCGGTTCCGGTGGAGAGCCTCCACGTGCCACCGTCGGTGGATCCACAGCGGGAAACCGTTCTCGAGGCGGACGAAGTCATCACCGACGTCGTCCTCCCGGCACCGCAGCCGGGTCTTCGCTCGTCGTACCGCAAGGTCCGCGATCGAGCCTCCTGGGACTTTGCCCTCGCCGGCGTGGCGCTGGCGCTGGTCTTCGACGGCGACACGGTCGCTTCAGCCCGGATCTTTCTCTCGGGCGCAGCGCCCATCCCGTGGCGGGCAAAGGGCGTCGAGGCAGTCATCACCGGCACCAAACTGGACGCAGCCACCGTTGCCGAGGCGGCCAAGGCCACCGTGGTCGGCGCCGAGCCCATGAGCAAGAACGGCTACAAAATCGCGCTCTTCAAGGGGCTCATGACCGAGCAGTTGGAGGCGATCAGAGGCTGAAGCGGGATTCTCCGGCGAACTCGGGAAACGCCGACCGATAGTCACCGAAGAGCTCGGCGACCCGGTTCTCCGGGAATCCCCAGCCTTCGCGGGAATAGCGATGTCCGCGCGGCCCCCGACGCGACTGCACCCGTTGGAAGTCCGCCACTCGATCGGCTGCCTCCTCGTTCCAGTCGATGCCGATGCGTCCAAGGACCTCTCGCAGAACCTCGATCGGACCGCGGCTCAGGGCTGAACACGCCACGTGGATCACCTCAGCCGAATTCGCCTCGTGAAACTTCAGGTTGGCGCAAAGGTCATGTTCGAAAACTCGTCGGACCTGAGCAGCGATCGTCTCCCTTTCCGGATGGTCCACGACAAAAGAAGACAGGGTCTCACGCAGACTGCAGTGGCTGAAAAAGGCGGCTGTGGGATCACGGTGGGTCTGGATCAGGAGCGCTTCGGGCACCACTTCGTTCAGGACGGCGAGATTTCCGAGGTGAGCCGGAGCCTTGAGGAGCAACCGACGGTCGCGGTGGCGGGCCTGAAGAACCTCGAGTTGCCTCCGATAGTCTTCGTAGATCGGTCGCTGATCCGCCGCCTGGACCCACTCGAGATAGCCCTCGAGAGGGGCCAGATCCCAGAACAGCGGCGAAGCGAAGCTGTTGGCGAGCAGCAGGGTGCACTCCTCCGGCGTGTCGGCGCGGGTGAAGTGTTTCTGATCGAGGTCCGGCAGCAGTCGGTTCTTGAACCCGATCTGGGCCGATGTCCGCCAGCGTCTCAGATCCGGAGTCGGGGAGGAAAAGGGATCGAGGAGCTCCCAGAGCGGCGGCGCGTGAAATACCGGATCGAGGGCCAGAAGGCGATGGAGCGCGGTGGTGCCCGATCTCGGCAGTCCGGTGATGATCACCGGCGAATTCAGCTCGCTCCGAGGGGACGAGTCCCCGACAAAGAGCAAACGGTTGACCAGCGCCTGGCGGATCATGTTGCCGAAGGTGGTCACCCCGAGGGGGGTGAGGCCGGGCAGCTCCTCGAGTGCTTTGAGCAGAGCGTGCAAACCATCATGGAAGGTCGGATCACCCCAGTCGTTCAGCCCGGTCCGCCGTTCGGCCGCGGCGAGCAGATCGTCACCGGCTCGGAATCGCCGACCCGACGCAGGCGAGCCGAAGGGGGCCAGCGAACGGTTGACGATTGATCTCAGGGTGGTGGACATCAACGACATACCAGCACACACCCTAGCAATTCCAGTGAAGAGCGCGATGCAATCTCCTTTTTGGGTGAGTCTCTTGCAGAATTCGAGAACCGGACACGGAGGTCATCCGATCCTCCTCACCATCAAGCCGGCGAGACGCCGGCTCCACAACGGATTTCAGCCCTTTGTAGTGCCGGCGTCTCGCCGGCAGAGAGACCACGAACCACCGGGAAAGAGGGTTTATGCAAGAGGCTCAGGGTATTGACGCCGGCGCCACCGGCGGCTTGGATTTGCGGAGGGTCAGCAGATCTTCACGTTCGTTTGCGAGATTCCAGCAGACATGTCTACTGGTCAGGATCGGGAAAAAGCAGTTCGAGCGCGGGGCTCCGGCTGGTGATTGCCTCGTGCACGCGCCGCTGGGCCGATGTCGGCAGCACGAAGTAGAGCCACCACCCATGATCACCGTCCCCAGCAGATGGGTGGTTCCTGCAACCCGCGCCACCGACTCCTCTCCGAGCAGACCAAACCGATAGAAGAGCTCGTTCCAGTCGTGGTCGCCACCGCCCACGAGGGGAAGATTGAGTTCACGGGCATCCTCCATGTAAATCGAGACGTTGATCAGGCTCTCCCCCACCCACCAGAGGCAGAACGCCGACCCCGATGGTTCCCCTCGGCGCAAGGCGAAATACACCACCAGCATGGCGGGAACGAAGAGCTGGCCGAGGGTCCCGCCAAGGTAGTGAAGTGTCATCCCGAACGGTCGGAATGCGAGATGGCCGAACTCGTGGAACGCGAGATTCACGAAGTCGACAAAACACCACGTCGCCGCCCCGCTACCGAGGCGGATCGTCCACCACAGCAGCAGCGCCAGCAGGGCGGCACGGGGCCAGTGGATGCCATGGTCGCGGGCCATCGATCCACTTCACACCATTGAACACATGTCTGTCAACGTCTTCGCCGACACTCGCGGGTTTGCAATCCCCTCCACGGTTGCGTACAAAGAGGCTGGAGATTGACAGATGGCAACCCGAACTCCTGGTCCCGACCGCACCGACGAGCTGCTTGCGCTCATGCGCGAGCGGATTTTGGTGTTCGACGGGGCCATGGGGACGATGCTCCAAGATCGGGATCTGGGACCGGAGGATTTCGGTGGGGCAGACCTCGAGGGGTGCAACGAGAATCTCGTGGCGACCCGACCGGATGTCATCCTCGATGTTCACCGGGCCTATCTCGAGGCCGGGGCCGATCTCATCGAGACCGACACTTTCAGCGGGACACCGGTTGTTCTTTCCGAGTACGGTCTGGCCGATCGGGCGCGCGATCTCAACCGAGCGGCCGCGGAGCTCGCGGTTCAGGCGGTTGCTGACTTCCCTTCGACCGACCGGCCGCGCTTCGTCGTCGGCTCCATGGGTCCCACCAACAAGGCGATCAGCGTCACCGGCGGGATCACCTTCGACGAGTTGGTGGCGGGCTTCACCGAACAGGCCCGCGGTCTGTTCGAAGGCGGCGTCGATCTCTTTGCGGTCGAGACCTGCCAGGACACCCGCAACACCAAGGCGGCGCTCATCGCAATCGAGAGGGTGTGCCGCGACGCCGGAATCACCCGACCGGTCATCGTCTCCGGCACCATCGAACTCAACGGCACCATGCTCGGTGGTCAGACCGCCGAGGCCTTTGTCGCCTCCATCGAGCACGTTCACCCGCTCGCCATCGGCCTCAATTGCGCCACCGGTCCCGAGTTCATGACCGACCATCTACGCTCGGTCCACGAGATGGCGGCCTGTGCGGTCTCGTGCTACCCCAACGCCGGACTGCCCGATGAGGATGGTCTCTATCCCGAGACGCCACAGAGCCTGGCCGCCAAGCTCGAACGCTTCGCCGATGCCGGCTGGCTCAATTTTGTCGGCGGCTGCTGCGGCACCACCGAGAAGCACATCGCGGCGCTGGCTGCCATGGTCGACGGCAGGAAGCCGAGGACCATCCCCGATCGACGGTCAAACCGGGTCTTCTTCACCGGCATTGATCTCGTGGAGTCGACCGCGGACAACCGTCCCCTGCTCGTGGGCGAACGAACCAACGTACTCGGCTCGGCCAAGTTTCGACGGCTCGTCACCGAGGAGCATTGGGATGAAGCCGCCGAGATCGGCCGCGCCCAGGTCAAGGCGGGAGCCCAGATCGTCGATGTCTGTCTGACGACCACCGAGCGCGACGAACTCGCCGATATCCGCGAGTTCTACGACCGGCTGACCCGATCGGTCAAGGCGCCGCTGATGATCGACACCACCGACCCGGCGGCGGTGGAGCTGGCCCTGACCTACTGCCAGGGCCGCGCCATCGTCAACTCGATCAACCTCGAGGACGGCGAAGAACGTTTTGAGAAGATCTGCCCTCTGCTCCGCCGATACGGCGCCGCGGCGGTGGTGGGCACCATTGACGAAAGCCTCGACGACGCCCAGGCCTTCAGCCGCAAACGCAAGCTCGAGGTGGCGCTGCGCAGCCACGAGTTGCTCACCGGCAAGTTCGACCTCTCCGACGGCGATCTCGTCATCGACCCGTTGGTTTTTCCGGCGGCCAGCGGCGACGCGTCCTATATCGGCGGTGCGGTGGAGACCATCGAGGGGCTTCGGCTCATCAAGGAGGCGCTGCCGAACTGCCGGACCGTCCTCGGGATCTCCAATGTGAGCTTTGGTCTGCCGCCGGCCGCGCGAGAGGTGGTCAACTCGGTCTTTCTCTACCACTGCACCAGGGCCGGGCTCGATCTCGCCATCGTCAACAGCCAGGGTATCGAGCGCTTCGCCAACATCCCCGATGAGGTCCGTCGCGAGGCCGAGGCGCTGCTGTTCAACTACGGCGACGAAGGTGCCAGGCCCAAAGATTTTGACGATTCTTCCGATTCAGAATCGTCAAAATCGTTGGGCCTGGCACCTATCCCACGCGATTGGCGACGCCAAACACTCGAGCAGCGCGCGGCCATCAACCAGGCCAACATCGCCAGGGTCACCGAGCGCTTCCGCGGCGTCAAACGCGATCGTTCGGGGCCCTCCGATGATCTGCCCCTTGATGAGCGCCTTGCCCGTTACATCATCGACGGCACCCGGCAGGGACTCTCCGACGACCTCGATCGCAAACGCGCCGAAGGCGTCGCCCCGCTGGACATCATCAACGGTCCCCTGATGGTCGGGATGACCGAGGTCGGCAGGCTCTTCAACGCCAACGAACTCATCGTTGCCGAGGTCCTCCAGTCCGCCGAGTCCATGAAGGCCGCGGTCACCCATCTCGAGCAGTTCATGGAGGCCGCCGATGCGGCCGCGCGCGGCACGGTCGTCCTCGCCACGGTCAAGGGCGATGTCCACGACATCGGCAAGAACCTCGTCGAGATCCTCCTCGCCAACAACGGTTTCGAGGTGCTGGATCTCGGCATCAAGGTACCGCCCGAGCGTATCGTCGAGGCCTGCCGCGAGCACCAGCCCGACGCCATCGGGCTTTCGGGTCTGCTCGTCAAGTCGGCCCACCAGATGGTGGCCACCGCCGAAGACCTGCGGACCGCCGGCATCGATGCGCCGATCCTCGTCGGTGGCGCCGCGTTGTCGAAGAGGTTCACTGAAACCCGCATCGCGGCCGCCTATGGTGGTCCGGTGATCTATTGCGGCGACGCCATGCAGGGTCTCGAGGTGATGCAGCGTTTGGTGGATCCGGACAAGCGCGAGGCGCTGATCGAGGGTCTCGGCGGTGCCAGGCCCAACGATTTTGACGATTCTTCGGCGGAAGAACCGTCAAAATCGTTGGGCCTGGCACCGTCACGATCTTCCACGGTCACGCTCGCAATCCCCCTCCCCTCACCCCCCGATCTCGACCGGAACGTCGTCCAGCGCGTCGACGATCTCCGCGATGTCTGGAGCTTCATCAACCCACAGATGCTCTATGGCAAGCACATGGGGATGCGCGGCAAGATCGAACGGCTGATCGATGAAGGTGATCCCAAGGTCATGGCGCTGGTCGAACTGATCGGCGAGCTTCAGAACGAAGCCCTTGAGTGGATGCGGGTCACCGAAGTCTGGCGTTTTTTCGAGGCCGAGTCACACGGCAACCGGCTCGATGTCTTCGAACCGGGCGGCGCCACTCCGATCCGGAGCTTCGAATTTCCCCGTCAACCCAAGGAAGACGGGCTCTGCCTCTCCGACTACGTCCTGCCGCCGATTGACGGCAGGCGCGACACGGTTGGGTTCTTTGTCGTCGGCGCCGGCGATGCCGTGCGCGAACGGGCGACCGCCGACCGCTCGGCGGGAGAATACCTCCGCAGTCACGCCATCCAGGCCCTGGCCGTCGAGACCGCCGAGGCCGCAGCCGAACGGCTCCACCACCTGATCCGAGCGCGGTGGGGATTCCCCGACCCGGACGAGACCACCATGATGGACCGCTTCAGAGCGAGTTATCGGGGGAAACGATACAGCCCCGGTTATCCCGCCTGCCCGGATCTCGATCAGCAGCAGGGCATCTGGGCGCTTCTCGACCCCGACGAGATCGGGATCCACCTCACCGAGGGAATGATGATGGAGCCCGAAGCCAGCGTCTCGGCCATGGTTTTCCACCATCCCGATTGCCGGTATTTTTCAGCGAGTGGGGTCAAGAGGTAGGCGGGCCTCCGAACCCGATACTCCGGAAAGCGATTGGCCGAGAGAGCCCCCCTTAACATTGATCGGCTTCGATGGTTACCCGACGACGATGCCTGGATGAATCCGAACAATGTTAAGGACGGCACGTCCGATGAACGTCAATCCCACGTTTTCTCGTCGAGCACCCGCCTCATCCGGCACTCGCTGAGCTTGAGGAAAGTTGAGTAGCCAACCGCAACCCCATAGTTCCCCTTTTGTTCCGAGATTGGCAGGGGCGTCCGACGCCACGATCGATATCGGAAAGAACTCACGCTTTGAAAAACCTCGCCCGTTGACGCCCAGATTGGCGCGAAAAGAACGCGTCAGCCGGTAGCTTCGTCGATGAGCGGGATCACGTTCTCGGGCTTCTTGAAGGGTGCGATGAGATAGACACCGTCGGCGTATTTCGGCGCCTCCCGGAAGATGGTCAGGGCGCGCTCCCGACCCACCTTGGCGGCATCGGGACCGGCGGCCTCCATGGCCTCGATCAAATCGTCGGGCACCTCGATACCGGGCACCTCGTGGTGCAACCGCAGGGCCATTTTGAGCGACTGGACGGGCCAGACGGCGACCATGACCGGGATCGGCAGCGACCCGCCGAAGAGCTCGAGGAATCGCTCCCAGGGCGGCCACTCAAAGAAAACCTGAGTCATGGCGTAGTGGGCGCCATTGTCGATCTTGCGTTTGAGGCGATCGGCTTCGTGCTCGATATCGTCCACGACCGGGTTGACCGCGACCCCGGTGAAGAAGCTCGGTGGTTCGCCGATCCGGTTGCCGGCACAGTCGAAGCCCTCGGCCATCCGCGAGATCGCCCGCACGAGTTCGAAGATATCCACGTGATAGACATCGTGGACACCCGGATAGTCGCCGAGCTGCGACGGGTCACCCGTGATCGCCAGCAGATTGCGGACACCGTTGAGCCACGCGCCGAGGAGCTGCGACTGGAGACCCATGAGGCTGGCATCACGCGGGGAGATGTGGGGAACGGCCACGAGGCCGGTGCGGCGCTGGACCTCGGCGGCCAACGACAGCGAGTCCATCCGCAGCCTCGCCAGCGGGTTTGAATTGATGTCGACGGCATCCACCGCGGGGTGGCGCGCGAGTGCCTCGGAGGCGGCGAGCACCGCATCGGCGTTGGTCCCCTTGGGCGGATCGAGTTGGACGACACGGACAAACTCGCCTGCTTCGAACTTAGCGGCGAGGCTGGACTCGAGACGCTGCGGACGATCTTCCGGCACCTCGAGGTCGGCAATGACCACTGATGTGGCGACCCGCGGTCGGGGTTTGAGGCCACCCACAGCTTTGGCGATGGCCCCGATGTGCTCGGCGCCGGTTCCGCAGCAGCCGCCCACGAGCGATGCGCCGAGTTCGACCGACAGCTTGGCAAACCTGGCCAGATACGCAGGAGTTGCGGGAGGCATGTAGACCCGACCATCACGCCGCGAGAGGACACCCGCATTGGGGAGGGCCGCCAGGGGCAGCCGGGTCTGGGTTGTGTTGCGCAGGATCTCGAGAGCCCCCATGGGCCCGGGCGCGCAGTTGACACCGACCGCGAGCAGATCGAGGTCGGCGAGTTCGTCCACCATCCGGGCCTGTTCGGCGTATTGGTGGGGCGGCCGCTCGGTGGCGAAGGTCAGTAGGCCGACCAACGGTAGATCGCAGACCTCACGCACCGCCCTGACGGCCAGGGCAAGCTCGTCAAAACGGAAGAAAGTCTCGAGCATGAGCAGATCGGCGCCCCGCCCTGCGAGAATCTGCGCCTGTTCTGCATGGGCGGCGGCAATGGCCGACGGGCCATCCGGCTCGTCGAGGTCGATGACCCCTGCCAACGGCCCGATGGCGCCGGCCACCAGGCAATCGACACCGGCAATCTCCCGGGCCTCACGGGCCAGCTTGACCGCCGTCGAGTTGAGAGTCTCGACCTGGTCGGCGACCCGCTCGCGTGCCAACCGCGGACGCGATGCACCAAAGGTCGCGGTTTCAATCAGCTCCGCCCCCGCCCGGAGATAGCCAAGATGGATCTCGAGAATATGCTCGGGGTGGGTCAGAATCGCCGTCTCGAGCGAAGCGCCTGCCGGCATCCGTCCGACGAGCTCGGAGCCCATGGAGCCATCACCGACGACCACGTGGTTGGCAAACCGACGACGGATCACGTCGCTCATGGGGGTGGGAGTATGAGCTTGGACTCGGGCATGATGGGAGACCCACGCTCCGCCGCCCCGCTTTGGGGGAACCCGCCGCCCAGGGTCCGGGTCACCGTTGCACCGACATGACCCGTGGGAGTGGGAACGGGCGGCGGGACAAATCCGCCGCCGGAGCTCCAGATATACGCGGCGAAGTTGGCCAAATCCGTCAGCCCGCGCGACAGCGCCACGCCGGCGACGCCGTAGGCGACCGAACGGTCATCCAGCTCCCGCCACGTTCTCAACGAACCGGTGCGGTAGAACTCGTCCCCGAGGAAGGGGTAAAGGCCCCGTGATCGATCGAGGATGGTCGTGACGCTGGCGCTGACCCGTCCACCATCGATGAGCTGACGATCTTGACCGTAATAGACGAGGCGGAGTCGATCGCGGACCGAATCGACATAGGCCTGATAGGCTCCGGCGTAGGTCGGTTCGAGGGAATCGTCGTGGGTTACGGCCAGTGGGTCGTTGGCATCGAGGACACGCACCGAGAGCACCCCGAGCTCCTCGACCAGATCGGCCATGGGAACCGGTCTTCGCAAAGCCGCGACAGTGTGGTGGATCTGTCCTTCGAGCGCGGCCTCGAGCTTGCCCGGAGTGGCGGCGCGCCACGCGGGCGGCGCCGAGAGACCACGGCGAATCCCGGTTTCGAATCGGTTTTCGTGGAGCCGGACCTGACGTTTGAGATCGGGCGGGAAGAACCCGACCGCGTTCCACGCAACCCAACTCGTGGTGCTGCCGCTCCAGCCGATACTGAACACGGCGGCGAGGGCGACGATGGTCATCCGGGTCCGACGGTTTGGCCGGTTTCTCATGGTTCTTTCGTGGCCGTCATCTCGAGCACCAACCGGCGGACCTCTTCGACCACCACCGGCGTGTAGCCCTTGTAGGCCTTTACAAACCGGCCATCGGCGTCGAGCAGAATATTTGTCGGCAGAGCATCGACGCCAAGGGATTTCGTATCTCGGGGATCCATTCGATAGACCGGAAGACTCAGCCCGAGCGATTTCAGGTAGCCCCGTCCGGCCGCGGGGTTCTGATCGACGTTGACGGTCATCAGCACAAAACCGGTCCCGACGAGCTCGCCATAGAGCTTCGACAGTTCGGGGAGTTCAACCCGGCACGGCCCGCACCAGCTCGCCCAGAAGGTCAACAACACCGGACGGCCGCGAAACGACGACATGGTCACCTCGGCGTTTCCGTCGAGGGAGGAAAAGACCACCTCCTCGGGAAAAACCGGGTTCTTCGGCGCTTCTTCTGCCGCCAGGTCATGACCCATCACCAGCAGCAACGACATGGCTACAAAAAGAACTCGATATCTCATCACGGCGCACATAATACACGTCTCCCCATCGACGACCCGCGTCCTCGTCATCTCCAACACTACCATCCGGCCCCATCTTACGACATGACCCCCTTTCTCAATCAGTTACGGGAAGGCTTGACACGTCTGGTACACTCCCGCGCCATGAGCTGGGAGCTACACAACGTTGCAATCATCGGTGGCGGCATGATGGGCCGGTCCATCGCCACCAAAGTCGCCCAAGAAGGGCTTAACGTCTGCCTCAAGGAGATCTCCTCCGAGGCCGTGGAGTCGAGCCGAGCCGAACTCGAGACATCTCTCGATCACGCCGTCGCTCGTTTCGATCTCACGAACTCGGAGAAGAAGGTCATTCTGTCGCGAATCCGCTGGGTCACCCAGTTCGATTGCGCCTCGGACTGCGATCTCGCCATCGAGACCGTCCAGGAGGACTTCGGCGTCAAACGCCGGATTCTGCGGGAGCTCGATCGCCGGATGGCCGAGGACCACCCTATCGTCATCAACACCTCGACCCTCTCCATCACCGAGCTCGCGGCGCAGAACTCGTGTCCCGAGAGAATCGTCGGCATGCACTTCCTCTACCCGGTGACCACGACCAGGGTGGTCGAGGTCGTTCGCGGCCAGCTGACGACCGACGAGGTCTACGAGCGTGCGGTGGAGTTTGCCCGCATTCTGGGCAAGGTTCCCATCAAGGTCTTCGAGATGCCGGGATTCGTCACCACCAGGGTGATCATGCCGCTCATCAACGAAGCCATGCACACGGTAATGGAGGGTGTTGCCGAGGCGGGCGAGGTAGATCTCGCCATCAAGCTCGGCTTCAACTTCACCATGGGTCCGCTGGAATGGGCCGACCGGACCGGTCTCGACCGCGTCCTCACCTGGATGAAGCACCTCCACTCGGAGAGCGGTGAACCGCGCTTCCGCCCGTGCCCGATGCTCAAACGTCTGGTCCGGGCCGGTCTGCACGGCGCCAAGACCGGTCAGGGTTTCTTCACCTACGACGCCAATCGCCGGCGCACCGATCGCCTGCCCGATGACAAGCCGCGGCCGGCCTAGATTTTGGGTCTCAGGTACCAGGAGCGTGTAGTGAATAGATGGTGGATGGATTTCGGAGGGTCGTTTGAGGCCGTTTTTCGGCGGATTTGCCGGTTCATACTGATGGTATGGGCCAAGAATGCGCCGAGAAACGGGCCAAACGACACCCGAAAGGCGCCGCCAATTCTATTCACTACACGCTCCTAGCCCACATCATCTCGCCGTGACTGCGGCGATGGAGTTGAACCAATGAAAATCCTCGTCCTCAACAGTGGATCGTCTTCGGTCAAGTTCCAGGTCATCGAAACCGACCTCGAGCGGATGAACGCGCACGAAGACCAGACTCTGGCCACCGGCCTGGTTGAGAAGATCGGTCTCGACGACTCGCGCCTGGTTCTCAAGGTCCCGGGCAACAAACCCGTCTCCGACTACCGTGAGGTCCTCGAACACCGCGCCGCCATCGAGTGGGTGCTTCGAATCCTCTCCGATCCCCTGCACGGCATCCTTGACGCGGTCGATGACATCGACGCGGTCGGCCACCGGGTCGTTCACGGGGGCGAGGCGTTCGCCTCTTCGGTGGTCATCACCCCCGATGTGGTGCAACAGATCGAGGACTGCTCGGTCCTCGCGCCGCTCCACAACCCGCCCAACCTTCGCGGCTACTACGCGGCCCACGCTGCGCTTCCCGATGTGCCTCACATCGCGGTCTTCGACACCGCCTTCCACCAAACCATGCCGCCGCACGCCTTCCTCTACGGCATTCCGTTCCAGCTCTACACCAAGCACGCTCTGCGCAAGTACGGTTTCCACGGTACCTCCCACCGCTATGTCGCCTTCCGCGGCTGTCAGCTTCTGGGTTGGGAGAGGGAAGAGCACAAGCTCATCACCGTCCACCTCGGCAACGGATGCTCTCTCGCCGCCATCGACTACGGAAAGTCGATCGACACCTCCATGGGCTTCACCCCACTCGAGGGGCTCCTCATGGGGACCCGGACGGGAGACATGGACCCCGCCGTCGTTCCCTGGCTCATGGCCATGGAGGAAATGACCCTCCACCAGGTCAATACCATGATGAACAAGCACTCCGGTCTGTATGGCGTCTCGGGAGTCTCGTCGGACATGCGCGAATTGATCGAGGCCCGTGCCAGCGGCCACCAGCGCGCCGATGTCGCCTTTCGGATGTTCTGCTACCGGGTCAAGAAGTACATCGGCGCCTACGCCGCCGCCATGGGTGGGGTCGATGCGGTCTTCTTCACGGGCGGCATCGGCGAGAACTCGCCGGAGGTCCGTGAGTGGGCCCTCAGCGACCTCGAGTACATGGGAATCGAGATCGACCGGCAGATCAACGACGGTCTGCACGGCGGCGAGGGTGAGATCTCGACCGACGGTTCTCGGGTCAAGGTGCTGGTGGTGCCGACCAATGAGGAGAAGATCATCGCCCGCGATGTGGTCCGGGTGCTCAACGGCATCATGCCGACCTGGGAGCCACCGGAGACCGTCAGCCCGTAGTCGGGGGGGAGTGAAGAGTTCAGAGTTGAGAGTTCAAAGTTGAGGCTCTTGGAAGATCCAAGAACCCGTCGTTGAGGAGTTCCGACCCTCGTCACCGGCAGGCCGGCGAGACGCCGGCCCTACAATGGACCACAGCTCTTTGTAGTGCTGGCGTCTCGCCGGCACAAAGACCACTCACCATCAAAAAACGACGGTTTTTGCAAGAGGCTCGGTTAGGGAAGAGAGGAGTGAGTTGCTCGACCTCCAAACTCTCACCTCCAAACTCTCACCTCTGAACTCTCGACTGTCGACTGTCGACTCCTCATCCACACTTCAGCGGCCGCGGTCGCCCTGGTCATCCCGCTCGGCGTCGTCGACCGGCTGACCCAACTGCGCCTGCCGCTCGGCCTCGATGGCCCGGCTCGAGCTGTAGATGTAGCTGAAGCCCGACGCGATCACCATGACGAATGAGACGTAGAAGCAGGTCTGAAGAACGATATTCGGGACCGGCATGACATTGGCCATGAGGACCACGCTGACGGTCACGACGTGCATCACCGTCGTCAGCTTGCCGGCCCGGTTCGGCGGGAAGCTCTTGACCCCCTCGAACATATAGAAGACAAAAGCCATGAGCATGATGACGAAGTCGCGGAAGAGCGTCAAAATCGCGAGCCAGAGCGGGATCACTACAGCCTGACCGTGGGGAACGGCCAGCGAGATGTAGGCGGCCGTCAACAGAACCTTGTCGGCCAGCGGATCGAGGAGGGCGCCGATCCTCGACTCAAGATTGAAGGTGCGGGCGATCCACCCGTCCAGGACATCGGTGAATCCGGAAATCACAAAGATCCATACCGCAAGCTTGAATTCGTGGGCAAAGACTGCGAGTACGAAGAACGGCACGATACCTATCCGCAGCAGAGTCAGAAAGTTCGGCAACGTGAGCGGTCTCAGCTTCTCCTCGACGGAGGCTCGAATCCGCTCGCGACGCTCGGTTGAAACCACAGTGTTCTTCATGGGCTTTTAGGTATTCTTCTCCCACAGCAACCGCAAACCGTGCAGGGTCAAATCGCTCTCAACCACATCGATGAGCGGAGCGTGCTCCGCGAAGACCGGGGCAAAGCCGCCGGTGGCGATCACCTTGGCGCCACCGAGCTCATCCAGTATCCGCCGGGTCACCCCGTGAATCAAACCGAGATAGCCGTAGAAAAGGCCAGACTGGATGCTGTCGATGGTGCCCTTGCCGATGACCCGCGGCGGCGGCGCCATCGCGACCTGGGGCAACTTCGCGGTCTTGCCGCCAAGCGCCTCGGCTGTGATGCCCGGACCCGGCGCGATCACACCGCCGATATACTCGCCCTCTGCCGACACGACCTCCCAGGTCACCGCGGTTCCGAAGTCGATGACCACGCACGGACCGCCGTGCTCGGCAAAAGCCGCAACGGCATCGCAGAGGCGGTCGGCTCCCAGTTCCTGTGGCGCTTCAACCCTGAGAGGCATCCCTGTCCTGATTCCGGGTTCGACAAAGAACGGCGTCTTCTCAAGATAACGCCGCACCCCTTCCCGAAGCCTCGGATCCATCGGCGGCACAACAGACGCAACCGCAACCCCGATGAGATCTGCCGGAGCGACGTTCTCCCACTGAAGAAGCTGACGAAGCCACATCCCGACCTCGTCGGCGGTCCGATCGGCGTGCGTTGTGAGCCGCCAGTGGCTGCGCAGCCGCTCGCCCTCAAAGAGTCCGACGACGGTATTGGTGTTGCCCACATCCAAAGCCAGCAGCAGCTCGCCCACAGGTCTTCCTCCACATGCCAAATCCGTGATCCATGAATCCGGCTACAATGCCGGCTGCGTGTACGACGAATCACGGTAGGCGGATATTCTATATGAACACGTTCACGATCGATGCACCCAACGGCCCGGTCTCGGGATTCGAGGCCGGAAACGGTCCTCCGGTCGTTCTCATCGCCGGTCTCGGTTCAACCTCTCGAATCTGGGGAAACCTCCCCGCGGTGATGGGCCGGCACTTCCGAGTGATCGCCATCGACAACCGTGGGGTCGGCGGTTCGACTGATGGCGGCCGGTTCAGTCTTCGAGGCGCAGCCGAAGACCTTGAAGCCGTTCTGGATGCTCTCGCTGTACAACGGGCGGCCCTCCTCGGGGCCAGCATGGGCGGCGTCATCGCCTTGACGGCGGCTCTGAAGATACCCGATCGGATATCCCGGCTCGTGATCGCTTCGTCGGCGGCACGACTGTCCGTCCACGGTCGGCGACTCCTCGAGACCCTCCAGGATCTGCTCGTCTACGCGCCTCCCGATCGTGCCGGCGCCGCGCTCATGACGCTGGCGTTTTCCCCATCATTCCACGAACGTTTCGCCGGATTCGTCGAAGATGCCGACCGTCTCTACGGCCCCGATGAGTCCGACCTGCCGGGCATTCTGGTCCAGCTCGACCACCTTCTCCAGGGCTGGGACCTGAGCCACGATCTACCCTCGATCGATCTCCCGGTTCTGGTGTTGTGCGGCGACCGCGACCCCGTAGTCGCTCCCGAAGACACCGCCGAACTCGCTGAACTCATTCCCGGCGCCGAGCTCATCCGGATCCCCGGCGCGGCCCACTCGGTGCTTGCAGAGGGGGGCGAGCTGGTCCTCGAACAGGTGACCGCGTTTCTCGCGGAAGAACCACGAGAGCCCATTATCGTATAAGATGTCGCCCGCGAATGGCTCAAAAACCGTAGTCGGAAACCAGTTTGCCGCCGGGAGAACTGACCCTTGTTCCCCGGCCTGCACCGAAAGGACACCACCATGATTTGTCGACACGCGTCGATCATCGCCGGGTTCGTCGCCCTGGCTCTCCTCACCGGTTCCCCCCTCCTTGCTCAGGAAGCCAAGGTGCCGGTCACCGAGATCACCCTCGAAAACGGAATGAAGCTGCTCCTTGTCGAGCGGCATGATTCGCCCAGAGTCTCTGCCGGATGGGCCGCCCACGCCGGTTCGGTCAACGAGGAGGTGGGAGTCACCGGGATCGCCCACCTTTTCGAGCACATGATGTTCAAGGGCACCAACACCATCGGCACAACCGACTACGAGGCCGAGATGGAAATCATGGCCCAACTCGATGAGATCCGGGGCCAAATGGATGTCGAATACACCGCCCTACGAGAGGCCAAGCGACGCGGCGAGGTCACCGGAAGCATCTATCTGCCGGAAAATCAGACGCCTCGATTGGCGGAGCTCCGCGAAAAGATGAAGGAGCTCCAGGAGGCGCAACGCGCCTACATCGTCAACAACGAGTACGACAAGATCTACACCAACGAGGGCGCCACCGGACTCAACGCCGGGACCAACAACGATGCCACGGTCTACTTCATCGACGTGCCCGCAAACCGGCTCGAGCTGTGGTTCTGGATGGAGTCCGACCGGCTGCTCAACGCAGTCTTCCGCGAGTTCTACTCCGAACGCGATGTGGTCCGCGAGGAGCGCAGGATGCGGGTCGAGTCCAACCCCACTGCGAAGTTCGAGGAGCAGTTCGACTTCATGTTCTGGGGCTCGATTCCGTATCACCACCCCGTCATCGGCTGGCCGTCGGATGTGGAATCCATCAACCGCGCCCAGGCGGAGCACTTCTTCGACACCTTCTATGCCCCGAACAACATCACCGCGGCGCTGGTGGGCGACTTCGACACCGATGAAGCCGTGGCTTTGGCGAAGAAGTACTTCGGCCGGATTCCGCGAGGCGAGAAAGACCCACCGGAGATCATCACCGAAGAGATCGAACAGATCCAGGAGCGCCGGATGACCGCGACGGCGGACACCAACCCCTCGGTTCAGATCCGTTGGCACGCGGTGTCCTTCGTGCACGGTGACAGCTACCCGCTGGATGTCCTGACCGAGATCCTCAGCGGCCGGACCGGACGGTTCTACAAAGCCCTGGTCGAGGAGAAGGGCCTCGCGACCGGCGAGCCCTACGCCTATCTCTCGGCACAGAGGTTCGGCGGCAGCACCGAGGTCGGCGCCGAGCTTGTCGAGGGCGTGAGCCACGAGGCGGTGGAGGCGGCGTTGCTCGCTGAGATCGAGCTGCTCAAGAAAGAGCCCGTCTCCGAGCGCGAACTCGCCAAGGTCAAGAATCAGAACCTGGCGGACTCGTTCCGACGGCTCCAGTCCAACTTCTATCTCCTGCTCCAGCTCCTCTTCTATGATGTGCTCGGCGATTGGCAATACCTCAACACCTCGCCCGCCGAGATCCAGGCGGTGACCGCCGAAGACGTCATGCGGGTCGCCAACACCTATTTCCCAGATGAAGGCACGAACATTCTCTGGTATCACCGGAAGGCGGGATCCGACGAAGATCCCGAACTGGCCGCTCTTTCGGGCCAGTCCAAGATGATGGCCAAACAGGCCATTGCGCAGATCAATCAGAGCACCGATCCGGCCGAAATCGAGCAGATGCTGAGCCAGATTCAGACCATGAAGGGGCAGGCACCCCCCGAGTTTCACGTTGCGTTGGACCTGATCATGCAGCGAGCGCAGGAGCGTCTCTCCGCCCTCGCTGAAGGTACCGGGGAGGAGGAGTGATATGCGACGCCCACTGATGCTCACCATCGTTTGTGTTCTCGCCCTGGCCGGGTTTGCCACGGCCGACAGCGACATTCCGAAACGCCCCGAAGATCTCGTGTTCGGCACCATCGACTGGAACATCCCCGACGCCGCCGGGCTCCGCTCGGAGCTCAGCAACGGCACGCCGGTTTACGCCATGCCCGACACCCAGTTTCCGCTGGTCAATATCGCCGTCTATTTCCGCGGCGGCCGATATCTGGCGCCCGTAGGCCAGGAGGGGCTCTCCACCCTCGCCGACGAGGTCTGGCGAACCGGCGGCGCCGGTGAACTCACCGCCGGCGAACTCGATGAAGAACTCGATTTCCTTGCGGCATCGTTGCGCACCAATATCGGTGACGTCACCGGCTCGGTGAGCCTCAACGTGCTGACCAAGGACCTTGACGCCGCAATGGCCCTGATGATGGATGTCCTCACGAAGCCGCGGTTCCAGGAGGACCGTTTCATCAAGGCCAAAGACGATCTCATCCAGGCAATGAAGACCCGCAACGACAACACCGCGAGCATCGAGGGCCGGGAGTGGAAGCGCCTCATCTACGGTGACGACTTCTTCCTCAACCGGCTCTCGACCCAAGCTTCGGTCGACGCGATCACGGCCGAACAGGCCAGGAACTTCGCTACTTCCTTTATTCGAGCCGACAACATTGTCGTCTCGGTTTCGGGAGATTTCGAACCAACCGCGATGAAGGCCCTGTTGGAGCGGACCATCGGAACGCTGCCCAAGCTCGATGCCCCTCTGCCCGCCATCCCACAGCCCGATCACACACCCACCCCCGGGGTCTATGTGGTCAACAAAGAGGATGTCAACCAGGGTCGCGTGAGCTATGGGCACATCGGCTACAGACTCGGTGACCCCGATGAGTTCGCGCTGATGGTCGGCAACGACATTCTCGGTGGTGGTGGTTTCACCTCGAGAATGATGAAGACCATCCGGTCGGACGAGGGTCTCGCCTATGGCGCGTACTCAACCATCGGCTTCCCCACCACCTATCCCGGCACTTTTCGCGCCCTCTTCCAGTCCAAATCGTCCACCTGCGCCTATGCTGCCGAACTCGGGTTCAACATCATCGGTGAATTGCGCACCGACACGGTGACCGATGAGGAACTCACGGTCTCCAAGAACCAGGCCATCGAGACCTTCCCGAAGAGCTTCTCTTCGGCGGCCCAGACGGTCTCGGTCTTCGCCATCGACGAACTCCTCGGCCGGTCGCACGATTACTGGATGAACTATCGGGACAAGGTCAAGGCGGTGAACGCCAACGACATCCGCGAAGCGTTCCAGAAGAAGGTCCACCCGGAGAAGATGATCGTCCTCGTGGTGGGCAATATCGGCGAGATCATGGCGGGTCACCCCGATCACGAAGCCAGTTTCACCGAGTTCGGCTCGATCACCGAACTCCCCCTCCGAGATCCCATGACGTTGGAGCCCATCGTCGAGTAGATCGGTCCACGATTCACCCAATCACGCCCGGGCTTCGGCCCGGGCGTTTTTCTTTCCCGATCCCGTTCCCGTTCCCGATGAACGGTACAGCGGCAGAGGCAGCCGGCAGAGACAACGAACAGCGACACCGACCACGTCTCGCCGACGCTGTCGCCGGCAACTGACGCTGTTTGCTGCCAACTGCCACTGCCACTGATCGCCGCCACTGGTTGCCGCCGCTGTCCCTGTCAGCTGATTCTGCCCCTGCCCCCGTTACCCACTCTGCGCGCGAGACGCGCGCACAACAACGAGACTCGGCCTGTTGTGGTGCGGGCGTCTCGCCCGCAAGATGGCGTTGCGGTCAACTGAGCCGACAGGCCACCAACGATCCGGGAAAGGGATCGAGATCGGGATCGGGATCGGGAACGGGAACGGACGTGGGCGCGAGGGCCGACTATAATCACAGATCAAATGAAACGACTCTTACTCTGCCTATTGATCTCCCTTGCCCTCTCAGCCGGCTGCAGCGACACCGGCCCCCCCATCGCCGTCGGCACCCTGGAGCGCTATCGGATCGAGCTCCGCGCCGAGCGCCAGGAGCCCATCCTCAGACTTGCCGTCAAAGAAGGTGACCGGGTGGCAACCGGTGATGTCATCGTCGAGCTCGACAGCCGGCGGGTTGTCGCCCTGCTCGGCCAGGCAGAGGCGAGCCGCGATCTCGCCGCGGCCCGTCTCGCCGAGGTGGTCCGTGGCTTCCGCTATGAAGAGATCGATCAGGCCAAGGCCCAGCTCGCCGAAACCGAGGCCTCGCTGATCCAGCTCGAACCCGATCTCGCCCGAGCCAAAATCCTGGTCCAGGAGGGCATCGAGCCGCAATCGGTCCTGGACACCCAGGAAGCCAACCACGAAGCCGCGATGGCCCGCCGCGACGCCGCGCGATCGTCACTCGAGCGATTCCTGAACGGCGCGACGGTCGAGGAACTCGATCAGGCAGAGGCCGAGGTCGCCCGCACCGAGGCCGAGATCGCAAAGCTCGAGATCGATGCCGAACGGATGGTCATCGTCGCCCCGCGGGATGGGACCATCGAGGCACTGCCGTTCCGGGAGGGAGACGAGCCTGCCGTCGGATCGCCGGTGGTGGTGCTGCTCGCCGGTGGCGCTCCCTTTGCCCGCGTCTATGTCCCGGCGGAACTACGCCCCGGCGCGGTCGCCGGAACCACGGTCTCGATTCTGGTGGACGGATTCGCGTCGCCATTCGAGGGGCGAATTCGAATGATCTCCGCCGAAGCCGCGTTCACGCCGTATTACGCGTTGACCGAACGGGATCGCGGTCACTTCACCTATCTCGCCGAGATCGATCTCGTCGGCGACGCGGCCCTCGATCTGCCCACCGGTCTCCCCGTCGAGGTGAGCTTCTGAGCGAACTCGCCATTTCGACCGCCGGCCTGACCCGCCGTTTCGGCGCCCTGGTGGCGGTGGACCACCTCGCCCTGGATGTTCCCAAGGGGAGGATCTACGGATTTCTCGGCCCCAACGGCTCGGGCAAGACCACCGCAATTCGCATGCTCTGCGGTCTCCTCGAACCCTCCGAGGGCCACGCCCTCGTGCTCGGCAGGCGGATCCCCGGCGAGGCCGAGAAGCTCCGCCAGCACGTCGGCTATATGACTCAGAAATTCTCGCTCTACCAGGACCTCACGGTGGACGAGAATCTCCGTTTTGTCGGCAGAATCTACTCCCTGTCCTCCGAGCAGTGGCAGCGACGAATCGCTCTCGCTCGCGAGAAATACGATCTCGGTGCCATCGGCGGCCAGCGCGCGGGCACCCTCAGCGGCGGTCAGAAACAGCGGCTCGCCCTGGCCGCTGCGACCCTCCACAAACCCGATCTCCTTCTTCTCGACGAACCCACCAGCGCGGTCGATCCGGAGACCCGGCGGGACTTCTGGGATGCACTCTACGATCTCGCCGCTGATGGAACGGCCATTCTTGTCTCGACCCACTTCATGGATGAGGCCGAACGCTGCCACTTTCTCGCCATCCTCGATGAGGGGCACAAGGTTGCCGACGGCACCCCGGAGCAGCTCAAGAACGAGATCGCCGCCACCGTCGTCGAGATCGAGCTCGAGGAACCCAGACGCGGCCACCACGTTCTCGCCGAAACAACCGGTGTGGTCAGCATCGCCCAATTGGGCGCCCTGCTGCGCGCCCATGTCGAGCCCGGCGCCGGGGATCCGGTTGATGTGGTGAGTCGTGCTCTTTCAGGCGCCGGGGTCGACGCCAGAGCCCGCGCCGTCGATCCGACGCTCGAAGACGTCTTCATGGCGGTGACCCGCTGATGCGGTTCCTCAAGCGGATCTTCGCCATCGCCCTAAAAGAGGTGATCCAACTGAGGCGCGACCGCCTGACTCTGGGGATGGTGGTCGGGATCCCGGCGCTTCAGCTCATCCTCTTCGGCTACGCCATCAACACCGATGTCCGCCACCTGAAAGCCGCCGTCGCCGACCAGGCCGGGACCCGGATGTCCCGCGAACTCGTCGCCGCCGTCGAGGCATCCCAGGTGGCCGACATCGTCGCCACGGCCAACACCGCAACCGAACTCGAGGCTCTGCTTCGTCAGGGCAGGGTCTCCATCGGGATCCTCATCCCGCCCGACTACGAACGCCGGCTCGCATCGGCCGACCGGCCGACCGCTCAGCTCCTCGTCGACGCCACCGACCCGACGATCCTGGCCACCGCCCAGGGGCTCAAAGCCCTCACCGTCAACAATCCTCTCCGGAGGCCACCGGCCTCGATAGCACCGCCGACCTTCGAGGTTCGCGCCTACTACAACCCAGAGCGGCGCTCAGAGGTCAATATCGTTCCCGGGCTCATCGGCGTCATCCTCACCCTGACCATGTCGCTCTTCACAGCCGTCGCCGTCGTCCGCGAACGCGAGAGCGGCACGATGGAGTTCCTCATCAACACCCCTGTTAGACGCTCCGAACTCATGATCGGCAAGATCATCCCGTACATCGTCATCGGCCTATTGCAGGTGACCATCGTTCTCGGGCTCGGCGTCACTCTCTTCAGGGTTCCTGTCCGCGGTTCGCTGGTGGATCTTTATATTGCATCGGCGATCTTCATCGCCGCCACCCTCGCCCTCGGTCTGCTCATTTCCACCGTCGCCAAGTCGCAGTTCCAGTCCATGCAGATGATCATGTTCTTCTTTCTGCCGAATATCCTTCTCTCGGGCTTTATGTTTCCGTTTGAGGGAATGCCGCGAGTGGCGCAGGTCTTTGCCGAGTTCCTACCTCTGACCCATTTCTTACGGATGGTCCGTGGGATCATCCTGCGCGGCGCCGATCTCGCCGAAATGGGACACCAGATCTGGCCGCTACTGGCCTTTTTTGCGGTGGTCATGACCGCATCGATTCTGAGGTTCCAGAAGCGATTGGACTAGGAGCGTGTAGTGGATAGATGGCGGATGGATTTCGGATCAGCGCGAAGTCCACCACGATCGGAGCATCATACGGCGTTCGCTGATTTTACCGCTCGAATATGCCCGTCTCGGGGCTCAGCGGGTGAAATCTCTCACAAGGTCTTGCTCCCATTCCTCGGACAAGGCACAATGACGCGACCCGACGAAGTCGGGTCCAACTCCAAAGAGGAGGCTCTATGAAGGTCCACGAGTATCAGGCAAAAGAGGTCCTGGCTCGCTACGGGGTGGCCGTGCCCCGCAACAAGCTGGTGACCGACGCCGGGCAGGCCCGCGCAGCCGCAGAGGAACTCGGCGGTCGGGTCGTCGTCAAAGCACAGATCCACGCAGGTGGTCGCGGCAAGGGTGGCGGCGTCAAGCTCGCCGCCAACGCCGATGAAGCGGCCAAACTGGCCAACGAGATCATGGGGATGACCCTGGTGACGAAACAGACCGGCCCGGAAGGCCGCCTGGTTCGTCGGGTTCTCATCGAGGAGGCGCTGCCCATCGAGCGGGAGCTCTATCTCGGCATCGTCCTCGATCGTTCCGAGGGTTTCCCGGTCATGATGGCCTCGAAGTTCGGCGGGATGGAGATCGAGGAGGTCGCCGAAGAGAACCCAGACGCCATCCTCAAGGCCCACTTCGACCCCGATGTCGGCCTCCACCCCTACCTCGCCCGTCAGCTCGCCTTCGGGCTCGGGCTCGAAGGAGAGGCGTTCAAGGCGGGCACCAAGCTCATGCACGCCCTGGCCCGCGCCTACGGCGACACCGACGCCTCGCTCTTCGAGATCAATCCGCTGGTGACCACCACCGACGGCAGGGTCGTCGCCCTCGACGCCAAGGCGAGCTTCGACGACAGCGCCATGTTCCGTCACAAGGACATCGCCGAGATGCGCGATCTCGATGAGGAAGAGCCCCTCGAAGTCGAGGCTTCCAAGTTCGATCTCAACTACATCAAGCTCGATGGCAACATCGGCTGCATGGTCAACGGCGCCGGTCTCGCCATGGCGACCATGGACATCATCAAACACTGCGGCGGCGAACCTGCGAATTTCCTCGATGTGGGCGGCGACGCCTCGCAGGAACGCGTTGCGGCCGCATTCCGCATTCTGCTCTCAGACTCCGCGGTCAAGGGAGTGCTCGTCAATATCTTCGGCGGCATCGTGCGATGCGACATGGTGGCGCGCGGCGTCGTTGCCGCGGCCGAAGAAGTCAAGCTCAGCATCCCGTTGGTGGTCAGACTCGAAGGCACCAATGTCGAGGAGGGTCGGCGTGTCCTCGCCGAGTCCGATCTCGCGGTGATCGTGGGCGAAGGAATGGCGGACGCCGCCGAGAAGGTCGTGGCCGCGGTCGGGGGTGCGTCATGAGTATTTGGATCAACTCCGATACCAAGGTCGTCGTGCAGGGTCTCACCGGCAAGGAAGGCCGTTTTCACGCCGAGAAGTGCCGCGAGTACGGCACCAAGATCGTCGCCGGTGTCACACCCGGCAAGGCGGGCCAGGATGTGGACGGCGTCCCCGTCTACAACACCGTCGTTGACGCCGTCGAGGCCACCGGCGCCAACGCGTCGCTCATCTTTGTCCCACCGCCGTTCGCGGCCGACGCCATCCTCGAGGCGGCCGACGCCGGTGTCGAGGTCGTCATCTGCATCACCGAGGGCATCCCGGCCCGCGACATGATTCGGGTCCAACGCATCCTTCAAGGATTGCCGACCCGCCTTGTCGGCGGCAACTGCCCCGGCGTCATCACCCCGGGTGAGTGCAAGCTCGGCATCATGCCCGGCCACATCTCCATCCCCGGTCCCATCGGCGTGGTTTCGCGCTCGGGCACCCTGACCTATGAAGCCATCGGCCAGCTCACCGCCCTCGGTCTCGGCCAGTCGACCTGCGTCGGCATCGGCGGCGACGCCCTGCCCGGCACCAATTTCATCGACTGTCTCGAGGCCTTCGCGGCCGACTACGACACCGAAGGCATCGTCATGATCGGTGAGATCGGCGGCAACGCGGAAGAGGAAGCGGCCGAGTTCATCACCCAGTTCGTACGCAAACCTGTGGTTTCGTTCATCGCCGGCCAGACGGCGCCTCCGGGACGCCGGATGGGTCATGCCGGAGCGATCATCTCGGGTGGCAAAGGCACCGCGGCGGACAAGATCGCGGCCCTCGAGGCCGCCGGAATCGCGGTGGCCAAAACCCCGGCCGAGATCGGCATCACCATGAAACGGGCGCTGGAGAATCAGTCGATTCTGGATTGACTTTCACAATATCGTGTTGAATCCCCCAGTTCGCAGTTGGGGGAGGAGCCTGAGCTGTGAGGGGGCCCGGCGGTTTTACCGCCGGGCGTTTTCTTTCCCGTCTGCTTCACAGCCGGATAAGGAAAACGCTGAGGAGAAGATCATCGAACGTTCCGGAATCGCGATGGGAGGGGTGCCAGGCACCCAGTCCGCGTCCTCAGAACACCCGAAGCTACGTCAGCCGCACGATCCGATCCGGGTGGAGGAACCAGAGTTCGGTGTGAGGTGGTTCGTCAAGATCGAGGGCCTGCTCGAGTGCCTGGGCGTATGTCTCGAGCTGCGGCCGGTATCGTTCAACCCGGCCGGCGATCCCGGCATCGCCCTCGACCCGATCGGTCTTGTAGTCGGCGATCACAATTCGTCCATCGCCCGGGTCACGGTAGACGAGATCGACTGCGCCGCTGATCACCGATGTCCCGTTCATTTCGGTTGGACGGAGGAAGACAGGCAGCTCCCTGGCGACGATCGCCGGCGCCAACTCGGCCAACCTCCGAAGACACTCGCTCTGCACCAGGTGATCCATCATCTCTTCGAGCCTGGCGATCGCATCGACGGCCGTATCCGGATCAAGGCCGGCAACAGCACCTTCGATCAACGACTCGCTTCGCGCCAGAACCTGCTCCGCAAGGTCACCCGTGAGATCCAAGGACTCGAGCAGATGGTGGATGGCCGTTCCGACAATCGCTGCCACGCCTGGCGTTGACAGGGTCTTTCCGGTAGCGGTCTCACCATCGATCTCGGTCTCCATCCGCCGACTCAGACGGTGGGCGGCGCCGGATGCCGCCTCCGTCCAGCGCGCCGCCATCCGGTGCCCGGCCGCATTTCTCGCCTCGGTAATGAGCCCCGCGTCACGAGCAGCGGCGTCCCCATCGGAGATCGAAACGGCCGATTTCCGGCCCACCTGTGGCGCCGGCTCATCCTCGGAAAGAGCCGGAAGATACCAACCGACACAGGGATCGGCTCCGGCCTCGCGATCGACGCCGCGCTCGATGAGGTTCACGAGATGCTCGGGGTCGCCACGATGGGCGATGAGTTTGGCGAGCGTGTCCGCCTCGGTCGCTTCCACCAGCTCACCGGGCTCGGCCCATCCGCCCGACACCACCAGACGCTGTTTGGCGCGGGTCATGGCTACGTAGAGAAGACGCACTCGTTCTGCCCGAGTCTGACGCTCGCGCAACCTCTCGGCGCGGACGAACGCCGGCGATGACCACCCGAAGAGTGAGAGTTCGGCCCGATCATCCAATCGACGAACCACCGCCGCCGCCGTTCCGAATCCACCGGTCTTTTTGTGAATCTGCGCAAGATAGACGTGCTCGAAATCCAGCCCCTTGGCGCCGTAGATGGTCATGACGTGGACCGCATCGGCATCGCGATCGGGCTCCGACACCGTCGGCGCCTCCCTCCCTTCCTCCACAGCACGGCGGAGGAATCTGGCAAGCTCGGCGCTGGCGCCGGAGCTCCGGGTCAGAATGCGCTCGAGATCGGCGAAAAAACCATCGAGTCTCGCCTGCCGGAATCGGCCGAGATGTCTGGCACCGGCCGAGACTTCTGCAAGCCACAGGGTGCGAAGCCGTTCGACAAAGAAATCTGGCGGGTCCTCGTGCAAGGATCGGCGCAGCTCGGCCAGGCTCTCCACGGCGCCGGCGAGGGCATCCGGCCAGCCCGGAACGGCCTCGGACCCGGGCGTGGCCTCCATTGATGAAACCGCTTTGGAAATCACACTACGGAGAAGCTCCACCTCGCCTTCGCCGGAGCCGTCGAGCTCGGCGGCCGCGGAGGGAAAGCCCGCGTCCCACAATGGGGCCAAAGCAACGTCAGGCACTCCCACCGCATCGGACCGGATCACCGTCAACAGGGCAAGGGTGTCGGTCGGCTCGAGCACGGCGCGGACGAGGGCCGCGGCTTCGATGATTTCCCGCTGGTGGAAGTACTCGCGCTCCCGGGCGACATCGAAGGGCACTCCGGCCTCGCGGAAGGCCTCGAGGAGCTCCCCTTGGGCCGTTGTCGCCCTGAGCAGGACCGCGACATCGCCATAGCGGACCCCGGCTTCGTTGTGGAGGTTTCGGATGTCGGCGGCAATGGCGCGGGCTTCGAGTGCAACGATCTCGGCGGTCTTCTGTTTCGACGACCACAGAACCCCATCCGAGTTGACGTGCCAACACACCCAGTGCTCAACGGCGCTCCAGGGAAGGTGTTCGAAGCCCGGCGAACGCCGGCGTTCATCGGTCGCCTCGAGGGCCTCAAATGCCGGCTGGATCCCGAGCTCCCGGTGCATCACCGGCGCCACCACCCGTTCCACCTCGTCGAGGATCGGTTGCACGGATCGGAAGTTTCGGGTCAACGGCCCGAGGACACCTCCGCGATCCAGAACCCGATCCACGAACTCGTCATACGCCGCAAGGTCAGCGCTCCGCCAAGCGTAGATCGACTGTTTGGGATCACCGACGATGAAGAGCCCCGGGCGCTCATCTTCATCACCGTGGAGGGCCAACCGGTCGACGATTCTGCACTGGACATCATCGGTGTCCTGGAACTCATCCACCAGAAGCTGCTCGGTCCGACGTCGTTCGGCGCCGCAGATCTCATCGTTGCCCTCGAAGAGTCTCGCCGTCTCTTGCAGGAGGTCGGAAAAGGTCACGATTCCGCGGGTCGACCGCCGGCGGTCGACCTCGCCCATCAGGTCGAACAGGAGTTCCCGGGCGGCGCGGAAGCCCTCGAGATCGGTTGCGATCAGTGAGTCGAGGGACTCTGCCAGGCGACCCGCCGGTCCGATCAGCCCATCGGCGAAATCGTCCAGCGCCTTCGCCTCCCCTTTTGTGAAGGTGCCCTTGGACCAATCACGCAACCGCTTGAGCTGCTTGTTCCCGAGCCCCACCAGGGTCTCCTGCAACACCTCGAAACCAGTCTGGGATTCGAGAGCGCTGAGTCTTTCGGCCACCAGGGCCAACGCCGCCCGGGTGTCTTCGGTGATCTGGTTCCGAGGCACCTTCACCAACAAGCCGGCTTCGGCGTCGAAGAACCCGGAAAGGGCTGCCTCGAGCTCCGCCGAGAACCCAGCCGCCGCGGACCGATCGAACGGGTCGTGTTGTAGATCGTTCGGTTGAACCCCGGCTCCGATCAAGCAGCGCAGCGCTTCGGCCACCATGGCCGGTCCCACAAATCTGGCCGCCAGCTGCTCCCATGCCTCGCGATGCGGGTCGTCTTCGAGCCCACGCAAGGCATCTTCCACCACATCGTCCACCAGGGACTCGATGGCTGAACCGTCGGCGTCGATCTCGAACTGAGGGTGAAGATCCGCCTCAAAGGGATGCGCCGCGAGCACCCGTTGGCAGTAGGCGTGAATCGTGGTCACCGAAAGCCGGTGAATCTCGCCCCCGAGGGCGGAGGCGCGGGTGGTGATCTCGGCGATGTCGATCTCGGCGAGGGTGCGGCCGGGCACCCAACCGATGGGAGACTCCCGCCGGGCCAACCCGGCCAAGGCGGCGCCGATTCGCGTCGCCATCTCGGCGGCGGCGGCTTCTGTGAAGGTGATGGCCACGACGCCTTCGATCACCCGGCGAGCCACCGCCGAGGGTTCGTCCGCATCACCTGTGTGACGGTTCCAGCCGGCGCCGACGCACCACGCGGCCACCCGCGCCACGAGCAGGGCCGTCTTTCCAGTCCCCGCCCCAGCCTCAACGATCAAGGGCCGGGTGAACTCATCCTGTGCCAACGCCCGGGTGGCCTGATCATCGAGGGAAACGTGACTCCGGGATGTCATTCGCCGGCCTCCCTCTCGATTCCGAGCCACCAGAGGCGGCGCGCCGCGGTGAGCGCCGCGTCGTCGGTCGGTTCGTCGTCCTCCATCAGGGTCACCAGACGGTTTCTGAAGGCCGAGTCATCCCATCGACAACCTTCCGCCACCGAACAGAAACGGCAGTGATCGGCTTTCTTCCCATCGGCTTCGAATACCCTGGGGAAGACTGCCCCGGTTTCCAATCCGGTCTCGATGGCCTCCACCGCAGCCCAGAAGGCGCCGCGCAGATCTTCGTTGCTCGCCGCCGCTTCGAGAACCCGACTTTCGGGGGGCGCTTCGCCGATGTCAGGCTTGAGATAGACATAGCGGCCGATTCCACCTTCCGCGGGCCCTGCCAGCGCATAGGCCACTGCCTGGAGCACTCGGCCGCGGCTCACATTCGTCAACAAATGCCCAAACCTCGTCTCGGTTTTCTTGGCATCAGACAGAGGTCCGCCGGTCTTGTAGTCGGTGGCCTCCGGCCCGCGATCGAGCCGGTCCGCCCGAAACGCGATGGTCCGCCCGCTGACGGGAGTTGCCACACCACCGGTGATCTCCGGTGCCAGCACCCCTTCGAGGATGGTGGCGTCGTTCCACTCGATCGCCGCCGCAACCGCGAGGATCGGACGGGCGCCCGCCACCAGGAGCCGAGCGAGACCGAATCCGCTGAGCCCCTCGTCGAAGACGATGCGCCGAGCCGCCTCGTCCAGAAGACCATCAACCCGGGACGCCGAGGGCCACGGAACCGCAACGGGTTCCCGGTCGAGCGCCTCATCGAAATCGAGCCTCTCCGTCTTCGTCGCCTCGATCACGATGCGTTCGAGGACCTCGTGCACCACCGCTCCGACCAGACGATGGTCGGGGTTAGGCAACCCAAGATGAGGATCAGGCAGTGGCCGCACCCCCAGCCGTCGGTGGATGAAGGACTGCCAAGGGCAGGTCGCAACTGCCTCCAACCGAGTCACCCAGAGGCGGTCCCCCGGTCTCGTCGAGGATCCGACGAACCCCGACCACGGACCCACCGAGGACAACCCGTTTTCGGGTTCCGCCGCCCGGATGACCTCCAGTCTCGAACTCGCCAGCCGCCCTGCGGGAACAGACGCCGTCTCGGTTTTCCCATCGCCCCGACCTTCGGCCAGGGCGAGGGCGATGCGTTCCTCTCCGACACCCGTGCCTTCGACCACTGCCCCCAGGACCGCATGCTCGTATGCAGGGCGAGGTCCGGGGCGTCGCTGCGAGGTCGTCCAAACCGGCGGAATCGACTCGACCGAGCCCCCATCCGCGTCAGCCAGTCGGTCGACAAATGGCGACGGCGCCATCCGCCGACCCTCGGCCGCCAGATGCCAGCTCAACCGAACCCGCGGGGCGGACGAGAGGAGCTGCGCGAAGAGATAGCGCTCCTCATCCGCCGATCGTGCCTTGACCGGCATCTCCGGTAGGACGTCGGCCGCCAACCGCGCTCGAACGAGATCCGGAAGAAGGGCGTCATCGTTGATGACTCGCGGGAAGACGCCCCGGTTACAACCGCAGACGACCAGGTGCGAGAACGTCCGCGCCCTCGCCTCCATGACGGTGAGAAGCTGGACCCCGCCGCCCGCTCCACCGATGGGTGTCTCGCCGAGCTCCTCCAACCGGCCGATCAAGGCCGAGGACCACTCGTCCCTGTCCAGCTCGAACCCAACCGGAAACTCGCTCGCGAGGTTGTTGACGGTGGTTGAGATCTGCTCGGCGAAACCTACATTGCAGTTCCAGCCTAGGGCGCTCAATAGCCCCATGGTGTGTGCGTGGTGCTCCCGGGCCGCGACGCAATCGGGGCTGTTCTCCAACGCCTCGAGCACCTTCTCGGCGGACGCTCGCGCGTGGACGAGTCGGGCCGCGGGCAGTCGCGGCCCCGCGGCGCGATCCGCGCCTGACCGCTCGGTCGATCCCATGCGCCCGACGGGCAGTGGCACATCCCGTGTGAGGCGCCTATCGGTACTGGCGAGATCCACGAGGTCACTCAAACGTGCGAGCGACAACACTCGCATCCCTAGCAGAAGTTCGGTTCCGCCATCCAGGTCCTCAGCAGTCTCCACCCAGAGATCAAGTTCGGCACGACCGCTCCGGCGCAGCAGGTCGGCGAGCCGTCTCGCCTTTCGTCGCAGCAGACCGCCCGGGACCTGGGCGCCCACCCCCGAAAAGGGAACACCGAGACGACCCATGTGCCGCCTCAGCGCCGGCCCGAGCTGACCGAGGTGGCGCGCCACCACCCCGACATCTTCGGGTTCATCTCCCCTCTCGAGAATCGAACGAACGGTCTCCGCCACCCACCGCGCCTCTGCCTCCACATCAGGAGCCTCCGCGAGGTCGAGTTCGGGCGGTGACTGCGTCCCGTCGTCGTTTTCTTTCTTCAACCCTCCAAGGGCGAGTTCCAGCCGATCGAGGAAGGAGTTTCCGGAATCGCTGAGCCCCGGCTGCGTAGGGTCGGGGACCCGGTCCATCAGGACCACCCCACCGATCTCCCGAAGAACCGTGGTCAGAAGATCGGCCGCGACCCCTGTGAGGTCGGCAAATCCGTGAACCAGCACACCACGTGACGGGAGCGAAACATTCCCGTGTTTGCGAAGCTCCTCGGCGGCCCGGATGTACCGTGCGGCCTGAGGTCGGGCGCCGGTGATCTCGACGCTCTCCAAGGCCCTCGCAGCCACACGAGTCAGCGCGGCGGCGCGATCCCGGTTTGATCGGGGGACCACACGGACGAGCTCGTCCAGACGCTCGAGGACACCGTCCTCGTGATCGGGACCGAATCCGGCATCGACCAGATCCCGTACCGCGCCCTGAACCACGTCGTATCCGTCGCTCAGTCCCTCGAGCTCGGCGGCGAGGACCTGTTCTCCCCGAGCCAAGCGGCGGACAAGGACCTCGAAAGCCACCACACCACCGGGAACGGCCGAACCTGACCGATCCATGATTTCGCGCGCCAACCCGCCCATGGTCTGGACCACGACCCCGGCAACCGCGCCGCGCTCGGAGACCAGCTTCCGCAGGAGGTGGAGCCGCAGGCTGCGCGAGGGAACAATGATTCTGACCGGGGTGCCGAGGTCATCAATATTCCGGGTCACGAGGCGATCCACCTCGGTCAGCAGCCGGCGCTCGGTTGCCAGCGCGCCGCGGCAGATGATGACCTTGGTTGCCTCGGTTTCGATCACATTCACAGGATAGCGCGACTGTCCCGCGCCGCGGATCCGGATCGTCATCATGCGGGCGGGATTGATCGAACGCCTGCAGGAGCGCGATGGGAGCGGTGCGCAGGCACGCAACTTTGTTCGCGGCGAACAAAGTTGGTGCCAGGCACCGTGTCCGCGTACCATGATGCGGTGAACTCACAATCAACTGTTCTGACGAAACTGCTCGGGATCGAGCACCCCATCATCGGCGGGGCCATGTATCCGTGCTCGAACCCGGAACTGGTGGCCGCGGTGACCCAGGCCGGCGGCATCGGCGTCCTCCAACCGATATCGCTTGTCTATGTCCACGGATGGGACTTCCGCGAGGGCATCCGTCACATCAGAAGCCTCGCCGACGGCCCCATCGGGATGAACATCCTCACCGAGAAGTCATCGGACCGGTATCTCGAGCGGATGCGGCAGTGGCTCGAGATCGCCCTCGAGGAGGGCGTCCGGTTCTTTGTCTCGTCCCTCGGCAACCCTCGCTGGATCGTCGACGCGGTGACCCCTCACGGCGGGCTCGTGTTCCACGATGTCACCGAGAGGAAGTGGGCCGACAAAGCGATCCAGGCCGGGGTTCACGGCCTCATTGCGGTCAACGGCCGCGCCGGTGGCCACGCTGGTTCGCGCTCCCCCAAAGAGCTTCTCGACGAGATCGGCGATCTCGGGCTGCCGGTGGTCTGCGCCGGTGGGATCGGTGATGCCGCCGCCTACCGCGACGCCCTCGATCTCGGGTATGTCGGGGTGCAGATCGGCACCCGGCTCATCGCGACCACCGAATGCTCGGAGTCAGCCGGGTACAAACAGGCGATCATCGAGGCGAGCGAAGACGACATCGTTCTGACCCACAAGATCACCGGTGTCCCGGTGTCGGTCATCCGGACGAAAATGGTTGAAAGCGAGGGCACTGAGGCCGGGCGATTCGAACACTGGCTGCTCACCCACCCCAGGGTCAAGCACTGGGTTCGGGCCTTCTACTCGATCCGTTCGGTCATCCGTCTCAAGCGCGCCAATCAACGGGGAGTGGTGTCACACCGCGACTACCTCCAGGCCGGCAAGAGCGTCGCCGGGGTCGAGGCCATCGAACCGGTGGCCGAGATCATTGAACGGTGGACGGCGGGGTCGAGCGGGCGCTCGTAGCTCAGCCCCCAGCAATCATCAAAAACCGGACACTGTGGTCTTCCAACCCTCCTCACCATCAGGCCGGCGAGACGCCGGCCCGACAATGATCGCAACCCTTTGTAGTGCCGGCGTCTCGCCGGCACAATGACCACGAATCATCGGGGAAGAGGGTTGTTGCAGGAGGCCGAGCTGACAGCCTCTCCCTACTCCAACGCCAACGGGGTCATCCAGACCTCACCTTGGAACGGAACTCTGCCGGTGGTCACGAAGGTCTGGTAGTCGTTGAGTACCGACTCGATCGCCACCTGGTTGTCGGATTTTTTGTTGATGATCTGTTGCCACCAGGGTTTGGCCTTGGGGAAGTTCACCAACCGGACCTTGGCATCGAGATCGATCTCGGCCAGCCTCTTGGCCTCATCGAGCGCGGTGTCAAACCCGCCGACCAGGTCCACGAGGCCGTTCTCAAGGCCCTGGATACCGGTGAAGACCCGGCCCCGACCGATGGCGTCGACCGCTTCCGGGCTCATCCCCCGGGATTCGGAGACAAGGGTGACGAAGCGATCGTAGATCTTGTCCAGCATCCGGTCGACGATGGCCCGTTGCTGGTCGTTCCAATCTTCAGTTTCGCCGTAGATATCTGCGTTGGCGCCGAAGTCGGCTTTGCCGAACGAGATTCCGAGCTTGTCATTGTAGAAGCCTTCCATATTGAGATGCCCGGTCAGGACCCCGATGGAACCCGTTATGGTGCCCGGTTCGGCGACGATCGCCTGAGCGCCGCAGGTGACCCAGTAGCCACCCGAGCCCGCGACGTTGCCCATGGAGATGACGACGGGGATCTTCTCGGCTGTCCGCGCCATTTCCTCTCGGATGATCTCCGACGCCAGCGCGCTGCCTCCCGGTGAGTCGACGCGGAAGACGACCGCTTTGATGTCGTTGTCCTTGCGAATGGTGCGGAAGGCGCGGGCGATGGTCTCGGAGCCCATGACATCGCTCATGCCGAACAACGGGTTGAACTGACGTCGACTCTCGCCGCGCATGATGCCGCCGACACCAGTGACCACGGCGATCTTCGCCCCACGCGACGACGATCCGCCACCCGCCAGGTAGCGGTTCAGACCGACGACTTTGGCCGAGCCCGCCTTGTCCTCGAGTCGCCCGGTGAAGGTGGTCCAGTCCTCGCGGTGGTCGACCAGACCCGCTTCCTGGGTTTCCTCACCGAGGAAGGGCCCACGATCGATGAGGTTCCGAACCTCGTCGGGCACCATACCCCTTCCTTGGGCGACGCCCTCGACGAGTTGATCAAAGAGCGATCCGACAAGCCAATCAGTCATCTCGCGTGCCGCCGGGGTGAAATCCCGTTCCGTATACATGAATCGCGCGGTCTTGTAGTCGCCACGACCCGGAAACTCCGGCCGAATGCCCAGCTTGTCGAAGGTGCCGCGGAGAAACGGTGAGCGAACCGAGAAACCGATGAGGTTGACATCGCCACCCGGGTGGAGCGTGATCTCGTCGCACGCCGATGCGAGGTAGTAGACGGAGTTCCCCGGAGCGAACTCACCCGCGGTTTCGAGATAGGCCGATGTCCATTTTCCGCTTGCGCGAATATCCTGAATGAGATCCCGAAGCTCCTGGATCATGGCGAAGCCACCGCCGAAGGCGCCGATCCTCAGCCGGACCCCGACCACACGATGGTCATCCGCAGCCCGATTCAAGGCCCACCTGAGATCCTGCATGCTGAGCGGTTGATCGCCGAACATCTCGGAAAAGGGATCCTCG
>RCNF010000046.1_pt1 | contig 47130 bp, 33 predicted proteins | sample 2041311 | NCBI WGS metagenome assembly RCNF01 (sample SAMN09708228, study PRJNA481090) | Marine sediment metagenome, whole genome shotgun sequencing project. | biome: marine sediment; feature: ocean; material: sediment; isolation source: Sewage treatment plant 2 marine sediment (STP2) ...
TTCAGTACCCTGAGGCCAACGGGCATGAACGGATATACGCCTGATGTCAGCTTTTTGATCAGTCCCGCCCTCAGCATCAGCATGTGGCTCGGGATCTCGGCTTCTCTGGGGTTTTCTTTCAGTGTAGGTATGAGGCTCTCGGACCAGCGCATTTTCCCTCTTTCTTCTCCCCGGCTCTCGGACCGGCGATAATCGATTGATTCTGCATGCAATCAGTATATACTACGATACGTTCTGGCTTTGCAAGGTTGAACTGGCGTATGCGAAAGGCTGCTGTATATGAGTTCCAGGTTTCTAGATATGCTTTCAGAAGGTGTTGTACTCTTCGATGGCGCGATGGGTACTCTGCTCTATGACCGCGGTATTTTCATCAACAGGTGCTTTGATGAGATCAATCTCAGCAACCCTGATCTTGTAACGGGTATTCATTCTGAATATATCGATGCCGGCGCGAGTGTGATCGAGACGAACACCTTTGGCGCCAACAGGTTCAAACTTGCACTTCACGGCCTGGATGACAGGCTTGAAGAGATAAACAGGACAGGAGCCGAACTGGCCGGCAAGGCATCGTCGGGTCGGGTCGTTGTTGCCGGAGCGATCGGTCCTCTCGGGATACGTATCGAACCCTGGGGGCCCACATCGAACGAGGAGGCCTCCGCCGCCTTCGCCGAGCAGGCATCCGCCATTCTGGAGGGCGGAGTAGATATCTTCGTCCTGGAGACATTCGCCGACCTCAACGAGATCCATCAGGCTATAAACGGCGTGCGTTCTGTCAGCGACCTTCCGATCGTCGCACAGATGACGCTGCAGCAGGACGGCCTGGGCCTTTACGGCACGGAACCCGCTGAATTTGCTGCCCGTCTCGACGGCTGGGAAGTGGACGTGGTAGGTGTGAACTGTTCCGTCGGACCGAGGGTGATGCTTGAAGCGATCGAGAAGATCTCCGGTGAGGTGGATAAATGGATTTCTGCCCAGCCAAACGCGGGTATCCCGCAGAATGTCGACGGCAGGAACATATACATGACATCGCCGGAGTACATGGCAGAGTATGCACGAAGATTCGTAAAAGCTGGAGCCAGGATCGTAGGCGGCTGCTGCGGGACGACTCCCGCTCATATCAGGGCAATCTCCGATATCCTGAGGACCGTCAGGCCTATCGAGGCCGGTGCGCAGATCCATAACCATGAGAAGGAACCTGGCAAGGTCACCCTCGCGATCCCCATGGCAGAGAAATCTACCCTGGCCGCAAAGATTGCGGAAGGAACATTCGTGCGGATGGTGGAGATGGTCCCCCCGCGAGGAGGAAATCCGGGCAAGGTGCTCAAGGCAGCCTCTCTCCTGGCCGAGGCGGGGATCGACGCTATCAACATTCCGGACAGCCCCCGCGCCTCATCGAGGATGAGTCCTCTCGCCCTCGCCGTCCTTATGGAACGTGACTCGGGGATCGAGAGTATTCTTCATTACTGCTGCCGGGACAGGAATATCCTCGGGATGCAGTCCGACATTCTCGGAGCGCACGCGCTCGGCCTCCGAAACATACTCGTGATAACAGGTGACCCGATAAAGACAGGTGACTACCCAGACGCTACGGCTGTATTTGATATAGATTCGATCGGCCTGACAAATGTCATACACCATCTTAACAGGGGCACCGACATAGGCGGAAGAAATCTCGATGAGCCGACTTCATTCCTCATCGGCGTGGGAGTCAATCCCGGAGCCGTCGATTTTGAAGAGGAGATGAAGAGGTTCTACTGGAAGGTAGACGCGGGTGCGGAGTTCGCTGTGACCCAGCCTGTCTTCGACCCTGCCCTTCTCGAGAGATTCGTGGAATATATCGAGTCAAAGTCTCTTCATATCCCGGTGATCGCAGGCATATGGCCGCTGACAAGTCTCAAGAACGCCGAATTCATGAACAACGAACTCCCGGGCGTATCAGTGCCTGACTGGATCATGAAGAGAATGGCGGAGACCGAAAGCGGCGAAGACGGGATGAGAACAGGTGTCAAGATTGCTTCTGAGATACTGAATAGAGTCAGGCCCGTCATCGATGGAGCCCAGGTCAGCGCTCCGTTCAACAGGTACAATCTCGCCCTGCAGGTCTTCGAAAGCTAGAAGTTGTATCCGAGAAAGACATCGACCCTTGTTGTCGAATCGATCGAATGGAAATCGGTCCTTCTGCTGAAGTTCAGTCTCATCACGGGTAGATAACCAAGATTCATCTCGACTCCCACCCCGATGCTGCCGAGCCATCCCGGGTCATAGATAAATCCACTGACAGTTCCGGCGTCCATAAACAGGGCTCCCCTGAACATCGGGAAATCGATGTGACCGACAGGAAAATTGACGAGAAGCCTGTCGAGCAGAGGAAACCTGATTTCGGCGTTATACAGCATCATCTTTTTCCCGGCGAATTCCCTGTAGTTGTAACCCCTGAGATCCCATGAACCGCCAAGATAGAAGAGCTGCACGTCACTCCCCCACGCGTTGCGCGTCACAAAACGCTGGGCAAGGACGACGCGGCGCCCGATGTTCATGTAATACCGCAGATCGAAGATCGCGGTAGTGAGTTCGTAACGGCTCCCGTCGAGATCCCAGGATTTTCCGATGGAAAGATTTGCCCTGTGACCAGCAATTGGTCCGCCGATGCCCCAGACGATGTTGTCCCTGGTCAGTGATATGAAATTGGTGATCATGTTCGTCTCGCCCTTGTAGATCCCAAGCAGCGTGACATCATCGTCTCTCGACATCTTCTTGAATATCGTCTGAAAATCGACGCGCATGAATCTCGAGAATGGATAGCTCAAACCTCCGATAAACCCGTACCTTCTCTCAAACCGTAGATGGTCGTAGATCGATCCCATATAACTGGCCAGATGAAAGGCCCCGAATCCCCAGTTGAGACGTCTTGTCTGGTTGAAGTAGGTTGCGGCCAGGTTGATGTTATCGAAAAAATTCGAGAAATCGTTCGATGAGGTTCCCGCCAGCAGGGTTATCTGGTGGTCGCCGAGCATATCGGTAAAGAAGAACTGTGCCCCGTTACCCATGTATCCGAAATCCGGATCAAGCGCGAAAGAGGCGGCTATGAGATCCAGCCCGAATTTCGGCCTGTATGGTTTCTGCTTGTATACCAGTCCTGTATCGGGCAGATGCGGTTCCCAGTCGTATGCCTTGCATACCTCGTAATCGATCGGCACTCCGGGCGCTTCCCTGTCAATGGGGACCCTGTATGCGTGGTACGTGGTACCGCTGTATACCGACGTGACAAATGATTCACCGTCGCTGCACGGAGAAGGTGAGAACGCTCCTCCCAGAACATTTGTCTGCCTGGATATCCGCCCGTTCTTCCAGAGTATATATATGTCGTATGTCCCTGCCCTGTCCGAAGAGAAGAGCAGGTCGCCGCTTTCTAGATACCTCGGATCAGTGTCGCGCCAGTTCCCATTCGTAAGCTGGATAAGCTCGAGATTGTCAGGATCAATCGAAAAGAGAGCGGTCGAACTGCCAGGTTCCCCTCCGCACCTGTCAGAGACGAATACTATCCTGTCGTTTTGCGGGTGCCAGTCCGGATGAATGTCCTGGTAGTAATCTTCAGTGAGTCTCTTTACCTCGCGGCTGTCGAGATCGTATACGTAGATATCGGTCCTGCCGTGATTATCCAGACCCGAGAATGCGATCCGCCGACCGTCAGCCGACAGGGAAGGTGAATTGATCATCCGGGTTCCGTCATGCCTGATCTTTCTCAGTACACGTTTCCGTGACGCACTGAGGAGATAGATGGCGTCGCTCGCACCCGATTTTGACACGAACGCGATCGTATCGCCCTTCGCCGAGACCCTGCTCCTGAAGAGGGGTATTGACTCGAACGCGTTATTCCTTCCTCCCCTGATAACCGTGCTTCTCTTCCACTCCCTCCTGCCACCCTGATGAAGTTCCATCAGATCCACTGATCCCATGCCAAATCCAAGGCAGAAGATCCTGTCACTGCCGTCTTCTCCCCTGACGCAGACAGGATGATTCTCGAAGGACCACTTCTTCCTGTGGTACATGCCTTCGGCGATCTCGTCAATCCTTCGCCGCTTAAGGACGGCCGGGTAGAATCTCCTCTTGAGATATTCCATCCAGTCTGAATTGAGTTCCTCGACAGTGCGGCCGATCGTCTTTTCGAGGACGTAATCGAACCTGTCTCCCTTCCACCAGTTCTCGAGGATGAGCCGGATCGATTCGTCTCCGTATTCAGTCGCTATATAGTGGAGCGCACTCTCGCCTTCCTTGTACATCAGGTATGTCCCCTGAATCCTCCACATCTCATCCAGCCCGACTATCTTGTTGTCCGTCACGGCGTCTCTCATGAACATGTCAGCTTCTGTGTCGGGTCCGCCATGTGCGAGGAATTCAGCCAACCCTTCCGTGAACCACAGTGGAGGATGGGAATAGTTGAACATTCTGCGTCCGCTCATTATGACCCTGAGTTTCTCGAGCATGAAAGCATGTACCATCTCATGCCTGAACACGCCCCTCATGTCTGCGTACGATCCTAGGAACGGGAGCGCGACTCGGCCTTTGATGAATTCAGTGAATCCTCCTGTACCCTCTGAGACGATGTACGGGATTACGTTGGTTTCCTTGAAATCATGGTGGGTGCCGTAAAGGATGACGGGTACCCGGTGTTCGAAATCTACCTCGAAGAATGCCGAGAACTCATCGTAGATCTCTTCGGCCATGGCTGCAACGAACTCGGCGATCTCGATCTCTTCCTCGTAGTAGAAAAGGTCGTAATGGTCGGTCTCGATGACCTTCCATTCTTTGGGATAGTATGTGATCTTGTTCTTGCCGAAGGGATACTGGGCCCAGGCCCCGGCTGTCAGCATGAGCAGCACTGCGGTTGTTATGACGGGAAGACGGCGTTTCACCTCGATATTCTCTCCTTCTGCCCTAGTATATAATTTGTGGGCTAAATGACAGGATATCAAGGACTATCCCGGGAGGGGCCCGTCGTCAAAGGTAACGGGAAGGATCCGTGATGCCCCTGAAAGCCGTCCTGACGGGGCCGGACAAAGTGCAGTTTTCTGCCCCGCTGTCATTCAGTTCGAAGAAGGTCTCGAGCGTATCGCCGCCCGAAGTCTCGCATTCGACCGGCGGAGAGACAAGGCCAAGGTGTGCGGCGATGACTGACACTCCCAGTGCCCCTGTGCCGCAGGCAAGAGTCTCGTTCTCGACACCCCTCTCGTAGGTCCTGTAAACGAGGCGTTGAGTTGATTCGATCGTGACTATGTTTACGTTGGTCCCGGCGGGTTCGAACGCAGGGTCATATCGGACCGCCCTGGCCGTATCGACAAATCTTTCTTTCTCCCAGCCTCTGACATCATCGACGATAATAGCCGCATGGGGAACTCCGCTGACGGCGAATCCCGCGGTGATCCCTCCGGGGAGTTCCAGCCCGAGCTTTAGCCCGCGTACAGGCTCAAGACCTATCTTGACTCTTTCTCCGTCTACCTCGGCTGAAACAGGTCCTGCTCCCGTGGAAAAGGTCATCGTCACGCCAGCTATTCCGCGGTCAAGAGCGAAAAAAGCGGTGCATCGCGCTCCGTTACCGCACATCTCCGCTTCACTGCCGTCACTGTTAAAATACTTCATCGTAAAAGCGTCGATATCGGACGGTCTCAGCAGTATGATGCCGTCAGCCCCTATCCCTCTGTGGAACTCACACAGTCCGGTGATCAGACCGGGGCTCTCCTTGAACTTCATGTCCATGTCATCGATCATTATGAAGTCGTTTCCTGCCCCGTGCATCTTGGTGAATTCCAGTTCATTCATCCTGCTTTCCGCCTTTCTGCAGATAGACAGGTTCCAGGATGACCTTCTCTCCTGGAGGGACAACTACCGTGTCAGGGTAGGCCGCAAACGGCTCGAGAAGTGTCTTCGTCGAATCAGACGGGTCAGGGTAGCTGCCCGGAAGGCTGTCCGGGAGGGCATCGACAAATGCTGTGAAAGCGTAGTCACCGGGAGGTATGGCGTTAACCGTAAAGAGTCCCGTTGTATCTGCTCTTACGAATATAGTCGCTCCATCTTCGAAGAGCGGCTCGAACCAGGCTGTCGGAGTGATGCCGATTTCGGTAAGATCGGTGATCGTCCCCTCTATGCTTCCAGGTTCATTTGGATTGATAATGTTGATCTCCAGTCCGGAGATAGAGGCCATCGAAGATGTCAGCGTGAAGGTATCAGGAAGCACCGTTGAGTATTCATCACCTGGGGAGAACCGCGTATCATTGTTCTTGTCCGTATAGGCCCAGACCCGGAAACTGGTGCCGTCGGTCGGAAGAGCCTCGAATGTGAATGAACCGTCAGGCCCACAGAAAGCCATTCTCGATTCCGTAGCGCGTGTCACATCCCCTGTAGAATCGACAGCCGAGACAGCGACAAGTTTTGCCAGGCCCGTCGAATCGGGAACCATCTTGAACAGTACCCGACCAGATATCGTACCGGCATCAAGGGAATCAGACGTCGAGAAAATGAACTTTATCTCTTCGGTACCCTTCACCCTGTGATGATCGGTGTATCCGCGTCTGATGATAACGCATATCGTCGTCTCGGGCATAGCCTCGCGAAAACTGATCTCGAGGACCTCGCCTTTTGTTTTCATTTTGTCGAATTCAAGCGGCGGATAGATCTGCACGAGTTTCTTGAAGCTGTCTCCGTCTATCTTTTCGGAGAATGATATGCGGATCGATGAGTTCCTGTCGACTCTCGTGCTCCCGGGAGCGGGTACGATGCCAGCTACTTCCGGCGGAATCTCATCCTTCGGACCGCCCTCCGGCGGCTCCATGACCGCACACGCCATGAAGGTGAGCGCGGCCGTAAGCAAAAGGACACTTCTCAATTCTGTGCTCCCCGCGTTATTTCAAAAGAAGCGCCATTATCGCTCTTTGGATGTGCATGCGGTTCTCGGCTTCATCGAAGACGATAGAATTCTTTCCATCTATGACAGCATCCGTTACTTCTTCTCCCCTGTGAGCGGGAAGGCAGTGCATGAATACCGCATCCGGATGAGCGAGGGCCATAAGGTCCTCATTGACCTGGTATGACTTGAAGGCTTCAAGTCTTTCAGCCTTCTCCGATTCCTGTCCCATGCTGGCCCAGACATCAGAGTAGACTACATCGGCGCCCTGGACGGCTTCCCTTGGGTCTTCGATCCATTCATAGTCGGGATCACCGAGTTCGCGGGCCTCTTTGACGTACGAATCATTGATCTGGTATCCCTTCGGCGAAGTCAGGACGAACTTGAAAGGGAAGCGAACAGCTGCGTTGAGCCAGCTTCTCGCGACATTATTGCCATCGCCGATGAATACGATTTTCTTGCCTTCCATGGGTCCGCGATGTTCGATGATCGTCTGCATGTCCCCCATGATCTGGCATGGATGGAGGAGATCAGTCAGGCCGTTGATAACTGGAACCGATGCGTTGGATGCCAGTTCATCTACCATCTTCTGGTCGAACGTCCTGATCATGATCCCGCTGACATATCTCGACAGGACCTCGCCTACATCCTTGGGGGCTTCCCGGTGGCCTATGCCGATCTCCCTGTCGGTGATGTAGAGGCTCGTGCCCCCGAGCTGCCTGATCGCTACCTCGAAACTGATCCTTGTTCTGAGGCTGGGTTTGTGAAAAATGCAGCACAGTACCCGCCCAGGATGAGAATGTTCGAGCGTGAAATCACGCGCGCGAGGTTTCGTTTCGATCGCAAGGTCAAGGATTCCCTGCAGTTCTTCCCTGGTGAAGTCCGTGATGCACAGAAAATCCTTCTTCCCGAGTTTCATGTAGACTCCTTCCTACAGTATGTATCTGGCGAGATCTTCGTCTTCAATTATCTTTTCCAGTTTTTCCCTGACGGTCTTCTCGGTGACGGTCAGTTTTACGAGCTCCGCGTCGGGCAGATCGAAAAGGACCTCATCGAGAAGAGTCGTCATAACGGTATGCAGTCTCCGCGCTCCGATGTTCTCCATCTTCTGGTTTACGAGAAATGCCATCCTGGCGATCTCCTTCACGGCCCCCTTCGTAAAGGTGACGGAACATCCCTCCGTCTTGATGATAGCCTTGTACTGCTTGAGTAGCGCGTTCTCCGGCTCGAGCAGAATCCTCTCGAAATCTTCGGCCGTGAGTGAATTGAGTTCCACCCTTATCGGAAAACGTCCCTGAAGTTCAGGCACGAGGTCGGAAGGTTTGGACATGTGAAAGGCTCCGGCCGCGATAAAGAGGATGTGGTCAGTCTTGACTACACCATACTTCGTGTTGACCGACGATCCCTCGACGATAGGCAGAATGTCTCTCTGAACCCCTTCTCTGGAGACATCCGGCCCGTGTTTCTGTCCGGTCGCGGCTATCTTGTCAATCTCGTCTATGAATACGATGCCGGTCTCTTCGGCCGCTTTCAGGGCTCTCGAAGTGACCTTGTCATGGTCGACAAGTTTTTCTTTCTCCTGGGACTCGAGTATCTTACGGGCTTCTTCTACAGTTACTCTTCTGCCCTTCTTTTTCTTGGGCATCATGTTACCGATATTGTCTGGAAACTTGACTCCCATCTCTTCCAGTCCTGAGCCGGAGATGATCTCTATCCAGTTGGAAGCGCCGCTGTCCAGGGTCTCGATAGTGACTTCCCGCGCGTCGAGAGCGCCGGCATCCAGCTTTTTCTTCAGTTTTTCTCTTGTACGGGCCCTTCTTTCCTCGATATCAGGCTCGTCAGCTCCATCAGCCGGGACCGCTGGCAGCAGGAGGTCGAGTAGTTTCTCGCCGGCAAGCTGCACCGCCCTGGCGGCGACTTCCTCGTAGACCTTCGCCTTCTCCATATTGATGCCTATCTCTACGAGATCCCTTATCATCGATTCAACGTCGCGCCCGACATATCCCACTTCGGTAAATTTGGTCGCTTCGACCTTTATGAACGGCGCCTGCGCCAGTTTCGCCAGCCTTCTCGCAATTTCAGTCTTGCCGACACCGGTGGGCCCGATCATGATGATGTTATTGGGAAGTATCTCGTCCCTTATCGTGCCCTCCACGTTCTTTCGCCGCCACCTGTTCCTCAGGGCTATGGCGACAGAGCGTTTGGCGTCGTTCTGGCCGATGATATACTTGTCCAGTTCACCGACGATCTGTTTTGGTGTCAATTCGTACATCATTTCCCTCTGGTCATATCGACTCGACCGTGATCCGGTCATTTGTGTATATACATATCTGCGACGCTATTTCGAGTGAGCCCTGGACTATACCGGCAGGATCATCCCTGCCGCCAGCGATAAATGCTCTCGCCGCGGCCAGTGCGTACGGTCCTCCGGAACCGATCGAAACTATTCCGTCATCTGGCTCCACGACATCACCTTTGCCTGAAATGATCAGGCAGTGCTCACTGCTCACTACGGCCAGCAGAGCTTCCAGGTGACGAAGGACCTTGTCGCTGCGCCATTCCCTGGCCAGCTCGACAGCTCCCTTTTCGATATTCCCGGCATGTTCATCCACTTTACCTTCGAATTTTGAAAAGAGAGTCATCGCGTCGGAAGTACTCCCGGCGAATCCTGCCAGTACATCTCCGTCTCTCAGGCTCCTGATCTTTATCGCGCCGTGTTTTACCACCGTGTCCCCGAAGGTGACCTGTCCGTCTCCTCCGAGAGCGGCTCCTTTGGCGGTCCGGACGCCCAGTATTGTAGTTCCCCTGAACATATCTTCCTCCATCGAAGGTATCAGATGAGAAATATAACTTTCAAACGGCCCGATTCAATCTTTTCCTTATGCTCTCGGGTGGGATTTATCAAAGATCTCACGCAGTTTCTCCATAGTCACATGAGTGTAGATCTGAGTAGTCGTAAGATTCACGTGGCCCAGCAGTTCCTGGACGGCCCGAAGGTCGGCCCCGCCATCGAGAAGATGTGTGGCGAAGGTATGCCTCATCACATGAGGGCTCATCCTGGTAAGAACGGCTACCTGCTCGAGATACTTCTTCACGATCCGCTGAACGGTGCGCCTGCTGATACTCATTCCGTCCCTGCCGGGAAAGAGCGGCGTGTTGGGCCGGTCGGAGAAGAATCCGGTATAGATGGTCCTGTCGGAGAAAGCCTCGCTTGCAATCCCGAATATCTCCTTCATCCATGCTTCAAGAGAGGTGGATGCTTCCCCGCTGAGAGGCAGTATCCTCTCCTTGTCCCTTTTACCGAGCACCCGTATCGTACCTCTCGTAAAATCACAGTGCATGACGGAACACCCGACCAGTTCGGCGAGACGCATTCCCGTTCCGTAAAGAAGTTCGAGAACGGCCCTGTCCCGCATCCCTTTTTTCGTATCACGGGGAGGAAGATCCATCATCCTCGCGACAGCCTCCTTCCCGACGAATACTGGCAGGTCGCGACCCTTCTTCGGCGTAGACAGGCCCAGCGTAGGGTCCCTGTCTATCTCCCCGTGCCTGGCGAGCCAGGAAAAGAAGCTTCTCAGTGAGGCGACCTTTCTGGATATGCTTCGCGGCGTGTATCCGTTCCTTGAGAGGGATCCGAGCCAGCTCTTGACATGAGCCGGAACGGTGGATGAGGGCTCGGTTCCACCCCCGCTCTCTTCAAGCCATGAGAAGAACTGCAGGATGTCGCCTTCGTACGCACGAAGGGTCGACTCCGAGACCCCTTTCTCTATCCCGAGATGGAGCATGTATCTCTTTAAGGTCTTTTTTACCATAGGAGTGGATACTAACACAGCGGAGAGGTGTGGGCAAGAAGGCTTCAGGAAAATGAATCAGTCGGTAAATAATATGTTTTCAGCGAGATAGCGATCAAGTGAGGCCGCGGCTCTCTCAGATTTCCTTATCTTTCTTTCCCTCTTTCTCCCTCTTGCAGGAGGAAGCAGCCCCATGTTGGCGTTCATCGGCTGGAATGCCCCTTCATGGCCGGAGATATACCGCTGGAGAGCGCCTGTCATCGTGTCCTCAGGAAGAAGGGGCACCAGCTTGCCATCCAGCCACGCGGAAGCATTGATCGCCGTGAGAAGTCCATGGGCGATAGACTCGACATATCCCTCAACTCCGACGATCTGCCCCGCGAAGAACAGTCCGTCCCTGCCGGTCGACATTTGCTTCTTATCAAGAAGGCGGGGCGAATCGAGATATGTGTTTCTGTGTATCGCTCCCCACCTGGCTATGCTCGCCCCTTCCAGGCCGGGAAGAAGGGTCAGAAGTTTCTTCTGGGCAGGCCGTGTAAGCCTGGTCTGGAACCCTACAAGACCGAGCAGAGAACCATCCCGCTTTTCCTGTCGAAGCTGCAGGACAGCGTGCGGCTCTTTTCCTGTCCTGGGATCGACAAGCCCTCTTGGCTTCAGCGGCCCATAACGCAGTGATTCCGTGCCCCTGAACGCGATCACTTCCACCGGCAGGCAGGCGTCGAAGCATTGGCCCGATTCGAATCCCCTCTTCTCCGCCTTCGGCGCTTCCAGCAGAAAGTCGATCAGCGCGGAATAACCCTCTTCATCGAGGGGGACGTTGAGATAGTCGTCTCCACCCTTGCCGTAACGGGATCCCCTGAATACCTTCGACTCATCGATAGTCTCAGCCTCTACAGATATCGCTATCGCGTCATAGAAAAAGAGTTTTCCTCCGTCGAAATGCTCTTCTATCGAAGCTGACATCTTGTCCGAAGTAAGGGGGCCCGTCGCTACGATAACGCAGCCGTCAGATGGAAGGTCCGGTTCTTCTCTTCTCTCCAACTCGATAAAGGGGGAGGCGTCGATAAGGGCTGTCACCTCAGCGGCGAACATATCCCTGTCGACGGCAAGAGCGTGGCCGGCGGGAACGGAACAACGTAAAGCAACTTCAAGCAGGATGCAGCGCAGGGCCGTCAGCTCCCTCTTGAGCACCCCGGATGATGTGACAGGATCTACAGATTTAAGGGAGTTGCTGCAGACAAGTTCGGCAAGAAAGGGAGTCCTGTGCGCGGGGGTCTCCACGACAGGCCTCATCTCTATGAGCTTTAAGGGGATATTACGGGATGCCAGCTGGAGGGCCGCTTCGCACCCTGCCAGCCCGCCTCCGATGACGGTCACCCGGTTCATTCCGGTTCGACCTCGTGTTTGCATGAGGGGCAGCGAAGGAAGCTTCCCTTCTTTTTCGTTGTTTTCTCGGCCATCCAGGAGTGTCCGCAAGAGGGACATTCTTTTTCGACGGGTTTGTCCCAGCTGGCGAATTTGCACTTCGGATATTTAGTGCAGCCGTAGAAGACCTTGCCTCTGCGGGTCTTTCTTTCCGAGATCTGGCCCTCGCACCCTTCTTCGGGACAGGATATCCCGAGAGAGACAGCTTCGGTATATTTGCAGTCAGGGTAATTACCGCAGGCTATGAATTTACCGAATCTGCCAGATTTGTAACCGAGCTCTCCGTCGCATTCGGGACACTTTCTGTCGAGGGCTTCTTCCTCCTCGAGCGATTTGGAGTGTTTGCACTCGGGCCACCCCGGACAGGCGAGAAATGGTCCGTTCCTGCTCCACTTCTTCACGAGCTTCTTTCCGCACTTCGGACAGTCTTCGTCAGACTCCTCCTGGACCATCTTCTTCAGTTCGTCCTTGCGGTCCCCGAACTTCTCGAGATCTGTATGAAGCGGCTCGTAGAAGAATTTGACGACATCCTGCCACTTCTCTTCCGATCCCTCTACCTTGTCGAGTTCGGTCTCCATTCGGGCGGTGAAATCGACTTCGAAGATATCATTGAACAGCTGCGCGAGTGATTCCCAGACCTTCTCGCCGAGTTCGGTCGGGAAGAGAGCTCTTCCTTCTTTTTCGACGTAGCCGCGGTCCTGGATGATGCTTATAATGGCGGCGTATGTGCTCGGCCGGCCTATACCCTTGTCCTCGAGTTCCTTGATCAGGGATGCTTCGGAGAATCTCGGAGGAGGTTCAGTGAAATGCTGGAAGGGATCGAGGGTTTTTATCTCAGCCATCTCTCCCTCTTCGAGGTCGGGCATCCAGTTGTCAGCCTCGGCCTGTTTGTCGGGATAGAGCGCGAGGAATCCAGGATGGATCAGTTTCCTGCCACCGGCCCTGAGAAGGTAATCATCCCCCGCCGAGATATCGACTTCGCGAACGTCGTAGACGGCCGGAGAGGCAAGCGAAGAGAGGAATCTTCTCCATATCAGATCGTAAAGAGCTTTCTGGTCCTTCGTCAGGAAAGCATCAAGATCCTCGGGCCTGCGATACGAGTCGGTGGGTCTGATCGCCTCATGCGCGTCCTGGGCGAGCTTGCCCTTGGCGTAGCTGCGTTCCCCGCCGACGTGATCCTTCCCGAAGTTCTCCTCTATCCATTGCTTTCCCTGAGCGTATGCTTCCTTGCTCACGCGGGTCGAGTCGGTCCTCATGTAGCTGATCAGTCCGGCTGAACCCTCGTTGCCGAGCTCGACTCCCTCATACAGCTGCTGCGCGACGGCCATGGTCCTCTTTGCTGTAAAACCGAGCCTGCCGGCCGCTTCTCTCTGAAGGGTACTTGTGATAAAGGGAGGCTGAGGATTTCTTTTCTTCTGTTTGTTTCTTACGGCATTGATCATGATCTCCGAGGCTTTGATTTCCTCGACGATCCTGCTGGCGTCCTCTTCCGTACCTATCTCCGGTTTGTTTCCGGCTATCTTGAGGAGTTTCGCTTCGAATTCCCTGTCTTCTCCGCAGCGAAGAACGCCTTCTATGGTCCAGTATTCCACGGGGACGAAGGCTCTGATCTCATTCTCGCGTTCACATATCAGGCGCAGTCCCACGGTCTGGACGCGTCCGGCTGACAGACCGCGATAGAATATCCGCCACAGAACGGGGCTTACAAGGTATCCGACGAGCCGGTCGAGTATCCTGCGCGCCTGCTGGGCGTTTACCTTGTCTATGTCGATGTCTCTCGGGTGTCCGACTGCCTCGACAATGGCATTTTCAGTTATCTCGTTGAAGATGATCCTCTGGATCGGCACCCCGGTCTTCTTGAGAAGTTCCTCGAGATGCCATGCGATCGCCTCGCCCTCACGGTCCATATCGGTCGCGAGGAGAATACTTGAACTGCCCGAGGCTTTCTCCCTAAGCTCCTTCAGGACCTTGCTCTTGGCGCGCATATTGACGTATTTCGGCTTGAAGTTCTTCTCGACGTCGATTCCGAGTTCGCGTTTGGGAAGATCACGGATATGGCCGACGGAAGCCTTTACGTCATATCCCTTGCCAAGATACTTCTTGATCGTACGGGCCTTTGCGGGCGACTCAACTATGACGAGTACTTTATCCACGGTTTTGCTTCCTCAGTTAGTATTTCCAGTTCCGTTTTCATCGGACCTGTCAGGTATTGATGGAACGTAACGCAGGGCCACCTCCATCACTTCCTCAAGAGATGCGGGTGGCCTGAACTCCAGGCCCGCGCTCTCGATTATGAGGCTCAGGTGTGTCTCTGACAGCCATCCGGCGCTTCTCAGCCAGAGCAACCAGCCCTGCGCCTCGAGGCTAAGCATGCTCCGTTCAACAGCGGAAAGTACACGGGTGCCGCCTTCGAATCCGTCGTCGGCAAGAATGTCACCGCGTACGGAATCGGCATCGAGAAGAAGCATCGCCTGACGGATCTCACCCTGAGAGTACCCCATGTCCTCGAGTCTCGTGTACATGGTCCCGGGATCGTACGGATCGTCAGGTTCGTTGTCGATTATCCAGGAGATGATCTCCCTGATGCGTTCATCATCGTTTCTGGCGGTCAACAGTGTCGTCCTTTCCCTCTATAGAGGCGGAAAGCATGAATAATGTCTGTCAGGCATCCCGGCCGCAACACTTTTTATATTTTTTACCGCTCCCGCAGGGGCACGGATCGTTTCTTCCTACCTTGGGCTCTTCACGCTGCTGGGGCTGGACGGCTGGACGCGGGCCTGCCGGGCCTATGCCTCCTCCGGGGGGCTGGGGCTGAGCCGGAGCCTGCTGTGGAGACTGTGCAGCAGCATAAGTCTCGACCGTCTTATGCAATGCTACCTCACGCCGGGGTTGTCTCCGCTCCGTCTTTTCAGGGGAATCCACACGTGCGTGAAAAAGCCCCCAGAGCACCGTTCTATCGATGTCGTCCACCATATCGGAGAACATCGTGAAGGCTTCCTGCTTGTACTCGACGAGAGGGTCCTTCTGGGCGTATGACCGGAAGTGGATCCCCTCGCGGAGAGTGTCAAGTTCCCTGAGATGGTCCATCCACTTCTCATCGATACTCTGCAGCATTATCATCTTCTCGAGCTGTAGCATGATTTCATCGGGGATCATCGATTTCCTCAGCTCGAACGCTTTTCTTGCCTCTACCTGCAGGTGAGCGATGATCTTCTCTTCCTCTTCACTGTCTTTTTCGGAAAGCCCCGACAGGTCGAATTTGAAGAGGAAGATCGTCTCGAGCTCGCCTGCGGCTCCCTCTATATCCCACTCTTCGGGGAGTGTCTCGGGGGGCATATATCCATCGGTCACCTGGTCTATGACATTATCGATCAGCCCGTGGACCATACCGTCGAGGTCGTCAGTGTCGAGGATGCTGTTTCGTCTTCCGTAGATCACTTCGCGCTGCTTGTTCATGACGTCGTCATACTCGAGAAGGCGCTTCCTGATACCGAAGTTGTAGAGCTCGACTTTCTTCTGCGATTTCTCGATAGCTTTTGTGATAAACGGATGAGTGATGATCTCACCCTCTTCGGCTCCGAGCCTGTCCATGACGGCAGAGATCCTCTCCGACCCGAAGAGTCTCATGAGATCGTCCTCGAGAGAGATAAAGAATCTTGACGCACCGGGATCGCCCTGCCTGCCCGATCTGCCGCGCAGCTGCCTGTCGATCCTCCGGCTCTCGTGTCTTTCAGTACCGATGATCTGCAGTCCGCATGGAACATCTTCCGCGCAGTCCGTCTTCTTCTCTGTATTGGGACATTCGGCGCATCCGTCAGGAGTCTCGCAGAGGATACAGCAGCGTTCACACTGTACGATGCCCTTATCGAGCTTGATGTCAGTTCCCCTGCCCGCCATGTTTGTGGCGATTGTTACAGCGCCTATCTTGCCTGCAGCCCTCACGATCTCCGCTTCGCTCTGGTGCTGTTTCGCGTTCAGAACGTTGTGCGGGATACCGTCGCGCTTGAGCATTCGGCTGAGAGTTTCGGAGACCTCGACTGTCACAGTGCCGACCAGTACCGGCAGTCCTGCTTCGTGAAGGCGCTTGGTCTCCTTTATAATAGCAGCGTATTTCTCACGTTTCGTCCGAAAAATAATATCGTCGTAGTCGATTCTTCTGACCGGCCTGTTCGTGGGGATAACGTTAACAACAAGTCCGTAGATCTTGTGGAATTCCTCTTCCTCGGTCTCCGCGGTTCCCGTCATGCCGGCGAGCTTGTCATACATCCTGAAATAGTTCTGAAGAGTGATCGTCGCGAATGTCTGCGTCTCCCCCTCGATACGCACCTTTTCCTTCGCCTCGAGCGCCTGGTGCAGTCCATCGCTGAAACGCCTTCCTGCCATAAGGCGGCCGGTGAACTCATCGACGATCATGACCTTGCCGTCCTGGACTACGTAGTCCACATCCTTCTCGAACAGGGAATAGGCTTTCATCAGCTGGGAGAAGTTATGTATGACCTCGCTCTTCTCCGCGTAACGACGGTAAGCGGCGTCCTTCTTTCGTATCTTCTCGGCGGGATCGATAGAATCGTCGGAGTCGATCCTCTCGACTTCGATACTGAGGTCGGGAAGCACGAAGAGCTCTCGGTCCTCCTTGGAGAGGTTGTTTCGCCCCTTCTCTGTGAGATCGACCGTGTTTCCCTTCTCATCAACGACGAAGAAGAGCTCCTCGTCGAGCTCGTGCAGGTTCTTGTCCCGCATGAAACCGGCTTCGGTGCTGAGCATCATCCGCTCGAAGCCGGCCTGCTTCCTGAGCTTTGTGAATTTCTTGTTCTTTGGATCGCCCCGCCGGGCCAGGAGCAACTTGACTCCGAGGTCATAGTCTCCCTCCCCGTCTTCCCCTTCACTGGCTGCAGCTTTCTCCGCCTCGCTCATCAGGTCGTTTATCAGTCTCTTCTGCTTTCGTACGAGGCCCTCTATCTTCGTGCGGAGAAAAGAGAAATTCTCGTCGCTCGAGGATCCCTGAACGGGCCCCGAGATGATAAGAGGCGTTCTGGCCTCGTCCACGAGTACCGAATCGACTTCATCCACTATTGCGTATTGATGGATCCTCTGGACCTGGTACTCGCTGTTGAGTTTCATGTTGTCCCTGAGGTAATCGAATCCGAACTCATTGTTGGTTCCGTATGTGATATCGCTTTCGTATACGCTCTTGCGCTCCTCCGGCCCCATCTCGTTCTGGAGGAATCCGACCGTCAGGCCGAGAAATTCGTAGATCCTGCCCATCCACTCAGCGTCGCGGCGGGCGAGATAATCGTTAACAGTGATCAGGTGGGCGCCCCTCTTGTTCAGGGCGTTGAGATAGAGTGGCATAACAGCTACGAGAGTCTTGCCTTCCCCTGTCGCCATCTCAGAGATCGAACCTTCGTGAAGGGCTATCGCACCGCCGACCTGAACGTCAAAAGGCACCATCTCCCACGTGATGTCTTGGCCGACCACGGTCCATGAACGGCCCACATGCCTCTTGCACGCTTCATAGACGAGCCCGAAGGCCTCAGCCATGATGTCGTCGACGGTCTCGCCTTTACCCAGTCTCTCGATGAATTCCGCCGTTTTGACTGGAAAATCATCGTCGGTCAGGCCTGTATAGCTGTCCGCCCATTCCTTGACTTCCTCGATACCCGGGGCGAGGCGCTTCATCAGCCTCGTCTTCCTGTCACCGATGAACTTATTTATCAGTCCCTTGAACAAAAAGAGAACCTCCATTTGTACAGCAAGATAATACAACGCCCCCGGTCAATCAAGGCAGTCCCTTATCGAGCGGCGGAGGCGTGAGTATTCCGTTTTCGGGCCCTCTGGATCATCCCCCGGTCGTCGAGACCGATGGCGCGTGGAGGAATCCGCCGTTAGAGCCGAAAAACACCCTGCCGTTATGGTAGGCGGGCGATGAGTAGATCGGGCCGTCAGCCTTGTACTCCGCAGTGATCGACCCGTCCTTCAGCGACAGTATGGATAGTTTAGAATTGTAAGAAGTTACAGCTATCATATCACCTATTATCAAAGGCTTGGACCTGACGGCTCCCCCTATGTCTTTCTTCCATAGCAACTGGCCGTTGAGGTCCAGTGCTACGATGATACCGTCCTCGGTCCCTGCGACGACCTTTCCGTCAGAATATACCGGGGCGCTCCTTACCTCGCTGCCGGCCCCGTATCTCCACATCAGCATACCCTTTGAGAGGGAGTAGCCGATAAGGTACCTGTCACCGGTGCCGATGATGAGAAGATCGTCTTTCTCGAGGCAGAGAGGTGAAGAATGCAGTGTGCCGCCTGGTGCGACCCTCCAGGTCACCTTGCCGTCAAGCGTCAGCCTTACGAGAGAACCATCGGTACTGGCTGCCACGATATAGTCTTTGCCGACCGAAGGGGTGGCCCAGACCTGGTCGCCGATCTTCTGGCTCCATTTTCTATCTCCGGTCTCCAGGTCGAGAGATATTATCCGCCCGTCCATAGTACATGTAATGACCGTCTTGTCCCTGATAACCGGACTGCTGACGATCTTCGCTCCCCCGCGGTAGTTCCATATCCTCATGCCGTCTTCAGCGGAGAGGCAGAATACGTTCCCTTCATAATCAGCGCCCACGACGCGGTCTCCCGTGCATGCTGGAGAAGCGCCCACTCCGGTAGAAGCGGTATACTTCCACTTGATCTGGCCGTCAAGCGAGAAACAGTAGAGATTCCCGTCCCGACAACCGAATGTGACGTTATCGCCGCATATCACGGGGGAAGAGGTGACTGCGGCGTCGAATTTCTTCTTCCATCCCTGCGTTATGACGACTCTGCCTGATTTGATTGTCTTCTCTACGACTGGTGGAGGAGCCGGATCGCCTCCACCCGATTCCGCGGTGATCTCCACTGCGTCATCATCGCTGCCGCTGATCTCGATCTCACCGGTCTCGGTATTTCCTGCTGGCGAGAGAAGGATGTCCTCCCCTTCGCCGGCCTGATCCCTGTCGCCTCCGAAAGGCTTGAATATCAAAAGTATCGCGAGGACAAGGGCTGCTGCTCCGGCGGCCATCGGTACTGAACTTTTCATGATCTCCACACCCCGTTTCTTCCGTTCCGGAACATCGCTGACGCTCTTCATCCTGCCCCAGTGCATCGCCGCCAGTGACATGTCCGTATCCACCTCAAGCTCCCCGCTCTCCGGTATGTCGAACGAAGGAAAGAGGACGCTGTCGAGGAGCGCCTCCCTGTTTCTTCGCACGAAATCCCTTGATGGAGCGAAAAGGAGCGTATGTACACCTTCTGAAATACTGATCTGATCAAGCGTGAAATGATCCCCGTACTTCTTCTCGAATAGGTCGACCTGGCTTCCATCCTTCTGAAGACCGATCTCGACCCTGCCATCGAGTGAGTTGATAGAGCTCTCATTTCCCGTTTCAGAATCAAAATATACCGGTTCTATTCTCTTGTTCCTTAACAGAAAGGCTTCATCGCCTTTCTTCCAGACCATAAGGATGCACGTCTCATCCAGCCACGATTCGTCACGGCCCTCAGCAGCCTCTACACCGACTGATTCAGCAAGTTCCCGTAAGAACCGTGCCGGGTGCCCGAGCCTCGAAGAGGATATGATGTGCCGGTAGAGCTCTTTCAGAGGGAGTTCATCATCGGGCCTGTACCCGGAAAGGAAGAGAAAGAACTCATCTCCCTCATTTTTACGTGAGATTTCATGGTAGGTCAGAGAGTTTTTTTTGCCGTCGGCGCCATAACACACAAAGCAGGTTCTTCTCATGGCAATCACCTCGGGAGAGAGGTTAGCCAGAGGTCCCTGAAAAATCAACTATAATTCGGAGATAATTTCCGCTTCTTTTTAACCGACAAAGATCTTCTTGAAACCCGAGACCAGCTTGTCGAGCGGTCCCTCTCCGCCATATGCCGAACCACCATCGAGCTGCATCATGACCTTTTTGGCCAGGTTATGGTCAGGATCCCATTTCAGAGAATCTTGGAAATGCTTCACTGCGAGGTTTTTCAACCCGGCCTTGAAGTACACGAATCCGAGATTGGCGTGAAAATCAGCGCTGTAGAACTCTATTTCGATAGCTTTCCTGCAGGCGTCCCTCGCCTCGTGAAGATCGGAATTCGTCATCGCCAGACAGAATCCGTACCAGCTGTGATATGCCGGATCAGAAGAATCAAACCGTATCGCTGTTCTCAGAAGCATGATGGCCTTGTCGTAGCGCCCCACCCTCATCGCGTCACGGGCCTGCCTGAACGCCATGGAGGCGCTCCTGCTGTCTTCCTCGTGCAGTTCCTTGCCTTCTCTTGTGGCGCCGCCCTTGACATGCGTAGCTTCATCGTAGTTCCTGCGCTTCTGGGGATCACCGAGTACGCTGTACGCTTCATTGATGAGCTTGAACTTTTCCTTGTTCTCTGGCTTGTCGCCCGCAACGTCAGGATGATACAGCTTCGCGAGCCTGAAGTAGTTCTTCTTTATCTCATCCTCGGTAGACTTGGGCCATACCTCAAGGATGGAGTAGTATTCAGCCTTCTTTTTCTTCTCAGCCATTTATCTCTCGCTCCCGACTGGTGCCAGTTCGTTCATGAGGTTTTTAGCAAGCTCATTTTCAGGATCGAGCTTGAGGACCATGTCGAGATTCTTCCTCGACTCTTCTCTGGCTCCCTTTTCGTAGAGCGAGAGCGCGAGATTGAGTCTGGCCTTGAGGTATTCCGGGTTTATCTTCAATGCTGTCTCGAATTCCATTATCGCGTCGTCGGTCATACCTGTGTTGGCATATGCAATACCGAGCATATTGTGCAGATCCGGATAGTCAGGATGAAGCGAGAGTGATTTCTTCAGTTCGGCGAGAGCAAACTCATAATCACCGTTCTGGATCGATTCCAGCGCCAACTGCTTGCTGACCTGGGAAGATGAAGGCCTCTCCTCAAGGAGCCTTCTGAAGAGATCCATGATGTCTTCATTAAGGGGATCGTTATTGACCAGGCCGACGAGCTCCTGGACCTGCTCGATGAAGAAAGCCGGCGAAGAGGAAAGACTCGTGATCAGCTCTTCCCTGGAACGGTCATGTTTGCCGTCGAGCCAGTAACTTCTCGACAACATGACGCGCGCCCTGAAGTAGTTGGGGTTGATCCCCAGGGCTCTCTTCAGGCTTTCTCTCGCGTTGACCCTGTTGCCGTTCTTTTCATAGAGTTTCCCGAGGCCGTAATGTACGTCAGCGTACTTGGGCTGGAGCTCTATAGCTTTTTCGAGTTGTCTTACGGCTCTGGCCGTATCGCCGTCACTGTCGAGTTTCTTTGAGTATTCCGTATACGATTCGACCATATACATCCGGATCAGTTCCTGGTCCTTCCCGGCATCAGGATCACCGGAGTAATCTATGTATGATTCGAATTCCTTGCAGGCTTTCCTGTACTCACCCTTGTTGAAAAATCCTATAGCTTTCTTCAGATTATTTTTCGGGACGAACCTGAGGAACCTTTCGACGAACATATTGCTCTACCTTCCTTGCCTTCCAGGCGTTATTCGTGTCTTCAGGACTCCCCTCGGGGCGTTATATGCAAGTCACAGGCCAAATCGAGACGTATGAGCCAGTTCGGCGCCGCATCCGTAACTGATGTAATAACATTTAGATAGGAGATGTCCGAAAGAGCGCTGTAAATGTGGCCGGAATCAAGTCGGGAATCGAATGACAGGATTAATGCCATTTCAACGGAAATGCGTACGTAATCAGGCCGTTACAGAGTCGGCTAGCGGATTTCTGACGAAGTCTGGGTAGTGTAGGCCGACATCGAATCAAGGACACGGCGTACGTACTGCCTCGTCTCTGACGGACCTATGAGCTCCAGGGCAGCCAGAGGGTCCCTGTGAGGGGAGAATTTCTTCTTCCAGGTCCTCATCCGTCCATGTCCGGCATTATATGCCGCAAGTGTCCCGACGAGAGAGCCATCAGCCCGGTCGAGAAGAAACCTGAGATACCAGCACCCCGCCTCTATATTGAAACCGGGATCAAGAAGGTCATCTATCGAAATGTCCTTCCTGCCGAGCTTCCCCCCGATCCATTCACCCGTTGAAGGCATGACCTGCATCAACCCCCAGGCTCCGGCCTGGGACATGACAGTCTCATCGAATCTGCTCTCTTCCCGTATTAGAGCAAGGACGAGTTCTGGAGGCAGGTTCCTTTGGCGGGAATACCGGTCTATCTCATCTCCGTATGCGAAGGGATAGAGGTATTCTATGTAATCGGTCCTTCCGGCAAAAAGTCCGGCATTGTCTACTGTCAGTTCAAGGCAGAGACTTTCCAGTCCTGATTCAAGAGCTTCCTCGTACAGCGTGCCGAGGCAGGCTGCCTTCGCCGTATTATCCAGCAGGGCGATATAAGAATGTGCGCATTCAGTCGCTTCTTTCTTTCTTCCTCCGGAGGCGAAATATCTGAAAGCGCCGAGTGAAGGATGGTCGGCTGAAAGACCCGTTCCGGGGAACGGGATCTTGCGCGTGCCGGCCTCGATCGAACTGACAGAAAACGTATCTTTCCTTTCATCGGCATTCAGGAACCCGGTGCCGTCCTCCAGAGCCTTCGCGTAGAAGGAACCGGCTCTATTTCCGGAAAGGGACGGAATTCCGCCGCAGGTCCTGTCAATCCAGTACAGGTACGCGGATCTGAGCCTTCCACGTGCGCCTCCGATATTTGATTGCAGCATCTCGCACGCCTCACTGTTTCGTTTAAGCCGCTCGAGGACTACTGCCAGCCCGAGAAGCGCCTCTCGTCCGATTAAAGTCTTCGGGCCTGAATCGGCTATCCTGCGCCAGGTATCCACAGCTGTTTCCCATCGCCCCGATGCCACCTCTATACGTGCCGACCTGTCAGTAGACATCTCGGCAAGAGGATCATCCGGGTAGTAGAGCCCGTAGGTCCTGTAGCTGGCAGAAGCGTCTCTGTATCTCTTCATCCTGTACTGGAGACCTGCCAGTTTCTGGAGCGCCCGCCGTTTTCCTTCCACCGGGTAGATATCCGAATCGAATACGGCCCTGTATCGTGTAAGGGCCTTAGTCTTTCGCCCGGTTGCGGCAAGGAGGTCGCCCTCCAGGATTTCCGCCAGCCACTCATACTCTCCACTGGAACGGATGATCCCTGTCAGGATCCTTGCAGTCTCCATCTCTTCGGCGGATATTGCTGACGAGGCAAATGAAGCGGATGTTTCTGCTGATATCCCCGGTATGGCCATCGCACCGTCGGCAACAAGTTCATTCAGCAGCGGCATCTCTTGTATTCCGGGCCTTCTCCTGGAAGCAATCGAGATATACGAAGCGGCAGTCAGAGTGTCACTCGAAGTGAGGTAATACCTGCCGACCTGAAGAAGTGTCTGCGGATCAAGCCTCGACGCGTTACTGTCTGTGATGAAAGGCAGTGCGATCGCGGGGCCGCCGCAGATGACAGCGAGGTCGATCAGGCTTTTACCGGCAGGATGCGCCTCTGCCCCGCCGGCCGTGACGAGGCGCAGAGCAGAGACAGCTCGTTCGGCGGCTGACGCACTGTCCCCGGTCTCCATGAAAGCCTCCGCCCGCATGTGCAGGCGGTATACTTCGAGCCACGGATTCTGCTGTGATAACGACGAGAGTTCGATCGCGGAATTGAAACTGTCAGCGTCAAAAGCCCTCATCGCGCCGAGGAGTGAATCCTCTCCGGCGGCGGCTGATGGCACTAGGAGCAAGATGGTGATCGAGACGAGGAGCGGCCCTCTGCTGAACATTATTCCCATTCGATCGTGCTGGGTGGTTTGGAGCTGATGTCGTAAACGACCCTGTTGACCCCGTCTACCCTGTTGATGATCTCGTTCGATATATCCTGCAGGAAGTCATACGGGAGTCTTGCCCAGTCAGCCGTCATCCCGTCGGTACTGGTCACGGCTCTGAGGGCGGTTGCTTTCTGGTAGGTGCGCTCATCGCCCATCACACCGACGCTTCTCACTGGAAGAAGGACCGCGAATGCCTGCCAGACCTCGTGATAGAGATTTTCGCGCTTCAACCCGTCGATGAATATCCTGTCTACCTTCCGCAGGAGATCGAGATCATCCCTTTCGATAGCGCCAGGGACACGTACTGCCAGCCCGGGGCCGGGGAAAGGATGGCGCTCGATCTGTTCGGCGGGAAGGTCGAGGAACCTTCCGACCTCCCTCACTTCATCCTTGAAAAGAAGTGAAAGGGGCTCGATCAGTTCGAAGCTCATGTCGTCGGGAAGGCCGCCGACATTGTGGTGCGACTTGATCATATCAGACGGCCCGATTGTCGAACGGCTCTCGATGACGTCAGGATAAAGGGTTCCCTGCGCGAGGAAGGCGAAGGGGCCGTGCTTTTCGCTTTCTCTTTCGAATACGTCGATGAATGTCGCACCGATGATCTTCCTCTTCTTTTCCGGATCGGTGACTCCGGCGAGCTTGTCGAGGAATTCATCAGCCGCATCGACGAAGACCAGGTCGGTAGTAAGGCATCCGGCCAGTATTTCCTGGACCTCAACAGCCTCGTTGTCCCGGAGCAGTCCGTTGTCCACGAATACGGGGACGAGCTGTTTCCCTATCGCTTTGTCGACGAGAGCAGCCATTACGGAACTGTCCACCCCGCCGCTGACGGCGCATAGTACCCTGGCGTCTCCCACACGTTTTCTGATACGGGATACCTCGAGTTCGACGAATGATCTCGAGCTCCATGACCTGTCGCATCCGCAGACGTTGAAAAGGAAATTCTGCAGGATCTCGATCCCGTTTTCTGTATGGAAGACCTCGGGATGAAACTGTAGCCCGTATATCCTCTCATCGTCGTTGTTCATCGCGGCGATCGGACATCCGGTAGATGAGGCGGTCGTTACGAATCCTTCAGGCATCGATTTGAGTCGGACCCCGTGGCTCATCCAGACCTTCTGCTCCGCGGGCGTACCCTTGAAGAGGGTCGTGCCGGTATCGGCCTCGATCTTTGTGTGTCCGAACTCCCTGTGCCCCGATTTCTCCAGCTCAGCGCCCTTCATCTGGGATATGAGCTGCATACCGTAACATATACCGAGTATGGGAACTCCAAGAGAGAATATGTCCGCTTCTACCCTGGGCGCGTCCTTCTCTGTCAGGTCCGCCGGACCGCCGGAAAGGATCAGTCCCTTCGGTTTTTCGGCGAGGATCTTCTCGATTGACGCCGACGGCGGAAGGATTACCGAGAATACCTGCTCCGCTCTTATCCTGCGAGCTATCAGCTGCGTATACTGTGATCCGAAATCAAGAATAACGACCGATTCGCCTTCCCACTCCCTCATCATATGCGGATACTCCTCCTAGTGCCTGAAATGCCTTCTGCCGGTGATGGCCATCGTGATCCCGAGTTTTTCAGCGGCGGCGATCACTTCGTCGTCCCTTATTGACCCTCCTGGCTGGATTATACATCTTACTCCGGCCTCCACAAGAGTCTCGACCCCGTCCGGGAAGGGGAAGAACGCGTCAGAACCGGCTGTTGCCCCTTCGATCGTCATATTCTCAATGCGGGCCTTATCCACCGCTATCCTGCATGAATCTACCCTGCTCATCTGGCCGGCGCCGACTCCCACCGTACCGAGGGAATCACAGATAACGATCCCGTTCGATTTCATATGTTTTACGACTATCCAGGAAAGGCGCATCGCTTTCTCTTCTTCAGGGGAAGGTTTCCTGGAAGTGACTATCTCGAGGCTCTCCAGTTCGGGGAAACCGGTATCCCTCTCCTGGACGAGGAGCATAGGTCCTGCTTCCCTCGCGACATGCCCCGTTATCTCCCTTTCCCACTCGATCTCAGGAAGTGTGATGAGCCTGAGATTCTTTTTCTTCTTCATCGATTCGAGGGCGCCTTCCGTGAATCCCCTGGCGAGGATCACTTCGACGAATCCTTCTTTCGCGACGGCAGCGAGATCTTCATCGACGATGCCGTTGATCGAGATCACGCTTCCGAATGCGGATAGAGGATCTGTCTTACGGGCCCTTATAAAACTCTCCCCCACGGTATCGCATACCGCGGCTCCGCACGGGTTCATATGCTTCAGTATCGCACAGGCGTTCGTCCCGAGGTCGCGCGCGAGAAGATAAGCTGCCCACATGTCCTGGATATTGTTGAACGAGAGTTCCTTTCCCTGGTGCTGCACGAATTCGTGGAAGGAACCTTCCGGTGATTCCTCGACATACAGCGATGCGTTCTGGTGAGGATTCTCGCCGTATCTCAGGGAACGTGATTTCCTGTATACGCTGATTCTCTGTTCGGGCATCTCGCCAGGCGCTTCTTTGCTGTCGAACCATTCTGAAATGGCGGAATCGTACGCCGCAGTATGGTGGAACGCTTTCGAAGAAAGCTTCCTTCTCGTATCGTCAGTAACGCAGCCTTCGTTTGCGTCCATCTCTTCGAGGACAGGACTGTAGTCAGCCGGGTCGGTGACGATCGATACAGAGTCATGATTCTTGGCAGCCGACCTGATCAGAGTCGGGCCTCCGATATCGATCTGTTCCACGATCTCGAGATCTGACAGTGAAGGGTCCGAAGCCGCCTCTCTGAACCGGTACAGGTTTACCGCCACGAGGTCGATCAGGCCGATCCCGAGCTCCGATGCCTGGTCGAGATGAGCCTTCTTTGTTCGGTCAGCCAGGATGCCACCATGCACCTTGGGATGAAGCGTCTTTACCCGTCCGTCCATGCATTCCGGAAAACCTGTCAGGTCGCTAATTCCGGTGACCTCTATTCCGGCTTCCCTGATCGCCCTGGCGGTGCCGCCTGAGGCGATTATCTTGACTCCTCTTTCGGTGAGCCCCCTGGCGAATTCAACGACACCGGTCTTGTCGGTAACACTTATCAGCGCTCTCTCGATCTTCCTGTTCATTTTATATACCTCTCGATGTCGAGATCGGGGAAGAGCATCTTCATGGCAGCGGTGTAGCGCTCCGTTGTCTTCCTCACTATATCGGGGGGAAGCTCGGGAGCCGGCGGTTCATGGTCCCAGCCGATCTCGTTGAGGAAATCCCTTACGTACTGCTTGTCCAGGCTCTTCTGCTGATGCCCCGGTTCGTATTCGTCCACGAGCCAGAACCTCGAAGAATCCGGCGTGAGGACCTCGTCTATTACGATGATCTGACCCTCCGTGACACCGAATTCGAATTTTGTGTCAGCGATTATGATGCCCTTTGTAAGGGCGTATTCGCTCGCTCTCGAATAGAGATCGAGGCTGATCCTCTCGAGCTCTTTTGCGGTGCTTTCTCCGACGATCTTTGCCGCTTCCGCGATGGAGATATTCTCGTCGTGCCCCGAGTCAGCCTTGGTCGATGGTGTAAATATCGGTTTTTCGAGCTTGTCCGAATTTACAAGCCCCGTGGGTAGCTTGATGCCGCATACCTCTCCCGTATTCTGGTATTCCTTCCACCCGGATCCTGAGATGTATCCGCGGACGATGCATTCGATATCGAGCCTGTTGGCCTTCTTGACCAGCATCGATCTCCCGGCGAGCTGATCGGGGAATCCGTTGAACGGCTCGGGGTAATCTTCGACCTCGACAGATATCATGTGGTTGGGCAATGTGTCGAACTTGTCGAACCATGCGGCCGAGATCAAGTTGAGCACGGCGCCTTTCCCTGGTATGGGAGTAGGTATCACCGAATCAAATGCTGAGACGCGGTCAGTTGCGACCAGCAGGAGCATCTCTCCCAGGTCGTAAATATCTCTTACCTTACCGCTGTAGTCGGGAACGATCCCCGGAAGTTTGCTTTTGTCATTACTCATCACTGATCGAAACTCTCCTTCCCTCAGTCTTGACTCTTCCCCCAGCGTAGAACCGGACCGCTTCCGGATATGCCGCGTGTTCCTCAGCGAGTATCCTCTCGCTCAGTGAATCCTCTGTATCGTCCGCCAGTATAGGAACGACTTTCTGAATGATTATCGGACCTGTATCTATACCGGCATCGACGAAATGCACCGTACAGCCGGAATATTTCACGCCGTAATCGAGAGCCTGCTTCTGTCCGTGCAGGCCCTTGAAACTCGGGAGCAGTGCGGGATGTATATTCAGCATCCTCCCGGAGAATTCTTCGAGCAGTCTGCCCTTGACTATCCTCATAAATCCCGCAAGACAGACGAGACCGACTCCATGTTCGACGCAGAGACGATGCATCTCCTCACTCGATTCCAGGGACATCGATCCTCTTCGGGGTCCGCAATCGATGACGGCGCTTTCTATGCCATTGTCACGCGCGTATCCAAGAGCTCCTGCTTCCGGGTTATCGGTGATCAGCAGTGCGATCTCGGCCGGGTATGCCTCATCCTGGCTCGCAGCGGCCAGTGCCTTGAAATTACTCCCCCGTCCGGAGGCTATGACAGCGATCTTCATCTTGTCTTTCATCATCACTCCCTGATCGAGAGGGCCGAACCACGGAGTCTTGGCTGGCTGGATACGGCTGCCCGGCAAGGCCGCCGTTGGGAGTCCGCCACCGTCTCCTGCGCCGGACCCGTTGATGCCGGATATTATCTATCCTCACGCGTTCAGTCAAGCGGAGTTATAGACAGCGAGGCATCGCGGTCGAGGACTGTGAGGCCCCTGCGAGGCAACACAGACGGGGGGCGCACGGAGATGCCTGCTCTTCCATCCCCGACGACTGCCGGTTCACTGACTACGTGCCAGACACCTCCCCCTTCCGGGATGCATCTGGACCACGGGCTGATGAATATCTTTTCGACACCGAGGTTCCTGCGAAGGAGTGAAATACCGGCATTCTCGCAATCCCCCGGCGCGAGGATGAGGATCGAGCCGATGCCCCTCACACCAGATCTGCGCAGATCACCCGCGAGATACGATGCAGTTCTTTCAGAAGGCCATTCTTCGAGAACCAGGACACCTCCCCGTCCCCCGTACAGAACAGCGTTATTCCGGGGGAATTCGATGGGGCATCCCCCGGTAGATTCCCGGCCCGAAACGGCGGGCTTGAAAGAAACGAGCGCGAGGATCAACCCTGCCGCGATTATCCTTCTTCGATGTACGTTCCATCCCAGGCCAAGCGCGAACAGTGAAAATCCCGGGATATATAGCCGTGAGTCGAAATCAGAGATAAGTACCCCTGCTCCCGATACCTTCGATCCGCGTTCTACGAGAGCAGTTGTGATCCCAGCAACCAGGTTCAGGGGCAGAGCCGCCGCATCACCGAGCGCATGTCCAGCGATGACATATATGAATCCGCCGTAGAGCATGGCAGTCACGGGAAGAGCCATCAGAACGCTCATCACAGGGCCGGCCAGCGGAGCGAATCCGAACACTTTCACTATGAATGGCAGCATAGACAGCTGAACGGAGAGCGACATGACTATCGACAAGAAAGGGATACTCAGCATCTTCATCCATCTGTTCCCCGACATACGGCCCTGGAGATGGCGGCTTACCGGGATGCCGATCAGAGCGACACCGGCAGCAGCGTTAAAGGAAAGAAGAAAACCGGTATCGACCAGTGAACGGGGATCTATGATACATACGAGAAACGCTCCGGCGATCACGCACTTTGCCAGGTTGATCCTTATCCCGCCGAGACGGAACATCCTCATGACCGTCATCATCGACAGCGCCCTGAGCAGAGATCCAGGTGTTCCCGCTACAGAGGCGTAGAAAGAGAGTGCGAAAAGGGCGGTGACATCCCGGATCATCCCTCTTGCTCCGGCAAGAGTAAGCATCGCGAACAGCGGAACAGCGATCAGACCCAGATGCAGGCCGCTCAGCGCGAGGTAATGAGCGGTACCAGTCGCGCTCCAGTGCCGCCTGGCCTCATAAGGGATAGCCGTCTTGTCCGCTATGAGCAGGGCCCTCAGCAGACCCTGCGTCTCCCCATTGAGAGATTTCGTCCCGGTGATAGAGATCATCCGGTCCCTTACCGCGCGGACAGATGCAGGAAATTTTCCTGTACGGCGTTTCGTCGGTCCTGTCGGGCCGGACGGCAGCAGTGATGCTGTCATGAAGACCAGAAGCCCGGAGACACATGTGAGTAAGACGCGCTGCCACAGAAGAGAGTTTTTACCGGAATGAAAAAAAGCGAGGAAGAAAGAGACAGCCACGGCTGCCGCGGCTCCAGTCGAGCCTGAAGGGAAAAAGGTACCCGCAAAGAAAAAGACGGCCCACCACACAAACATCATCCACCTCCCGGCCGTGTCACATAGAATTATCCGCCGAAGAAAGAAACCCTGTTCTTACCCTCCCTTTTCGCCCTGAACATCGCCTGATCCGCCTTGCGGAAGAGTTCCTCTTCATCGCCTGCATCGACGGGGAATATGCATCCACCGATACTGATGGTTATTCCCAGCTCACTTCCATCCCCGATCGTCAGTTTTGTGCCCGCGACTACCTCACGGATCCTTTCGGCCGTTCTCTCCGCCGGATCCCGTCCCGCGCCAGGAAGCAGGGCTATGAACTCCTCCCCGCCGAACCTGAACAGTTGATCTATCTTTCTCAGGTGTTTCTTTACTGTCTCCGCGACAAGCTTGAGTACCTTGTCGCCGATATCGTGACCGTACTTGTCATTGAAGAATTTGAAATCATCTATATCCATGATGAGAAAGGCGAGGCACTTCCGGTTACGGGTGGCCCTTTCCATTTCGAGGGGAAGCTGTATCTCGTAATTGTTTCTGTTGTTCACTCCGGTCAACCTGTCGATAGACACCATCCGCTCAAGCTGCCTGTTGTTGTCTAGCACCCTGATGATCCCCTTGGCGACAAGGTTATAGTTTACCATGCTGTCGCTGGAGGGATTACCCCTGGAGATCGAATGCACCTCGAGAAGCCCGTATACAAGGCCGGCGCTCCTGAGCGGAAAGAGCATCAATGATCCGGTTCTCTCATCGACAGGAAAGACAGTTCCATCTATCCGCTCCCTGCCGACCAGGATCATCGAATCCTCGGAACCGAGCGAGGATCCATAGAATCCTCCCGATTCAGCGTCGGCCAGTGACGATTCCCCGATCCTCCCTGATTTCCTGATATTCGGAGCCTCGAATTCGCTGAACAGCATAAGAAAGGCGGATGCTCCCGGCTCTATGCTCCCGGCGAGATCGAGCAGGTTTTCCAGCCTGTCCGTGATATTGACTGGGGATTCATCGAGGGCCAGAGCCGATATGATGCCGTCAAGCACCGAGGGGACGATCCCTCCCCTTACTCCCTCTGTTCCGGAAACGGAACTGTACTCGTCAGAGGGCATCTCCAGGGTTATCCTGGAAGGGCCCGACCGCTCGGTGAACTGTACGTGCACCTCTCCGCCCCTGTTTTCCGGGCTTCCGCGATCGTAAATCCTGAGAGAGACGAGCTCCTCCATCGAGAGCCATGCCTCCCTGATCAGTTCAGTGCGTATTCCTGAAGCGAGTGCGTTCCTGATACCCTCTATCCTCTTCGAGGAAAGAAGGTGCCTGGGGATCAATCTCGACAGGAGAAACCTGTAATCTTTCTCAAACCCATGGTGCATTCTTCGTCTCGCTATATCAGGGTCGTTCTTACGGTATACTCCATAAATAATTATACACTATTACGACAACGATTTAAAGGGGGACGAGGGAATCCGTGGGCACCAATCATGCATGATGCTGTATAACAGACTATCGATCCGCGGCCCGTTCTACCCTTGTATGTATCCGCGGATTTGGATATATTACGCCAGACTTGGAGGTTAGAAGGAATGAAACGACTGTTGTTGGTCTCGTTAGCCCTGGTAGTAGCCATTTCCCTTACCGGCTGTTTTCCGGCCGGAAAAAGTGGGAAATCGGCCGCCCAGGATGATATCGAGCCATCCGGCAGCGAAGAAGAAGTATATCTCCTCTACCCCCAGCTCATGCTTCTCAGCAGAAAACTGGACGAGGCTGAGGCGTATTACAAGCTCGGCAACCTCGACTACTCCCTTTCTCTCAGCGAAGACCTCATCATAGATATAGAGGAATTCAAGTCCACCGACCCCGACCCCTTCGTTTGCGACCATCTCGATATGCTCGAACAGAGCGCGATCGTCCTGAATAACCATATCGAGGATGAGGAACTGGAGAACGAGTGGCGTGACCTGATGACTGCCGTGATAGATTCGATCGGCCAGAACCATGTCGTCGAGGAAGAAATAGAAATCGTGCTGAACTGGCGTACCGAACACTGGCTGCGCTATTTCCAGGGCAAGGGCCGGAGACATTTTACCAGATGGCTCGAGCGCGTTGAGATGTATCGGGATATCATCGAACCTATTCTCATCGAGCAGGAACTTCCACGTGACCTGCTCTTTCTGGCTGTCATAGAAAGCGGCCTGAATCTCCACGCCAGATCGAGCGTTAAGGCTACGGGGCCCTGGCAGTTCATGGCAGGCACCGGGCGGCTGTTCGGGCTGAGGATCAACTGGTGGATAGACGAAAGAAAAGATATCGTCGCCGCTACCTATGCGGCCTCGAATTACCTTAAATATCTCCACGGTCTTTTCGGACGATGGGACCTCGCTCTCGCCGGATACAACTGCGGTGAATACCGGGTAGCTGGAGCCATCTCGAGGCAGAAAACAGAGGACTACTGGATGCTCCGCCTTCCGAGCCAGACGAAATGGTTCGTCCCGAAATTCATGGCCGCTCTGACCATAGGGCGAGACCCCGCTGCTTTCGGGTTCAAGATCCGGAAAGTCGAACCGGTGACCTTCGACCAGGTGACGATCGACCGCTCGACTGACCTGAAGCATATCTCGAGGGGCGCCAACTGTACCATTACACGCCTGAAGGACCTCAACCCTGCCCTGAAGAGATGGGCCACTCCTCCGAACATGGAGATAGACCTGAAGGTTCCTTATGGAACGGCGGACGACGTGCTGGCCGTACTTGCGAGCATACCGCCCGGGGAACGTGTCTCCTGGCACAGGCACAAGGTCAAAAAAGGTGAATCACTCTCCCGGATATCATCAAAGTACGAGATATCCCAGTCAGAGCTTAAGCGGATCAACAATATCAAGAACGCCCATAAGATCCGGGAAGGCACCATCCTTCTTATCCCCGTAAAGGATTCCGGCCAGGTAGCCTCTGCTACCAGTAAACCGAAGTACAGGGAATCGCCGAAGCTTCCCTCCAAGATCAAGGTTAAGAAATACAGCGCGCCCAAGGGGCAGACAAAAGTTGTATATACTGTCAAGGACGGAGACACGCTCAGTGAGATAGCCGAGCGTTATCATGTCGGCCTGAGCAAAGCGAGAAAATGGAACAACCTGCGCTATAACTCTACGATCCATCCGGGCCAGAGCATCGTGATATATCTTCCCTCCGGCTCCAGCACACAGGTAGCGGGATCGAGCGGAAATAACGCCGACCCGAAGAATATGGATGGCAAAAAGAAGGTCTACCATACGGTGAGAAAGGGCGAGACACTCTCTGCTATCAGCAGGCAGTACAGTACGAGGGTCTCAGATATACTCGCGTGGAACGGCAGCATCAAGAAGGACCTGGTCTATCCGGGCGACAAGCTGATGATCTGGGTCGAATCAGACTGATTATTTCACGGAAATAGAACTCATCCCGTCAGGAATATCTACTCGTTTAACGCGACCCGATACAAGGCAGTTCGTGCCAATCTTTATTCCGGACGGAATTCTCGTGCCCTTCCCGACAAGGGTCACCCCGAAATCAAGATACTCGGGCTGGATATCACTCGGGATGTTCGCTTTTCCAAGGCCTATTACGGCCTCGCTGCCGACCCTGACATCCTTGTCCAGGATCGATCGAACTACCTTCGCCCCTTTCCCGATCACGCAATCCTGAAGGATGACTGATTCCTCCACCAGTGCCCCTTTTTCAACGATCACTCCCGGGGAAAGGACCGAGGAACGAACTGTGCCGGAGATGATCGAGCCACTGCAGATCATCGATCTTTCTACCCTGGAACCCGGCATCAGCCTCATCGGCGGATAATCGTCAGGTACGGTCATCACTCCGAGTCCGCTGCCCGACAGCTGGAGGCGGGGCCGTTTCGTGAGGAGAGAAAGGCTTGCCTGGTAGTAGGATTTCAACGTCCCGATGTCGAGCCAGAATCCTCCGTACCTGAAGGCTGAGACCTTACCCCTTTTTACAAGATCGGGAATGATATGCTTGCCGAAATCAAGGTCGTCATGCGACTTCTTCAATCTCTCGAGTGTGCTGATCAGGAAGTTACGATCGAAGATGTATATCCCCATGGAAGCCAGGGTGCTCCTTGCAACATCAGGTTTCTCGTCAAAGCGGAGTAGCTTGCCCGAGCCGTTCACCGTTGCGATACCGAAATGCCTGGTCATGCTCCTCGGAACATCACTGACGGCAACGGTCAGAGGTCTCCCTGAACTGATGTGATATGAGAGAAAATCGCCATAGTCCATGTTGTATACATGATCTCCCGACAGGATCAGGACATGATCCGAATCGAGAGATTCGAGGATAGACATGTTCTGATAGATAGCGTCCGCTGTCCCCTTGTACCAGTCGGCTGCCCTGAACCCGAGATGCGGGTGCAGTACATGAAGCCCTCCTGTCGCCCTGTCGAGGTCCCACGGCTTGCCGATGCCGAGGTGCCGTTCAAGTGAGCGGGATATATACTGCGCGAGGACGAACACTTCTCCGATGCCTGATCTGACACAGTTCGTAAGTGTGAAATCGATGATCCTGTACTTGCCGGCAAAGGGAACGGCAGGCTTCGCCCTGTGAGAGGTCATAAGGCTGAGGCGTTTACCGATCCCGCCCGCCAGTATGAATGCCGGCATCCTCGTTATCATTACTCGTCCCTCACCTTTTCACCCGGTTCCACTATCCTGCCCTGTTCGATCGAGATGCTGTTTCCGGCGGAAGCGCCTTTCCCGATGACTGTGATATCTCCTGAAGGCTGAGTGACTCTTCCGATCCGCGCGGCGGTTCCGATCGTCACATCCTTATCGAGGATCGTCCTTTCCACCACGGCTCCCCTTCGGACCCTCGAGTCCGAGAAGATGATGCTGTCTTTTACAATGGCGCCTTTTTCAACCACGGCACCAGGGAAGAGTATACTTCCGCTGACCGTTCCTTCGATCCGGCTGCCGCAGGCGACTATCGATCCGGACACTTTGCTGCCTGCGCAGAAACACGCCGGTGGCAGATCATGTCCTCTAGTGTAGACCGGCCATCCCTTTTTCGCTGTCAGGGGGCCGCCCTTGAGAAGATTCATCGAGGCCCGATAATAAGACGGTATTGAACCTATATCCTCCCAGTACGATTCGAATGGAAAGGCGAAAACCTTCCCCTCATCTATAAGGGGGATCAGCATATCGAAGACGATATCGGTCCTGTTCTCCTTCAGGTGACTGGTCAGCAGTCTGGCGTCAAAGAGGTACATACCCAGGGAGGCCCTGTCGCTTGATAAGGCGCGGGCAGGTTTTTCCCTGAATTTTTTGACCAGGCCGTCCCTTCCGCACCGGACCATGCCGAATCTCGAACTCTCTCTGGGCGAGACCTTCTTGCACGCGATAGTCACCGGACCGTCGTGTGACAGGTGATATGCGACGATCTCACCGTAGTCGGCGACATATACCTGGTCCCCTGAGAGCACAAGGACAAGATCGCAGTCCGAATCCTTTATCAAATCGAGATTCTGATAGAGAGCGTCGGCAGTGCCGAGATACCAGTGCGCCGCCTCGCCGCGGTATGACGGTTGAAGGATGGTCACTCCGCCGTGTTTTCTGTCGAGGTCCCACGGTTTGCCCATCCTGATATGCTCGATGAGTGATTTGGGATTGTACTGAGCGAGGATATTGATGTCGGTGAGACCGGAATGAACGGCATTACTCAGGCAGAAATCGATGATCCTGTATCGCCCTCCGAAGGGGACGGCGGTCCTTGCTCTATGCCGGGTAAGAACGGAAAGACCCTCGCCGGTTCCTCCAGCCAGTATCATTGTGAGGATCTTCAACCGGCTGCAACACCCCCGGGTTCCCGGTCACGGCCCTGTCAGAAAGAGACGAGTAATGAAATGCGATGGGTCGTATCGAGAACGTCGTGCATAAGTAACGCGTAATCTATGCCGAGATTGAATTCCCAGGAAGTAAAATCCTTCAGAAGGAATCCCGCGCCGCCCGTCCAGCGGCCCATATCATAGCCACCCCTCAGCGCTACGATGTCGCGAATAAGCAGTTCGGCTCCAAAATGGAAGTCCGCGCTGGCGCTTCCGATCCAGTACTGCGATACCCACTTCCTGTTCTCGAAGCGGAAATCACTGTCAGCTGCGAGGACAAGCACGCTGTTCATGCTCTTTATCGATATGGGCCAGGCAAGGCCCATCTTGACTGCGGGGTAGATGAATTCACGTTTTCCGGTGCTCCAGCTGATAAATGTCCCGACGGCGTCCTGCAGTTTGACGCCAACAGCGAGGTCCCGCCAGACTCCGCGCTTGAGGTAACCGAGATCGACGCCGAGACCGAAGCTGGTAACACCGGTCACCTGGTCGTTTCTTATAAACTTCAGGGTCGCACCCACGTCTCCCCAGCTCATCATCTGGCCGTAGGTCAGAAAGACCGCCAGGTCGTTGACGCTCTCGAGAGGATAGTTTCTGTAGTCGAAATTGAGTGACTCCCCGTTCCAGGGCTCGAATCTGTCGTCTCCATCCGAGTTATCGATCATGCCGCTGTCCATCGGGACTATACGGATATCGTCAATACCCATGTGTATTACAGAGAAACCCCAGCCGGACTTTCCGTTCTTGAGCGGAAAAGCAGATGAGAAGTAGTTGTAGTCTATAATTTCACCGAATCGCTCGGAGTGCATTAGAGACATCTCCCAGCTCCCCGGTGCCGTCAGGAAGGAAGAGAAGTCGGCGATCCCTGCGGGGTTCCAGTAGGTAGTCGTAGCGTCGTTCGCGACGGCTATGAACGCCCCGCCCATGGCCATCGCCCTGGCGCCGCCGCCAAGACCCATGAATTCACCGGCATACTTCTCCGCTGACGCGCCTGATGCAAGGCTGAAGGTAAGGAGCAGACACAACACGAAAAGACGGATCCGCATGCATTTCTCCGATTTCCCAGGGGATTTATCTAAAGAACTCCAAATCTATCAGCAGCGACAATCGGCCGGCACTTGTTACCTACTAATTATAACAAACCCCGTTAGCCGAAACAAATGTTAAAAACGATGTTCGGAATGGTCCTGCTACACCAGTCCGTACTCCTTGAGCCTCCTGTACAGCGTTCTTTCAGACATTCCGAGCTGCCTGGCGGCTCTGCGCCTGTTCCCGCTGTTTCTGGCCAGGGCGTCCCGTATCGCATCTTTCTCGATACTGGTCATGTCGGGGTGCTGGTCAACGCCTGCCTCCTCGACCTCGACCATTGTACCCCATCTTCCCGGGGCACCGCTCTGGCCGGGGCGTTCCTTCAGCATGTGCAGGATCTCCCGGACATCGTTGTGAAGCGAGAGAAGAGAGTTCATGATCAGCTCCCTTTCCACCTCTTCACGCGTCTTGTGGACATGTATCGGAAGGTCCGGGAAGGCCCGGCTTTCCTTTCCAAGCCTCTCCTGGAGCCGTTTTTCGATCTCAAACGCGTTGACCACCGGATTGTTGGTCAGCACGATCAGATTGTCGATCATGTTGGCAAGCTCGCGGACGTTTCCCGGCCAGGGATAACGAACGAGCAGCTCCATGCCCTTTCTGTCGACTCCCTTTATCGATTTACCGTGCCTTGCATCCGATCTGCGGAGGAAATGACGCACGAGGAAGGGTATATCTTCCTGCCTCGCCCGAAGAGGCGGGACCCTTATCTGGACGACTTTCAACCTGTAGTAGAGGTCCTTTCTGAAGCTGCCCTGCTCTACCGCCGTTTCCAGCTCCCTGTTTGTCGCAGCTATCAGCCTGACATCGGCGTGGAGCCTTTCTACACCCCCGACCCTGAGGAACTCGCCAGTTTCAATGACCCTGAGCAGTTTCACCTGCATCCCGAGAGACATCTCCCCCACCTCGTCGAGCAGCAGTGTTCCGGTGTCGGCCCGCTCGAAGAGCCCGCGCCTTCGAGCCACTGCTCCGGTGAACGCGCCTTTCTCGTGTCCGAAGAGCTCACTTTCGAGGACACCCTCCGCGAGGGCGCCTACGTTGACTGTCTCAAAGGGCTTGGATCTGCGCCGGCTCATCATATGGATGACCTTCGCGGTCAATTCCTTGCCTGAGCCGCTTTCACCCTCTATCAGAACGGAGACATCTGTAGGAGCGACCCGCATCGCCATCTCGAGCATTTCGTTTAGAGGTTCGGAGCGGCCGACGATCCCGGCCGCGCTTTTCATCCGCCTTAGGGCTACTAGGTTTATCGCCCTGACTAAGAAATCCTCACGGTCGACAGGTACCGGGACATAAAGGTCGACTCCCGCTCTTCTCTCGGAAGTGATTTCTGCTTCATCCTTTCCGGGGCCAAATACGACGGCGTCGAACTGGATGAAGGTCCTGGTGAACCTCTTTAAGAGAGCATGGTAATTTGAATGTTCACCGGAAGAATCCACTACCAGGATGATGCCGCCCTGAGGCTCATCGAGGCCAAGCGCCTCTGAAACTGATACCAGGTTGCGCAGGTGAAGACTCTCCTCGGAGGCCAGGTCCTCGAGGACTCCGTTTATCTCTTCACTTTCGACAAGCGCCCAGATCTCCGGATTCATCCGTATCACTCCACTTCGTACAGTTTTGTCTTCTCTCTAAGTGTCTGCCGGCTAATTCCCAGGATCCGCGCTGCCTGGGATTTATTCCCGCCTGTCTCATCAAGGGTCTTCATTATCAGTATCTTCTCCATCTCCCGTATGCTCACGGGTCCGAGGCCGGCAAGACTGTCAGAGTCCGTTCCCTCGGTGTCACTCAGGCACTCACCGGATATATCGGCCGGTATGTGCTCGGGAAGCAGCTCATCTTCCGCATCAAGCAGGATCGCCCTCTCGATGACGTTCTTGAGCTCCCTGACATTGCCGGGCCACGAATAATCCTGTAGTACTTTCAGGACGTCCTTGCCGGCTTTCTTTATGCTCTTTTTGAATTCCTTGTTGAACATCGCGATGAAATGATTCGCCAGGAGCTGGATATCTTCCGTACGGTCACGCAGCGGCGGAAGGTTGATCGGTATCACCTGAAGCCTGTAGTACAGGTCGTTCCTGAAGATGCCTTCCTTGATCGATAGTTTCAGGTCCCTGTTGGTCGCGGAGATGATCCTTGTGTTTGTCCTGAGATCCTTCACGCCTCCGACGCGCCTGAACGTCTTGTTTTCAAGGACGCGAAGCAGCCGGCTCTGCAGGGTGATCCCCATCTCGCCGATCTCGTCGAGAAAGATGGTCCCTCCTTCGGCCAGTTCGAAGAGTCCTTTCTTCCTCATCTTGGCGTCTGTGAAGGCCCCCTTCTCGTGCCCGAACAGCTCGCTCTCAAGAAGGGTCTCAGGCAGAGCGGCGCAGTTGATCTCGAGGAACGGTCTTGCCTTGCCTCCCTCGCTCGCGTCGTGGATAGCTCTGGCGACCAGTTCCTTTCCCGTTCCGCTTTCACCCTGTATAAGGATAGTGCTGGCCCGGCTCTCTCCGATCTTCCTTATGGTAAGGAAGACCTCCTGCATCACCGCGCTCTTTCCTATAAAGCTCTTTATATTGTAATTCTCTCTGTCCTTCTCCCTAATGCCGTCGAGTTCGGTCTTGAGCTGCCGGGTCTCCAGCGCGTGCCTGATCGCGACCTTCATCTTCTCGAGCTGAAAAGGTTTGAGCATGAAGTCATAGGCTCCGCCCTTGAGGGCCTCGACAGCTGTGTCCACCTCGCCGTAAGCGGTCATCATGATCACGGGCAGATCCGGATCTTCCTTCTTCAGGGTCTTGAGAATGTCGAGACCGCTTTTGTCCGGAAGCTTGAGATCGAGGATGACGATATCGGCCGGATCATCCTTGAAAGATTTTATCCCCGTCTTCCCGTCCTCGGCCTCCGCTACTTCGTAACCTTCGTTGCGTAGCGCTTCTCCCAGTGACCACCTGATCGCCTTTTCATCATCTACTACTAAAACTCTTCCCGGCATACCAGCCCCTTCAGGTTGTGACCTCTACCTCTCCCATTACCGCGGATACCATTTTCCTCGGCAGCCTGACACGGAAGGTCGTTCCCTTCTCTGTCCTGCCCTCGTGAGATATGCTCCCACCGTGATTTTCGATTATTTTTCGTGTGATCGACAGGCCGAGTCCTGTTCCCTCTGACCTTGTCGTGAAGAACGGATTGTATATCTTGTCCGATGTCTCCCTCGAAATGCCGCATCCGTCATCCTCGAACAGCATGACGATGCCTGCCTGGTCCTCCGCCGCCCCAAGGCTGACGCTGACTCCGCCCCCCTTGTCGCATGCCTCGATCGCGTTCATCACGAGGTTCAGGACGACCTGCTTGATCTGGTCCCTGTCGAGGAAACATCCGTCGTCCTCGAGTTTTTTCTCAACGCATATATCGACTCCTGCCTCTTTCGCCTTGTCTGAGACAAGCATTACAGCCTCATCGATGACTCCGTTTATAGAGAGTTCGGCCGGCCTGGGCGTCAGCGGCCTGGCAAACTGAAGCAGGCTCGTTATTATCCCGTCTAGACGCCTGATCTCCTCGAGGATCACGTTGATGTATTTGATCTTGTCTGTATCATCAGCGAGGAGTTCCCTGAGGACCTGGGCGGTTGTTGCTATCCCTGTCAGAGGATTCCGGATCTCGTGAGCCACTCCAGCCGACAGTTCGCCGAGGGAACGAAGCCTGTCGGCCCTCCTCAGCTCTTCTTCCATAGCCTTCTGGGAAGTGAGGTCCTCAAAGACGACTACAATCGATTTTCCGTTGTACTCATCACTCTCGACGAGCGTGGAGTTCAACCTCACCGGAACAGTCCCCCCTGCCGGGATGGACAGGATGCCTTCTATAGAATGGTTCCTTTCGGCGGCAGAAAAGAGGTGATCGAAAAGGCTCCCGCTCCCGTATGGATTCCGGAAAAGATCGTCGAATTTGATCTTTCTGTCCGCCGCTTCTCCCAGGATCTCCCTGGCCCGTCCGTTTGCAAAAACTATCTCTCCCGACCTGTCAGTCTTGAGGACTCCGCTGTTGATATTCTCGAGGATGGTCTCGTTGAAATCCTTGAGGTTTCTCAGGCGGCTGATATTGACCGCGTTCGCGACTTCCTCGGTCAGAATCGTCTGGATAGTGGTAAGGAAGTGATAATCGCCGATATATTCGCGCTTGGATGCGTATTTTTTCCTCAGTACGAGAAAGCCCAGCCATCGCCCCTTGTAAAGGAGAGGGATAGCGGAATTGCTCCAGCTGTTTATCGCTGAGAGGCAGGTAACCGGTATGCCGTCGGTAAAACTGTCGAGGCTGAATATCTCAGGTTGGAGGACGTCGCTCTTCTGCGCCTCGACGAGCAGGTTTACGGCGGTCTGGAGATAATTCATCTCCATGTTGAACGAGGTCCTTACCTGCAGGACCTTCCCGCCGAAACTGAAGAGGAGCAGAGCGGACCCATCTGCATCCATATATTTGCACAGAGCCATGAGGAAGCGGTCCAGGGCGTCGTTCCAGTTCTCATTCGTGCTGATGTCCCTTCCCATCTGGAAAAGCATCTTCAGCCGAGTGACATGCCTGTTAAGGGAGTCCCTTGTCTGTCCGAGATCCGCGTTTGCCTGAACGACCCGCCTCTTCAGGTCGTCCCTGCTCTCTATGAGTTCTCTTTTGACCTGATCGATGTGCTCAAGGCCACTGATATCCTGGCCGCTCATGGAGACGCTGGCATATGCCGCGTCCACGACCTCGCCGATCTTCACAAGGTCGAACGGTTTCTGCATGTAGTCGAATACGTTGAGTCTGATCGCATCTATGGTGGAATCGAGTGATGCATACGCAGTCATGATGACAAACTGCATCCCGGGATATTCGTCCTGGTAGCGCGCGATGAGGTCCAGGCCACTGCAGTCAGGCAGTTTCAGATCGACCAGGGCGACATCGAAAGATCTTTCGTCGAGCAGAGCTTCAGCACCGGCTCCATCACCAACGGCTTCGACCTCATATCCCCTGTCGATAAGATACTGTTCGAGTATCTCGAGAACTGACTGTTCGTCATCGATGATGATTACAGAGCCTTTTCCCGCCAAAGGGCACCTCCTGCTCCGTCCGGAATGGACAACGCCTGTTTTATCGCCGGTATTATTAGCATAAGCTACAGGACAGCGCAAGCATTACCGGCACAATGTCAGAACAGATATTGACGAAAGATAGTGATATTGTGAGGGATACCCGTACAGGAATTCCCAGTCTGTCAGTCTGTCACATTCTTCTCGATGTAGGCCAACAGAACGGTCATCGAACTTTCAGGTACATGTGTAAAGAATACGGCCACCCTGAAGGGACCAAGATGATCTGCCGGTTCCTCGGGTTCCACCCTGACTACAACGCCGTCGAATCCGACGCGGGTTCCGTTTTCCTCGGATCCATCTTCATCGGGGATAAAGAGCTCCATCCTCACCCTGGTAAGGGGCTCTATGAAATGAGGAACCTCGAAGTAGACGCCGTTTTCGCTGATGTTAAGAGTCTTGCCGGTGGCTTCAGCAGGACCACCCTCGACAGCAATAGGCAGTTCCGCCGCTACTCGCGGAGATTTTCTTCTGTCAGAGAGAGAAGTCATTGCAGCTCCTGTTCTTTCCCGGCGCTTCAGTTTCCGTCAGCGCCGTCCAGGTAGACATGAGTGCGATGCTGTTCAAGGTGCAGACCTATCTAGCGTTTCTTCTTCTTGTGACGGTCCTTGCGCAACCGCTTCTTCCTCTTGTGGGTCGCGATCTTTTTTCTTTTCCGCTTCTTTCCACTCGGCATATTAATTCCTGTTCTTCAACGCCGTTACGGTGTCTTACGATATCGAGTGTGCAATATATGAAAATCCGTCCGCTGTATGCAAACGGATTCTGGCGAAGTCTCAGAACCGATTTATTCTCCTAGACGTTGACCTTGGTCTTAAGCTCGTTAGACGCCTTGAAATAAGGTACGAGCTTTGCCGGAACGTCTACAGAATCTCCAGTCCTGGGATTCCTCGCCTTCCTGGGATTGCGGCTCTTCACCTTGAAGCTGCCGAATCCTCTTAATTCCACCTTGTCGCCTTCAGACAGAGCCTTGCATATGTTGTCGATTATCAGGTTTACGATTACGCTCGTATCCTTCTTGCTCAGGCCTGTGTCCTTGGCGATTTCCTCGACGAGATCAGCCTTCGTCATAGCCTTTCACCCCGTTCACTTAAAGTGGACCATAAAAAAGCCTTCCTCCGGCTTTTTCATCTCTTCCCACTTGAAAAACTTGCTTCGTCTGATAGATATCACACGGGCAAATCGTTGTCAAAAAGAAAATTCCCCGAACGGGACATTTTTTTTCAACAATTTCGTGGCTGAGATGGACGGGAGAACGATGCCGGGTTGAATAAGGCAGGCAGTGTGTGTTACAATAATAAAGTTCCCCGCATCGAACGTGTACCCCGGTCCGATGATTTCTTCAACACGTGAGGATGAGAAACACGCCCGGGACAAACCACGATCACGCAGGGAACTTTCCGCGTGCAGTATCTGCATCATCAAGAGTCATGCCACGTAGCCCCAAGCTGCGTGGCATGATTTATCTTCTGCGGTAACAATGAGATAAGAGATCAGCACAAACCACCCGGTGAACCGGGATATGTCCCGATTTGCGTTCTCGCAGAGCAAAATGAGGGAATGGCAAGGCAATATAGAGGACTATCGGTCCGTTCAGGCCTTCTTCGATGCCCTGTAGTACTTGAGGAATCTCAGGCAGCCAGGGTCCACCCCGGCAAGCGCCTCTGAGGCCTTCAGCAGTTCGACGAGTTTACCGTCAGTAGGGTCGCATATTACAGCGTCAAGCCCGTGTGATACGGCCATCGAGAGAAAGGCGCTGTTGACTGTCTTCCTCCTGGGCAAGCCGTAAGAGACATTTGAAAGCCCGCCGACCCTGTGATACCCGGGGAGCTCGGCAGTGAGCACACGCAGGGTAGCGAGCGCTGTCCCGAGACCCTCGCTTCCTGTGGCCACAGGCTGGAACACGGGATCGAAAAAGATCTTCTCCTTCGGCATGCCGCTCTCATTCGCTGTGATGACAGCTTCCCTCGCCAGTCCGAGCCTCTCGTCGGCCCTTGGAGGTATACCGTCGACTGTCTTCAACATAATGATGACTCCTGCACCTGCCTGGGCAAGTATTGGAAGCATCTTTGTGAGGGTCTCCTCGTCAGCAGTCAGAGAGTTTATGATGCAGCGCTCCCCGAACTCGGTGGCGCATTTCTCCAGGATGGCAACGTCAGGGCTGTCTGCCGAGATCCCCTTGTCGAACTTCTCGAGTATAGCCTTCCCGGCCCAGAGCAGGGAATCGAGTTCCTTGTCCATGAGCATGGCCGCATTTATATCGATCCAGGAGGCTCCAGCTTCGATCTGATCACCTGCGGTAGAGAGCAGGGCGTCGAGGTCACGATTCTCGAATATCTTGCGTATCTTGGCGTTTGTGCTGTTGAGTTTCTCTCCGATTATGATCGTCTCGTCGAATTTCATACTGAATGCCGTCCTTCCGCGGATGCGGAGTCTAGAGGTTGTGTCCGGCGAGCCGACTGAACCTGAACAGGACCCGGAAGAGCTCAGAACCGGCCTCGGTCAGCTCGACATCCCTCCTGTCCATCATGATGCCGGCGGTCTCGAGCGCCTGGTCCAGTCCGTGTGCCTCGAATTCCGGTTCGATCTTCCATGAAAAGCTCGGAACGAACTTCGGAGGATAGCCGGTGTAGAATACGTTCGCGTTGAATCCTATTACCGAACCGGTATTGATCCTCGTATTGATCGCTATCTTTGAATGATCACCGCAGGCCAGGCCGAAGAATCTTCTGCCCGTATTCCTGATAGCACCGGCGCACCAGGCCTTGATCTTGCCGTAATTGTTTTTAAGATCACTGTTAACGGTTCCGGCCCCGATGTTGACCCAGCAGCCTATATATGAGTGGCCGAGGAATCCCGAGTGCTGTTTGTTCGAGTAGCCGGCGATGATCGATTCTCCCACCTCGCCGCCGATCCTGCACTGCTCCCCAATCGATGTTCCCTTGCCTACCTTCGCCCCGCCCCGGATGATAGTGAGCTTTCCTATGTAGCATGGTCCGGTGATGATCGCATTCGGTTCGATCATCGCGCCGTCGGCTATGATGATCGGGCCGGAGGAAGCGTCCAGTACGGTACCGGACCTCACCTCGACACTCTCCCCTATCAGGATGTCTTCCTCGTTTATCAGATCGACTCCATGATACAGGGCCGATTCCGGCGCTGCTCCCCTGAGCGGGTTCTTTGAGAAATCATCCTCGATGCAGGGGCCGTTCTCCGCTATGAGCTGCCAGTAGAACGAGAGAAGCTTGACGTTGGTGTCACTGACTGTTGCCTCATTGTTGCCGGCCCACTCTTCCAGCCCCGTCTCATAACCAGAACCGACCTCTTCGAGCCCGTTCTCGTCTTTAGCGTTCTTAAGACCAGTGATCACCTTTTCGACCTTCTCATTGGAAAGGGCCGACAGCAGATACTCAGAGAACGACACAGACCTCTCAACGTCGAGCCTGGCCACGACAGGTATGCCGTTCTTGCTGAGAATCTCGTTCATCCCGAGGCCGGCGGCGAGCTGAGGCAGATCATCGGCATAGGCGAGAAGCCGTCCATTAACAAAAAGAGTCGTGGCGCCGGATGGTTCATTGACGGCAATGCCTGAGTCTCCCTCTGTTTCCTCGTACGTCTCCCTGATCGTATCAGCGAGATAAGGACGACATATCATATAGGCGGACTCATGCTTGACGTCGGCTCTGATACGCTCAAGAAGAGTCTGCGTACCTATAAGAAGGTCAAAGACCGGTTTGTTCAATGTAAGTGGGAAGAAATTAGGGAATCTATCGTCTTCGAAGATGCATAGAGCCTTGAGGTCCTCACTGCCTTCCATGGCGTTCCGCATCCTTTCGGTCTTGCCGCCCGGGCCTCTGGGTTGGTCCGGATATAAAAAAATGGAGTTGACGGGGATCGAACCCGTGACCTCTTGTCTGCCAGACAAGTGCTCTCCCAGCTGAGCTACAACCCCAACCCGCGATATATTATCAAAAATGCGGCCTGCGTCAAGTAAAAAGGCCCGGGGTTAAATCCCGACTCCCTCTATATCTCCCCAAATCACTTGACACTACGTTATAATGAAAATACCTTTCCGCTGTGCCGGAGTGGTGAAACTGGTAGACGCAGGGGACTCAAAATCCCCCGGGGGCAACCTCATGCGGGTTCGATTCCCGCCTCCGGCACCATTCGATATCAATGGGTTGGGCGCGTTGCCTGATCCGTTTTGCTATGTGTTCGGGGATGGATTGTACCTGGATTTGTACCTAGCGTGAGATACTACGTGGAAGTCAGACATCGCTGAGTTTTGCCAATCGCGCTCTGGCATCTTCGCGCTGCGGCAGTCCCTCGTCGGCGTTCTTCCACATCTCGAGGAACCTCGTGTAATGCGCCTTAGCTTCGTTGGGCTGTCCCAATTTCTCATACAGCCTGCCCAGCTCGTAGTGAGACAACGCATGCCCCCCAAAAAAGTGTAATATTTCTTTATGTGTCTCGATTGCTGCTTTGGGCTTCTCGGACGTCTCGTGAATCCCGGCAATCAATCCCATGACATATATTCGTAATCCTCCAGCATATCCCAGCTTTGATTCTATTAAAGCAGTCAAGCCGGTCAGGGCTTTACCATAATCACCCTGATCCGCAGCTATCTGTGCTTCGAGCATGTTGATTACAACACTAACATATCCGCCAGCATAGTCGACAAAACCGTAAAGCTCCCCAATAGATTCCTTCGCAGCCTCAAGGGAATCCAACGCCACAAGAGCGATTGACTTATATGTCAATCCATTGGCCCTTAAGTATTGGTCATCATCTTCGGCACTTGTGAGAAACATCTGGGATACCTTGAGTATTTCTTCGGCTTGTCCGAGCCTCAAGAGAAG
>RCNF010000225.1_pt1 | contig 47039 bp, 45 predicted proteins | sample 2041311 | NCBI WGS metagenome assembly RCNF01 (sample SAMN09708228, study PRJNA481090) | Marine sediment metagenome, whole genome shotgun sequencing project. | biome: marine sediment; feature: ocean; material: sediment; isolation source: Sewage treatment plant 2 marine sediment (STP2) ...
TCACCAAGGTGCTGCCCTCACGCGAAGACTTCCCCTACACGATGCGTATCGTCTCGGAGATCACGGAGTCGAACGGCTCCTCGTCGATGGCGACCGTCTGTGGCGGAAGCTTGGCGATGATGGACGCTGGCGTGCCGATCAAGGCACCGGTCGCCGGCGTCGCGATGGGCCTCATCATGGAGGGCGAGAAGTACGCCGTCCTGACGGACATCCTCGGTGACGAGGATCATCTCGGCGACATGGATTTCAAGGTCTGCGGAACCGACAAGGGCATTACCGCCATCCAGATGGACATCAAGATCGCCGGGTTGAAGCAGGAGATCATGCACGAAGCCTTGGACCAGGCGCGCGAAGGTCGACTCCACATCCTCGAAAAGATGAACGAGGTCATGGCGACGCCACGTCCGGAGCTATCGAAGTACGCGCCGCGCATCGAGACCCTCAAGGTCAAGCCCGACCAGATCCGCGTGGTCATCGGACCCGGCGGCAAGATGATTAAGGCGATCACCGAGCAGACCGGCGCGAAGATCGACATCAGCGACGATGGCACGGTCAGCATCGCGTCGCCGGATGGCGAGGCGCTCAAGAAGGCGATCGAAATCATCGAAAGCCTCACACTCGAGCCTGAGATCGGCACCAAGTACAAGGGCATCGTGCGTCGCGTCGAAAACTACGGCGCGTTCCTCGAGATCGCTCCTGGCAAGGACGGCCTGCTGCACGTCACCGACATGGAGTGGGGCTTCGTCGACAATGTCACGGACATCATGAACCTCGGCGACGAGGTCGAGGTGATGATCAGCGACATCGATCGCGAAGGCCGCATCAAGCTTTCACGCAAGGCGCTGCTCGAAAAGCCCGAGGGCTACGTCGAGCCGGAACGTCGTGACGGCGGCGGTCGCGGACGTGACGGCGACCGAGGCGGTGGCCGAGGTGGACGCGATGGAGATCGTGGCGGCCGGGGCGGACGCGACCGGGATCGTGGCGGCCGGGGCGGCGCGCGAGCCGGCGGACGTGACGGCGATCGCGATCGTGGACGAGGACGCGATGGGGATCAGAATCGTGGAGGGGATCGCGACCGCGATCGAGACCGCGGAAGTAGCCGCGAGGGCGGAAGTAGCCGCGAGGGCGGAAGTAGCCGCGAGGGCGGAAGTAGCCGCGAGGGCGGAAGCAGCCGCGAGGGCGGAAGCAGCCGCGAGGGCGGAAGCAGCGACCGCGAGCGAAAAGACTGATGTCGACCCTGCGCGTCTACAAGATGCGCGCGAACGCGGTCATTCCGCGCTACGAGACGAAAGGCGCGGCGGGGATGGACCTCGCCGCCTGCCTGGATGTTCCACTCGTGATCCCCCCGGGCGAAACGGCGCGCGTGCCGACTGGCTTGCAAATCGCGCTGCCCGCAGGTCAGGAGGGGCAGGTTCGCCCTCGTTCAGGCCTAGCCGCGCGTCACGGGGTCACTGTGCTCAACGCGCCCGGCACGATTGACGAAGACTACAGAGGCGAGGTTCAGGTGCTTCTCATCAACCACGGCAGTGCGCCCTTCACGATCGAATCGGGGGATCGCATCGCCCAACTCATCGTGGCCCAGGTCACCCGAGTCGAAATCGACGTCGCGAACGACGAAACGGGACTCGGTGGGACCGCGCGCGGTCTCGGTGGCTTCGGCAGTACCGGGGTTTAGAGAGCGCGGTCCATCAGCTGAGCGATGGTGGTCTTGGGCGCGGCACCAACGTGCTGCGCAACGAGCTCACCGCTCTTGAAGACCATCAAGGTCGGAACGCCGCGAATGCCGTACTTCGACGCGGTGCCGGGGCTCTCGTCGATGTCGAGATGGGTCACCTTGACCTTGCCGACATACTCGTCTGCTAGTTGATCGATGAGCGGCGCAATTTGCTTACACGGCCCACACCAGACCGCCGAAAAATCGACGAGCACAGGGTCGTCCGATTGGAGAACCTCCGTGTCGAAGTTCAGGTCGTTTACTGCGTGTACGTTTGCGCCAGCCATCTCAGCTCCTCTTGGGGTTGTTCGAGATGCAATAAGTAAGGACGCACCGTCCCCTTGTCAACGTGCCGCCGCTCCCGGCTACCGCGTAAACCCCCACCATGGTAGGCTTTTCACCGACCTGCCACACGCTGCTGGGGGCCTCGAGACAATCATGAAAGCCGGCCTTTTCATCGCCACTGCGCTGCTCTACGCCATCGCGTGCGTCCTGTACTTGTTCCTATTGATCCGCGGCTCGAACCGGGCGCAACGGGTGCCGGGGACCGTGTTCGTGGCCGCCCTCGGTGCGCATCTCGCCTTCCTCTTGTTGGAAACGCCAGCTCCCGGCGAGTTGCCGCTCGCCGACATCGCGCAGATCCTGAGCGTTTCGTCGTTTGGGATTGGCATCGCCTTCCTACTGGCCTCCTATCGCTTCGACGTCACGATCTTGGGCGCGTTCGTCGCCCCGCTGTCGCTGATGCTCTTTCTCGCATCGGGGCTTGGCAGTAGCTATGCACCGGTTCCCGCGAAAGTGCAGTCGGTCATGCTCACGCTTCACATCGCTGCCAACGTGGTCGGCTTGATCGCCTTCGCACTCGCTTTCGTCGCCGGTGTAGCGTACATCGTTCAGGAAGGGCTTCTTCGGCGTCGCCAGCTAAGCGGGGTCTTCCAGCGACTGCCATCACTCGACGTCCTCGATACGATGGGCCTACGAGCTGTCTTGGTTGGCTTTCCACTGCTTACCTTCGGCATGATCACGGGGACGTTCTGGCTGCTACGTGCCGGCGGCGCGGAGTTCTACGTCAGCCAAGCGCTCGGCCTCGTGGCCTGGGGCATCTTCGCTGGCGTCATCGTGCTTCGCGTGGCCGCAGGCTGGCAGGGTCGAAAGGCCGCGCTCGGCACGATGATGGGCTTCGTATTCACGCTGCTGGTTCTGGCCGGCTATGCGCTTCGGGCTGCAGGAGGCAACGCCTGATGCGCGACTTCGTCGTGGTCGGCCTCTCCCATCGTACGGCGCCCGTGGAGGTCCGAGAGCGCCTCGCCGTGTCGCCCGATCGCCTCGAGCAGGAGCTCCGCGAGATCGCCAGCAATGGCCACTTCGACGAGGCGCTTCTGATCTCGACCTGCAATCGCGTCGAGCTTTACGCCACCAGCATGAACCCGATCGGAGCCGCGCGAAACGCTCGAGAAGCTTTTGAGGAGCGCCTCTCCAACCCCGTCGGGGACGAAGTGCTCTATCAGGAGCGGGGCGTCGATGTCATCCGTCACGTATTTCGGGTCGCTTCGAGCTTGGACTCCCTGGTCGTTGGCGAGCCACAGATCTTAGGCCAGGTCAAAGAGGCCTTTGACGCCGCGAGAGGGGCCGGCACGGTAGGCACGCTGCTCGGTCGCTGTTTCACGCAAGCATTCGCGACGGCCAAGCGAGTTCGATACGAAACCGGAATCGCCGAAGGCACGGTGAGCGTGAGCTCGATCGCATGCGAGCTGGCCAAGAAGATTTTCGGGAACCTCGAAGGCCGACGCACGCTTCTGCTCGGCGCAGGCGAAATGGGCGAGTCCGCCGCGCGTAGCCTCCGGCAAACCGGAACTCAGCTTCACGTCGTCAATCGCAGCGACGAACGCGCACAACGGCTAGCCGAAGTTTGCGGCGGACGCGCGGTTCCCTACGAACGACTCAGCCTGGAGCTCGCGGACGCCGATGTCGTCATCGCCTCGACTGCAAGTGAGAAGTTCATCTTGACTCCGGAGCTCATGAAGGGAGTCGTTCGAACCCGGCGTCATCGGCCCCTGTTCATCATCGATATCGCCGTGCCCCGCGACGTCGATCCGCGGGTCGGCAACATGGACAACGTGTTCGTGTACGACGTTGACGACCTTCAGCAGGTTGCAGAGGAGAACCTCTCCGTTCGGGCAAGAGAAGCCGCGCGGGCGGAGCAGATCGTGGAGGAAGAGGTGGAGTCGTTCCTGAGCTGGCGTCGGTCGCTCGAGCTGGCTCCGACCATAGTCGCCCTTCGCAAGCGGTTTGGGCAGATCGCAGCCGAGGAGCTCGCGCGAACCGTGCCGCGACTCGATAGCGCTAGCCCGGCCGACCGTGCGGTCATCGAAGCCATGAGCCGTTCTCTGGTGAACAAGCTGCTGCACCAACCAATGACCCAGCTCAAAGCTGGCGCCGGCGGGCCCGACGGCGCCCTGCTCATCGACGCGGTCCGGCGACTGTTCGCGCTCTCCGATGAAGAAGCGGCGGCCAAAGACGCCGCGACGGATGACTCGAAGGACGCCGCTGTCTCACAGCTGGCCGCAGCGACGGGGTCGACAGGCGAATCAAAGTGAAACTACGCATCGCAACACGCAGGAGCAATCTTGCGCTGGTCCAAACACGCTGGGTCGGCGCTCAGCTTCGGGTTCACTTTCCTGAGCTCAGCGTCGAAGAGGTACACGTCAAGACCAAGGGCGATCGGATTCAGGATCGTCCGCTCGCGCTAGTCGGCGGCAAGGGGCTGTTCGTGAGCGAGGTGGAGGCGGTGGTCGTCCGTGGCGAGGCGGATTTCGCGGTCCACTCCTTGAAAGACGTTCCGGGCGACGTTCCGCTGGCAGAAGGGATGGGCATCCTGAGCGTGCCTGTCCGCGAAGACCCGCGTGACGTTCTGGTCACCGTCGACGGAACCGATCTGGCCTCGCTGAAACGCGGCGCGAAAGTCGGCACGACCTCCCGCCGGCGCGTGGTTCAGCTGCAGCGACAACGCCCCGACCTCTGCTTCGTGCCGCTCCGGGGAAACATCGAGACACGCCTCCGTAAGCTTCACGAAGGGCAATGCGATGCAATCGTCTTGGCCGCGGCAGGCCTTGCGCGGACGGGCGTGCTCGCAGAGACGCCCCACGTGGTTTTGCCGACCGATCTTTGCCTGCCGGCAGTTGGTCAGGGAGCGCTGGCAATCGAAGGCCCGATCGCGAACGAATCGCTCCATGCGCAGCTCCAATCGATCGAAGACCCGATCGCACGCATTCAGATTACTGCCGAGCGCGCAATGCTCCAGAAGCTCGAAGGCAACTGCCATTCCTCGATCGCGGGTCATGCGAGCGCGGCAAACGGCAGGCTTCAGCTCGACGCAATGGTGGCCTCGTACGATGGCGACCAGATGCTGTCGGCGATGTCGGACACCTATCTCGACCTTGGCTCCCCCGATGCGATGAAGTTCGCGCATCGGTTGGGCGAAGAGGTCGCCGACCATCTTTTGTCAAAGGGCGCCCACGATTTGATCGAGCAAGCGGAGCTAGCGGCAGTGCGAAATCAGTTGATCAGTAACTGAGGATCGGCCCGCCAACTCGAGTCGAGAATGCGCCGCACTCCGCCGATGGACTGCTGGAGCCATTCATCGCCCGCATCGCGACCCACAGTTGCGACGTAAACCGTTTCGCCTTCAAACGAGATGGCATGCACTACTACGCTCTGCCCCACGAGCGCACTCGGTAGTCGCCCATTGAACGACGGCGATCCCAGGAGCGGTGCAACGGCGCCGAGCGCTTCGCAGATCGAGCGCTCGCCCGCCCCTGCGACCAGCAGGCCGTTGTCGATTGCCACAACGACGGCGTCGAGCTCGCCCTTCAGCCGGGAGCTCTCGAGCTGAAGGCACAGCGCGCTGTATGGATCATGACTTCGACGTATGCGGCGTTCGTACATGGATACTCCCCGAGTGATGTAGGTGCATGTAGACTATTATCCCACGGCATCCGGAGCAAGAATCTGCAGAAAGCGGTGAATTCCGGCAAATCGACACCGCGAGCAACACTGCTAGAGTCGCGCTGAAATGAGTCTCGCAGACGTGCTCGGCAGTCACCGAGTGGTGGTGACCGTCGGCAGCGGCGGGGTCGGAAAGACCACGACGGCGGCAGCCATGGCTGTCTACGCGGCAATGGACGGCCGAAAAGTCCTTTGCCTCACGATCGACCCGGCGCGGCGCCTGGCCAACAGTCTGGGTCTCGACGAAATGACGATCAGCGAGCAGGACGTGCCCTCGTCGCTGTTCGAGACCCATGGGTTGCAGTGCAAGGGCTCACTATCGGCGATGATGCTCGACACGAAGCGTACCTTCGATGATCTCGTCGCGAGGCACGCATCGAGTGACGAAGCACGCGACCGAATCCTGAACAACCAGATCTACAAGTACGTCGCGAGCTCGCTGGCCGGTACGCAAGAGTACATGGCGATGGAGAAGCTCCACGAGGTGCGCAAGGATCCGACCTGGGATCTAATCGTGCTCGACACGCCGCCAACCGCAAGCGCCCTGGACTTCCTCACGGCGCCCGAGCGCCTGATCGACGCGATCGACTCACCTGCGATGCGGTGGTTTCTTCAGGTCTTCGAGGGCGCGGGCAAGGAAGCATTTGGCCTGGTCGGCCGCGGCGCGACGGTGCTGCTCCGAGGCATCGGCAAGATCACGGGCATCGAGTTCTTGGAGCAGGTTGCGGAGTTCGTGAGCGGAATCAACGACCTGTTCGGAGGCTTCAAGGAGCGGGCAGAGCAGGTTTCCGATGCGCTGCGGAGCCCGGAGGTCGCGTTCGTGTTGGTGACGAGCCCCGATCCGCTGGCCATCGGCGAAGCTCGATTCTTCAGCGAAAAGCTCCAGGATGCGGGCATGAAACGCGAAGCGATCATCGTCAACCAGGTCCATACGCTGATCCCCGAGCCCAAGATCTCGGCCGAAGCGCAGGTGGCGGAGCTACGGAAGGTGCTCCCCGAATCACTCGACGCCGCTGACATTCAGCCCCGGCTCAGCGAGGCCCTGACTCTGGAGCGCCGCTGGGCGGTGGCGGACCGGGCGGAAGTCGTACGATTGAACGAGCAGGTCGGCTCGGACACCCATATTGTGGAAGTACCTGCGTTCGACGAAGATGTGCACGACCTCGCCGCCCTTGCCAAGGTGGCTTCGTTCCTCACCATGGCTAGCTGACCCGCCATCATGCCGACTGAATCACCAGCGCCCTGGAGCGCCATCATCCTCGCAGCCGGCGAAGGGACGCGAATGAAGAGTGCGCGACCCAAGGTCCTGCACGAGATTGCCGGACGGGCGCTGCTTTGCTGGGTGGTGCAAGCAGCCCTCGACGCAGGCGCATCTCGCTGCCTCGTTGTCGTAGGTCACGGTCGCGACGACGTGGAGCGGCTGCTCGTGACGCGATTCGGCGATCGCGTGGAGATGGTGCTCCAACCTGAACAGCGGGGCACGGGGGACGCCGTCCGCTGCGCCGTCAAAGCGGACGCTTCGCTCGAAGGGCGCGTTCTGGTGCTTTACGGCGACTGCCCTTTGATCCCAGCTGCGCTGCTGCGGAATCTGGTCGAGGAGTCGGACCGAGCTGGGGCCGAACTCGGTCTCGTCACCGCCACGCTGAGCGATCCGAGCGGCTACGGCCGCATCGTGCGGACCGCCCATGGCAGCGTGCAGCGAATCATCGAAGACCGCGACTGTTCCGCCCATGAGCGACGCATCGAAGAGGTGAATCCCGGGCTGTACGCCATTCGTGCGGGCTTCTTGCGAGAAGCCATTGGACAGCTGACACCGAACAACGCCCAAGCTCAACTCTACCTGACCGACGTGGTCGCACTGGCGGCGGAGCGCGGCGAGGTGCTAGACCTTCGAGGGGACATGACGGAGCTCACGGGCGTCAACGATCAGAAGGACCTGGCACTCGCGTCGGCAACGCGGCGTCGTCGCATGGCGGAAGACCTGGCGCGCAGCGGCGTCCAAATCGCCAACCTCGATGCCCTCTATGTCGACGCTGAATGCGAGGTCGAGCCGGGCGCCTCGCTGGGCGCAAACGTTCACCTACGCGGCCGCTGCCTAGTTCGAACCGGCGCTCAGATCGACGTGGGCTGCGTCCTGACCAATGTCGTCGTCGACAAAGATGCCAACGTTCTGCCGTACACCGTTGCGACGGACTCCAGCATCGGCGAGGGCGCCCAGGTCGGCCCGTTCAGCCATCTGCGGCCCGACACGCGGCTCGGTCCGCGGAGCAAGGTAGGCAACTTCTCCGAGACGAAGAAAACCACGCTTGGCACGGGCTCGAAGGTCAATCACCTTTCCTACGTCGGAAACGGCGAAATCGGTGAAGGTGTCAACATCGGCGCCGGTACGATCTTCTGCAACTACGACGGCGAGCAAAAGCACACGACCGTGCTCGAAGACGGGGTCTTCATCGGCAGCGACACGCAGCTCATTGCTCCGCTGACGGTCGGACGCGGCGCATACGTGGCCAGCGGTACCACCGTCACGGAGGACGTTCCCGCGGACGCCTTGGCGATCTCGCGAACGAAGCAAGAGAACAAGGAAGGGTATGCGGCTCGCCTCCGATCGCGCCTTCGCCGCAAGAACAAGCCCTGATGCGGGTCGGCCGGGCCTGGCTCAGAACGTTATCTTGAAGTTTCCGCCAGCCGGCGTGACGCTGAAGTCGAAGTCGGCGCCCTCTTCACTGCGTTCGTAATACTTGCTGGAGCAAGCGATGCCCCGGTAGGCCTCGTATGCCGCTACCGCGCTGCGTGGTCCGGTTGCGGTCTGGATCCCCATCAACACCGGTGGCGCCACGTATAGGGCGGCCGTGAGACCTCGGCTCGCGCCCGTCCATTGGGTAGCCTTTACGGTGCCGCCGACGACGCCGTAGATCAGCGAGGCACCCACGCCGAGCGCGCCGCCCATCAGCTCCTGGACGTCAGAAGCCTCCTTCAAGGTTTCGGTCGCGTACTGAAGCTTGGCGCGCCGCGCTGCTTCGGTGCTCTCGTCCATTTTCCGAATTCGCTTCGCACCCCAGACGTCGGGAGCCGGCAGGATCGCATGCGCGAGCCCGAAGAAGTACGCACCGCCCGCGAGATAGGCCCAACCAAACTTGTCCGGATTGTTGTTGTCTCGCGCCGCGTTGACGGCGGCATAGGTCATGCCACCGCCTCCGGCGAGCCAAAGGCTCATCCAGATGTAGCGCCAGCGGGTCGCCTGAGGCTTGCCGTCGTCCATTTTTTCTTGGATGTAACGGATCCGGTACCGTACCTCGTCATCGCTGAGCTCCTCGATGCAGCTGAACGCGTCTTGCGCGTGGGCTGCCCGTGGAGGCGCGAAGATCGAGAACAAGACGGAAAAAGCGAGGGCACAGGTCAGGGCCCGTGCCACGCGTGAAACTACAGGATTCAGGATTCGATGATGTTCAGCCACAACCTACCCCTGTTCGCCAGGTGGCCGGGATAGTACGCAAAACCTCCTCAGACTGCGACAGTCATTCGCATTGTGAGCCACTTTTTTTCTGGGACGGTATTCGCGGGTGGATTGTAGGGATCCAGCCAGACTAGACGCCCGCGGGCCAGCGAACCCTCCCCCGTGCCCGGCTCGCTGCCTCGACGGGCCGGATCGGAGCGTTATGCTGGGGGCGTGGATAGCTTAGTTTTCAAGGTTCTCATTACGGTCGCCGCACTGTCGGTGCTCATCATCATTCACGAGGGTGGCCACTATTTGGCCGCACGGGCCTTCGGGATGCGGGTGCTGCGATACAGCATCGGATTCGGCCCAACACTGTTTCGGTACCAGCCGAAAGGCAGCCCGACGGTCTTCCAAGTCGCGGCGATTCCGTTCCTTGCCTACGTGCAGATCGCGGGAATGAACCCCAACGAGGACGTCGACCCCAACGACCCGGAGCTGTATCCGAATAAGAGCCTTTTTGCCCGGGCGACGACTATCGCCGCTGGGCCAATCGCCAACTACCTCACCGCGTCTGCGATCGTCTTCGCCCTGGGTGTCACCAACACCTTGCCCCCGATGCAGCCGGCAGAGCCGATGGAAGTGGGCCATGTCGTCGCGGATTCGCCCGCGGCGCAGGCTGGCCTCGAAGAAGGCGACGTCATCGTCATGGCCAATGGAACCGAGATTCGCAACGTCTCCGAGCTGATCGAGGCTACTTCGTCGCGCGCGGGTGAGCCGACGGCCTACGTGGTGGAACGCAACGGCACGGCCCTCCCGCCGATCACGATTACGCCTGCCGATCACGGGGGGCGAGGACAAATCGGCGTCGGCGCGAAGATGATGCCTCTCTACGAGAATCTCGGAGCCTGGGACTCGGCCAAGTTGTCGATCGCGCTGCCGTATCAGATGACGGTTGCCCAGCTGACCGGCTTGGCTCAGATGTTCGAACGGCGGAGCACCGAGGGCATCGGCGGACCGGTCATGATGGGCAAAATGGTCGCCGACGCCGCGGCGGCCGGGCTGCCTGCGTTTCTTTGGATCTTGATGTTCATCTCGGTGGCGCTCGGCATGTTCAACCTTCTGCCCTTTCCGGCCCTCGACGGAGGACGGTTGATCTTCCTTGGCTACGAAGCGGTCACGCGGCGGCGGGCCAACGAACGCTTCGAGATGGCGGTCCACGCCTTGGGCATCGTCTTTCTTCTCGGCGTCATGATCCTGGTCACGTATCGCGACATCTTCGGCTAGGCGCTTGCCGCACCACGCGGACCGAGTAGCTTTGCGCGATGCGTCCCGATGTGATCGTAGTCGGTGGCGGTTTGATGGGGTGCAGCGTCGCCTATCGGCTTGCCAAAGATGGGGCCCGAGTCTTGGTGCTCGAGCGAAGCATACCCGGAGCCGAAGCATCGTCCGCGGCTGCCGGGATTCTGGGTCCCTCGGTAGAGTCATTCGAGGATGCCTTCGCGCTTCAGCTTGGCCGGCGGAGTCGTGAGCTTCACGCCGAGCTCGCGGACGAGCTCGATGAGCTGTTCGGAGTTGACGTTGGGTTCCGGCGTTGTGGAGTCATCAAGCTTGCCTTCGACGAGCAAGAGCTTGCAGCGCTCGACGCGCAGGCATCGACCCTTCGGCTTCATGGGGTTCGCTCCAGTCGGTGGAGCCCCGAGGAGCTCAGTGAGGAAGAGCCCGCCGCGAACCCAGACGCGCTTGGGGCGCTTTGCATTCCCGAAGATGCGCAGGTCGAGCCCAAGAAGTTGCTCTCGGCGGTCGCGCTGGGCGCCGAGCATGACGGCGTCACCTTCCGTAGCGGCTCGACCGTCCATTCGGTGAATGTCGAAGGTGGACGCGTGCGAGGCGTCCAGCTCGCCGACGAAGCGATCGAAGCGGATCGGCTCGTCGTCGCGGCGGGGAGCTGGACGACTCTGATTCCAGGGCTGCCCTTCGATTCCGAGACGATCTTTCCGGTGCGCGGCCAGATGATCGCAACTGAAACCCGGCCTCGGATCTTCCGCCGCGTCGTCTTCGGCGCCGGTGGGTACGTCGTGACGCGGCCGGACGGACGCGTGCTCTGCGGTTCGACCATGGAGCGGGTCGGATTTCAACGCGGGATCACCTTTGGCGGCATGGCCGACGTCATCGCGAAGGCCACGCGAATTGCTCCGCGGCTTCGGGATGCGGCGATTCAAGAGCACTGGTCGAGCTTCCGGCCCGGCACCCCCGATGGGCTCCCTCTGGTCGGCGAAACCCGAATCGAGGGCTTGTTCTTGGCAAGCGGACACTATCGCAATGGGATCCTGTTGGCTCCGCTGACGGCCGAGCTCATCGCCGAGGCGATGGCTGGCAGGCCGGGCTCCAGGGAGTCGGAGGCGCTTTCGCCAAAGCGATTCGAGGAGCCGCGCGGATGACGGCGGTCACCGAGGAAACGCTCATTGCCAACGGCCTCCGGCATCACGTGCTTCGTTGGGGCGAGCGTCCGGTGGATGTCATCCTCTGCCACGGCTTTCTCGACATCGCTTGGAGCTTCGACGCGCTCGCGCGGGAGTTGGTCGACGCGGGGCATGGTGTCGTTTCATTCGATTGGCGGGGTCATGGCCAAACCGACTGGATCGGCACGGGCGGTTACTACCACTTCCCCGACTACGTCCTGGATCTCGACGGCCTGTTGCCGCAGCTCGGCGATTCACCGGTTCATCTCGTCGGCCATTCGATGGGAGGCTCTGCGTGCGTGATGTACGCGGCTGCCCGCCCGGAGCGATTGCACTCGCTCACTTTGATCGAAGGGATCGGACCGCCGGAGATGGAGCCGCGCGACCCAGCCGCCCGATTGCGCGCCTGGCTCGATGGCGTGGCCAAGGTCCGCAGCAAGCGCAGCAAACCCATGGCCGACACGCGAGCCGCGCTGAAGCGCATGCGAGCTCAAAATCCGGAGCTCAGCGACGAGCTCGGTTTGTTCCTGGCAAGCAAGAGCACGAAGCAAGTGGAAGGCGGGCTGGAGTGGACGTTCGATCCGCTCCACAAGACCTGGGCCCCTCGACCCTTCCAAGTCGAGATGTTCGAGAAGCTTCTCGAGTCCATCTCCAGCCCGACCCTCGTCGTGGCCGGGGAGCGCGGCTTTCGCTTGCAGGACGAACAGGAGCGCATTTCGAAGATCAAGCAGCATCGCGTCGTCGAAATCCCCGACGTGGGGCACATGATTCACTGGTTCGAGCCGCAACTGCTCGCTGCGGAGCTCATTGATTTTTTCGCCGAGCACCGGCCTTGACCGGCTGCGGGGCTCGTGAAACGCTGCCGGCCGATGCGAGGAATTTGCCTGGTCTTTCTAGCTCTAGCGGTGCTCTTCACAGCACGAGCGTTTGCCGAGGACGAAGCCGCGAACCCCAACGACGCGCGACGCGCCAGAGTCGTTGCCACCGTCGGGACCGAAACGATTACGGTCGGTGAGCTCGAGGACCCGATCAATGCGCGGTCGGTGCGCGCTCGCCGGCGATTCGGCGATTCGGCAATGCTCAAAGAGCTCACCGACGATGAGGTCAAAAACGAGTTGTTCTATCAAGGCGCCGAGAAGCTCGGCTATGCGAATGACCCGCTCGTCCGGCAGTTCCTCGATCAAACACTGGTGCAGCTCTACGTCCGAAGAGAGTTCGAAGAGGCCACGACGCCCGAGAGCGTGCCCGAGGAAGCCGTCGCGAAGTACTACGAGGAGCATTCGAAAGAATTTCGTCGACCGGAGATGCGGCGCGCGCGACACATCCTCGTGGCGAGCCAAAAAGAAGCCGCGGACATTCGTCGGCAGCTCAATTCGGGCGAAGCACCAGCATTCCGAGCGATTGCAAAGGAACGTAGTCTCGATACCGAAACCAACCTGCGCGGAGGCGACCTGCTCTACTTCACCGCCGACGCGGCCCTGGTGGGCAAGCCCGATGGAGCGGGGATCGACGCCACGCTCGCACAGGCTGCGTTCGAGCTCGCGAAGACGCGGGACCTGAGCAAACCGCTCGATCTCGGGGACGGGAAGTGGAGCATTCTCGAGCTGACGAGCATCCGACCCGAGAGGATACAAACCCTCGAGCAGGCCGGCGCGTCGATTCGGCGGAAGATCTGGCGCGACGATCGCGAGGCGGCGCTCACCAAGGCGATCAGCGATCTGCGGGCCGAGCTACAGCCAGAGACCTTCCCGGAGCGGATGGACGCCGTGGTCCTCGCGCCGAGCGGTCAGCCGATAGAGCCGCCGAACCAGTAGAAAACCCGGGCACCGCCTTGGGCTTGCCAAAACGCTGGGCTCCGGCTACTAAATGAACGTTCATTCATTTTCGGAGCGAGAGCCATGTCGTCTACATTCCAGCCCTTTCAGGAAGAACATCAGATTTTCCGTCAGCAAGTTCGGACCTTCGTCGAGAACGAGCTCGTACCCAATGTCGACAGCTGGGAGAGGGAGAAGCTCTTCCCCAATTCGGTCTTCAAGAGGGCCGGCGAGCTCGGGATTCTAGGCGCGCACTACCCAGAGGACGTCGGCGGAAGCGGCGGAGATTTCTGGATGAGCGTGGTGAAGTCCGAGGAGCTCGCGCGCTGCGGCTCTGCGGGTGTGACGATGGGCTTGCTGGTGCAGGCCGACATGGCAACGCCGGTCATCGCCGACCTCGGTTCCCGCGAAGTGAAAGACGAGTTCTTGGCGCCGGCGATTCGTGGCGACAAGGTTGCCGCGCTGGGCGTGAGCGAGCCCGGTGCGGGCTCCGACGTCGCAGGACTTCGAACGACTGCTCGAGCGGTGGGCGACGAGTACGTGATCAATGGCTCGAAAACGTACATCACGAATGGCACCCGAGCGGACTTCATTACTCTGATGGTCAAGACCGACCCCGACGCGGGTCATGCCGGCATTTCAATCATCGTTTGCCCGACGGACGTGAAGGGCTTTAGCGTGTCGAAGAAGCTCGAGAAAGCGGGGAACTGGTCGAGCGATACCGCCGAGCTCTTTTTCGAAGATGTTCGCGTTCCGAAGCGCTACCTCCTCGGGCAAGAGGGAATGGGCTTCGTCTATCTGATGCAAAACTTCCAGTCGGAACGCCTCGTCGGATGCGTAAGCGGCCTGGAAGGCTCAAAGCTGGCCCTCGATCGTTCGGTGGAATATGGCCGCGAGCGCACCGCATTTGGAAAGCCTTTGATCAAGCGGGAATACTGGCAGCAGAAGTTCGTCGACCTGTACACGAAGTACGAGGCCGCAAAGGCGCTGACCTACAATGCCTGCGCTGCGTACAACGACGAGAAGTTCGTGAAGCAGGGCATGCTCTCCATGGAGACGACGCGAATCGTATCGATGTCGAAGGCCTACGTGGGCGACGTGACCGCGGAGATCATGGATCAATGCATGCAATTTCACGGCGGCATGGGTTATCTAGAAGACCTTTGGGTCGCCCGAGCCTGGCGAGATGCGCGCCTGTTCCGGATTGGCGGTGGGGCAACGGAAGTCATGCGCTACGCAACCGCGAAAATCATGGGGTTCTGAGCGCAGGGCGCGAAATCCCGGCGCGATGCGCGGCATCAGCAAGACGGTGTAGCGTTTTCGTTGACGATCGTCGGGACGGGGCTCAATCTCATCCCTATGAAATGGCTTCTTATCTTCACGCTCGGCCTGCTCGGCTGTGGTGACGACCCCCCGCCAACCATCAGTGGCGGCAGCGACAGGCTTCCAACTGGGAGCGTCGGTGGCCCCGGCGCCACGGGCGGCGCTGGTGGTGCCGGAGGCGCAGGCGGTGCAGGCGGTGCAGCGCCCACGGGTGCGTGTGACAACGGAACCGATCTCGACGCGATCGAAAGCCCCAGCGACACCCTTCGCAACATCGCTCGCAACTGTGGCCTGACCGTTTGTGCGCCCAGCATCGGTAACAGCGAGGCGTTCGGACAGTGCGTCGGCGTCTGCGTCACCGCGCGCGTCCCGGGCATCTCGACGGACTGTGCCGACTGCTACGGCAACCTGGAGAGCTGCGGCCTGACGACGTGCCGGTTACAATGCCAGACTAACACCTGTAGTATCCTGTGCCTCGACTGTCTGAACAGCACGGGCTGCATTACAGACTTCGAGGCGTGCCGGGGACTCCCCGGCGACGGCTGCGCCGGCTGAATACGGGGCACTGACACGATCACTAGGGCTCGGGAACCGCCTCTTGAACTTTTTCCCAGGCGTCCGTCGTTCCAATGATATCGACGATCATCACAGCCTCCGCGGCCGCAATGTTGTCTTGCTTTGGCGTGCTGAGGTCGAGGCAGCCAGCGATGCGACGTGCGATGGCGAGCCGGGTGGCAAGCTCGCTCCGCGCTCGGGCCAGGCTCCCGAACCGCGTCCAGCGCATCGACCATACTTCGTCCGCGATCCAGTCGCCGAAGACTTTGTTGGGCGAGACCGGGTCGACGACCCGCTCGCCGGCTTGCTCGAATGAATCGGCCCAGGGACGCCCATGCTCGCTGCGTTCGCGACGGTCCACCAAGAAGGCAATCGCGTCGGCGAACCATCGCGCGGCATGGGCCGCCCGCGTGGGGCCCCGAAAGTCGTGCAGTTCGCCGGCGACTTCCGACCAGCTCATGCCGGACAGCGTCGGGAAGGGATGCGCATCGAGCACCGTCATCAAATTCGACCCTTCGAGCAGGGCCCCGATCAGACCCGCCTCGCGATCGGCGTAGTCAGCGAAGGAAAGCGGCTCGTGTTGCGACCAAAACACCTCGTCGAGGACCGCGTGCTCGGGTTTCAGCTCTCCATTCGAATCGACCAAACAGGCCTTTGCGTCTTTCGCGCGAACCGGCGGCAGCGGCCCCAAGGTGCGGCAGGTGCAGCGGTGCTGTGTCGAGATCCGTCCGCCCAATGGGGTTGCCGTCAGCGCGTAGGGAAACTGGATGCACGGCGTGGGCTTCAACTGAGGGCCGATTTGGGCGTGGATCGCGCAACCCTGTTCGCTCCAGAAGACGCATCGCCCGGTATCGCTTCGCATCATGAGAACCGCAGCGTCCTCCCCTTCGTGCCGGTCGATCGCGTCCTCGGAAATCATCTCGAGCATTTGGCAATCTTCGTCGCTCAGGGCGCCGACGGCATGGATGTCACTGCAGCACAGGCCGTCTCCGACGCAGTCGAAGCGCGCGCCCGTACGCACGAGCAGGGGTTCGCGTTTTGCATAGACGGTCACGCGCCTTCCAGATGTGGCTTGGAAGACAAATAGAGCAGCTCCATTCCCGGCACGACCAGGAGGTCGCCCGCGGGATTGATCTCCTCCTCACCTGAATCGGCGCTCCGGACGCCGATCACCAAACAGCCGCTCGACGCACGAACCTGCCGGCTCACCTCGTCGAAGGTCGCAGGAACCACCATGTATTGCGGCACCGGACTCACGTACAAATTCTGATTCCCGGCAAAGACCATGCGGCTGGTCGCGTCGGCCACACCGGGATAGACGACCGTATGGGCCAGCAGCGAGTATCCCACCCGGCGCGTCTCGATGACCTCATCGCTCCCGGCCGCCCGCGCATGTTGGACGTTCTCGGAGTCCAGAACCTCGGCAATGATCCGTACCGGGCTCTTGCGCTTCTCGGACGCGAGGCTCTTGGTCAATGCCGAGCGAATCGTGAACACCGTGAGGATCGTCGTTGCGTCGGCCTGCTGGGGCTTCACACGGCGCGAACCGGTCACGATGACCGTCGAGGAGTAGGCAATTCGCGCTTTGCCGAGCTCACTCTCTTTAGTGGGGTCGCCCTGGACCCACATGAACTCGGGGGCGAGCTCCCGAGGGCGCTCGTAAGGACCGAAAAGCACGACGCGCTGCTCCTCGAAATCGATTTCCTTGCTGAGGACGTTGAGCAGCATTCCGCTCCCTAGCTCGTAGCCGCAGACGACGATGTGATTGACATAACCGCTCATTCGAAACTGCTCCTCCCGGATGCTCAGGACCGCGTGTAACAGGCTGTGGCCGATGACGCCTGCGAAAAGAGCCAAGGTGAACAGGCCTCCGACCATCATCACGCCGCCAATGACACGGCCCAAGGTCGTCACAGGCGTGATGTCGCCGAAGCCCACCGTGGTGATCGTCACCAAGGCCCACCAGAGCCCATCGCCGACGGTTTGGATCTCGGGGTTCGAGAAGCGCTCCACGAGAAAGAGGCTGATTCCTCCAAGAATCGTTTCCACGCCAAGGACCGCAAACGCAAACGTGAACAGGAGACGGTCCTCTTCGAAGGCGTGCATCAATCCGCGGAATGGATTCGCATAGCGAAAGAATTTTCGGCTGCGAAGGAGCCGCAAGAGGCGCAAGGCGCGCAGACCACGAAGAGCGGGGACCAAAGCGAGCACGGTGACGATGTCGATGAGCATCATTGGCGTCAGCGCAAATCGAATCCGATCGAAAATCTCGGTGCGCAGCCTGCCGAGCGGCGGCTGCTTGAACACCTCGAGCACCGGCGGGCGATACGTCAGTATCCTGGTGCTAACCTCGATGGCGAACAGCCAGAGAAGAACCCTGTCGACCCGTTGAAGGATTTGATCGCCCGTCGAGCCCTCTGGGAAGAAAGGCTCGGCGACGAGCACCGCGATCGACAAGACGATCAGGCTCCAAACGGTCGACTCGACCACGCGATACACATGAGTTCGCGGGTCGTGGAACGCAGCATGCAGATAGTCACGCGCGGTCATGCGACGCGAGCATCTATGGCGGGACCGCTGGTGTCAACCGCCGCGACGGGCGGCACCGAGCAGCCTACTCCGCTGCCACCGGCGTCTGCTCGATCTCGTTGAGCTCGATCGCGTCGGCGAGGATCTCGGCAATGTCGCGCTGGGCGATCTCATCGGCCTTTTCCTCGTCCTTGATACCATCCGTCAGCATGGTCATGCAGAATGGACAGGCGCTAGCCACTGTGGTTGCGCCCGTGTCGAGCAGCTGCAGCGTACGCTTGTTGTTCACGCGCTCCTCGCCCTGCTCTTCCATGAACATCTGCGCGCCGCCGGCACCGCAGCACAGACCCTTCTTGCGGTTCCAATACGGGACCTCGGTCAGCTCCAGGCCTTCGATCGACTCGAGAATCTGACGCGGTGAATCGTAAACCTGGTTGTAGCGGCCGAGGTAGCAGCTGTCGTGGTAGACAACCTTGCCCCTCACGGCCTTCGACGGGATGAGCTTGCCGGCTACCAGCAAACCATTGAGGAAGTCGCTGTGGTGCACCACGTCGTACGAACCGCCGAAATCGCTGTACTCGTTGGCAAGCGTGTTGAAGCAATGCGGGCAGGCGGTGATGATGGTCTTCTTCGAGGCGTCGTAGCCGTTGAGAGTTTCGACATTCTGCTCGGCAAGCATCTGAAAGAGGTATTCGTTGCCGGCGCGACGCGCTGGATCGCCCGTGCAGGTTTCCTCGGTTCCAAGGATCGCAAAGTCGATGCGTGCCTTCTTCAAGAGCTTCGACACGGCGCGCGCCACTTTTTTGGCGCGGTCGTCGTAGCTGGCCGCGCAGCCCACCCAGTAAAGGACATCGGCGTCGGGATTGTCACTCAGCAGCGGGATGTCGAGGCCGTCGGCCCAGTCCGCCCGATCCATCGCGGAGATGTTCCACGGATTGCCGTTCGTCTCGATGCCGTTGAACGCGCCCTGGAGCTCGCCGGGGAATTCGTTCTTCATCATGACTTCCTCGCGTCGCATGCCGATGATTTTGTCGACGTAGGAAATCATGACCGGACACTGCTCTTCGCACGCACGACAGGACGTGCAGCCCCAAATCACGTCGGGGTGGATGATGTTGGGAACCAGATCGACCACCGTCTCGCCTACGAAGTAGCCACCCTCAGGCGCCGCTGGGAAGGTGTGAATCGGCTCCTCCGCCGCGCTAGGCTTGGGCTCCGCTGCGGGCACATCGCCCGGCTCTTCGACCAGAGCCTCCTTGCCAAACATGTCTTGTTCTGTGGCGTAAAGATGATCTCGAATCGCTAGCGTGAGGTGCTTGGGCGAGAGCTTTTTTCCCGTGATGTATGCTGGGCAGTTGTCGCTGCACCGCCCGCACTCGGTGCAGGTGTACAGGTCCATGATGTGCTTGTACGTGAGGTCGCTCAGCCGGTTGATACCGAGCGACTCTTCGCGCTCTACCTTGCCTTCGAGGTCTTCGACTTTGGGAAGGGCGTTCGGCCTGCGCTCGTAGGCGAACACGTTCGGAATCACGGTCAGCACATGAAAGTGTTTCGAATATGGAAGGATGTTCAAGAAGATGAGAACGAACGCGGAGTGCCACCAGAAGCCCGCATGCTGGAACGCGCGCAGGACGCCGTCGTTGTCGGTGCCTGATAGAAGCTGCGCGACGATGCCGCCGAACGGCTCCCACCAGCCCGCATGAATCGCTTCTCCGTATGCGCGCGAATCGATCACCAGGGAGGCGCCGACGTAAAGGAAGTCCGCGGCCATCATCGTGATGATGATGAAAAGAATCAGGATGGGCTCGGTGAAGACGTAGCGGTTGGCGTGGTGGCCGATCGTCATGCGAGGTTTGTCCTTGACGGCTTTCGGGTCACCGCTGTCGAGACCGCGCTTGACCCAGCGCAGGTACAAAAAGAGAACCGAGCCAACGATCGCGGCGAACGCTGCGAGCTCCTTGACTAAGGAGTAGACCTTCCCGCCGAGGTGCTCGGTGCTCAAGATGCCCCAGAAGTCGAACCCAGGGTCGAAGCCGCGGCCCCAGAGCATGAGGCTGTTGAGCAAGAGCACCTGGAAGGCAACGAAGATCCCCACGTGGGCGAAACCCGCCAGCGTGTAGTTGGGCATCCTTTTCTGCCCAAAGGCGTAGACCAGCAGTGTCTTGGTCCGGTCCGCGATTTGCTTCGAGTCCCAGCCAAACCGAGGGTCGGGCACCCCCACTTTGACCTGCCTCATCCGCCGAAACGCGGACCATGAGAAAAATCCGAGCGTGCTCACCAACAGCAACGTCATCCAAATCGGACCCATCGTCTTCTCCCTGAGTTCAAGCGCGGAATCGGTGCAACGGTAGGCTCGCGCTTCGCGAAGATGTAGGGGTGCCGCGCGGCGAAGTCAAACGCCATGCCAGCGGGCTCTCGGGCTTCGAATGACCCCGTCGACTATGATTCGAAGGTGAGTCGATTGGCTTCAATATTTCTGCTGGGACTGGTCGCATGCACCGCCCCCGCACTGCGTACGGTTCCTCGCGTCGTGGACGGCGAGTTGGAGCATGGCCCGTTCGTCTCGCCGTACGCCTACGAGTGGTTCATCGAGGGCGAGGCATCGGCAAGCAAGGGTCTCCACGGTGAGGCAGCAATGGCGTTCGAGAACGCGACCGCGGCGCCGGCGGACGACGTGCTTCTAATGACGCGCTTGGCCGAAGAGTACGAGCTCAGCGGAGACTCGCGTCGCGCCGATCGAACGCTCACTGCGGCACGTCGCTCCTATCCGGGCTCGCCGTGGGTCGCGCTCGCACAGGGTCGAATCGCGGCACATCGCGGCGAGGAACGAGAGGCGATTGCAGCGTTCCTCCGGACTCATGAGCTGGCGCCGGGTTGGGATGCGCCGATCGTCGCACTGGCGGAATCACTAGTCGCGTCCGGCCGTCCCGAACGGGCCGAAGCCATTCTGCTCGATCACCTCGGCTCCTCACGCCATGCGCCTTCGAAGCACGCGAGGGGCGTCCTGCTCGACCTGGCGCGACGAAGCGGAGATACGGAAACGTTGTCGCGTGCCCTTGCCCTGGATCCGAGCTCGACCCTTGCAGCTCGTGCCCGGGAGGGTGGGGAGCTCGCGCTCGAGAACGGCCAGCCCGCCTTGGCCGTCCGGGTGCTCGCCACGTCGCTGGACACCCCGGAAAACGTGGCACTTTGGCTGCACGCTCTCATCAAGAGCGGCGATCGAGCTGAAGTCGCGTCGTTCTTGGCAGGCCCCGATAGCCGACGCCTGGGAGGCTGGTCCGAGCGTGTCGGTCTGTTGTTGAAGATCGGTGAAGCCGGCAGCGCGCTCGAACTGTTGAACTCCGCGGCGCCCTCTCCGAAAGTTGGGTACGCCCAGGGGCGCGCGCTTCTGATCGATGGAAATTACGTCGAAGCGGCTGCCACCCTAGCCCAGGTCCCGTTCGGGGCGGCGAGCTTCGAAGCAGCGCGGTTGGCGTTCGTGGAGTGCTCGGCGGCGCAGGGTCGGAGTGGGGCCGCCGCAGAAGCTTTGAGCCAGGCGCCGCACTACTCGCTGGCCATTCGAAAGACACTCGCAGGAATCTATCTCGATCAGGGAGCGCTCAGGGCGGGCCTTCGTCTGTTCGATCCGAAACGGGACGCTGAGCGCGCTGCGCTTGCGGCGCTCTACGAGCGCGCCGGGCATTTCGAGGAGGCGGCCGCCTACTACGCAGCCGTCAAGACGACCGAGCTGGACGACGCGGGGCTCCGCGCGCGCGCACTGGCCGAAAGGCTTGCTTCGCGGGGCAATCGTCGAGCGGCGATCGAGGTTCTCGATCGATGGACCGTTGTGGCCGCCGACGACCTGTATGCGAGAGTGCGCCTGATCGAGTTGCTCGCGGCCGACGACCAGGTTGCGGGCGCACAGAAAAGAGGCCGCCGCGCGCTAGAGGTCGTCGACGAGCCGCAGCTGCGCGCACATCTAATTGCCGTACTAGAGCTTTCGGCCAGCTCGAAGTAGCGGGCGGCGATCAGTACTCGCCGAAAAGATCTTGAATCCGCACGTCGAGCGCGGTTGCAATCTTGTAGAGCGAGCTGATGGACGCGCTGGACTCGGCGCGCTCGATTTGCGAAAGCAGTGACACGCTGAGCCCGGTACGCCGAGCCATCTGCTTCAAAGTCAAACCGCGATCTTTGCGGAGACCTCGAATGGTCTCGCCGATCACGCGGTGGAGGTTTTCTTCGGGCGTACGAAGAAGACCTTTCTTGCGCATGACTCGATCGAGAACCTCTCGAAACTCATCGGGGTTGAAAGGCTTTTTGAGGTAGTCGACCGCGTCGAGCTTCATCGACTGGACGGCGGTATCGAGAGACGGGTAGCCGGTGAAGATCACGACCGCCACGTCGCTGTCTACCCTGCGGATTTGCTCGAGGACTTCGACGCCGCCGAGGCCGGGCATCATCAGGTCGAGGACGACGAGGTGGTAACCGCCCTCTTTAACTTTGGCTGGCGCATCTTTGGGATTGGCGAGGGTCGTGACCTCGAAGCCGTCCTTGGTGAGGAAGGTCTCCATGAACTCCAAGATCGCCTGGTCATCATCGACGACGAGTACTCTTACCGGTGGTAACGCCTTTGCCATCCTGCCTCCGCCGCAATTGTAATTGCAGTGTTCAATTCTAGTCGGGGCGAGAGGATTCGAACCTCCGACCTCACGGTCCCGAACCGTGCGCGCTACCAAGCTGCGCTACGCCCCGTATTTCAAGCTCGGCGGAATCTAGCGTTATCGTCGAGCACTGTCAAAGAGCTATCCTACATTTACCCACATGTAGACCTGATAGGCATCTGCCCACGGGCCGGCACCCTCGATCCATGGACCGACATCCATGCGGCCGGATGATTCAAAGCATAGTGATTTCAGAAGTGAAGCCCGCCCCGCTTGGAGCTCGAATCCGGATAGATCTGCGCCCGATGCCACCTCTGCGCCCTCCTCATCGAGAGGTGAGCAAACCGCGTAGAGAAGGGTGCCGCCGCGTCGAACCAGTGGCGACACGGTTTCGAGGAGACGCCGCTGCATGTCACCCATTCGGGCGGGATCTTTCGGACCGGTTCGCAGTAAAATTTCAGGCCTACGGCGCAGCGTGCCGAGCCCGGTGCATGGAGCGTCGACGAGAATGCGATCAAACCCGCCCTGGACCTGACCCCTTCCAACCGTCCAATCGACGACGGCCGTCTCGAGCTTCGCCCGGTCGAGTCGAAGCCGCGAGAGCTCGGCAGGAATTTGCTCGAGCCGGTGCTCGTGAAGGTCGGTGGCCACGACGCTGCCCGATTCGCCGACCGCTTCTACCAGCTGAGCGGTCTTGCCCCCGCGGCCTGCGCAGGCATCGAGAACGCGGTCGCCCGGCTCGGTGCCCAGCATGAGGCCGATCAGCTGGGCGCCCTCTTCCTGCGCGGCAAACGCGCCTCGTTGGTAACCGGGCAGCGCTCGGGGATCGCCCGCGCCGCGGATACGCAGTCCGTGAGGCGACAGGGCGGTGCGCGTCAGGGACGCATCGGGCTGCGCGGCAACAATCGCGTCGGCGACATCGTCTCGTTTGAGGTCGGCACGCACGCGGAGATCGATTGATGGAGCCTCCTCACCGACGCGAAGAACGTCCTCGGCGTGCTCTGACCCAATGGATGACCTCAGGGAGTTTCGCAGCCATTCCGGAACCGCTAGAGACGAAGGCGGCTGCCGGCCCTCGGGGCGATTGGCAGCCACCTTTCGAAGCACCGCGTTTACGAACCCAGCAAGTCTCCCGCCGCGCTTCATTCGTACGAGCTCCACCGCATCGTTGACGACGGCATGTGGAGGCACCCGTTCGAGGTACGAGAGCTGATAGACAGCGCCGATCAGCACAGCCCGGGTCCAATCGTCGACCTTGAGCGGGCGCTGAAGGTATCGGCCGATCGTGGCTTCGAGCTCGGGCGCAGTCCGCAGCGAACCGTACACGATCTGCGTTGCGAGCGCGGCGTCGGCGCGATCGAGCGAAGCACGACGGAGCTCTGCGTCGAGGGTGGGCGTCGCCCAGGCGTCGTCGCTGGCGACCCGTTGAAGGACGCGGGCCGCGATGAGTCTGGCTGGGGCTACCACGGCGCATAGCTTACTCCCGTCCCCTTCGAGGGCACGGAGATTGGAGGGTCTGGGAGCGCCGTGATACGGTAGCGGCCGTGGGACGGGACAGGACGCGACCAAGCGCAAGCGAGCCGGCGCGATGAGCGCCTTGGTTCTCGTCGGGGACCCCGATCCTTTCAACCTTCGTTTGCTTCATGAAGCGTGCGAGGCGGCGGGTTACGACGTCGTGACTGCGGCGGACGGCCCCGAGGTGCTGGCCATGGTTGCGCGCCGGCCCCCCGACCTGCTCATGCTCGACGCAACGATGTCCGAGATCGACGGTTTCGAAATTCTGCGTATTCTCAAGGCGGACACCAGCCTCGTGAGCATTCCGGTCTTGCTCGTGACCGACGAAGGCGACGTCGACGCAAGGCGTCGCGGGATCGAGCTCGGCGCTGAGGACTACCTAACCCGCCCGTATCGCGTATTCGAAATCCAGCAGCGCGTGCGCAACGTCTTGCGTGCCACGCGGCGCGACCGCCTCGGCATTCCTGAGAGCACTCCACCCGCCGATCAACGAGATCCAGTGACCGGCGCCGGAACGCCATCACAACTCCTGATCAGCCTAGACTACGAACACACGCGCGCCGAGCGCTACGGCCATCCGCTGAGCTGTATCGTCGTGAGGCTTGGCAACTCGTCGGGAATCGCGGCGGCAAGCGAGGACGGCACGGCGGATCGCGCGATGGCCATGATCGGCAGCGGGCTCAAGTCTTGCATCCGCGCGGTCGACCATCTCTTTCGCTTGCGGCGGGACGAGTTCTGCATCCTGCTCCCAGAAACCGATGGCAAAGGCGCCGGCTACGTGCTCCGGCGCTTGGACGGTCAGATCGAAAGCGGTGAGCTCTGGGGCGGGGACATTGCGCCGCGGCCCGAGGTGGAGATTGGGCACATGAGCACACCGGAGGTCAGCGTCAAGAGCGGCGAAGACCTCCTGAAGCAGACGCGGCATGCGATTGCGCGCAAACCTTAGAGCGCGACCGCGAAGCGCACGACCCAGACCAGAATGGCGCAGCCCGCGACCGCAATCGCCCAGCGGTTGAGTCCGAAGCGATCGATGACCTCGCCGAGAGACCAGCTGCGCAGCGCAGCGGTCACCCCGAGCGGAATGCAAGCGCAGACCAGGAAAAACAGAGCAAGGCCGAGCGGGTTTGCGTCTGCCGCCATCGACCAGTGGCCGCGTACGCCGTGTGCAAATGCCGTCGTGAGCCCACATCCGGGACATGGCGAACCGGTGAGTAAGAGGAAGCCACAAGGAGGCAAGCCAAGCTGGGTATGCGTACCGTAACCGCGAACGTCGGGTTCGACAGCCAGTGCCGCCGCCAGCACCGCTAGCGAGCCAGCCGCGATGCCCAACCAAAGCAAGCGCTGTGAGAGTGGCCCGGAAGGTGCCTCATTGCGGGTCGTCGTCATCGGTCGGCTCCCGCCAGTTTGGATTGCGTCGGAGCTCGCCGTCAATGTTCGTCACACACGGCAGCTCGCAGCAAGGCTCGCCAATCGCCTCGTGCACATCGCGACCGATCAGATTCTCGTTGCCAGCAGCGAAGTCCGCGTAATGCGCGTGGAGGCACTTCACACCGGCGGATGAACCACCGACTCCTCCAGTTGGACGATGGCGCGCATCGTCGGAAAGCAGCGCTTCACGTTCGCGAGCATAGCGCGCATGAGCGACCTCGAGCGCGCGCATTCGCTCGGGGTCAGCATCGATTTTGGACTGCGCCGCACGGACTCCACCTTTCGCCTCGAGCCGGGCGATGCGACGATGCGCAAGAGGGCAAGTGAGCCAGTATCGCGTAGGGAACGGCTCGCCAGTGTCGAGAATCGGAGGGACCTCGGCGACGATGGGCAGGCCAAGGCTGCACCTCCGCACGACCTTCGATGTCGCTCGCAGGGGTCGCGCGATTTGGAGGGCGAGCACGTCGCCGTCACGTTCCGCCGTGCTCATGATGGGCGCATGGAGTCCTTGACCTCAGTCCAGAAATCGGATTCACCGACGAGCTCGAGCATCATCACCGCTTCGGCCGCTGCTCGATCTGCCCTCGCCCCAGTGTCTCGCAGTCGACCGCAGATGTTTTCGGCAATTGTGAGCCTGGTGGCGAGCTCGGCGCGTGCCAGCGCAAAGTCGTAGTCCTCCGCCCACTTGAGCGACCAGACCTCGTCGGCAACCCAATCACCAAACACCGCTCGACTGGTGCGACCCTTGGGTGAGCGTGCTTGCGCGCGATCGAAGGCGGCGCCCCAGGGACGCCCAGGGGATCTCGGACTGCGGCCGTTTCGGAGCGAGCCGATGGTGTCACCAACCCACGCCATTGCCACGCCGAACTGCGTGCCATCTCGTGCGTCGACGAACTCCTGCGCTTGCTTCTCCCAGCTGCTGCCTCGCAGCGCCGGAAAAGGCTTGGCATCCAGGATCCCGAGGAGGGGCTCTCGGCTCTGAAGTCGATTCAGATACTCGGCTTCGATGGGCTCCCACTCGGTGAAGCTGAGCTCTTTTTTCGCAGTTATGGGAATCCGCTTGATGCGCCGGTCGGCGATGGGCCTGCTTCCGCCGTCGGATATCGATGGCTCTACGTCTTCGGGCCGGATCTCGGGTCGGTCACCCATCGTGCGACACGGGCAGCGATGGTCCGTCGTGATTCGACCGCCCACCGGGGTCGCAGCCAGCCCCAAGGGGAATCGCCGACAGCCATCGGGCTTCGCCTCGGGGCCCAGCTGTGCGTGCACCGAGCAACGCTGATCGGACATCAGAAACACACAGCCGCCATCGGCCGCCGTGTTGAGCATATAGTCGTCGTGATCGTCGTTCCAGCCTGCCGAACCGCGGTAGATGCGGCGCATGTCGCCGACTTCCTTCTTGGTAAGCGGCCCGATGCCATGGATATCCGTACAGCAGAGGCCATCGCCAAAGCAAGTGTATCGCGCGCCCGGACGGGGCAACAGCGGTCGCACTTTGGTCTTTTTCTTTTTGTTTCCAGCCATGAACCAGCGTGGGCTTCCTTAACCCCAGGGAAAAGGGGACTGTCCCCTGTTTCTGGGATATGATTTTGAAATGGGAGCGAGTCCTTCACCGCTCGTGGGTTACAACACGAACGTGCGCCATAAGGGAAAGCTGTATCACATTCAAACCGAGGATTCGGGTGTGAAGCGGCCGCATGTCATCACCCAGCTTTTCGCCGACGGCGGTCGCATCATCGCCTCGGAGAAGACTTCGTACCAAGAGCACGTCGGGTCCGAAGGGCTCGTCGAAACCGTGAAGCAGCTGATGCGTGAGCAGCACAAGCGCGTATTCATCGGGCTACGCGACGGTGTGTACGACGAAGGCGACTCCGTCCAAACCGTTGGCGATGGCGCAAACGGGGACGCGCTTCCTTCCGAGGTCAGCACCGAAGTTCTGGAGCACGCCGCGGCGCGCCTGGTCGAAGGCTCACCGCAATACGAACAATTGCGTCCGAACAGCACGTCGGGTCAGCGAATCTCACGCGCGCCCGCCGCTCCTTTTGGACATGAAGTGCTGAGTGAAAAGACGCTCGACGAAGTCATTTTGGCCTATCTCGCGCGAGATCTGGAAACGGGCACCTGAGACCGCTTGGCTTGACACGTTCGGGAGCGCATTGTTAGCTCGCCGCCCGGCGGGAAACCGGTGCGGGGAAATCTACGATGCCCGACGCGAAAACCTCATTCACCCTGGACATTCCCCGGTCGATCGACAGTGACGTCGACAAGGCCAAAGCCGTTGACGCAGTCTTCTTGTTCATCGTCACCGGACAGGACGGTGGCGTCTGGACGGTGAACATGAAGGACGCGCCGGGAGTCACTCAAGGCGATGCTGGGAACGCCGAGTGTACGATCGAGCTTTCGACGGAGGACTGGAAAGCGATGACCGACAAGCCTGGAGCCGCGATGCAGTTCTTCATGCAGGGCAAAATCAAGCTCAAGGGCAATGCGCTACTGGCCACCAAGCTCCAATCTGTAATCGGCTAGCCGCCTCTCGCAACGATGACTGCGCTCAAAGACCGCCTTTTCAAGCTCCTCCAGGATCCGAGAGTGGCAAAGCTGATCCGAAGGTTCAGCAGGCCCTGGTGAAGAGCCTTCGTCTTCGTGGGCGGGTCGAAGGGGCAATGGACCAGCGCGTACAGCAAATCGCAAGCGTGCTGAACCTCGCCACTCAGCGTGATCTCCGCTCGCTCCACCGACGGATTCGTCACCTCGAGCAAGAGCTACGCGAAGCCCACGAGCGAATTATCGAAGCCGAAGATGCTCGAGAAGCTCAGGCCCGTAGTTGAGCCCGAAGTAGAACACGGCAACCAACGGTACAATGATGCTGAGGACGGCGAGGCTCACGCCCAGCGCGGCGATTGCGTAGTCCCACCCCGTCGCCTTCGACCCAGGAGTTTCGTGCTGGCGAATGAGCTCGAGATTTCGCCGGTTCGATTTGTATGCGAGGTCGAAGATATCGCCGACGATCGGCAGCGCGCCAGCAAACAGGTCCACGAGGATGTTTAGGATCATCCGAAACAAGATCGCACGTGGCACCCCGCGGCGTAGCGCCAAAGCCATGAGACCAACGGAGCCCACGCCGGTGACCGCATCGCCAACTCCCGGAAACAGAATGCCGATGACCGGATCGAGGCCAAAGCGGACGTCGGTACCCGGAATGCGAAACCGGTCGTCGAGCAGCGCGACGAGATGCTCCGCCCAACGCCGGAGGGTAGAAACTGAACGTTCCGGGTCCGCCATGCCCGAACTCTAGGGGCGCGATCAGTCGTTCGCCAGAACTTGGTCGCCGCAGACTTCGGCGATCACCGTTCGAAGTCGCTCTCGCAAGTTCGACCCCTTTTCGACGAAGTGATGAATCCCCAGCTGATGAAGAAGCTGGACATCGTGCTCCTGGGCGCCGGCGCTGACGGAGATGATCGAACAGCTCTGGGCGAGCCCTTCGCCGCGGAGCTGCATGCACAGCTCGACGCCATTCATGCGGGGCATGTGCAAATCGAGCAGCATCACGTCGGGCTCTTCCTTTTGGACTTCGCTCAACGCCTCTTCGCCGTCATGGGCAACCCTAATCTCGGTTGGACCAAGGATCTGCCGCACGTAGAACGTGAGGATCTTCGCGAGGTCCACGTCGTCATCGACGATGAGTACGGAAGGCGCCTTTGAACTCGTCTCCTTCGGGTCGCGACTGCGCGGTCGCTCGTCGCGGATCGCCCGCAGCTGCCAGGCAACGGCTTCGGCGCTTTGGTTGCGCTGCTGCGGATCCGGGCTGAGCATTTCGTGGACGAGCTGACACATCGCCAACGGGCAGTCGGGCCTGAGCTCGGCGAGAGACACGGGTTGACCCCGCTCGTGCGCCGTGACCACGTCAAGAATCGTTCTGCCGTCATAGGGTCGCGACTGGGTGAGCAACTCGTAGGCGAGCACGCCGAGCGCAAATATGTCGACGAGATGACCGCTGCCGGGCGCCGCCGTGTTGAGCAGAGACTCCGGTGCCATGTACGGAGGAGAGCCCGCTACGCGCTGCTTTCCGTTGACGTCGAACTCCGGCAAGACGAGCCCGAAGTCCATCAACACCACGCGATGAACTGGAGTCAGCATGATGTTGTCCGGTTTGATGTCTCGATGGACGAGCCCCGCGCGATGAACGACGCTGAGCCCTTCGGCGGCCGGCAGGAGAATCTGCACGACTTCGGACACGCTAAAAGGCTCGCCGCTTCCCCAACGGGTGTCGGCGTGCTGGGTCAGCGAGACCCCATAGACCCGCTCCATCACGAGGTAGTCGATGCCGCGGTGCTCCCCCAGCGTGTGGACGCTGACCAAACTGGGATGCTGGAACGCGGCCAGCGCGCGAGCCTCGTTGCGAAGAGGCGGCGTCAGGGGGTTCGGCCAGGCGGCCTTGATTGCGACTCGTCGATTGAGCAGGTGGTCGTGGGCTTCGAAGACCTGGCCCATCCCGCCCCGGCCGAGCAGCTTGATGACCTCATAGACACCGTCGAGCAGCTCACCGGTAGCGAAAATACGATTCTCGCCCTCATCCAATGGCTCGCCCGAGACGATTGCCTGTCCACCCCCCAAATCACGCATATCAGTATTTATATAATATCTTGATTGCACTGTAAAACGCAACCTCAGAGGTCGATGACTTGGATATCCAGACCTCCGACCTCTTTTCCGAGAAATCGCGATGCCGCCGCACCAAATTGGCCGGGGAGGTCGGTGACCAGGATTTCCAACCCGCCCGCGGCTTGATCGGTTGCTGCGGGCAGGTCGACCATCGCGGTGAGGGCGGTCGCGGTCGCCTCGGCGCTGTCGACGATCGCCACGTCATGCCCGAGCAACTCCGCAGCGACCTCGTGGATGATCTCGGAGAGCAAGGGGTAGTGCGTGCAACCGAGGACGATCGTGTCGACATCGACCTCCACCAGCGGTTGCAGGTAGCGACGGGCCGCGAGCCGCGGCACCTCACCGGTCACCCAACCTTCCTCGGCCAGCGGCACAAATAAAGGCGCCGACCTCGCGAAGACGTTCATCGCCTGGTTTTCGGCGTGAATTGCTCGTTCGTAAGCACCGGACGCCACCGTACCCGCGGTCGCGAGGATTCCGATGCGCCCGGTTCGGGTCGCCCTGACCCCAGCGCGCGCGCCAGGTTGGATGACGCCGATCACCGGAATGTCGAGACGGCCTTGAAGCTCGCCCAGCGCGACGCCGCTCGCGGTGTTGCATGCAACGACCAGAAGTTTGATGTCAAAGCTGAGCAGACGCTCCGCGCAGGCGATCGCGTACCTGACCACCGTGTTCGCGCTTCGCGTCCCGTAGGGAACCCTGGCCGTGTCCCCGAGATACACGAGATTCTCGCCCGGAATTGCGCCGGCAATGGCCCGCGCTACCGTGAGGCCGCCCAAACCCGAATCAAAAATGCCAATCGGCTTTGTCACGTGCCCCGTCTGGGCCAAGGTTACACGCTCGTCCCGAAAGAGCCACCGGCAGACGGGTCTCTGGTAGGGTACGAACGAGATGCCCGCACTGGCACTGATTTCGAAAGATCCCGAGCTTTACCAGGAGCTGGTCTCTGCCGTGGAACGAAGCGATTGGTCGGTCGAGTGGCTCGGGCGCGATGTCGTGGGGGACGCGGAGCTGCAGCACGACGTGGTGGTGCTAGACGCTGCCCACCCTGAGGCAGCCAGGTGGAATCCGATGCGTTGGAAGCCCATTCTTCTCGTCGTGGAGGGAGAGTATTCCGAGGGCTTGGATCTGCTCGCGAGCGATGTCGTTTTCCGGCCGACACGCCGCGAGCCACTGCTGGCCCGTCTCGAGCGCCTGCGCACGCGGAGCCCGGTCGGCAGCCTGCTGCGCCGGTACTCCCAGGCGTTCGCATCGATGACGATGGGCGTCGTCGTGCTGGGCCCTGACCTCGACATCCGGACGGCCAACCCGCGCTGCTACGAAATCACGGGGCACCGCGAGGAAACGATCGCCTCTCAAGACATCGGGCACTTGCTTTCCGCCGAAGATCTTCCGCGGGTTCGAGAGGCACTCTCACAAGGCCAGTATCCCCGCGCGATGGACATCCGTCTCGTCCGGCGAGATGGGACGACCATCATTTGCAGCGCGTCGTTTGCTCCCCTGAGCGGCGCGGAGGATCACACCGTGATCTCGTTCGAAGAGGTAACCCTTCAACGCCAAACCGAGCAGGAGCTCATCCAAACGATGGAGTTCCTGGAGTCTTTGATCGACGCGAGCGTCGACGCGATCATTGCGACCGACATGGAGCAACGTGTGCGCTTGTTCAACGCCAGCGCGGCGCGAATCACCGGGTATCACGAATCGGACGTGGTCGGGGCCGTGACGCTCGTAGATCTTCTTGGACCTGCGACGGCCGAGCTCGTCACCCAGCGCGTGCGCTCCGCAGAGCACGGCGGCACAGGCCGACTCGAGCCGACCATGCTCGACCTTCTCGACATCCACGGCACGCGAATTCCAGTGCAGCTTTCGGCTTCGCTGATCTACAAAAAGGGCGAACCCTCGGCGATTGTCCTGATTTTCGCCGACTTGCGCGACCGGATCCGAGTCGAGGAGCGTCTCGCCGAGGCACAGAAAAAGTTGGCTTTTACCGAGAAGCACGGAGTCCTCGCGGAGTTGGCCGGCACGGCCGCTCACGAGCTCAACCAACCCCTGACCAGCATGATGGCATACGCCGAGCTTCTCCTACGCCAATCAGAGCCCGAATCGAGTGCTGCAAAAGCCGCACGAGTGCTGATTCGCGAAGCGGAACGAATGGCGGAGATCGTCCGAAAAATCGGAAAGATCACCCGGTACGAAACCACATCGTACGTCGGTCATCAGAAGATCTTCGATCTCGATCGCGCGGCCGACGGACCGAGTGAACCGGGAGCAAAGGGCTGAGCGATGGACGACTCCGCGCACAGAAAGCCCCCTGCCCCGGAGGAAGGTCTGGAGCCGCGTGTGTCCTCTGTGAAGTCGATCGTGTCGCCGCGACGAGATCGAGGCCGGGACTCTGCGGGCCCAACTCTGCCGGCTGTGCTCGCCTCGCTGACCGAGGCACAGCGCGAAACGACAGGGGCGACGACCGACGAAAACATTCTTCGCGCGTACGTACACGCGCTCGAGCGCCTCTATCCCGAGGTCCGCTTCGCGATGAGGCTATCGCGCGGACTGCTGGGGCGCAGCGCCATCGTCCAAGCCACGACTCATCACATTCGGCCCGAAGCGCTGGACGAAGTCTCAATCACGGAAGCGGGCCTCGTCCGAGCTGGCTTTGGGGAAACGGCGGAGCCGCCTCCGGCGATGTTCTTGCGGCGAACGTACGAGCCCATCATGCTCGCGGGTCCTGGCGAGGGGCTCCTTCCAGCCGATGGTTTTGATGTTGCACTGGCGCGTGCGGGAGAGGTCTTGGGAGTCCTGGCGGCCGAGTTCGAACGGGGCACGGTAGTTCCGCCGCGCTTGGAGGACGCTCTCTTGATGGTGGCCACGCAGGCTAGCGCGGCGATCGAAAGCGGCAGTCTGCGCCGCGAATCGCTCCACCTGCGGGACTACCTCGAGAAGCTCTTGGAGCATGCGAACATCCCGGTCTTGGTGATCGGCCGTGACCGCAGCATACGCGTCGTGAGCGGCGCCTTCGGTCGCATCACGGGACTCGATCGAACCGAGCTGGTCTCGAGGGATCTGCTGCAGCTCGCCGGGCAAAACGAACGTGTGCGCGTCTTGTCGGCGTTCGTCCACGCGCTTCGCGGTGGAGATGTTCCGCCTTTTGAGCTGAGGTTGCCGAAGGCCGGCGGGGGGAACGCTCGGCTCCAATTCACGCTGGCACCGATTCTCGATTCGGAGGGCAGCGTGGCGGGCGTCATCGCGATTGGGCAGGACCGGACCGAAGTGCGCGAGCTCGAAGGTCAGGTCATCCACGCTGAGAAGCTCGCGACACTCGGTCAGCTCGCTGCCGGCATCGTGCACGAAATCAACAACCCGCTGACGAGCATTTCCGTCTACGGCGAGTACCTGATGAGCAAGCTGTCGCGCAGCGGCGCCGAGCAGTCGGACCTGAAGCGCATGGAGAGCATCTTGCGAAGCTCCGATCGGATCATGTCGTTCACCCGCAATCTCTTGACCTATGCGCGACCTTCGAAAGAAGAGGCGCAGCCTATCTCGGTCAATGAAGTGATCAAAGAGGCGGAAGATTTTTGCGAGCACAGCATACGTGAAGCAAACGTGACCGTCATACGGAACTACGGCGAGAACCTCCCTGAAGTAAAGGCCGAACACGGGCAGCTCCATCAGGTCTTCGTGAATCTCATCACCAACGCATGTAACGCGGCCCCCGAAGAGGGCGGACGCGTGCGGCTATCCACCAGGCTCCACGGCCACGACCAAATCCAAATCGAGGTCGAGGACAATGGCGTGGGGATTCGGCCGACCGAGCTCAGCCGGGTGTTCGAGCCGTTCTTCTCAACGCGGCGAAAAGGCAAGGGAACCGGGCTTGGCCTTTCGATCGTCAAAAACATAATCGAAGCGCATCGGGGTAGCATCGAAATCCAGAGCGACGTCGGCCATCGCACCCTCGTCCTGGTCACCCTGCCCTGCCTCGGGGCCTAAACGCCAGCAATCACGCGGGGTTTGAATACGGCCCCATCGCCCTACGTTTAGGGATGGAATCAACCTCGCTCCTCGAAGGTTGAGGGTTGGCAAAGGGAGGTACGTTCATGTTTCGAACCACGCTGCGGGGACCTTGGCTCATAGCAACCGGTGCGATGCTTGCCGCGATCACGCTGGGCAATGCATCCGCTTCGCCGAAAAAGGGGGCGGTCGACGAAGACGCCCTGTCTCGGGTGGTCGCATTCGAAACCGCCGTGACCGGCGTGGCCGAATCGGTCTCGTCTTCAGTCGTCAGCATCCAAGTCGAGGTCAGCAGGCCGGTAAACAATGGACTGCCGTCGTTCTTCGGAGGCCAGGGCCAAGGGGGCATCGTCCGAGGCGGTGGTTCGGGTGTGATCTTGCGCTCGAACGGGTACATTCTGACCAACAACCACGTCGTCAGCGAAGCAAACCGGATCGACGTTCGTTTGAGGAATGGGAAGCGCTACCCTGCGACCTTGGTCGGCGCCGATTCTGCAACCGACCTCGCGATGCTGAAGATCGAGGCGCGAGGCTTGCCTCAGGCCGAGTTCGCGTCTTCTGAAAAGGCGCGCGTCGGCCAATTCGTCATCGCGATCGGCTCGCCCTTTGGGCTCGACTACACCGTCACCACGGGGGTGCTCAGTGCCAAAGCGGTGCCAACGAAATCGAGGACTACCTTCAGACCGACGCCAGCATCAATCCTGGGAACTCCGGTGGACCTCTGGTCGACCTTCAGGGGCGTGTGCTCGGGATCAACACGATGATTATCGGCCGCGGCTCCGGCATTGGCTTCGCGATCCCAGCTGAAATCGCACAGCGTGTCGCAAGTCAGCTCATCGCAAACGGCTCGGTCAAGCGGGCATGGCTCGGCGTCTCCTTCCAGGAAATCACGCCCGAATTGGCAGCGCATTTCGGCGGGACCTTCGATGGAGGAGCCTTGGTGAACGCCGTCGTCCCTGGCGGACCCGCAGAGAAAGCAGGTCTGCGATCCGGAGACGTCATCACGGCGATTGGGGACCAACAGATTCGAGAAGGACACGACCTCTTGCGCACGGTATTGCGACAAGGAGTTGGTGAACGCCTCACCCTCGAGGTGCGTCGTGGCGAGAAGACCAAGAAGCTTGCGGTGGTCACCGGCGAGCGACCGAGCGAAGACGCCGCTCGAGGTGCTGAGCAGAGCGTAGAAGAAAATGGGATGCTCGGCCTCGCGCTCGAAGAGCTGACGGCGCGGCTTCGCGATCGGGTTGGCTACGAGGGCGAAGGTCGGATCTTCGTGCGCGCGGTGAAGCCTGGCTCCGATGCAGATCGAGCGGGCCTCCGACCAGGTGACATCATTCTTCAGGCCGACAGGCAAGCGGTTCGCACGATCGCGGACATCCGCGCAGCCCTACGCGATGGCAAGGCGCTGCTCTACATCGAGCGAGATTCTCAGCGGTTTTTTCAGCCGCTCAACCGTTCGAATCCCCGCTAGCGCGCAACCGTGATCTCGATCGCGGGGCCACGCGCCTCGACGCGGTAGGCCGGATGCCGACCTGCAACGAAGCGGAGCGTCAGCTCGGAGAAGTCTCCGCGGTTCAGAATGCTCGCGTGCTCCACATCCGGATGCGCCGCGGCGATCGGAGCTGCGCGAGAGAGAGAAAGGCTTCCGGGAATGGTGATCGAGAACCCGTCCGCCTCGATGATCCCCTCCAGCTCGGTCACCGGGTTGCTCATTCGAAGCACATACTTCTCGCCACCGTCCACTGTGTCGGCCCCAAACGCGGTCCCGCGCACGGCCTTCGGAGGCAAGGGAGCGCCCTGGGGGACGTAGGCGGGGCTAGGCGTCGCGGCGACGCCCACGGTCTCGGTGTTGGCCCCGGTCTCGGTGTCGGCCTCGGTCGCGGTATCGGTCGCGGTATCGGTCGCGTTCGCGGTCCCAGCGGCCCAGAGGTAGACCCCCCAGCCGGCGGCCACAATCCCGCAAACCATGCCGGCCAGAATCAGATACCGGCGTCCGTTCTGGCGCGTGTTCTTGAGGTGTGCGCGCGCTGCCTCACTTCGGGGCACCTGCTTGCGTCGAGGCTTATCGTCGAGCTGCGAGCGCAGCGCAGCGATGAATCGCCCGGCAAGTGCGAAGAGCTCCGTCACGTTGTCGGTGATGCGCGGCAACAGCCCATCGCTGAGCGCGGAGCGTGCGTTGCCGAAGCTGCTCGAGACCCGCTCGGACGTCGACTTCACATAGGCGCCGAGCCGATCGCGGATCGATTCTTTTCCAGCAGCCTCAGCTTCGCGGTCGTACCGAACGATGCGAGGCGTATCGTGCATACGTTCCTCATGGCCGCTTTCATGCACATGAATCTTCAAAGGTGCCTCGTCGGAAAGCGTATCGCGGTCGCCTTCGGCGCCCGCCGAGCCTTTGGATGTGCCATCGAGCTCGTAGCCGATGCTCATCACCAGTTTTGGCGTGCTCTCGTCCATCTTGAGCTCGACGGCCTCGAGGTGTCCGCGCCGGCCGGAGCTTTCGTTCAGCACCGAGGCTCCAATGGCGAGAAACGGAAGGGTCTGTTCCACACACAGCGCATCGTCCGTCTCCGAATGGACCTCCGCCACGATCGGACTGCCGACCCCATCGAGCTGCAGCTGCACGAGCGGGGCCTTCGCGGTCGCACGACCCCATCGCTGAATCAGTGCCTCGATGTGTGTCTGGTCCCGGTCCGATAAATGCGTGAACCGGATGCCGAACTCCCCGACATGCGGACCGCTCTCGTGCGCCCAGACGACGCGGCCGATCATCTCGATCGCCTCTCCGCCAGCGGGGTCGTCCAGCTGGCAACGAAGCATCGAACCGACCTCGGGCAAAACCGACGCCCGCATCGAGAGCCCACCGGCCCCCACATTGATTCCGTCGGCTTCGAACTCTTGATGGAAACCTTCAGGGTGGAGCTTGATCAGAACCTCGTCGAGCGGCACGCGCGGCTGCCGAGGTGCTTGATAATAACCCGCGGATGTGTTCATCGAATGCTCTCCTGCGCGACCGTCAGCCGCTCCCATCAAGACTGGTCCCAAAACTGCGCGAACCCGTCCACTTTTCTGCAACCCAGTTCCTTGACCAGCTCTTGGTGGGACTCCAACCTTGGCGGCCACGATGGGCGTGCGAATCACGGTGCAGTCACTTTGGACGGAGCTTAACCCTTCGACTTTCGTGTATGAGTTTGCCCAGTCTCGCATCGTGATCGGGCGCTCGCGGAGCGCAGACGTTCAGCTACCTCACGCCGCAGTCAGTGCGATGCATGCGATCATTCGCGAACAGGATGCGGGCTACGCTCTGGTAGACGAAGGCTCGACGAACGGAACGCGCGTCAATGAAATCCGCGTCGTCCCAGGGCGCCCCAAGGTGCTGCGCAAGCACGACTGGCTCGACCTGGGCGGTTACCGGCTCAGCATCGATGTCGGCGTTCCCGTCTCGCAAACGATGTCGGCCCGGCTCACGTCTGAATTCGCGCGGCGAATGTTGTCGGAGCAACTGGAGGTCAAGGACGCGGAGCGGGTCGACGCCGAATTGAACAGCATCCAGAGCGGTCCTGACGAGCGTGTGGACCTGCTTCCGATCCCGAAAGAAGCCGCGAGTGAGCCCCCTCCTCCTCCTGAAAGGAAGTCTCGGCCCTCGAGTCCGCGTCCATCTGGGGTCGATGGCGCGGCGCCGACGGAGCCTGTTCGCCTTCTACGAAGCGAGTTGGCGGTCTACGCCCTGGCGGCCATCGTCGTCACCGCGAGCATCATCGCAATGACCCTGCTGATGGGGCCCTAGGCGTTGCGAAGGTAGATCAGGCGAAGACCTTCGAGCGTCAGGTACTCGTCGACGTCTTGAATGGTTTCGCTATCGGGCTCTATCAACCGGGCGAGGCCTCCGGTAGCAATGACGGAGACCTCGGTGTCCATCTCCGAGGCCAAGCGGCGCACGAGCCCGTCGACCAATCCGACGTAGCCAAACACGATGCCCGCCTGCGTCGAGTGGACGGTGTTGCGCCCGATGGCGCGAGGTGGCCGCGCGATCTCGCTGCGGGGAAGCTTGGCGGCATGGGCGAAGAGGGCGCTCGCGCTGATCTGAATGCCAGGCGAGATTGCACCCCCGAGATACTCGCCCTTCTCGGAAATGCAGTCGAACGTGGTTGCCGTGCCGAAGTCCACCACGATGGCAGCGCCCTTGACGCGCTCGTACGCAGCGACCGCGTTGACGATACGGTCGGCACCGACCTCTCGCGGGTTCTCGTACAGCACGGGCATGCCGGTCTTGATCCCAGGACCCACGACCATGATCTCGTGATCGAAGGCTCGATCGATCGCCTCGACGACGATGTCGTTGAACGAGGGCACGACGGAAGCCAAAATGCTGGCCCGAACATCGCTTCGCTCGATGCCGGCCAGCGCCAACAAGTTGAGTAGGAGGACGTGGTATTCATCACTCGTTCGACCCTTGGAGGTCTCGATTCGAAAGTCATGAACCAGGCGTTCGCCGTCATAGAGGCCAAGCACCGTGTGGGTGTTGCCGACATCTACGACGAGGAGCATCTAGCGAGGCCGTAACGACAGGGTCAGCTCGAGTAGCTCCCCGAAGGTCTTAGGTCGCGGAAACTCGGGCTGATCGGTTGCGTAGACCACCGGCTGCCCAGTCGGCGCGACGCTCTGAGCGCGAATCGACGCCGGTCGCTGAGGTTGCGACGGCGCCGAGACAGGCCGCGATGGGGGCTGTGCCGACGGCGCCCGAGGCTCGACCGAGAGCGGACGCTCCACCCTGGGCGGCTGAGACGAATATCGCGTTGGGCTCTCGACTTGGGGCGAGGTTGGGGGGTCCGAAAGCGGTGTGGCCTGAGTGGCTGCCGCCAGGGTGCCCGACCCGGCCCGAATTCGATCGACTGCTTCCGCCGCATGGGTCTCTCGCTCGCCTGGGCGTTTGGCCCTGACCTTGTCGAGCAAGGATCGAAGCCTGTCTTCGCGGTCCGTCATGATGCCCTCTTCGATTCGAGCATGCCTACGATTGCAGGCAGGTCTGCTCCGTCCTTGAACCAACCCCACACCGTTTCGGCTACCTCGAAGTCGACCATGACGAACTTCGAGTCGCCGGTCGGAACACAGGAAACCTGTCGCTGAGAAATTTCGGAAAACATGCCCCCAAGCAGCGCCGCGGCGCCCAGCTCGTCTTCGTCGAGTTCGGGCTTGTCACGAAGCGCGACTACGAGTGCGGAGCCCCATCGCTCGAAAGCCAGGCGCCCCCAACCGAAGAGCGCGGTCACCGCGGACACGTGCCCGAGCACCGCCTCGGCCGAGAGCACGGATGCCGGCCTATCCAAGCTGGCGAGCACCTGTTCGCCGAGAAGCTCGCCCAAGCGTCGGAGCGGAGTGAGGTCCCCATCGCGCGCGGCGGCCGCGACCAAAGATGAAAGCACATCCTCGCTGAGGACCACGACTCGCTCGCCGTTGCGTGTGCGAATCATACCCCCGGTCAGATTGAACTCGTAGAAGCCGCCAGGATCAAAACGGCCGTCGTGCATAGGCCCCCCTTGAGAGAGGATGTAGAAGGTACAGGCGGATCGTGTCAAATGCCCTGGGTGAAATCAAACCTCGTCTGCATCGCCGTCGTGATTGCCCTACAGACGCAAATCGCGCAGGCACAGGGCGATCTGATGGATGCAGACGGCATCGCCGAGGCGATCGTTTCAATGACATCCCGGGTCTGGACGGGACCCCGAAGGCCGGCTCCAGTGCCCGCGGCGCGGCCTGGTACCGCGTCGCAGAGCATGGGCTCCCCCTACGCCCTTCTCAGCGTTCATGCCGATTCGGGGGTCAGCCCGGCGTCGATGCGGATAGTGCTGAACGCGCTCGAAGAGGCCAGGAGCCGCCTCGACGCGATGGGCTGGCCCTGGCCGATCTCCGATGGCGATCTGGGGGGCGGGCCGGATCTAGACCTCTACCTGAGTAGTGCCCTGCCCCCCGATACGTACTCCGACGGCATGGCGATCTGGTCCTACTTCGACCGGGCTTCGACCTTCGCGGTCGTCCATCCTGCGACGCCGGACGGCAAGCTCGAGGCGTGCGCAACGGCCGCCTACGTCGAGGCGCTCTTGATGAGCATCGACCCCGCGGAGGCGAGGACGTGGCGGCGCGCGACCGCCGCCTGGATGACCTGGGAGCTCACAGGCCGGTTCGGCTGTGATGACGCCCTGCCCCGTCAACAGGCGGAGCCCCATCGTTCCTGGGTGGGCGGCGCTGCGGGTGACGGCGCTGGTGGAGCGCTGCTGCTCTCGTTTCTCTCGGCGCGTCACGACGCCGTACCTGGGCAGTTCGTGCGTGACCTCTGGGGGCTTGCGAGTCAGCGAACCTGGGAAGGCGTGGACCTTCGCGCGGACCCCGATCTTTGGTCCGCTATCGCAGCCGCTATCGATCGAAGCGGCGATCGCCTGGTCGACAACATCGAGGAGCTGGCCGTTCTTCGATGGTTCGTCGGGCGCGGCGCCCGGGCCGACGCGGTGCTTGCATTCCTCGACAGCGACGCGATGGTGCCGATATCGAGAGCAATGAAGCGCCTTCCGACACGCGTGGTCGTCTCGCAGCCACTGTCGACGTTCGGAAGCGCCTATCTGACCATGGACGCGAGCACCTGGGGCGACGAGAGGCGCCTTCGTGCCTGGCTCCGGGGCGAGTACGGTGTCCACTGGTCTTTCGTCGCGCTCCAGCTCGACGGCAGTGGCCATGAGATTCGTCGAATCGCAGCACCGCACAGCGATACGACCCCGCGCGCGTACCTGCCGATCGAGCTCGACGATGCCGCGAAAACACTCCTGTTCGTGGTGACCAACCTAGCGAACGGCTTGCCCGACGCCGACGAAGCCGACGTACACGAACGAGCCTTCGCCCTAATTATCGATCGCGACGCTCCCTAGTTTGCGAGAGATTTTCGGCTGTGGGCGAGCGCCCCCGCAGAGAGTGACTGAGAGGTACATCGGTACCTCGCAAGGAGCGAGCGAGGAGGTAAGCCGCCCACAGTCGAAAAGATCCGCAAACTAATTGCGGGGTCGGCGGCGGCGGCGCCTGCGGCGCGAACGCGGCTCCGCATCGTAAACGGCGTCGGTGGGCTCGTTCGCCCATGAAGGAAGATCCTCGCCACGAGACATGCGATCGAGCGCGAACAGCGTCGCTGCGTCCGCGAAATATTCTCGGCGCGCAATCGATTGGATGCGCCCCGTTCGTAGACGCCTCTGAGCCATGATGAGCAGGCGAATACGGTCTTTGAGCCGTCGCGGCAGCGACAGGCGAAGCGAGAGCTCCCGAACGAACTCCTCGTACGCGACGGGGACATCGGACGCGCCTTCGAGCGCCTCGTCGACCGGCCCTAGCAAGAGGGCAGCGAGCAGCACGGCATCGCCGGGAAGCCGGTCCTCGGCAGCCAGGGCGTCCACCGCCCTCAGACGTCCAAACGTCAGCGACGCTCCCTCGGGCTCGTCGTCCAAGAAGGAAGCCAGCTCTGGAATAATCTCGCTCAACACGCCGACGTCCCAGGAAAGGAACACCGATCGGTGGGCGGCCCCTCCGCGCAGGAAACGAAGGATCTCCTCGAGCACCCGAGGTGCGGCCGCGCGCCGGAGCTCGCTCCGCTGCCGAACCATCGCGTCGTAGACATCCGGATCGAGCCCCATGTCGAGCCGGGCGCTGAACTTGATCGCGCGAAGAATGCGAACCGGGTCTTCTCGAAAGCGAACGTTGGGGTCGCCAATCGTACGGAGGAGATGCTCTTCGAGGTCGGCCACGCCACCTACGAAGTCGATCACCTCGCCGCGCTCGAGGTCGTAGAAGAGACCGTTGATCGTGAAGTCACGTCGGATCGAGTCTTCGTGCGGCTCCCCGAACACATTGTCGGTGGTGATCAGAAGGTCGGCATCCTCGGCTTCGGTAATCGATTGCCTCGAAGGAATCAGGCGCACCGGATCGGGCCCTGCACAAAGCGGAATCTTCTTGGCGAACTTCGGTTTGATGACCTCGTAGTGCTGAGAAGGATCGCGCCGAAAGGTGGCAACTTCGATGATCTTCCCGCCGGAGAACAAAACGTGCGCCAAACGGAACCGCCTGCCGATGACGCGGCAGTTGCGGAAAAGGTCCCGCACCTCGTATGGACGGGCGCTCGTGGCAAGGTCGAAGTCCTTTGGCTTTCGGCCAAGCATCAGGTCACGCACACCACCCCCAACGAGATAGGCGGTGTGCCCGTGTCGGTTGAGGCGGCGAATCACCTTGGCGGCATCTTGGTCAACGAGCCTTCGCGGAATCGCGTGGGCGTAAACGATGGGTTCGGGCGGCTCGTCTTGGAGGGCGCCTCGAACGTCGTCGTCTCGTCGACCGAAGTCAGTATCTATAACTCGGGTCATCGGTTTCCAATGCCCATGTCGGGCAAGAAGTAGTTAACGCCTTGTAGCAACAACCCGTCCTGACGGCAATCTAAGACCAATGCTACGGTCTCCCAACAAAATGCACGAGTTGGAACGAATGGCCGGCAGCGTGATTGTCTGCGGATTTGTGGGCACCGAAGCTCCGCCCGGGCTTCGAGCTTGGTTGCGCGATGAAGCCGTAGCGGGATTGATCCTGTTCAAGCGGAACATCGACGATCTGAATCAGGCGTCGGCCCTGATCGCCTCTTGCGTAGAGGGAAACGATCCTGCGAATCCGATCTTGGTTTCTGTGGATCAAGAAGGTGGTCGAGTCGCGCGTTTTGGTGAGCCGATTCTTCAACTGCCCGCGATGCGAACGCTGGCGGCAGCCGCGGACGTCTCCCTGACACGAGAGGCGGCCCGCGTCCTCGGCCGACAGTTGGGCGCGGTCGGAGTAAATTTGGATTTTGCACCGGTGCTCGACGTCGACACCAACCCCGACAACCCCGTCATTGGCGATCGCGCGTTCGGCCGAACACCTGAAGCCGTGATCAAACACGCACTTGCCTTCGCCGACGGACTTCACGCCGGAGGAGTCTTATCCTGTGGCAAGCATTTTCCTGGCCATGGCGACACCGATCTCGACAGCCACCTGGCTCTTCCAACGCTCCGGCACGACCGCAGCCGCCTCGACGCGGTCGAGCTCCAACCATTCCGTGCGGCGGCCGGACGAATACCATCCCTGATGACCGCACACGTCGTATTCGAAGCGGTCGACCCCGAGGTTCCAGCCACGCTGTCCCGAGCGGTGGTCGGTGAGCTCCTCCGCAACGACATCGGATTCGGGGGCGCCGTGTTTTCGGACGACCTCGAGATGAAAGCGATCACCGATCGCTATTCGGTCGAAGAGGCCGGGGTGCTCGCGATCGAAGCCGGGTGCGACGCCCTCCTGGTCTGTTCGGATTTCGAGGCAGCGGCGCGGCTCCGAGGAAACCTTGCAGCCGAGGCCGCCCGCAGCGAGCTGTTTCGAGCTCGACTTGCGGAAGCCCAAGCACGCACCAACACGCTCCGCCGGCGCGCCGGCGAGCTCCCCCCTGCCGTCCCACTCGAAATCGCGCTAAACAGCGCCGAAGCGCAATCCGTCAGGGCGCGCCTCCAGCAACTCGCATGATTGCACCGCATCCCATTCCATACGCACCCGTCAGAGTGGTGAGCTGAGGCTTCGTTGGAGATTTACGGCGACACGACTGGGCTCAGTCCTTCGGAGACGAAGGCATTGCAGCGGATTTACCGGCGCAAGGTGCCGCTCGATCGACTGACTACGCCGGAGTTGACGCGGGCGCTCGTCGGAGTCTCACATGCCACGGGCCGACAAGTCGGAGTGCTCGTCGACCGCCGTGGAGCGGTGCACCGCGTCGTCGTAGGCGATGCATCCAAGCTCATGTTGCCCGACCTCGGTCGTATGCGCGCCGGTGCCGGGAGGCTACGGGGCCAGCGGCTGATTCACACACACTTGCGCAACGAACCGCTGAGCCGGGACGATTTGGTCGACCTCACGCGGCTCCACCTCGACATGGTGGTCGCGATCTGCCTGGCTCCGGGCGAAGAGCGCGCGCTCTGCCTGTACTACGGTCACAACTTCCCAGTCGTCGACGACAGCAACGAGCCGCCGTTCCGAACGTTCGGACCCATTCCCTATGCGAAGGCTCGGGACAATCCTGCCGAGATCATCGCGACGCTGGAGCAAGAGTTCGCCCGTGCCGCGCGCGCACGCGGGGTCGCTGCCAAAGACGGTCGCGCCATCCTGGTCCACGTTTGTGACAAGCGAAGCTCCGGCCAGGCGGAGGATTCGCTTCGTGAGCTCGAGGAGCTGGCTCGCACCGCGGGCGTCGAGGTCGCCGATCGCGTGCTGCAGGTGCGTGATCAGGTGGATTCTCGCTATGCCCTCGGCCGTGGGAAGCTCGAAGACGTGGTAATCCGAGCGATGCAGCTCGATGCAGAAACGCTGATTTTCGACCGCGAACTTCGGCCCGCGCAAGCCAACAACATCGCGCGAATGACCGACCTCAAGGTGGTCGACCGCACGCAGCTGATCCTCGACATTTTTGCGCAGCACGCCGAAAGCAGCGACGGTAAGCTGCAAGTCGAGCTAGCGCAGATGAAGTACCTGCTGCCGCGTCTCGGGCAACGTGACGATGCTCTTTCACGCCTGACCGGGGGGATTGGCGGTCGTGGACCGGGCGAGACGAAGCTGGAAGTTGGTCGACGCCGGGCACGTGAGCGCATCACGCGCCTTCAGTCGCAGCTCAAGCAGCTTGGGAAGCAGCGAGAGCAGCGGCGCGCGCGCCGGAAGAGGAGCGGGACTCCGACCGTGGCGATCGTCGGCTACACGAATGCGGGCAAGAGCACGCTTCTGAACGCGCTCACGGGTAGTGACGTAATCGCCGAGGACAAGCTCTTCGCAACGCTCGACACCCGCTCGCGAGTAACGCGGCTGTCTTCGGGGCGCGAGGTCATCATGACCGACACCGTCGGTTTCATCCGTGACTTGCCGAAGGATTTGTTCGCTGCCTTTCGGGCTACTTTCGACGAGACGCAGGACGCCGACCTCTTGCTGCACGTGATCGACGCATCGGACCCCTGCCGCAGCGAGCACATTGAAACCACGGAGAAGCTCTTGGTCGACCTCGGGCTCGAGCGAGTCCCACGAATCCTCGTCTTCAACAAGTGCGACAAGTTGAATACCCCCTACGCAACCCTCGGTGACCGTGGAGTCCCGGTCAGCGCACAGGACCGCAGCACCCTGGGCGTACTCGAAGCAGCGATCGAAAAGCGCATCGAGGTATCGCACCCCATGCTGCAAGCGGACGAGCCTACTTCTTCACGACCGGCTTGATGCCGACCTTGCCATCCTTCACGACGACCTTGAAATCGATGCGCTTGCCCTTGTGCTTTCGGTCGAGCACGGGAACCATCTTCTTCAGGCTCTTCGCAACCCGCTCATAGTCGATCTTGTCGACACGCTCGTTGTTGCTTCGTTTGGCCTCGACGTAGCTCTCGTAGATTTGGCGCATCCTGGCGTCGCCGGGCCCTTTGGAGCGCGCGGCGATTTCCGGCGGCGCGCGACGATTTGCGGATGATCCCGTGTTCGGTGTTTCCTTCGTGCCGGCAGGTCGACGTGATTTCGGTTTAGAGAACCGGGCAGCGGGGGCTTGGGTCTTTTGAGGGGCCGGCGGTCGCGCGCGCTGGGCGCGGATGTTCTGCAGGGTCGTGGCCGTCTCTTCCGTATCGGCGGCGGCTGCCTTTGCGGCGACTATGGGCGCCCGTTTGAGCTCGTCAATTCGTTCACTCGCGTCAGCGATTAGCTCATCCAAATTGACATCAGCGTTGGGATCGAGCTCGACCGGCACGCTGCTTCGACGCACCATTTCTTGCTCTCGCTCTGCTCGCCCGGCCTCGCGTCGACGCCTGGCTCGGAGCAGGTCGCGGCGATAGGTGCCCTCTTCGATCTGACGTCCGATGCGGCGCCAGTAGGTCTGGAGCGTGGTGTAGCGCTGAATCAAGGTCTGAAAGCGAAATCGAATCGCGGTATTTCTGGGTTGCTCTTTGCGAAGGGCGTGGAGCGCACGGTCGAATTGCTTTCGCGGGATCTGCGGCTCGATGCGCTCGATGCCTTGAAACCACTGCTCATAGAGGTGCTTGATGCGCGAGAGTTGAATCTCGGCGTTGGACAACATGATCTCGAATTCTTTTGGCGTCATGATCCCACCGTCAGAGCGGTGTGACCTTCAAATTGTCGAAAAACAGCTCGGATTGCCAGTTATTGAAGCCGAAATGGTCATGTCCCCGGCCTTTCAGGGGCTCGGAATCGTCCATTTGCAACAGGAGTGCGTCGTCCACCCAGACGGTTAGAGCGCTATCGATTCGCTCGATTCGGAACCGGTAGACCCTCGCGGGCTCGACTTTTCGGGGCTCTCCTACCACTCGATCTCGACCGTGCTCATCCATCCGAGCCAACACGTTTCGTGAATTGTTCCAACCTCCGAAGATGATGACATAGCTCGTCGCCGTATAGCTATCGCCGTTCGCGTAGGACGCGCCATCGCCGAAAATCTCGACCTTGATGTCTCCCTCGATGCTCTCGCTCCGCGCGTCGAACTCGATTCGCACGTCGCGGGGAAGCGACCGCAGGAGCCAGAGCGGGTGATTCTTCGCCCCGTGCACGCGAAGCTCCCCAGCTTCGATTCGCCAGTTCCCCCCAGTCTGCTTGTACGCACTCCCGATCTGAGCTCGCTCGAAGTCGTCGGCAAAGCCAGTCCCAATCCCGGGGTCTCCTTGCGGGGTACAGCCCGCCGAGAGCACGAACGCCAGCACCAACGCTGACACCGGCACCGACGCTGCCACTGACACTGACGCCGACACTGACACTGACGCTGACGCTGACACTGCCGCTGACACTGCCGCTGACACTGCCCCTGACGCTGACACTGCCCCTCCCCTACGGATCCGTGCACCCATCTTCATCCACGTCCCGCCCTTCGATCGCCTCTTCGTTGGGGCACTC
>RCNF010000047.1_pt1 | contig 46934 bp, 40 predicted proteins | sample 2041311 | NCBI WGS metagenome assembly RCNF01 (sample SAMN09708228, study PRJNA481090) | Marine sediment metagenome, whole genome shotgun sequencing project. | biome: marine sediment; feature: ocean; material: sediment; isolation source: Sewage treatment plant 2 marine sediment (STP2) ...
TGTAGGAGCGGGCCATGCCCGCGATCAAGAGCCGCAACAGCAATGCCCGGTAATACGCCGTAGGAGCGGGCCATGCCCGCGATCAAGAGCTGCAACAGCAATGCCCGGTAATACGCTGTAGGAGCGGGCCATGCCCGCGATCAAGAGCCGCAACAGCAATGCCCGGTAATACGCCGTAGGAGCGGGCATTGCCCGCGATCATCTGCCTAACCTTTGCGGTCTGACGACCGCAGCTATCGCTCGCGGGCATGGCCCGCTCCTACGGGCGATTGACCAGGCCCTTACATGTAATTATTCGACTTTGGGTTTTCTCAGGCGAATGCCGGTCTCTTTCAATTGCTCCGCCGAAACTTCGCCCGGTGCATTCGTCAGCGGACAACTCGCCGTTTGCGTTTTCGGGAAAGCAATAACGTCGCGAATACTGTCCGCTCCGGCCATCAGCATAACGATTCGATCGAGGCCGAATGCCAGTCCGCCGTGTGGAGGACAACCGTACTGTAGTGCGCGCAACAGGAAGCCGAATTTTTCTTCGGCTTCTTCGTCGCTGATACCAAGCAGCTCAAACACCGCCGCCTGCATATTCTGGTCGTGAATTCGAATGGACCCGCCGCCGATTTCGGAGCCGTTCAAGACCATATCATAGGCTCGTGACAGCGCATTGCCGGGATCAGCACGAAGCGCGTCCGCGTCGCCACTATTGGGAGCTGTGAACGGATGATGCAAAGCGGTCCAACGATTGGTCTGTGCGTCTTTTTCGAACATCGGGAAATCGATGACCCACAGTGGTGCCCAACCTTCTTTAATTAAGCCGCGATCTTCGCCTAACTTGACGCGCAATGCGCCCAATGCGTCGTTGACGACGCGGGCTTTATCGGCACCGAAGAAGATCAGGTCCCCGGTCTTGGCACCGGTGCGCTCGACAATACCGGTCACGGCGTCGTCCGGCAGAAACTTCAGGATCGGCGACTGCAGACCATCACGCCCGGCAGTAACATCGTTCACTTTGATGTAGGCGAGACCCTTGGCGCCGTAGCGGCCGACAAACGCGGTGTAGTTGTCTATTTCCTTGCGGCTCAGGCTGCTACCACCTGGCAGACACAAAGCGGCAACACGTCCGTCGGGATCACTGGCAGGGCCCGCGAATACCTTGAATTCGACGGAGCTCATCAAATCGGCGACTTCGACCAATTCGAGATCGATGCGAAGATCGGGTTTGTCAGAACCATAGCGATGCATCGCATCGGCATACGTCATACGCGGAAACGAGGCCGGTAGTTCGACATCCAGCGCGCTCTTGAACATGTGCCGAACAAGGTCTTCCATGTGGCTGGTGACGTCCGCCTCGTCGACGAAACTCATCTCGATATCAAGCTGTGTGAATTCAGGCTGTCGATCAGCCCGCAAGTCCTCATCACGAAAACAACGCACGATCTGATAGTAGCGATCCAGTCCCGACATCATCAGTAACTGCTTAAATATCTGTGGTGACTGCGGCAGCGCGAAGAACTTGCCGGGGTTGGTACGACTCGGGACAATATAGTCGCGTGCGCCTTCCGGTGTCGCACGAGTCAGCATCGGTGTTTCGACGTCGATGAATCCGTGGTCATCCAGGTATTCGCGCATTGCAGCCGTTACTTTGTGGCGCAGGCGCAGATTTCCAAGCATGTTTTCACGACGCAAATCGAGATAACGATACGTCAGCCGCAGTTCCTCGTTCGCATTTTCGTCGTGATGAAATGGTGGCGTTTCGGACTTGTTCAAAGTCGTCAGCTCTTGGGCGAGGACTTCTACCTGGCCAGTGGCCATGTTCGGGTTGATCGTGCCGTCCGGTCGTGGGCGGACAATACCCTTGATCGATAGTACGTACTCGCCGCGTATCCGCTCCGCTTCCGCAAAAATCTCGGGGCGATCCGGATCAAAAACAACCTGCAATAGACCTTCTCTATCGCGCAAATCGATGAAGATTACGCCGCCGTGGTCACGACGCCGATGTACCCAGCCGCAGACCTCGATCTCTTGTCCGATAAGGGTTTCGTTAATTTGTCCGCAATAGTGGCTACGCATGGTATTTTCCGCGGGAATGGCCTGAAAAAAAGAGGCGAAATGGTACGGCCTGAGGCCGAGCTTCGCAAGCTAAGCTTCGTCCTGCTCGGGAATATTGAATGGCAACTCGCCCGTAGGATCCTTGCTCCAGGCTGGAATGACGACGCCGAGGGACATCACCAGTCGAACCGCTTCCTCGACCTCCATATCAAGCTCTATGACGTCCTTCTTCGGCACGATGATGATAAAACCCGATGTCGGATTCGGCGTGGTTGGTACGAAGCAGGCGATTACCTCTTCATCCAGCCTGCCCTGCACCTCGCCAAGCTGCGCCGCCGTCTGGAACGTCAGCGAGTAAATGCCCTTGCGCGGGTATTCAACCAGCAATACTTTCTTGAACGCAGTACCAGACTCCGAAAATACAATCTCAGCGAAATTCCTGGCGCCGGAATAGATTGATCGCACAACCGGAATCCGGTTCATCAGTGCTTCCCAGCCGCCAACGAATCGTCGACCGATGAAATTTGCAGCCAGCACGCCGGTTAGAAACACCAGTACGATCGTCAGAATGACGCCGAGCCCTGGTATTGCGACTCCAAGCAGTATTTCGGGTCGATACTGCGCAGGCACCAGCAGCAGGGAGCGATCCATGAGACCGATCAGGATGCGCAGTAGAAAAAATGTAAGGCCGAGAGGCAACCACACCAGAATACCCGCTACCAGATAGCGTCGGATACGCTTCAAGCGGTACTCGCCTTGCTATCTGCTTTCGGCTTGGCCGAGTCTTTCTTGGCATCTTTGCCGGATTCAGTTTTGGCCGGTGTCTTCGGGGGCTCTTTGTCGCTGGCAAGATTACGTTGATTGTCTTTCTTGAAATCTGTCTCATACCAGCCCTGCCCCTTCAGGCGAAAACGCGGCGCAGATAGCAGACGCTTCAGCTCAGGCTTGCCACATTCGGGGCAATCAACCAGTCGGTCATCAGACATTTTCTGCAGCGCGTCAAGCTTATGCTGACAGCTATTGCAGGCGTACTCGTAGATTGGCATGCATCGGTCTCCGGATCAGCCGGCTATTATAGTCGCCGCGCCGCCAAAAGGTAGCAGGTGAGCAGATTAGTCAGCCCACTAGGCGGCGTTCATGAATTCAAGCTGATCGTCCGCAATACCGATCTTGATAACGTCGCCGGGCTTGAACCTGCCGCGCAGAATTTCCTGCGCCAGCGGGTTCTCGATTTGCTGCTGAATAGCCCGGCGCAGCGGTCGGGCCCCATAGACCGGATCAAAGCCAGCATCTGCCAACCTGTCTCTCGCCGCTTCCGACAGCTCAATGCGCATGTCACGCTCAGCAAGACGTTCATGCAGATAGCCGAGCTGAATGTCGACAATGAGTCGAATGTGATCGCGCCCCAATGGATGAAATACAACGACATCATCTACTCGATTGATGAACTCAGGCCGAAAATGCTGGCTAACAACATCCAGTACTGCCGCCTTCATCGCCGCATAGTTCTCCTCGCCCGCCATCTCCTGAATTCTCTGCGAGCCAAGGTTCGACGTCATGACAATGACCGTATTGCGAAAGTCCACGGTACGGCCCTGGCCGTCTGTCAGCCGACCGTCGTCAAGAACCTGCAGCAGCACGTTGAATACATCGGGATGTGCCTTCTCAACTTCATCGAGAAGAATCACCGAATAGGGGCGGCGACGAACCGCTTCAGTCAGGTAACCACCCGCTTCATAACCCACATAGCCTGGCGGAGCGCCGATCAGTCGCGCAACCGAGTGCTTTTCCATGAATTCTGACATGTCGAGGCGCACCATGGCGTCATCGGTATCGAACATGAAATTCGCGAGCGCTTTGGTCAGCTCTGTCTTGCCGACACCGGTCGGCCCGAGAAACAGAAATGACCCGATCGGGCGCTTTGGATCCGAAAGCCCGGCGCGCGAGCGTCGAATCGCATTGGCGATTGCAGTGACTGCCTCGCTTTGCCCGATGACACGCTGTTGCACCACAGACTCCATCTGCAGCAACTTGTCCTTTTCTCCTTCAAGCATTTTTGAAACCGGGATACCGGTCCACTTCGAAACTATTTCAGCAACTTCTTCTTCAGTGACATTGTTGCGCAGCAATGTCATCTCTCTGCCCTCTTCCTGAAGCGCATCTTCGAGCGCTTTCTCGAGTTCCGGAATTCGACCGTATTGCAACTCGGACATGCGGGCGAGATCGTTCGCACGATGTGCTGTCTCGAGCTCGAGCCGCGCGCGCTCCAACTCTTCTTTGATGTGTGCGGTCCCTTGCATCGTCGCTTTTTCTGACAACCAGACGTCATTAAGATCGGCAAAATCGCGCTCCAGAACGTCTAGTTGCCCTTCGATATCATCAAGGCGCTTGCGTGACGCATCGTCCGATTCTTTTTTCAGTGCCTCACGTTCGATTTTCAACTGAATGATGCGCCGTTCCAGCTTGTCCATTTCCTCAGGCTTGGAGTCAATTTCGATGCGTATTTTTGACGCTGCTTCATCGATCAGGTCAATCGCCTTGTCCGGCAGCTGCCGGTCGCTGATGTACCGATGCGACAGCGTCGCCGCCGCAACGATTGCGGGATCCGTTATCTCCACACCATGGTGAACTTCATAGCGTTCCTTTAAACCGCGCAAAATCGCGATCGTATCCTCGACGGTCGGCTCCTCAATCAGAACTTTCTGGAAGCGCCGCTCAAGTGCTGCGTCCTTTTCAAGATAGGTACGATATTCGTCCAGTGTCGTCGCACCCACGCAATGCAACTCGCCTCTCGCAAGAGCCGGTTTCAGCATGTTGCCGGCATCCATCGATCCTTCGGCCTTGCCTGCGCCTACCATGGTGTGTAGCTCGTCGATGAACAGAATGATCTGACCTTCCTGTTTTGCCAGATCACTCAGAACAGCTTTAAGGCGTTCTTCGAATTCACCGCGGAATTTGGCGCCCGCGATCAGGGCACCCATGTCCAGCGACAGAATACGCTTGCCGCGCAGTCCTTCGGGCACTTCGTTGTTGACGATGCGCTGCGCCAGTCCTTCGATGATGGCGGTCTTGCCAACACCCGGAGCTCCGATCAGAACCGGATTATTTTTGGTGCGCCGCTGCAATATCTGAATAGTGCGACGAATCTCGTCGTCCCGACCGATGATGGGATCGAGCTTCCCCTGCTCCGCTCTTTCGGTCAGGTCAATGGTAAATTTCTCAAGCGCCTGACGCGTCTCTTCCGCGTTCGCATCATTGATCGGCTGCCCTCCACGCAAGTCTTCAATAGCCTTTTCAATAGCACCATGCACGCCACCAGCCTGCTGCATGACTTCGTGCAATGGTGATTGATTGTCGATAGCGGCAAGCGCAAACAACTCACTTGAGATGTATTGGTCGTCGCGCTTCTGCGCCAACTTGTCGGTGATATTGAGAAGTTTGCTGAGTGGGTTGCTGATATGAACATCACCACCCGATCCTTCGACCTTCGGCAAGCGATCAATCGCGTCACCCAGCTGCGAACGCAATAAATTCACGTTCATTCCGGACTTGGTCAGCAGACCACGCATCGAGCCACCCTGCTGATCGAGCAAAGCGACCATGACATGGGCTGGCTCGATGAACTGGTGATCCTGGCCCACGGCCAGAGACTGCGCGTCCGCCAACGCCATTTGAAATTTGCTTGTCAGTTTATCCATACGCATGGCAATACCCTTCCCGGTCGACCCATAAGCTATGAGACTCACCATTAAGTTGCGTCTTTACCCCTGTTTTCAAGGGCTGCCGCGGCATGCCGGGCTGGATCCTAGCTTGCCCGATAGATAAAGCTGAGCAGTCGGCCCGTCGTGCCGTCCCTGCGATACGAGAAGAATCGTTCTGCATCGGTGAACGTGCATAGACCACCACCGAAAATGGCGGCAACACCCGCTTGCTGCAATCGCTGCGTCGCAAGGCCATAAAGATCCGCCTGCCAGCGCCCGCCCTCGTTTTCAACGAAGCAGCTGGCTGCCTCGTTGCTTTCTTCAAGAAAGGCTTCGCGGACCTCGCCGCCCACTTCAAAAGCGCGCTGCGAGATAGCCGGTCCGAACCATGCGAGCAGGTCGTCAGGGCCCGATGACATTGTTGCGATGGTCTCCTCAATCACGCCTGCAACCAGACCGCGCCAGCCCGCGTGGGCAGCTGCGATCTCAGCACCGTCTTTCGAGCACAACAGCACCGGCAAGCAGTCGGCGGTTTGCACGACGCAGACGTCACCACTTCGACTAGCCACTGCTGCATCCGCTTTTGGCGCAGCACCGGCAAAGTCAGTAGAGCCAATGTGAACCGCACGCGTGCCGTGCACCTGGTGCAACAATTGCGGCTGCCCGGGCAACTCAAATGAACCGCTGCGCAGGGTCGTACCGGCGACAATACCCGCCGGCGCCGGCCAATCCGCCTGAATCCAGCCTGTGCTCATGCCGCGTCCGTGCGAAACACGTCTATCAAAACTTGAAAATCATCGGGTGGCGGCACTTCAAAGTTCAGCGACTCGCCGCTTTCCGGATGCTCAAAAGCCAGCCGCGTTGCATGCAGCGCCTGACGGCGGAAGCCTCGCAACGCTGCGATCATCGGCTCGGACGCTCCAGCAGGCAAAGCGAGTCTGCCGCCGTAGACCGGATCGCCAACCAGCGCGTGACGACGATGCGCGAAATGCACGCGTATCTGGTGGGTTCTTCCGGTGTCCAGAACGACGTTAATGTAGGTATGTGCTGCAAATCGCTCGCGCACCGTGTAATGCGTCACAGCTGGCTTGCCGTTGTCCTGAATGCTCATCTTCGTTCGATCAACGGGATGGCGGCCTATTGCCGCATTGATCGTTCCACCACCGGTCAACACACCATTGCAGACCGCCAGATAATGACGCGAGATATCTCTGTCTGCGAGCAGCCGGACCAGCGCCGTGTGCGCAGGCAAGGTTTTGGCAATCAGTAACAGCCCGCTGGTATTTTTATCCAGACGATGAATGATCCCCGCACGCGGCACCTCCTCAAGCGTTGCGGCATGGTGCAAGAGGCCATTCATCAGGGTACCGCTGGGATTTCCGGCACCAGGATGAACGACCAGACCCGCCGGTTTGTTGATGACCATTAACGATTCATCTTCAAACACAACATCCAGCGCAATGGGCTCCGGATCGGCGTTCACTGTGGCTTCAGCCACCGGACTCAATACGACGCTTTCACCGCCCAGCACCGCGTCGCGCGGGCGTGGACTTTGCCCGTCGACTGTAATCGCCCCCGCAAGCAGCCAGGATTTCAGCCGGCTTCTCGAATATTCAGGAAACATCTTCGCCAGCGCTTGGTCCAAACGTTGACCGGCGAGTTCATCGGGGATGCTTTTTGTGCTTATTTCCTGGCTCATTGTGGGTCCTGGGCTGTGCGATCTCTGGTTTCCGGGCCAGACTTCAAGAGCAAGTCTCTCATCGGCTGGCGGACAAGTTTACGGTATACTCGCCGATTTGGCCGGCCTCACTGTATCTGGCCAGCAGATATTCGAATGATCATTCGCCCGATTTGGGCGCAGGCGCCACACCATGAAACATCAATTTGCTCCTACATCCGCGAGATTGTCCCTGCACAGACGGACCATTAGTCGGTGGCTTCGTCGATCATTGCTGATCGCCAGCGTCACCGTGCTGGCGGCATGCGCCGGAAACGACGAGGTCGAAACCGAAGTTAGCAACCTGTCGACCGCCTACGTTGAAGCGAAAGACGCGATCGCGCGGGCAAACTATAGCAAGGGAGTGCAGATTTTTGAGGCGATCCAGGCGCGCTATCCATTTAGTGACTTGAGTCGGCAAATTCAACTTGAGTTGATGTTCGCCTATTACAGGAGCGGACAAAAAGAGCAAGCCATAGAAACCGCCGACACGTTCCTGCGCGAAAACCCAATTCACGAAAGTGTTGACTACGCTCTTTATATCAAGGGACTCGCTTACTTTGAAGATGAAGCCGGCATGCTTGAGCGCCGCTTTCACAAAGATATTTCGCTGCGGCCGCCGATGGATGTCGAGCTTTCCTACGCCAGCTTGCGACGACTTGTTGAACGATATCCGGCGAGTGAGTACGCGCCAGATGCGCGACAGCGAATGGTGTTCCTGAAGAATCGTTTGGCCGCTTATGAAAATAATGTTGCCGACTATTACCTTCGACGCGGCGCCTATGTCGCCGCACTCAACCGGGCGAAATACGCCGTCGAAACCTACAACGGTGCGGACAGTAACCAGCGCTCACTGGAGTTGATGGCTGAAGCCTACGAGAACCTCGGCATGTACGATTTGGCTACCGATACACGACGCGTCATCGCGACCACATTCCCTGGTGCCAGTGACAGCTAGTGCGCTGAAAGCTCAAGATCTCCACAGCATTTCACTTCCACAGCAAGCTAGCGCGGAAAGCGATAGCCCGAGGTAATGGGGTAGCGCCAGTCGCGGCCGAATGCACGGCCACTGATTCGAATACCTGGCGGGGCCTGGCGGCGTTTGTATTCGTTGCGCTTGACCATTTCCAGAATGCGAATGACCGTTGCCCGGTCAAAGCCGCGGTCGGCAATCTCGTCGACGGACAGGTCCTCCTCAATAAACGCCGCAAGGATAGGATCGAGCACATCATATTCTGGCAGCGAATCGGTATCCTGTTGATCGGGGCGAAGTTCTGCTGACGGAGGCCGTTCGATGACTCGCTCGGGAATAACGCCGCCAATTGAATTGCGATAACGCGCGAGCCTGTAAACAAGCGTCTTGCTGCAATCTTTTATGGGTGCAAAGCCGCCTGCCATATCGCCATACAGAGTTGCATAACCAACCGCCATCTCGCTCTTATTGCCTGTTGTCAGCAACATTCGCCCGGTCTTGTTTGAGATTGCCATCAACAACAATCCACGGCACCTGGCTTGCAGGTTTTCTTCTGTTACATCTTCATCACGGCCTTCGAACATGGGCTGCAATTGTGCAATGGTTGCGTCATAGATCGGAGCGATCGGCAGAATATCGTACTGGGAGCCGAGAATTTCCGCCTGCTCTTTGGCATCCTCCTGGCTCATCGCCGACGTATATCGAAATGGCATCATGACGGCCCGTACCCGCTCGGCACCGAGCGCATCGCATGCGATGGACAGCACCAACGCCGAATCTATGCCACCCGAAAGGCCGATAACAACGCCGGGGAAACCGTGTTTCGTCACATAGTCTCGAGTCCCCGTCACCAAAGCGTTGTAAACACTCTCTTCGGTTGCGAGTAACTCAGCCTGCTCGCGGCATTGCGGAGACACGCCTGTTGCCGTGCCTTCCAGGACAATCTTATGCAGCCCTTCCTCGAATGGCGGCGCTCTGAAACATAGCTCGCCTTGTGCATCAAGAACGAAGCTACCGCCATCGAACACCAACTCATCCTGTCCACCGACCATGTTGACATAGACAGCTGGCATACCGCTCTCCGCTACGCGTGCTTTGAGCATCTCCTCCCGCGCGACCTGCGCGCCGAGTTCGTAGGGTGATCCATTGATGACTATGACGCATTCGGCGCCGGCTGCACCGCTGTCTGACAGAGGCCCTGATGACCAGACGTCCTCGCAAACAGTCAGGCCAACATTGATGCCGTTTTGGCTAAAGACGGCCGCTTCAGTGCCCGCGGTGAAGTAGCGTTTTTCGTCAAACACACTGTAGTTCGGAAGAATATGCTTACGATAATGGCTGACAATCTCGCCATCGCGAAATACTGCGCAACTGTTATAGATTCGATCATCTACATACTCAGGGAAGCCGATGAGCATCGAAATTCCGTGCACATCCCGCTGAATATCAGTCACCGCTTTCTCGGTCATATGCCTGAGACCGGAATGAAACAAAAGGTCTTCGGGGGGATAGCCGCAAATGCTCAGCTCAGGAAACACGATCAGATCCGCACGCATTTCATCACGCGCACGCATCGAATAGTCCAGAATCTTGGCGGTGTTGCCGGCGATGTCGCCTACTGACAAATCGACCTGCGCCAGCGCGATCGTGAGCTTGCTTGTCATTGCGTTACCTCGCCCGGTCGCAAGACCGAGCTAGTCGCCGAGTATTTCCTGCATCTTACTACCAAGCTCAGCCGGAGACCTGACGGTCGCGACGCCAGCGGCATCGAGCGCCTTGAACTTGTCGGCAGCGGTACCTTTGCCACCCGCGATAATTGCGCCAGCATGGCCCATACGCTTTCCGGCGGGTGCTGTTACGCCAGCAATGTACGCAACCACCGGTTTGGATACGTTTGACTGGATGAACTCAGCGGCTGCTTCCTCATCCGTGCCACCGATTTCACCGACCATGAGCACACCATCTGTAGCGGGATCGGCTTCGAAGAGCTCCAGACAATCAATAAAGCTCATGCCTCGAACCGGATCGCCACCAATGCCGACGCAGGTCGTCTGACCCAGACCGTTTTGCGTGGTTTGATAGACAGCCTCATACGTCAGAGTGCCGGACCGGGATACGACACCGATACGTCCTTGCTTGTGAATGAAGCCCGGCATGATGCCAATCTTGCATTCGTTCGGAGTAATAATACCCGGACAGTTCGGTCCGATCAGCCGGCAGCTGTGATCACGCAATGCTGACTTAACCCGGACCATGTCGAGCACCGGTATGCCTTCCGTAATGCAAACAATCAGCTCAACGCCTGCGTCAGCTGCCTCGAGGATCGAGTCTGCGGCGAACGGAGCCGGGACGTAAATCATGCTCACGTCTGCGCCCGTCTCACTGACGGCTTCGCGCATCGTGTTGTAGACAGGTACGCCGAGATGTTCCACGCCACCGCGTCCGGGGGTCACGCCAGCAACGACGTTGGTACCGTATTCGATGCACTGTTCAGTGTGGAATGACCCTTGGTTGCCAGTTATTCCCTGACAAATGATCTTGCTGTCTTTGTTTACCAGAATACTCATGTGTCTACTCGTCAGGCTGCAGCGCTAACTGCTTTTTTGGCGGCATCGGTCAAATCCTCTGCCGAAATAATATCAAGCCCGCTAGTGGCTAGCAGCTCGCGTCCCTTGTCGACATTGGTTCCCTCCAGTCGCACGATCACGGGAACCTCAACACCAACTTCCTTCACCGCGCTGATAATTCCTTCTGCGATCAAGTCGCAGCGAACAATGCCGCCAAAGATATTCACGAGAATTGCGGTGACGTTCTTGTTCGAGAGAATTAGTTTGAATGCCTCTGCCACTCTCTCTGCGGTTGCACCACCGCCAACATCCAGGAAGTTTGCCGGCTCGCCGCCGTGCAGCTTGATCAGGTCCATGGTCGCCATTGCAAGGCCAGCACCATTAACCATGCAGGCAATATCGCCATCGAGTGACACGTAGTTCAGGTCGTGCTCAGCAGCATCACGCTCTTTTTCATCTTCCTGACTCGGATCGCGCAATTCGACCAGTGCCGGTTGTCGATACAGCGCGTTGTCCTCAATATTGATCTTCGCATCCAATGACAATACGTCGCCGCCCTTCGTAATGATGAGCGGATTCACCTCCACCAGGCTGGCGTCGCACTCTAGATACATGCGATACAGGTTGTGGACCAGCGCCGAAAACTGACGCATCTGGTTCTTATCCAGCTGCAGGCCGAAAGCAAGTTGCCTTGCCTGATAGTCCTGCAGACCCGCGTCAGGCGCAATTGCCACCGAGAAAATCTGCTCCGGTGTTTCTGCAGCGACTTTCTCGATATCCATTCCGCCGGCGGCCGATGCGATAAACGCGACCCGATTGACTTCACGGTCAACCAGCATGCTTAAATAAAGCTCACGCTCGATTTCGGAGCCTTCTTCGATGTAGACGATATTGACCGGTAGTCCTTCAGCGCCTGTTTGCGGAGTCACCAGCTGCGACCCCAGCATTTCAGCCGCGTACTGGCGAACTTCCTCGGCGCTGCGCGCGAGCTTGACACCGCCGCCCTTGCCTCGCCCTCCGGCATGTACCTGAGCTTTCACCACCCAAAGGCTTCCGCCCAGCTCTGCAGCGGCGGCGACGGCGTCATCCGGCGATTGCGCCGGAATGCCTTTGGGGACCGGGATGCCATACTTGGCAAACAATCGTTTTGATTGGTATTCGTGAAGATTCATCGATTCGTCAGCACTTATAGAAGTCTAGAGAAAGGTGGGGTTCGCAGATCGGTGCGAAACGGATGGCTACATACCGCCTAAAATCGTGCGTATTTTGTAGCAAAGCGCAAGCCGACGCAAAGCTGATTTGCGAAATGGCGATTCTGACCGCCACAATACTGCTGCGCTTCGTCTACAATCGGCGCAACTCATTGCACCAGCAGACAATTCAAGCAAGTATTGAATAGATGACCCAGCCTTTGACTGACAATAAAAACAGCACACCACAACAGAGCCCGCCTCTTTCCGGGCGAAAAGCCCTGATACAGCGCACGACCGAAGAACCGGATCTGAGCTGGAGGGTCCTGAGTACACTTAACACCATTCGAATGCTGGTTGGTCTGGCCCTGCTGGCGCTGTTTTTTGGCGGTGGCCAACTGCGCGTTTTTGGCGACGTCTACCCTGCCTTGTTTTCGGCAACCGCCGCTGGCTACCTGGTATTTGCGGTCGTTGCAGCATTGGTTGTGCGGCAACGCTGGGCACCGGTCGGTCTGCAGGCGGTGTTGCATATGCTTGTGGATATCGTTGCTATCGTCCTGTTGATGCATGCCAGTGGCGGCATCTCAAGTGGCCTTGGTGGACTATTGATTGTCTTTGTCGGCGCGGGAGCGCTGATTCTGCCAATCCAGTTTCCGGCCGTTCTTGGCGCAATCGCTACTTTTGCCATTCTTGGCGAGCAGGTCTTCTCGCAACTCGCTGCCGACCCTTCCGCCGGAAACTACCCGGCAGCGGGTATTCTAAGCGCAATCATTTTTGCTCTTGCGCTAGCCGCCAGACCGTTGGGGCGGCGCATTCAGGCCAGCGAGGCGCTCGCGCGACAACGCGGTGTCGACCTGAAAAACCTGTCGGAGCTTAATGAGTATATCGTGCAGCACCTGCGCGAAAGCATTGTGGTTATTGATGCCCAAGACCGGGTTCGCCTGAGCAATACATCAGCAACGCAGCTGCTCGGCGCCACCGAGTCTGTCCGCGGCATAGCACTGGAGAAGGTCCTTGCGCCGTTAGCCGCCTATATAAAGCGTTGGCGAGATGATCCGGAGCTCGCCGCACACCCGGAATTTACCGTACAAGCTGCCGGCAACAGCGCTCGGCTGACGGCTCATCTCGCGCCGCTCGGCAACGATAGGCACCGCAACGGCCCGGTACTGATTTTTCTGGAAGATGCCAGCCTCATGAATGCTCGGGTACAACAATCGAAGCTCGCATCCCTGGGGCGCTTGAGTGCCAGTATTGCTCACGAGATCCGCAATCCTGTCGGCGCCATGAGCCACGCTGCGCAACTTCTGGCGGAATCCGAAGGCATGACAACTGATGATGTTCGTTTGACAGAAATCATCCAGACGCATTCCGAGCGCGTCAGCCACATCATTGACAATGTACTGCAATTATCGCGGCGTGAATCAAGCCGACCGGAACTCTTGAGTCTGAGTTCGTGGTTGGACGAGTTCGCCGGCGAATTTTCCAGAACGCTGGAATTGCAGGAGGGGGAGCTCAACGTGGCCGACATCGCAACAGACCTCGAGGTCAGGATGGATCGCAGCCATTTTCGGCAAGTGTTGTGGAATCTATGCGACAACGCGGTCAAGTATGCGAGCGAAACCGGCGGAATTCTGGTGCAGCTGGAAGCCGGGCGTTTGAAAAGCCAGGGCCGTCCTTACGTCGATGTGCTGGATCATGGACTGGGCGTGGACCCGGCAACTGCCGAAAAAATATTTGAGCCCTTCTATACTGAACGAGCCGGGGGTACGGGACTCGGGCTCTATATCTCGCGCGAATTGTGCGAATTGAATCGAGCGACACTTTTATATCTTGACCGGCCTGGCGGAGGCAGTATCTTTCGCATCGTATTCACCGATCCGGACCGATGGGACGCAACCGCATGAATCAACCACTGGCATTGGTCATTGATGATGAACCAGATATTTGTGAGCTGCTGACGCTCACGCTTGGGCGCATGAATATTCAGTGTGAGTCTGCCGGCGACATTGGCAGCGGCAAGGCCCTGCTCGGCAAGCGACAATTCGACCTGTGCCTGACTGACATGCGCTTGCCTGACGGAGACGGGCTGGAACTCGTCGAATGGATGCAGTCGCACTCCCCTGCGGTTCCAGTCGCCGTGATCACCGCACACGGCAATGTCGAAACCGCCGTACAAGCGCTTAAGCTGGGCGCGTTCGACTTTATTTCCAAGCCACTGGATCTGCAGCACCTGCGCAACGTCATCGAGAATGCGTTAAAGATTGAGAATAATCCGGACACGCCGCAGTCGCCGTTGCTCGGCGGCTCCGTGCCAATGCAGGAATTGCGTGAAATGGTCGACAAGGTCGCTCGATCGCAAGCTCCGGTGCATATTTCCGGCGAATCCGGCACTGGCAAAGAACTGGTCGCGCGCCTGATCCACGACAGCGGTCCCAGGGCCGACGGACCGTTCATCGCAGTGAATTGTGGTGCAATACCGTCCGAACTCATGGAGAGCGAATTTTTCGGCCATCGCAAGGGCAGTTTCACCGGTGCCATCGCTGACAAGACCGGACTGGTACAAAGCGCTGCAGGCGGCACCTTGTTCCTGGACGAAATCGCTGACCTGCCGCTTGCAATGCAGGTCAAGCTTCTCCGAGTCATTCAGGAGAAGACAGTACGTCCGGTTGGTTCATCAAATGAAGAAGCGGCAGATGCGCGAATTCTGTCCGCGACGCACAAGCACCTCAGCGGTCTGGTTGCCGCGGGCGATTTTCGGGAAGACTTGTACTATCGGATTAATGTCATTGAGTTGCATGTGCCGGCGCTACGTGATCGAGGCGATGACGTTGTTCAACTCGCAGAGCATATTCTGGCGAAACACCAGGCAGCAGCGACGCTGGATAGCAGTGCGTGTGAACTGATTCTCGACTACCCGTTTCCTGGCAATGTTCGCGAGCTTGAAAACATGCTGGAGCGCGCAGTGACACTGTGCGCAAGTGGCACGATTAGCGCGGCGGATCTGCACACACGGACAACAACGAGTGAGGCGCCGTCAAGACCATCGGGTATCAGCCCCGACCTGAACAATCAGGTTGAAGACGTACAACGACAGGCGATTGTCGAGGCACTTGAGAAAACGCGGTACAATAAAACTGCGGCGGCAAAGATACTTGGACTTTCATTTCGTCAACTGCGGTATCGCATCAAGAAACTGGGTATTGAATGATCGCCGGTCGCCGCTTTTTCCATAAACACAGTCTGCTAATGACGACTTAGTGACAATTTTCGTCACTTGGTGACAATCAGTGGTCCGATATTGCTAATCCGGCCGATCCAGAACACTCCTTTCACCGCCAGAAAAATCCTTCTTTATCATTATAAACAATAACTTATGGATACTCTTCGTAAGTTGGCACGGCGCTTGCTTTATTAGCCATACAGGCGATGACGCCGTACAGAAATAAGCAATCATTTTCATGGAGATAGACAAATGAAGAAGCAACAAGGTTTTACACTGATCGAACTGATGATCGTAGTAGCGATTATCGGTATTCTCGCAGCCATCGCTATTCCTGCTTATCAGGACTACACGATTCGCGCACAGGTCTCTGAAGGTCTGAACCTGTCAGGTGGCGCTAAAGCCGCTGTAACAGAGTACTACCAGGATCGTGGCGCACTGCCGACTAACAACTCTATTGCCGGTCTTGCAGCTGGAGTCAGCATTCAGGGCAAGTACGTTTCATCGGTTACAGTAGGTAATGGCGTTATTTCCGTAGCGTACGGAAAAGACGCGCATGCGACGATCAACAATTCTGGTAGCATCACAATGACACCGGATCCTACTTCTGCAGTAGGTAGCGTACAGTGGGTATGCAGCAGTACGTCGATCCAGAACAAGCACCTTCCGGCCGCTTGTCGTACCTAAGATTTTCGATTGAGCTTTGTTTAGCTCAATTTGAAGTCAAAGAAGCCCCGGCCTGCCGGGGCTTTTTTTTGGGTCGCACAGTGACCAATGTGAACTACGTCAAATACCAATGTGAACTACGTCAAATTTCAAGAACCGGCCGGAGAAGGGTGTACATGGTCGCGTGACAGATGACGTACAATGAACACGCTCCAGGTAGTGAGCGATGGCGGTGAAATCATGAACAGACAAGAATACGGATTCACTTTGATAGAATTGATGATCGTTGTTGCGATCATCGGAATACTTGCTTCACTTGCGATTGCGTCCTATCAGACTTACTCCGTTCGTGCGCAAGTAGCCGAAGGTATCTATATGGCCACCGGCGCCAAAACGCCAATCGTCGATGCCTTCAATGAAACCGGAATACCTCCTCTTGATCGTGAGGCCGCAGGTTTAACGGCAGATCCGGCAGATACGCAAGGCAAATACGTCAGCCAGATCGATATTTTCGAAGGCCGGGTCACGATCACTTTCGGTAAGGATGTGCACCAGGATATTTTTGGCGATACGTTGACAATAACCCCATATACGGCAGCAGGTGGCGGTGGCAGTGGCAGCGTAATTTGGCGTTGTGGTGCAGCACCAGCACCGGCAGGCGCAACCGAAATGAGTGGTGGCGGAGTTACAACGGTGCATCTGGCGCCGACGGTAAACAGCCGATATTTGCCGAGTACTTGCCGTGAGTAGAGCGCAGCGCGGCCATTCACGGCCAGAACACCCTCTTTTTCCGCGTTTGACTTAATCATTTGCCGTAACTGTGAACAACAGCACAAAATCCAGTTGATCCGGACACTTAGATCAGTGAGACTGTAAGGCTCACAGGAACTATCGCATCTTCCGGAAGCTATGGCAGCAACAGCATCACAAAACAACCTAGCAGGCCTCCCCAGGCGGCTTGTTCAGGACGGCATCATCTCGGAAGAGGCACTGCTGGAAGCAACGGCTGTCGCCAAGAAAGAGAAACTGTCGCTGGTTGCCCATCTGGTCAATCAGGACCTTGCCGATGCCCGTGCTATAGCGGTTGCCGCTTCGCACGAATTCGGCGTACCGCTGCTGGACCTTGATGCACTCGAGGTTGATCTCGACGTAGTCCGCTCGGTCGACCAAAAACTGGTCAACAAACATCGCGTTCTGCCACTTGTAAAGCGGGGCCAACGCCTGTTTCTTGGTATTTCAGATCCAACCAATCTGCAAGCCATTGACGACATCAAGTTTCAGACCAGTCTTCGCATCGACCCGGTCGTCGTAGAGCAGGACAAGCTCGAAGAGCAAATCGTCAAAGCCATCGAAGCTGTAGATACCAGCATGTCGGGTCTTGAGGATGACGATTTCGATCTCGAAAACCTTGATGTCGAAGGCGGCGAAGATGAGCAGGAAGATGTCCAGCGTGACGAGGTGGAAGATGCGCCTGTCGTTCGTTTTGTCAACAAAGTACTGCTGGATGCGATCAAACGTGGCGCGTCAGACGTCCACTTCGAGCCGTACGAAAAATATTTTCGCGTTCGAACTCGACTCGACGGTGTGTTGTCGGAAGTCGCACAACCGCCAGTCATTCTCGCGAACAAAGTATGCGCGCGACTTAAGGTCATGTCCCGTATGGACATCGCCGAGCGTCGCGTACCACAAGATGGCCGCATCAAGATGCGCCTGTCGAAGAATCGTGCAATCGACTTTCGTGTCAACACGTGCCCGACGTTATACGGTGAAAAAATCGTATTGCGTATCCTCGACCCATCCAGCGCAAAACTGGGTATCGAGATGCTCGGCTATGAAGATCATCAACGGCATATGTATGAGAAACACCTGGCCAAGCCATACGGCATGATCCTGGTCACAGGACCTACCGGCTCAGGTAAGACGGTGTCACTTTATACGGGCCTGAACATTCTCAACACCGTTGATCGAAATATATCAACGGCCGAAGACCCCGCAGAAATCAACTTGCCGGGTGTTAACCAGGTAAACGTTAATCCGAAAGTAGGACTCACCTTCGCATCCGCATTGAAGGCATTCCTGCGCCAGGATCCGGACGTGATCATGGTGGGTGAGATACGTGACCTTGAGACGGCTGAAATTGCGATCAAGGCCGCTCAGACCGGTCACCTGGTTTTGTCCACACTGCATACGAATGATGCTCCTCGCACACTGACCCGACTTGTCGACATGGGCGTAAAGCCTTATGCGATCGCGACCTCGGTCAGTCTTATCATCGCTCAGCGTCTGGCACGACGGCTTTGCGATAACTGCAAGGAAGTGAAAGATGTGCCGCGCGAGGCGCTGGAAAAGGAAGGATTCGATAGCAAAGATCTCGAGTCCAATTTGACGATCTTTGCCCCGAAAGGCTGCAAGAGCTGCAATGATGGTTATAAGGGCCGACTCGGCCTGTTTCAGGTCATGGAAGTGACAGAAGCGATGGGTCGCATCATCATGGAAGGCGGCAACGCACTACAGATCGCCGATCAGGCGGCACTTGAGGGGGTTATTGATTTGCGACGAGCGGGATTGAACAAAGTCAAGGACGGGGTTACCAGCCTTGATGAGATCAATCGGGTTACAATCGAGTAGGTTTACTACCTCTTATACGGACTAAGTAGCATGGCTGAGGCAACAATGAGTAGTGTCCCTTTCATCTGGGAAGGTACGGATAGAAAGGGCCAGAAGGTCAAAGGCAAGAGCATGGCGGCGAGCGAAGCCGCGGTGCGGGCTGATCTGCGCCGGCAAGGCGTGGTGCCGAGCCGCATTAAGAAACAAAGCAAGGGAATGTTTGCGGGCGGCGGTACGATTACGCCGGGCGACATCGCGGTTTTCAGTCGTCAGCTGTCGACCATGCTTGCCGCCGGTATTCCGCTGGTTCAGTCCTTCGAGATCGTCGGAAACGGCCATGAAAATGCGGCCATGCAAAAACTGATCATGGCCGTCAAGGCAGACGTAGAAGGCGGTAACTCGCTTGCGAACTCGCTCTCCAAGCATCCATTGTATTTCGATGACCTGTTTGTCAACCTGGTCGACGCTGGTGAACAAGCGGGTGCGCTCGAATCGCTGCTCGACAAGATAGCGACTTACAAAGAAAAGACCGAAGCACTGAAGAAGAAGATCAAGAAAGCGCTTACCTACCCGGCAGCGGTCGTTGTGGTGGCCTTCGTGGTGACAACGATTCTGTTGATCTTTGTAATCCCGGCATTTGAGGATCTGTTCAAAGGCTTTGGTGCTGATCTGCCAACGTTCACGCGAAAAGTCATCGACTTATCGGTTTTCGTACGGACCAAAGGTTGGGCCATCGTTGTTATTGGGGCGATCGGGTTTGCAACCTTTTTCTACTTCAAGAAGCGCTCGCGCAAAATGCGCCATTTTCTCGATCGCATGATTTTGAAAGTGCCGGTCATCGGGCCGATCATGGAGAAAGCCGCGATCGCACGCTATGCACGAACACTAGCGACAATGTTTGCAGCGGGCGTACCGTTGGTTGAAGCGCTGGAGTCTGTCGCTGGTGCCACCGGCAATATTGTTTACGAAGTGGGTGTTTTGCAGATGCGCGACGAAGTCGCGACAGGGCAGCGGCTGCAGGTCGCCATGGAAAACACAGACCTGTTTCCTAACATGGTCAATCAAATGATCGCAGTCGGCGAGGAGTCCGGTTCGTTGGATGATATGTCCTCGAAAGTTGCCGACTTCTACGAAGAAGATGTCGACAATGCGGTGGATAACCTCAGCAGCTTGCTTGAGCCAATGATCATGTCGATCCTGGGTGTTCTCGTTGGCGGACTGGTTGTTGCTATGTACCTTCCGATATTCAAGATGGGGTCGGTTATTTAGAACCAGTCACCTATTTCACGTTTGCAAAAAAACGGCGTTCGGAGGAAACTTCGAACGCCGTTTTTGCTTATGCTTGCCTCGCGCTAGCTTACTTTCTGAAAATCGGAGTCACTAAATGGCTGAGTTATTTGCCCAATCTCCTCTGATCTTTGTCGCAGTCACCTTCGCGTTCGCACTATTGATCGGTAGCTTTCTCAATGTAGTCATCCACCGACTGCCAATCATGATGGAACGAGAGTGGCGCGAGCAGTGTGCAGAGATAGCAAAAATGCCTGCAACAGAGTTACCGACTGGCCGCTTTGATCTGGTAGCTCCACGCTCGCGCTGCCCTTCCTGCAGCAAGCTGATTACCGCATCGCAGAACATTCCCGTACTAAGCTATCTTTTTCTCAAAGGACAGTGCGCCAATTGCAAGAACACCATCTCTATGCGCTACCCTCTGATTGAATTGCTGACTGCAATCCTTGCGGGATTTGTCGCGTGGCGTTTCGGTTTCGGTTGGGAAGCAGTTCTGGCGATCTACCTGACCTTTTGCCTTGTCTCCATCAGCTTTATCGACATAGATCATCAACTCATCCCCGACTCTATTGTGCTACCGCTATTGTGGGTCGGACTTGGGATGAGTCTGTTTCACCCAGTTGCCGGATCGGAAGTGCTTTTTATCGCACCCAAGGACGCAATCGTTGGTGCCATGGCGGGCTACCTTAGTCTGTGGAGCGTCTATCAGCTCTTCAAGCTCGTCACTGGCAAAGAAGGCATGGGCTATGGCGACTTCAAGTTGCTCGCAGCCCTGGGTGCCTGGCTCGGTTGGCAGGCACTGCCGATGATTATCATGATGTCGGCTGTTGTCGGCGCGATCATTGGAATTTCGATGATCGTATTCCGCCGCCACGAGCGCAGCGTTCCCATCCCATTTGGACCCTACCTGGCTGCGGCCGGCTGGATTACGTTGTCATATGGCGAGGTGATCAAGAATACCTACCTCGATCTGATGCTCTGAGTGACGGACAACCATCAACAACACCAGGCTGGGCCACTGCGCATCGGTCTGACCGGCGGTATCGCCAGCGGTAAGACCGTTGTTGCTGACATGTTTGCTGAGCTTGGCGCGACAATCATCGACACCGATCTTATCGCCCGAGCGGTCGTTGAGCCGGGTGAACCCGCCCTCGCGAAAATTCAGCAACTGTTTGGTGATGAGGTCATCAATACGAATGGCGAACTGGACCGTGCGAAGCTACGACAGATTGTATTCTCGGACGACGCGAAACGATCCCGGCTCGAGCAGTTGTTGCACCCGCTGATTCAGCAGGAAACGATCAGGCAAGCAAGGCTGGCCAGCGACACTTACCAGGTTATTGTTGTACCCCTGCTGTTGCAGTCCCCGCTTAGAAAGCTCGTCGATCGAGTTTTGGTTGTCGACTGCGACGAGGCAACGCAGATCGAGCGACTCATCGCCAGAGATATCGAAACCGAAGCGCAAGCGCAACGAATTCTGGCGGCACAGACAAGCCGGGAAAAACGGCTGGCCTGCGCCGATGACATAGTAAAAAACGACCAGGATCTCGGCAGTACCAGGCGACAAGTGGAGAGGCTGCACGAGGTCTACCTGCGACTGTCGCAGCCAGGCGACAGTCGCAAGGGGTAGCGTCAGGCGGCCGGATACCACGGCTACAGGCTGGCGGGATTTGCGACACGGCACCGCGTAGCGCAGAATACACGGATGGCAAAACCTGCAGGCAAAGTTGCGGTCCGCGCGGCTACAGAACGTCCAGCGCAATATGAGCAGCCGCTCAACGAGCGTATGCGGACCTTCATGCGACTTGAATTCCTGTACCAACAATTGCTCTACAACAGTGAGCTGGAGGCAGATTGGGCAACGCGGGCAACCATCGCGACTCTGCTGGAGATTATGGCTATTCTGTCACGCGGCGACGTGCGCAGTGAGGTTCACAAAGAGCTCGATCAACAGCTGGACGTCTTGCAGCGCTTCCAGAGCCAACCAGATGTCGATGGCGGTCGGCTCGATTCGCTCATCCACAATCTCACCGCAAGTCGAGCGGATATTGACGCCTCTGGCACGAAATACCTGCAGCCGCTAAAGGACTCCGCTTTTTTGAACGCCATTAAGAATCGTAGCGCTATTCCAGGCGGAACCTGCGAGTTCGATTTACCCGAATACAGTCACTGGCTACGCCAGCCTTTCGAGCGTCGCCGCACGGACGTGTACGCATGGATAGGCGCTATCCGTCCGCTGTGTGATGCTGTGACCGAAGTCTTGTGGCTTATTCGTGAAAGTGCTCCGGCTGACGATCGACTTGCCGAGCATGGGATGTATCAGCACAACATGCAAAAGGATGTGCACTGCCGATTGCTCAGGGTCAGTCTGATCGACGATCAGACTCTGTACCCGGAGATCAGCGGCAGCCAGCACCGCTTCACGGTGCGTTTTCTCGAGTGGTCCACCATTGAATGTCGTGCGGTTCAAACCAGCCGAGACGTCGCGTTTCAGTTAAGCGTCTGCTAGCACCGAATCAGGCGGTCCCAGACAAGCTCTTGAGCGCCGTAACCACCGGTATGTCGGCCGGTAGTAATTCTGCAGCATCCAGCTGTGTCGCCTCGACCCAGCGCAGCTGTTGGCCCTCGCAGCCGACCGGCTCGGATTGCCATTCTCTGACCAGGAAAAACTCGATGCTCACGGAGCGATCCGGATATTCGTGACTGAGGCTCATGAACGAGTCGCAGCTCATGACCTTGACCCCTATCTCTTCCGCAAGCTCGCGAGCAAGCGCCTCATGCGCAGACTCGCCCAGCTGTATTTTGCCGCCCGGAAACTCCCACAAGCCGTTAAACGGCCCATCGCACAGTCGCTCGGTAATCAATACCCGCCCCGTCGCATCGATCAGGATGCCCGCCGCTACGTCAAGATGCAGCATGTGTGGTGACGCAGGATTACCCAAGCTTGCCGTGGCATTGTTTGAATTTCTTCCCCGAACCACATGGGCAGGGCTCGTTCCTGCCGACTTTTCGCCCGTCGCGTTTGAACTGCGGGATCGAAGGCAGTGCTTTCTCTGCCGGTTGCTGAGCTTGCGCCGGAGCCTCGCCCAATGCAGATGCCTCAGCGTGTTTGAATTGCATGCGCTTTGCCGCGCGTTGTCGCTCAGCCGAGTCATCGAGCTCTTGCTCGCTCTGAATGCGAATTCGCGACAGAATGCTTACGCTATCATGCTTAACCTGCTCCAGCATGGTGCCGAACATTTCAAACGCTTCACGCTTGTACTCTTGCTTCGGGTTCTTTTGCGCGTAGGAACGCAGGCCTATGCCCTGCCGTAAGTGATCCATCGCGGCCAGATGCTCTTTCCAATGATGATCGAGCTGTCGCAGCATGACCTGTTTTTCAACATTGCGCATGAGTTGGTCGCCAACCGTGCTTTCTTTGGCTTGGTATGCTTCTTCAATCTTTGCAAGACAGCGGTCCCGGATTCCATCCTCGTTGAGAGTCTTGTCCTCTGCGACCCACTGCGCCACTTCAGCTTTTACTCCGTAGTCAGATTCGAGTGACTGGGTCAGACCATCAGCATCCCACTGCTCTTCCAGACTGCCTGTCGGAACAAACTGATTGACCGTATCGGCAACGACCTCTTCTCGAATCGCGACCACCGACTCTTTGATCTCGTCCGCTTCCATGAGCTCCGAGCGCTGGTGATATACAACCTTACGCTGGTCATTCGCGACATCATCATACTCAAGCAGGTTTTTACGCATATCGAAGTTGTGCGACTCGACCTTACGCTGCGCACGTTCGATCTGGCGTGACAGCAGCTTGCTCTCAATCGCCTCACCCTCGCGCATGCCAGCACGTGACAACAACGCTTTGGTGCGGTCGGGATCGCCAAAGATCCGCATAAGAGTATCTTCCATCGACAGATAGAATCGACTTGATCCCGCGTCGCCCTGGCGTCCGGAACGACCACGCAGCTGATTATCAATACGCCGTGATTCGTGGCGCTCTGTGCCGATGATGTGCAGCCCTCCAGCCTCCAGAACCCTATTGTGAAGCACTTGCCAGTCGGCTTTCACCGCGTCGGGATCTGCCCCTTCACCGGCAGCCACGATGGCCGCATCCAGGTTGCCGCCAAGCACAATATCCGTGCCTCGACCGGCCATATTGGTCGCGATGGTGATCGCGCCAGGGCTACCCGCTTGCTGCACTATGTGAGCTTCTCGCTCGTGCTGCTTGGCGTTGAGCACCTCGTGCTCGATGTCTTGTTTGCGCAGCAGGTTCGATAGCACTTCGGACGTTTCGATCGATGTCGTGCCAACGAGTACTGGCTGTTTGCGCTCGCGGCAATCGCTGATGTCCTCAATGATTGCCTCATACTTGTCGTCCTCAGTCAGATAGACAAGGTCAGCATGATCCTTGCGAACCATCGGTTGATGGGTAGGAATCACTACCACCTCAAGGCCATAGATCTGCTGAAATTCGAACGCCTCGGTGTCGGCCGTACCCGTCATACCTGACAAGTTGTTATAGAGCCTGAAGAAGTTCTGGAAAGTAATTGATGCAACGGTCTGGTTTTCCTGCTTGATCGAAACGCCTTCCTTTGCTTCGATCGCCTGGTGCAGACCATCAGACCAACGACGGCCCGGCATCGTTCGGCCCGTAAACTCGTCGACGATTACTACTTCGCCGTCCTTCACGATGTATTCCACATCGCGCTGGTATATCGCGTGCGCGCGCAGAGCCGCATTCAAATGATGTAGAAGTCGAATGTTGCCGGCGTCATAGAGGCTCTCACCTTCTTCGAGCAAACCCGCTTTCGCCATCAGCAACTCGACGTTCTGGTGACCGTCCTCTGTGACATGTGCCTGCTTACTTTTTTCATCGGTGGTGTAATCGCCACGCAGAACCAGCTTGCACTTCTGAATCTTATCTTCAGAACTGACCGCCACAACGTCGGCATTTCGTGAATCAGCAACATCGACTGCCTCGTCAAGACTCATGATGTTTGACGACGCACCATCTTCTCCAGCGACGCTAACAGGCAGGCCGCGCTCGTCAGACAAGGCGACGCGCTTGGCGACAATGTCATAGTTGGCCGGATCTTCGGATTCAATATGCCTGCGCAGCTTGGGAATAAGCTTGTTTATCTGTGCGTACAGGTCGGTACTTGATTCAGCCGGACCAGAAATAATCAGTGGCGTTCGAGCTTCATCGATGAGAATCGAATCCACTTCGTCGACGATCGCAAAGTTGAGTTTACGCTGGGCTTTGTCGGCGAGTGTAAACGCGAGGTTGTCGCGCAAGTAATCAAAGCCGAGTTCGTTGTTTGTCGCGTAGGTGATATCGCTTGCGTACGCGGCACGTTTTTCCTCATGCGTCTGACCACTGCGCGTCACGCCTACCGTCAAGCCGAGAAATTCGTAGACAGGTTGCATCCAGTCCGCGTCGCGCTGCGCCAGGTATTCATTGACCGTGATGACGTGCACGCCGTTGCTGCTCAGCGCATTCAGATACGCGGGCAAAGTTGCGACGAGTGTCTTACCTTCGCCAGTTCTCATCTCTGCGATATTGCCGTCGTGCAAGACCATGCCACCGATTAACTGGACATCAAACGGCCGCATGCCAAGCGCTCGGATGGCCGCCTCGCGCGCCACAGCGAATGCCTCTGGAAGCAACGCGTCAAGACTTTCGCCATCGGTGTAGCGTTGTTTGAATTCATCTGTTTTGGCGCACAGAGCTGCGTCGTCAAGTGCCTTCATCCCATCTTCAAGGGAGTTGATACGAGATACGACTTTTGAGTACTGGCGCAGCAATCGCTGATTGCGACTACCGAATATGCGTGTAAAAATTTTGGCCACGTGGGCTCCTGCCTGCGGTCGAACGAATAAGGGCCGCTATTCTAAGTGCTAGCGCTGTTATTTAGAATGGAATGTCGCGATTTATGGGCGATTTATTTGATCACAAGTACTTTCGCCATAGTTCGCGGGGCCAGATTGGCCAAATTCGGACGTCAGCAAGGGGTTGAGACTACTTTGAGGATTCGCGGATGAAATTGACGGGGTTGACCCGCTGGCCATTCTTTAGCACTTCGAAGTGCAAATTCGGGCCGGTTGCACGACCCGTCTCGCCCATTTCTGCGACCAGCTGACCTTTTCGAACTTCGTCACCCACTTCAACAAGATTCTTCGAGTTGTGCGCATAACGGGTGGAGTAGCCATTGCCGTGATTGATTTCAATCATCACGCCATAGCCGTAGCGATCAGCTGACCAGGTAACCACACCATCAGCCACTGCTATGACCTCGGCGCCGTGCTTGCCAGCAAAGTCGATGCCGGTGTGGTTGGCAGCCTTGCCGGTAAATGGGTCAGTTCGCTTGCCAAAATAGGATGAAATCCAGCCTGCCTGAACGGGTCGGCCCTGCGGGTAAACCCGATCTTTGAGGTTCTGGTTCATCAACACACTTTCAAGAACCCCGAGCTGAGCTTCCCGATTTCCGAGTTGCTCGTTCAGCGCTTGCATCGCCTCAACCACTTCTGGAATGGCGACATTGGAACCCGTTGCCAGCGGTTCTTCCGGACCACCCAATGCCGGGTCCGTGTCAAAATCAAATTCGCCGTCCTGAATGTCGGCCATATCAGTGAGGCGTCGACCGAGTGCATCAAGACGAATAATTCGTGCATTCATTTGCGCGATACGTATTGCGAGGGCGTCCAGAGTATCTTCGTTTGCCTGTCTAATGGTCTCGATGCCGTCGCGCTGCAATTGCAACTCGTCCGCCAGAACAGATACTTCCGAGATACTGATTCCGGAACCCGTATGTGAAGAATAGAAATAGCCTACTGCAAAAGCTGCGGACGAAAGCACCGCGACAACGGACAGCGTTAATATCGAGGCCGACAGGCCTGACAGGTTCAGCTGCCGAGACTTGCCAAAGCCCCTGCCAAAAATGACTACATTCATCGAATTCGCCCCAGTTCCGATTGCGTAAATTCGCAAGTTCTTATTGTGTATGCATCCTTACCGCATACCTTAACTCCGCAAGCATGATGCCGACGATTCCGCTCAATTATTGTTGCAGTATTGCTCACTTCGGTAGCCCCGCTGTCTTAGGACCGAATCCCTTAGACCGGTAGATTTGCGACCCCACTTTTCAGCAGGTTTGCCTTTATCGTGAAGGCCAATATGCATAATGTCGGATTTTAATACAAGATAGGGCCTCCCGAACGGTGAACCTAGTCACCCACCACGGGCCGAATTCGCCAACTACGTCACACTTCCATGCCCATAAAACCACTCGGAAACCTGCTAAACCCTAATAAAGACGGGGACTTAGGCGATCTCATCCGGCATGCGCGGGACATGGGGGAGCTCGTTTCAGCCTTACAGGCAGCATTGCCCGACTCAGACAAGGCTGCGGTCATTGCCGCCAATATTCGCGACGATGGGGAGCTGGTCATTCTCTGTGGATCGTCCGCCTGGGCGTCCAGACTGCGCTTCGAAACAGAGTTGCTAATGCAGGCAGCCCGGGGAACAGGGGCAACCGTCAGTCGTTGTAGCGTCAGGGTCGGCCGCGGCTGATTACGCGTACGCAGGCGTCGCGTAAGAGATCGGTGCCTTGCGTGAATCTTCGAAGGTCACCTCTTCCCAGGATGCTTCCTGCTCGTAGAGCGCTCGAAGCAACTTGTTGTTGAGATCATGCCCGGATTTATAGGCACTGAATTCACCGATAAGGCTGTGGCCGAGCAAGTAAACATCACCGATCGCATCAAGAATTTTGTGGATAACGAATTCATTCGCATACCGCAAACCGTCTTCGTTAAGAATTCGGTAATCATCAAGCACGATGGCGTTGTCCATGCTGCCACCCAAAGTGAGATTACGTTCTCGTAGTGCTTCTACATCTCGAAGGAAACAAAATGTGCGAGCTCGGCTAACTTCTTTGAGAAACGACGTGGACGAAAAATCTATCGTCGCGGTTTGACTGAGTTTATTGAAAACCGGATGGTTGAAGTACGTTTCGAAATTCACTTTGAAGCCGTTGAAAGGCAATAACTCAGCCCACTTGTCGCCGTCTTCCACACGGATCTTTTTCTTGATGCGCACAAATTTCTTTGCTGCGTTTTGCTCTTCTATGCCCGCCGACTGCAGCAGAAACACGAAGGGTCCGGCACTGCCGTCCATGATCGGTACTTCGGGAGCGGACAGATCGACATTGATGTTGTCGATACCGAGACCTGCCAGTGCCGAGAGCAAATGTTCGACGGTCGCAATCTTGACACCATCCTGAATCAACGTTGTGCCAAGCATTGTCTCGCCAACGATGCGCGCATCAGCTTTGATATCAACTGGCGGATCGAGATCCACGCGGCGGAATGTGATGCCTGAATTCGTCGCTGCCGGACGCAGCGTCATATAAACCTTCTCGCCACTGTGCAGGCCAACGCCCGTGGCTCGGATGGTGGTCTTCAGGGTTCGTTGTCGCAACATTGTCACGGTTCGGGTCTTTTCCTGTGTGCGGTCCGGTGAAGAGCTGCCGGATCGCTCATAGATGAATTTGGCCGCGCCTAGCAATCAGCGTGGTGAGATTAACATATGTTGAGAAAACTCTTCAATATTTCAAGCCCTTAGCGACAAGCATTCAATAGAAAAAGCCAGCAGAATGTGTCATCGCGGAGCGGAGGAGCCGGCCCGGGCTATCCCGGGCCGGCCAAGCGGAGTTTCCTGCCCCCAAAGCGTGTGAGAAGTACCTTGGGTTACCTCAGCGTGCTTTTAGTCTGCCTGGCGACGCAGGAATGCCGGAATATCGAGCAACTCCTCCTGCAAGCCAGCATCCTCAAGACCATCGCCTACGGCACGTTTCCTTTGCACAGTCGGTTTGTCCAGGCCATGGTAGTTCGGCTCTGTAGCAGCGGCTGGACGACGCACAATTCGCATGGGCGACTCGGCGTTGGCTGCGCTCTTGCCCAAACCGGTCGCAACAACGGTGACCCGAATTCGGTCCGTCATATCCGGATCAATTACAGTGCCTATCACAACGGTTGCATCATCAGATGCGAACTCTTTGATCGTGGCTCCAACTTCCTGGAACTCACCAATCGACAAGTCCATTCCTGCCGTTACATTGACCAGTATGCCGTTCGCACCCGCCAGATTAATATCCTCCAGCAGTGGACTGGCAATAGCCGACTCGGCGGCTTCGCGGGCGCGGTCTTCACCGGAAGACGTTCCGGTACCCATCATAGCCATGCCCATCTCAGACATGACGGTTCTCACGTCAGCGAAGTCGACATTGATCAAGCCGGGTCGCGTGATCAGCTCGGCGATGCCCTGCACTGCTCCTTGCAGTACCTGATTGGCCGAACGGAATGCATCAAGCAGCGTGGTCTCGCCGCCCAATACAGCTAGCAATTTTTCGTTGGGAATAGTGATCAGCGAATCTACGTACTTGCCCAACTCAGCGAGTCCCTGATCTGCTATCAACGCACGCTTGCCGCCTTCCATGACGAATGGCCGGGTAACGATGGCAACAGTCAGTATGCCGAGTTCCTTAGCAACCTGAGCAACGATCGGTGCCGCACCAGTACCCGTGCCACCACCCATGCCCGCTGTAATAAACAGCATGTCAGCACCTTCGATAACTTCCTTAATTCGATCACGATCTTCCATCGCCGCCTGACGGCCAATATCGGGATCGGCACCGGCACCCAGTCCTTTCGTAATATTGCAGCCGATCTGCAAAGCCGTACGCACCCGGGCACTACTGAGCGCCTGTGCGTCCGTGTTGGCGCAGACAAAATCGACCCCTTCGATACCGGCATTCACCATGTGCGCGACAGCATTGCCACCGCCCCCACCGACGCCGATGACCTTTATTACCGCGCTTTGACTATGCGCATCCATTAGTTCAAACATTGATGTTTCCTCCGCTAATTAGCTTTTTTATAGGGCTCTCACAAGCCCCGTTAATGACCCGGCATTGTTTTGCCAGTTTTTCCTGCAGTGGTATTGCGAGCAAGACCACTAAAATCTCCCCTGAAACCAGGACCGCATGCGTTCCCACACATCGCCCAGGTTGCCGCCAATCGGCGTGCTTCGGTTACTGCGTCGCGACATGTTCTCGTAGCCATACAACAGCAGGCCAACACCAGTCGCGTGTATTGGATTGCGTATGACGTCCATCAGGCCGTCGACGTACTGCGGCGACCCCAGTCGAACGGGCATGTGAAACACTTCCTCCGCCAATTCAACAGCGCCTTCCATTTTCGCGCTGCCGCCGGTGATCACAATTCCAGCGGCAATGAGTTCTTCGAAACCACTACGCCTCAGCTCATCGCGAATCAGCCCAAACAATTCTTCGTATCGAGGCTCAACGATCTCTGCAAGGGTCTGTCGAGCAAGGCGCCGTGGCGGTCGCTCGCCAACGCTGGGTACCTCGATCGTTTCGTCGGGGTTCGCCAGCTGCGACAGTGCACAGGCGTACTTGATTTTGATTTCTTCGGCGTACTGCGTTGGTGTGCGCATTGACACGGCGATATCGTTGGTTACCTGATCGCCGGCAATCGGGATCACCGCTGTGTGTTGAATCGCACCACCGAGAAAAACGGCGATGTCAGTTGTCCCGCCGCCGATATCGACGATGCATGAGCCAAGTTCCTTTTCGTCGTCAGTTAATACTGAATAGCTTGACGCAAGTTGCTCGAGCACGATGTCGTCAACTTCCAAACCACATCGTTGTACACACTTGACGATGTTCTGCGCGGCGCTCTCGGCGCCGGTGACCATGTGCACCTTTGCCTCGAGTCGGACGCCTGACATGCCGACCGGCTCTCGAATTCCTTCCTGATTATCGATCAGAAACTCCTGCGGCAATATGTGCAGAATCTTCTGGTCAGCTGGAATCGCAACAGCGCGCGCCGCGTCAATCACTCGATCAACATCACCGGCGCTAACTTCCTTATCCCGAATTGCAACGATGCCATGCGAATTCAGGCTGCGTACATGGCTGCCGGCGATACCTGTGTAAACAGAATGAATATCGCAACCCGCCATCAGTTCAGCTTCCTCTACCGCACGCTGAATTGAATGCACCGTGGACTCAATATTTACGACTACGCCCTTCTTCAGCCCGCGCGATGGGTGCGAGCCAATGCCGACAACTTCTATGTTGCCATCGTCGTTCACCTCGCCAACGATCGCGACAACTTTGGACGTTCCGATATCCAGTCCGACGATCAGGTTCTTGTCAATGCGCTTCGTCATTCAATCGATCCCTCTTGCAGCGAACAGGCCTCGATCCGCTTTTTGCTGATCTTTTGCCGGCGTGTTCGAGCCGTTCTTCCAGCCCACCGTAAATCCATTGCTGTATCGCATGTCGACGTACTCAATCTCAGCCGCGCGAGCCGTAATGATGTCCGCCACAACGTCAAGAAATAGTTCAGTTCGCTCATCTACATCGCGCCGTCCGAGGCGAACCTCGACTCCATTCTGCAAGGTCATTTCCCATGCACCGCGAGCATCCAGATGCACTCGTCGCAGATCGAGGCCAATCGGTATCAAACGCTCACGAACCTTGAGATAGCGCTTCGCAACATCTCCGGAGCGGTGCTCTGGACCGTTTAGCAGCGGCAGCTCCGCAGGCACATGTCTCGCATCACGCACAAAGAGTTCGCCGCGCACATTCAGCAAACCGCGCTCGTCCCAAATCGCCGCCGGAATCTGTTCTGTGACGGATATCCTGAGGCGACTGGGCCAGCGGCGTGCAACAGATGCCTGATCAATCCATGGCATCGCGACAATGAGATCCTGCATTCGATGCAAGTCGGCGCTGACGAAGCCTTGTTCGAGTTCGTCGCTGATCACCTCTTCAATCTGCAGCGCGGTCACGCGTTGAAATGCACCACTGATTTCAATTGACCGAATGGGTCGGTCGAGGATGCTGCTGCTTAGCTGATACGTGCCGAAGACAATCCCTGCCGCAACGAATGGCGCCAGCAGGTAGCTCATCCGAATCGTTGGCAAACGAAACCGCGCCGGCTGTTTCTGCTTGTGACGTCTTGCTTGTTTACGCGCCATGAGCTGCAACCTCGATGCTTGCGACCTGTGCTTTACTAGAGATGCTGGTTTCCAGAATCCGCCAGCAGAGTTCCGCGAAATCGATTCCGCGCTTGCGCGCCGCCATAGGCACCAGACTGTGACTCGTCATACCGGGTACGGTATTGACCTCGAGGACTTGTGGCTCACGATCGCTGCCTGACATGAAATCGACACGGCCCCACCCCGCGCAACCTAGTTCGTCGAATGCGGCAACTGCGAGGTCTGCATATTTTTGTTCTGTTTCCGCGTCAGCGGTACCGGGACAGATGTACTCCGTGCGATCCGACTCGTACTTGGCGCGATAGTCATAGAACACGCGCGGCGTGACGATGCGTATGCTCGGCAGCGCCTCGCCCTGCAGCACTGCTACGGTAAGCTCGTCGCCGACAATGCAACGCTCTGCAATGGCGACGTTGTCATATTCGAGTGCCAGTTCGACAGCTGCCGCCAACTCATCGCGTGCAAAGACTTTGGACATTCCCACACTGGAGCCCTGACCCGCCGGCTTTAGAATCATCGGTAAGCCGATTGCTTCGAGCGCGACCAGAGCATCGGATTGATTACGTATCACGGCATAATCTGGGGTCGGAATTCCGGCCGCCTGGAAAAGGTGTTTGCTACGAACCTTATCCATTGCCAATGCCGAAGCCATCACACCACTTCCTGTGTAGGGCGTATTCAGCCACTGCAAAGCCCCCTGAATAGCTCCGTCTTCACCGCCAGCCCCATGCAATGCGATCCACACGCGGTCAAAACCGGCGGCGGCGAATTCAGTCATGGTTTTTTCTGCCGGGTCCCAGGCATGCGCATCAATGCCTCGGGAGAGCAATGCTTTCAAAACGGCTGCTCCAGTGTCCAGCGACACTGCTCGCTCGCTGGAAAATCCACCAAGCATGACGGCGACCCGACCAAACTCAACCGCGCTAGAGACGATCTGGCGCTGTTCCATTGTGTTCGACACCTGTTTCATTGCGCGGCCTCGCCAACGATGCGAACTTCGTGAGTCAGTTCAATGCCGTGCACATCGATCACTGTTTGCCTGACATGCTCGATCAATTCCTCTATGTCAGTCGCGCTTGCGTCATCCCGATTGATAATAAAGTTGGCGTGTTTCTCGGAGACTTCTGCACCACCTATTCGATAGCCTTTGAGATTGGCTGCTTCGATCAGGCGTGCGGCATGATCACCGGGTGGGTTTCGAAACACCGATCCACAACTTGGCAATCCCAGCGGCTGCGTAGCTTTGCGCCGCTCCATTAACTCGTTCATGGCATCCATGCTGACCGCAACTTCGGGATCAAAGCGCAATGTCGCTTCTACAAACCACTCATTGGTCGGGCCTTTCACGCTACGGTAGCCCACGGTGTATTCGGACGGCGCTCGTTGGTGAATCTCTCCGCGACGGTCGATAGTTCGCACTGACTCGACTCGCTCCCAGGTTTCACCGCCGTGTGCTCCGGCGTTCATTGCCAGAGCACCGCCAACTGTGCCGGGAATTCCAGCAAAAAATTCCGATGGGCCCAGATTCCATCGAATGCACTGCCGGGCAAGCTGCGTGCAGGCCACACCCGCGCCAACTTTGACGTTGTAGTAGTCGACTTTTTCCAGATTCTTGAAAGCCCGGGAGGCTGCGATTACGACGCCTGGCAAGCCACCGTCCCGAACGAGCAGATTGCTGCCAATACCAAGCCAGAAGACTGGCGTCTCGGCATCCAGCTCACGCAGAAACTGTGACAGATCTTCAGGAGAAGAAGGAATGTAGAGTTTTTCGGCCGGCCCTCCAACACGCCAGGACGTATGCGAACTCATGGCTTCATTGAGTCGCAACTCACCCGTCTGGTTTGTAGCATTCTGCGCGGCCATCATGAGTGCACCTTGAGAGCCGGCTTTCTGTTCAACCGATCGGGCAAACCTGCGGCAAACCCACCAATGTCGCCGGCACCCATCATCAGCACCATATCGCCATCGGCAACAAGGCCTTCCAGTACCGGCTGAAGCTCGTCAAGGGATTCGACGAACACGGGTTCGACACTGCCTCGCGAGCGCACTGCGCGTGCGATCGATCGACCATCTGCGCCCGCGATAGGAGCTTCGCCCGCGGCGTACACCTCCAGGACAATAAGTACATCGGCCGTGGAAAGTACCGTCGCGAAGTCGTCCATCAGGTCGCGTGTTCTGCTGTATCTGTGCGGCTGGAATACCAGCACCACACGACGCTCCGGCCATCCCGAACGAGCAGCTGCCAGGGTTGCGGCCACTTCGGTTGGATGATGTCCGTAGTCATCGACCAACATGATACTGCCGGCGGGCGTAACGAATTCACCCAGGTTTTGGAAACGCCGATCAATCCCTTCGAATTTCTCCAGAGCTCGAACAACAGCATCGTCACCAACCTGCAGTTCGTCAGCGACAGCAATCGCCGCAAGCGCGTTGCGTACGTTGTGCATGCCGGGCAAGCGCAATGAAATACGCATGCGCTGGTCGTTGCCAGAGCGCACGACATCGAATTGCGTCAGGTTGGCAGAGAACTCAACATTCTCAGCGCGAACGTCGGCTTCATCGCTGGTGCCATAGGTAATTATTGAACGACCGATATCAGCCAGTACTTCATTGACACCTTCATCATCAATACAGACGACCGCCAGGCCGTAGAACGGCAAGTTGTGCAGGAACTCGATGAAACCCGAATGGAGCTTGCCGATATCGCCGTCATAGGTGGACATGTGGTCGGCGTCGATATTGGTAACCACCGCCAGCATTGGCTTCAAGTGGACGAACGATGCATCGCTTTCGTCAGCCTCGGCGACCAGGTAATCACCTTGGCCAAGGCGCGCGTTGGCGTCCGCACTCTTGAGCCGACCGCCAATGACGAAAGTGGGATCAAGCCCGCCTTCAGCCATCACACTAGCGACAAGACTCGTTGTCGTAGTCTTTCCATGCGTGCCCGCAACAGCAATTGAATAACGGAAGCGCATTAGCTCTGCGAGCATTTCCGCCCGTGACACTATTGGCATGAACTGCGCTCTTGCAGCTGCAACCTCCGGATTGGTTTCATCGACCGCGCTGGAGACCACTACGGCATCCGCTTTGCGAATGTTGTCGGCAGCGTGGCCGATGAATATTGTGGCGCCCTGATTTTCAAGACGCTGTGTTTGCTTGTTCTTGCGCAGATCCGAGCCCTGCACCTGATAGCCGAGGCTTTGCATGACCTCGGCAATGCCTGACATGCCCGAACCGCCAATGCCAACAAAGTGTACGCAGTGAATTCGCCGCATCTTCTTGATCATGCTGCGCCTCCCGCGTGCTCGAGACACAGTCCGGCAATACGATTCAAGGCGTCCGGCATAGCGAGTTCGCGCGCTTTCTCTGCTTTGGACTGCAGCTCCGAACGCGATCCAAGCCATTGCAGTAGTGCCTCACTCAGGGTGTGACCGGTGAGATCGCTATCTGCGATTATTTGGGCAGCCCCCGCCGCGACCATTGGCCGGGCATTGGCCGTTTGGTGGTCATCCACCGCCGACGGATACGGCACCAGAAGCGCCGGCAATCCAACGGCACATAGCTCTGCAACGGTCAGGGCACCGGCACGACATACCACCAGATCGGCCCAGGCGTATGCCGCCGCCATATCTTCGATGAATGGCAACAGTTCGACGTCAACATTGTTGTCCGCGTAAGCCTGCTGTGCCTGGTCAAATGTTCGACTACCACACTGGTGACGGACCACCGGCCGACGTTCGGCAGGCAGCAGCGCTATGGCCGCAGGAACATTGTTGTTCAGAGTAAGGGCGCCCTGACTGCCGCCCAGCACCAACAAACGCAGCGGACCGTCGCGTTCGGCATAGCGAACAGCAGGCTCGGCCACCGCGGCAATCTCTGCGCGGACCGGGTTGCCAACGGTCTCTGCGTTGACAGCAAGATTAAAACTGCCCGGGAAGGCTTGCAGCACAACCCGGGCAAGACGCGCCAGAATACGGTTAGTGAGGCCAGCGGCCGCATTTTGTTCATGTATCAGTAGTGGCCGGCGGGTGAGCCAGGCGGCAACACCACCGGGCCCGCTAACGAATCCACCCATGCCGAGCACAGCAGCAGGGCGAAGACGTAAAATAACGGCCAGTGATTGCACTAGCGCCCAACAAATCTCAATGGGAGCGAGCAAAATGGCAAGCAGTCCTTTGCGCCGCAAACCCCGGACGCTGATCCACTCGATATCGATACCTGCGGCCGGCACGATACGAGACTCAAGTCCACGGTGCGTACCCAGCCACACAACATCCTGCGAACGCTCTTGCAAAGCACGAGCAACAGCCAGCGCCGGATAAACGTGGCCGCCAGTGCCGCCTGCCATGACAAGAATCGGCCGGCTACTCATTTCTTGGCCCGCCGTTTGCGGTTGACAGGTTTGGCATCAACCGTCAGCTCATGGTGAATTCGCATGAGTATGCCGATACTGATCATCGTAATGATCAGGCTGCTGCGACCGTAACTGATCAACGGCAAGGTCAGACCTTTGGTTGGCAGCAAACCCATGTTGACACCGACGTTGATGAAGGCCTGCAAGCCCAGCCAGGTGCCCAGCCCTATCGCAATATAGGCTTCAAAAAAGCGCTCGACCGCCGCTGCACGATTCGCGAGCTGGAAGATTCGCCATAGAAGTGCGAGGAACAAAGCGATGAGCGACAGCGACCCGAGTAGACCAAATTCTTCAGCGAATACTGCGAATACAAAATCGGTGTGCGCTTCAGGCAAATAGAATAGCTTTTGCACGCCATCGCCAAGGCCGACACCGGTCCACTCGCCTCTGCCTATCGCAATCAACGATTGCGTAAGTTGAAAACCAGAATTGAAGGGGTCTGCCCAGGGATCAAGGAAGCCGGTGAGCCGCTTCATGCGGTACGGCGAGGTAATGGCCAGCGTCGCCATCGCTACTACGGCCAATGAAAAGAACAACAGGAAGTCGCGGATGCGCGCCCCGGCAACGAACAACATGGCCAACGCCGTAGCCAACAAGACAAATGCGGCGCCGAAATCCGGTTCCGCGAGCAAGAGTGCGCAGGCAAGACTCAACACCAGCATTGGCCGCAGAAAGCCAACGAATTGTTCGCTGAGAGCCTTATTACGACGCACCAGATAGCCGGCCAGGTACAGGAGGAAACACAGTCGGGCTGGCTCGGATACCTGCACGTTCATGAACCCCAGTCGTACCCAGCGCGTACTGCCGTTAACTTCGAATCCGACGCCGGGCAGCAGTACGACAGCCAGCAACGCAAAGCCCGAAAGGAGTAACAATGGACCCAGGCTCTGCCACAGCCGCATCGGCACGAACAGGCAAACAAACGCAACAACGCCGCCTATCGCAGCAGCGAGCAACTGGCGCTCAACGTAGTAGAACGGATTACCTGCCACGTTGTCCGAAATCGTAATCGATGCGGATGTGAGAATTACCAGGCCACCCAGCAACAACGTCATGACGATAGTAAGCAGCACCGGATCGATCTGTAACGATGTCCTTAGCTGCGCCGGAAACGGCATCATTGTGCTTCGCGCCGTCATCGTCGTAACGCCATTGTCGCGTCGCAAAACGCGTCGCCGCGGGCCGCATAATTATCGTACTGATCGAAGCTCGCGCAGGCCGGAGCGAGCAGGACCGTGTCCTCTGACTCAGCGTACGAGGCAGCTTGTGCGACCGCATCCTGCATATTCTGCGCAAAATATACGGGCATCACAGTATCCAGCGCATCTGAAATCTTTTGCGCGTCTGCACCAATCAAGATGGCCGCTCGAAGTTTGTTTTCGAGGGCGGTCGCCAGATCGCCAAAGTCGCCACCTTTGCCGTCGCCGCCCGCGATGATGACCAAAGTACTACGCACCGAATCGATTGACGCAACGGCAGCAGCAACATTGGTCGCTTTGGAATCGTTGATGTAATCAACCGCCCCAATTCTGGCAACAAATTGCATGCGATGCCGCAAGCCTGGAAACTCATTCAGCACCTGCAACATCGACGGCAGATCGAGACCGATGAGTTCGCCTGCTGCAAGCGCCGCCAGAGCGTTGGCTTGATTGTGCAAACCGTACATTTGCAACTCTGACGTGGCGATCAGCAACAGCTCGCCGCGTGCAAGATAGTCGATGCCTGCATCATTTCGAATTCCGAACTGCCCTTCCTCGGGCTCGTCAAGACCAAAGCTGACAACGGAGTCAATCTTTCCCACCCTTTTTCTGGCCTCGGAATCCGATCGATTGATCACTGCTGCACGGGCTTCACGGAAGACGCGGTATTTTGACTCGCGGTACTCCTCTTCGCTGGCATGCCAGTCAAGATGGTCTGGAGAAACGTTAAGCAGCACGGCGACTTCCGCGGGCAACGACTGCGTTCTTTGCAACTGAAAGCTTGACAGTTCGAGCACGTAGAAATCAGGCTCTTCCTCGGCAAGTAAATCGAGGGCTGGTTCTCCGAGGTTTCCCCCGGCCAGCACAGCTTTTCCGGCAGCTCGGCACATGTAGTACAGCAGTGTTGTGACCGTGCTCTTGCCATTGGATCCGGTGATCGCAACAAAAGGCGCGTTCGCTTCACGCGCGAATAACTCGATATCGGAAACGACTTCGACCTTGGCTTTTCTTGCCGCCTTTAGCAGAGGATCGCTGTCGGGTATTCCGGGCGAAACAATGATTCGATTCGTATCTTTCGGCAGCTTCGATTCGCCAAGACTTATGTCAGCATCTGGCCAGTCTTTCCTGAGCTCGTCGATCCCAGGTGGCTCTTTGCGGCTATCCGCGAATGCCGCGATCATCTCACCACGACGCAGGTATCGGGCAGCTGACAGGCCGGTAGCACCGAGACCGAACACGAGATCATTAGCCTTGGATTTTCTCCTCGCAGCGGTCATCGTATTTTCAGACTCGCAAGACCAATCAACACGAGAATGACGGTGATAATCCAGAAGCGAACGATGATTTTTGGCTCAGCCCATCCTTTCAGTTCGTAGTGATGATGCAGTGGAGCCATGCGGAAAACACGCTTGCCGGTCATTTTGAATGAGGCGACCTGAATGATGACGGACAACGTTTCAACAACGAAGACGCCACCCATGATTGCCAGGATGATTTCCTGCCTGATAACAACTGCAACGGCGCCAAGAGCCGCACCCAGTGCTAACGCGCCGATATCTCCCATGAACACTTGCGCCGGGTAGGTGTTAAACCAGAGGAATCCCAGCCCTGCACCTGCGAGTGCCGCACAAAATACTAATATCTCGCCTGCACCAGCGACGTAAGGAATATTGAGGTACTCGGAAAAATTAACATTGCCGGTTACGTACGCGAACAACCCTAGCGCGCCACCAACCAGTACGGTTGGCATTATGGCCAAACCGTCCAACCCGTCTGTCAGGTTCACAGCGTTGCTGAAACCAACAATGAACAAGAACGAGACGACGATTTGCAGCATGCCAAGCGGAATAACAAGATTTTTGAAATATGGAATCAACAACGATGTCGCAACTTCCTCGTTGCCCAGTGCAATGGCGCACTTGTACAGAGCAACTGAAGCAATGATCGCTACAAACGATTGCCAAAATATTTTCTGCTTGGCGGATATTCCTTTCGGATCCTGGCGAATCAGCTTTTTGTAGTCATCGACATAGCCGATAACACCGAACGCCAGCATCACGAACAGCACCACCCAAACGAAGTGGTTCTCCAGATCCGCCCATAAAACGGTGCTGACTGCGACCGCAGTCAGAATTAATGCGCCACCCATAGTCGGCGTTCCCGCCTTAGGGAAATGGCTTTCCGGGCCGTCGCTACGAATCGGCTGACCGACCTGATTTACGCTGAGTTTCGCTATCATGCGCGGACCAACGACGAAAGAAATGATGAGAGCAGTCAACGCGCCAAGAATCGCTCGCATGGTCAGGTAGTTGAATACGTTAAAGCCCGATTCAAACTGCGCCAGATAATTGGTGAGATATAGCAGCATGATCAGGCCTCTCTTCGCATCGGGTCAGTCGTAGACAGAGCAGCGATGACGCGCTCCATACGCATGAATCGAGAGCCTTTCACACAGACATTGACACCTGGCCGCATGTCCCCGGCAACTGCGTGACTTAGCTCTTCGACCGACTCATACCAATGCGCGTTGTCGCCAAATGCCTTGACTGTGTTCTTTGCGAGATCACCGGTCGCGAATAACTTGTCCACTCCGGCGTCTCTTGCTGCACGACCAACTTGTTCGTGCAACTGCACTGCGTCTTTACCGAGCTCACCCATATCGCCCAATACCAGATAGCTGGTACCTTCGAGAGATGCAACGAACTCTGCCGCTGCAGTCACCGAAAGCGGATTTGCGTTATAGGTATCGTCATAGAGCGTCGCGCCGTTGATGCCGCTCAGTACCTGCAGTCGACCGCCTACCGGACGCACTGACTCCAAACCGCTTGAGATACTTTCGGCCGACACGCCCAACGCTGTCGCAACTGCTGCCGCGGCACAGGCGTTTCTTACATTGTGGATACCAACCAATGGCAAACTAACCGCAATGTCTGCGTCAGGCAGGATCAGTCGAAACCGGGTTTGGGTTGACTCGGCAACAATATCCTGGGCGCGAACATCCGCCGACTCACTGAGGCCGAAACTCAATACGTTGACATCCGCGGCCATTGCGCACCAGTCGCTGAAATACTTGTCATCGGCGTTGAGAATCGCGAATTCAGGTCGAACATCGCCGCGCAATATTTCGCCCTTTGCCACAGCGACTCCATCTATCGAACCGAAGCCTTCCAGGTGCGCCGCGGCAGCGTTGCTGATTACCACAACGTCCGGTTGGGCAAGCGCGGCCAGATAAGCGATTTCGCCAGCATGATTCGCGCCCATCTCCAACACCGCGTACTGATGTAGCTCACTAATTTTGAACAACATAAGTGGCATACCTATGTCGTTATTGAAGTTCCCTTTGGTCGCCAAAGTGGGCGCGACCTGCGACAGACAGGCAGCAGTGAGTTCTTTCACCGTGGTCTTACCGTTGCTGCCGGTGATACCGACAACCCTGGCCGACTGTTGTTGTCGCCATGCGGCGCCGAGGCGTCCGAGCGCGAGTCGCGCGTCATCAACCTCGATTTGCGAAATTGGTTCGTCAACAATCGTCGCAACAACGGCCGCTGCAGCGCCATTGTCACATGCCTGCCTGACGAACTTTCCGCCATCGAAGTTGGGACCGTGCAAAGCAAAAAATAACTCGCCGTCACGAATTGTTCGAGTGTCAGTGCTAACACCATCAAACGGGCGATCAGCCCCATGCAAGACTCCGTGCATTGCTGATGCTGCTGATGAGAGTGTCGCGTTCACTCGCTCGACCCCGTCGTTGCGGCTCGTTTCGCGAGATTCGCAGCCGCTACCGTGTAGTCGGAAAAATCCAGTCGTTCCGTGCCAAGCAGCTGATAATCTTCATGCCCTTTGCCGGCTAACAACACGACATCATCAGACTTAGCCGTCGCAATTGCCCACGCGATTGCTGTCGCCCGGTCCTCGATGATCTCGGCGGCCTCGGAATCAGCGAGCCCGGCTACGATGTCAGCAATTATTTTCTCAGGCGCCTCTGTTCTCGGATTGTCATTTGTAATGACAATCCGATCGGCCAGGCTTGCCGCAGCCTGTGCCATTAATGGTCGCTTGCCTGCGTCGCGATCGCCACCGCAACCGAAGACACAGAAAAGCTCGCCTTTGCAATGGACTCTTAGTGCCTTTAACGCGACCTCGATCGCTGCCGGAGTGTGTGCGTAGTCGACATAGACACGCGGCAGGTTTGCAGTTGATGCAACTTGCTGTAACCGTCCCGGCGGCGCAGTAGCTTGCGAGAGTGCCTCACAGGCCTCGGTCGTTGATACTCCTTGCTCAAGCAGGAAAGCGAGTACGATGACCGCGTTTTCTACATTGAAGTCGCCGAGTAGAGGCAAAGTAAATTCAGCATTGCCCCATGAACTTCGTACACGGACAATTGAGCCGGACTCATTTACGTCCACCGAACTGACAAATACATGCGACTTTTCACTTGCAGCGCGGCTCATGTCAGTGGAAACAATGACGGCTTCCTGCCCAAACCGATCGGCCAACTTCGCGCCGAAGTCGGAGTCAATATTGATGATTCGATGCTCAGGACTGCCCGCAGAAAACAGACTCGCTTTAGTTTCAGCGTAGCTCTGCATGTCGCCGTGATAATCAAGATGATCACGGCTGAGATTCGTGAATAACACCGAGTCAAAGAAAGCGCCGTCTACCCGATTTTGCGCCAGGGCGTGCGATGAAACTTCCATCGCTGTGTGCATAGCACCCTGGTCACGAAAATCGGCGAAGCGCCCGTGCAACTCCACAGCGGCCGGTGTCGTCATGCCATCACCAGCTTCGATTTCTCCGATACCCGAGCCAAGAGTTCCCAAATAGGCGCAGCGCTGTCCCAGACGTTCGAGACATTGGGCAATCAACCAGGCGACAGTGGTCTTTCCGTTCGTGCCGGTAACACCAACCACCTGCATCGCCTTGCTGGGAAAGTCATAGAAGCGATTCGCAATCTCTCCAAGGTGCTGTCCAAGATCTGGCACAGAAACCATAATCGTCTCAGAGTTGGCTGTCGGCGCAGCACCTGTTGTCGAATCCCACGCAATTGCTGCTGCTCTCGCCCGGGTCACATCGGCGACGTAGTCGAGGCCATGGCCACTCGCACCCGCGCAGGCAAGAAACAGATCACCCTCGCCAATCTTGCGGCTATCGCTGGCAATGCCACTAATTTCAATCTCGGGCGCGTCGGCGAAACCTTGCAAGAGATGAGCAAGTGTTGGTTTCGTATTTAGGATCTCTGCAGGCATGCTCATCGACTCATGGCCTGGGCCTGCATGACGCTGTCCGAGTCTCTGGCTGGGAGCGCATCTGGCGGAACGGCGAGAAGTCGCAGCGACTCGGTAATGACGTCAGCGAATACAGGAGCCGCCACATCACTGCCGTAGTAAAGCTCACCACCAGGCTCATCGATCACGACAACCGCAGCCAGGCGTGGTTCGCTGGCCGGTGCAAGCCCCGCAAAGATCGAAATGTATTTGTCTTCCGAGTAGCCGCCCGCTGCAAATTTCCAGGCTGTACCGGTTTTGCCCGCGACGCGATAGCCCGGGATTGATGCTTTCGTTCCCGTACCGCCAGGTCGCACGACCTCTTCGAGCATTCGGCGCACCGCAATAGCGGTGTCTTTGGACAGAATCTGTTCGGCCTCCGCCGGCTGTTCGAGTGCGACCAAAGAGACCGGTCGCATAGCGCCATCGCTGCCCAACATTGAATAGGCTTTCGCCAATTGCAATGGCGTTACAGAAACTCCATAGCCGTACGCGAGCGTCGCCTGGCTGATCGGACGCCAATGATTGAAATGGGTTAGTTGACCCGCCGACTCTCCGGGAAAGCCACTCGCCGTGAGCGTGCCGAGTCCGAACTGCGTCATCGTGTCCCACAGCTGATCAGGCTTTAGCGTCATCGCCAGCTTGGTCACGCCAACATTGCTCGATCGCGCCAAAATGGTCGTAAGACTGATTTGGCCCAGATTGCGGCTGTCTTTAATGGTCTTTGCGCCGACGACAACGTAGCCGGGAGCGGTGTCGATCACGCTGCTGGGTCTGTACGCACCACTTTCCAGCGCTGCGGCAACGATCAGCGGCTTAATACTTGAACCTGGCTCAAAAATATCCGTAATTGCGCGATTACGGTATCGCTTTGCCGAGTACTGCGACCGATCGTTCGGGTTGTACGTCGGCTGGTTAACCATTGCGAGAACTTCGCCGGTCTTGACGTCCAATATGACAATCGATCCCGACTCGGCATCCTGCGTCTGAATGGCTGATTTTAGCGCTCGATAAGCGAGGTACTGAATCCGCAAGTCAATGCTCGCCCGCAACTCTTTTCCATGGTGCGCAGGACGAATGCTTTCAACGTTTTCGACTGAGCGTCCCAGCCGGTCCTTCAACACTCGCTTTGCGCCGGACTCACCCGCAAGCCAATGATTGAAGGCCAACTCAAGCCCTTCCTGGCCCTTGTCATCAATGTCCGTAAAGCCCACCAGGTGCCCCACCACTTCGCCGGCTGGATAGTAGCGACGATATTCCCGTTGCACATTCACGCCCGGCAAGTTGAGTGCCATGGCTTCTCTGGCCTGATCCGGGCTCAGGTGCCGCCGCAAGTACAAGAATTCCTTATCAGTACTGAAAAGAATCTTGCGCATGAGCGATTCCGAATCGAGGTCCAGAATTCGTGCCAGCTCCGGGACGCTGTCAATCTTGGGCGCCAGCTCCTTCGGGTTTGCCCAAATGCTGTCAACCGGCGTACTGATCGCCAGTGGCTCGCCATTACGATCCGTTATGGTGCCTCTGTGTGCCGATATTTTTTCAGTGCGAATGTGGCGCGAGTCCGCCTGCTGATTCAGAAAATCCTTGTCGAGCACCTGCAGGTGAACAGCACGTGCGACCAGCGAAGACGCCATGACCGCGAAAAAGCCAAGCACCAGCGCTCCTCTGACGACGAACCGTCGTGCAATCTTCTGTTTAGTTTCTGCTCCGCGTGTCATTGGCGTTCAATAACGTAGATTTCCGTCGACTGCGGCCGCAGCAATGACAGGTCATCCGTCGCGACCTGCTCGATGCGGGCGTGGGTGGCCCAGGTGCTTTGTTCGATTTGCAATTGGCCCCACTCAATATTTAATTCGTCACGCTGATCCGTTAATTGCTCCAGCTCCACAAACAGCTTTCTTGATTCGTGCTTCGTGTAGATCAACGCCATAGCACTGATTACGCAGACGACTGCGAAAACGAATACCAGAAGAAACGACTGACTCGGTTGGTTGGCTTGCATCACAACCTCTCCGCTATACGCAAACGCGCGCTTCGCGAGCGTGCGTTCATCGCGATTTCATCCGCGGTCGCCATAACTGCCTTGCCAATGACTTTTAGCGGCGGCAGAAACTCATCGGGAATGTTTGGCATACCACGGTATTGCTCCGGCTCTCTGGATGCATTACGCATGAATCGTTTAACGATTCGATCTTCCAGCGAATGAAAGCTGATGACACACAGTCGGCCGCCCTTGGCGAGCACGTTCAGCGACTGCTCGAGCGCCTGCTCCAGTTGCATCAGCTCTTCGTTGATCGCGATCCTGATTGCCTGAAAGGTCTTGGTGGCTGGATGTTTTCTGGCGCCCTTTCCGGGCCGCCCGGCAGGCACCGCTGCCTCGATAATTGAGGCCAACTCAGTCGTACGTGTAATCGGCGCGTTCGACCGCGCAGCCACAACGGCTCGCGCGATGCGCGGTGCATACCGATCTTCACCAAATTTGTAGATTATTTGTCGCAATTCTATTTCGTCCACAGTCTCGAGCCATTTGGCGGCCGAGATACCCGAATCCGGGTCCATTCGCATATCCAGCGGTCCGTCGCGCAGAAAGCTGAAGCCTCTTTCGGCTTCATCCAGTTGCGGTGATGAGACGCCAAGGTCGAAGAACAGTCCGTCCACCCGGCCGGAACACCCTCTTTCATCAATCCGCGTTTCCAGTTCTGCAATTTCGCACCTAATCAGTTCAAAGCGTGGTTCGTTCCTGAGCGTTTCCGGTGCTGAGGCAATTGCCTGCGGGTCGCGATCAATAGCGATCAATCGACCGTTTGCATTGAGCTGCCTCAGAATTTCGCCGCTGTGTCCCCCACGTCCGAATGTTCCATCGACGTAGCAACCGTCGGGTTTTATTCTTAGTCCCTCAAGGACCGGTCCCAGCAGCACCGGCACATGCGCGTCACTGCTCATTTGATAAAGACCTGCCTAGAACGACAGTGATTCAAGCTCAGCCGGAAGATCGAGATCATCGTCCTCTCCGAGCCAGGCATCCCGCTTCTCGATCCAGCGTTCCTCATCCCATAATTCAAATTTATTGCCCTGCCCAATCAGGATCGCCTGCTTGTCCAGGCCCGCGAAATCTCGCAGTTCTCTGGAAACCAGAATTCGCCCGTTTGCATCGAGGTCGACCTCAGTCGCATAACCGACCATAATCCGCAGTATTCGACGGGCGACCTTGTGCATGCTTGGTAGTCGTACCAGCTTGCGTTCAAGCTCTTCCCAGTCGGGCAATGGATAAACGAGGAGGCAGTAATCTTTATCAACGGTGAGCACAATTTGTCCGTCACAACGGCTGGCCAGCCGCTCCCGATACCGGGTCGGTATAGCCATACGCCCTTTGGCGTCCAACGTGACTTTGGTTGCCCCTCGAAACACAACGATAGAGATGGCCCTGGCTTCGCTCTTCTGGCGCGAAATCTGGGCAGAACACCCCCTTCCTCCCACTTTTTTCCACTTTTCAACACTATAGATGTGCCCCTGAATTCGGTCAATAAGCGCTACTGAATAGTTCTTGTTGTACAGTGACTTAGAGGCAATTCAGTGACCCAAATCGGGCGAATTGTGGCGCAGACTGCGCTAAGTAAATCATGGGCTTACAGGAGCTTCCTCGACAGCCCCTGAAAAACGGGTCGGCAAACGGCGACAGGCCTGTATTTGCCACGTTCAAGCCCGCGGAATCACGCGGCTTGCGCAGATCGGCACAGCTGGTTCGTCAAAGACCCTGTAAGTCTTTGTTTTTATTTGTTTTAGTGGAGGTGAGAAGGCCGAAGCCAGCAATAAGCCGGGTTCTGTCTGGGACAATCATTCATCTGGGACAATCGTCACCGATTGCCTCAAGCAACCTACCCGGGAGTCTGCTCGGGACCGGCAGTGCGAGACGAGCTCGCGTACTCCCCTATTTGGTCTTGCTCCAGGCGGGGTTTACCGTGCCGCGAACTGTTACCAGTCGCGCGGTGCGCTCTTACCGCACCTTT
>RCNF010000048.1_pt1 | contig 46630 bp, 30 predicted proteins | sample 2041311 | NCBI WGS metagenome assembly RCNF01 (sample SAMN09708228, study PRJNA481090) | Marine sediment metagenome, whole genome shotgun sequencing project. | biome: marine sediment; feature: ocean; material: sediment; isolation source: Sewage treatment plant 2 marine sediment (STP2) ...
GACACGCGGCACGTCGTGTCAGCGTACTTGACGTTTGTTGCACTGGGGGAAGACGGCTCGCCCACACAGGTACCGCCGGTGCTTCCCGAAACGGAGATTGAGCAACGTCGTTTCGACGCCGCAGAGGAACGGCGCAACGCACGCCTCGCGATGCGTGCTCACGGGAAGGATATTCGTTGAGCCACACGAATTAGACACATCACTTTGCGCCGCTGGATCTCCAAAGTGTGAACCCTGTGTCCGGAACGAGGTGTAAACCATGTGACCGGAGTACACCTTGAAAAGAATGGTGGCCAGGGGCGGACCAGCCGGCAAAGCCGGCTAGCGATGCGGAGCTGCCAGAGCAAAGACCGCTTGCGGCCCGCAGTCAATGGAATCGCTGCGCTCACCCTTCGGGCGCACTACGTGCGTCTGTCGGCGGTGGATTCCTCGCTACGCTCGTCACCCCTTCGGGGCGCCTTTGGCGTCCAAATCGGCCGGAACCGATTTTTCGCGCCTCGCTTGAACCACCGACACGCGGATTTTCAGTGAATAGATTCCATGAACCAAGATAACCCAAGACCACTTAGTGCTTCAGACTTGCGACTCGATAGATGACCTTGAGTGACGGTCGGTGACTCTGGACTTGGCACCAAAGCGGGCACGCTAAAAGCGGAATTGTCATTCGGTTCGACCCCCAGGGTTTTATCGTTCAGCAAGTGTCTGGCGTCGATCGTACGCATCGCTGTAACGAACAATATTCCGTGTTCCAAGTCTGTCGCCGTTTTCGAATTCGCCAGCTCGTGCTGTCACTTCAAACATCGCCTGGCCGATTTGTTCCGCTCTCACAGCGGCACCGACAGGCGCAAAGAACCAAAACAGAAGGTCCTGCCCGATATGTGCTTCTTCGGCGGTCGGCCCGATATAGTCCGGTCCATACGCAATCACCCGGAGTTTTGTTCCTTCGGCGAACTCGAACAGGGTTCGCTCGGCCCGCACTTTTTCGCGTGCCCACATCGCGCTTGAGTCCTCTGATATATCGCTTGAACTGATGTAATGAAACGAAATGTCCGACTTGTCACTGACATTGATCCACTCGGCCACGAAGCGCGCAGGAAAGTCGACATGTATCGTCCCATAGGTTTTCTCGTCGACGCCGACAGAGCTAATTCCGATCGCCCAGTAAGCTGCATCCGCGCCCGCTATTTGCTCCCGAATTGCCGAGTAGTCGAGATAGTTCATGTGAAGAGTCATCTGTACTTTCCCGGAAGCAACGCCTTCCTCGATTCGAGGTGTTGCGCGCCGTGTAATCACATGAATTTTCCTTATATCGGGATTCGCGAGAGCGGCTTTCAAAATGCCATCCCCTGCCGTTCCACTTGCGCCGAAGATCGTGATCGTCTCGTAGGTTGCAGTTGGTTCCTCAAAGGCCGCGATTGAGTCGCCTTTTCGCGCGAGCGTGACCGCCGCGGCGATGTACACCAACGCAAACAGAGCGAATGGTATGAGGAGGATTGTTCTTAGGCGGGGAAACTTCATGGGCGGTGGATTCCAATAAATGGGGTCAGAGTAAAAACAATACATAGCTGATAAGTGAAGCAGGCTCTAGCTTTTGGGCAATAGCCTGAATCTTATAGTACGTTAGACAACAAGAAACTGGGGGCCAGGGGCGGACCAGCCGGCAAAGCCGGCTAGCGATGCGGAGCTACCAGAGCGAAGCGAGGGCAAGGACCGCTTGCGGTCCGCAGTCAATGGATTCGCTGCGCTTACCCTGCGGGCGCACTACGTGCGTCTGTCGACGGTGGATTTGTCGCGCCTCGGTTGAACCACCGACACGCGGATTTTCAGTCGCGAGTGGGATCGCCTGAGGCTTTGTCTTTGAATAAGTTACCGTAAGATCCGCAGTCGAACCGCAATTTCCTGCAAAATCTTGGTTCGAAGCCAATGACTTCCCCGAGCCGAATGTGCACCTCGCCAAGCTCGACACCGATACTGAGCAAGCCACGGCAGGCCGAATTGGTATTCGCAGTATCCCGACGCTGGCGATCCTCAACAGTGGCAAGGAGGTTGCTCGCCAGCCATGAGCCATGGGCGCCGCTGATATCGCCCGCTGGGTGCCTGCGAATTGTGGCCAATACGCGACAAACAAATCCCTGATTTTCTTTGTTTTGCCCCAAAACCACACTATGCTTGAAGGTACAAGCAATTAGGGTATAAGAGAATTGTCTACTCAAGACAATACACAAATTATCAGGGGGCAAATCATGAGTATTAGAGAAAAAACGACGCGGCGCCATGTCGTGCTTCCGGCAGCAATTGCGTTGCTGGGTTTATCAAGCGGCGCGATGGCGCAAGGGATCGAAGAAATAACGGTTACGGCAACGAAGCGTGAGGCCACGATTCAGGACGTACCGTTTTCCATTAACGCGCAAACGGCTGCCGATATTCAGCGTACGGGCGCAACCAATCTGGAGGAACTGTCGAGAAACGTTGCCGGCCTGACTGTTCAGAATCTCGGCCCGGGCCAGAGCATGGTCGCCATTCGCGGCGTATCGGCGGGCCAGATCGTGCGCGATCAGCCGGGCGTCAAAGAGCAAGTGGGCGTCTATCTCGACGAGTCAGTAATTTCGTTGTCCCTGTTTACACCGGACTTTGATTTCTTTGACCTGAATCGAGTGGAAACGCTAAGAGGCCCTCAGGGCACATTGTTCGGATCAGGGTCGGTCGGCGGAACGATTCGCTACATCACGAATGAGCCGGACAGAGACGCATTTGATGCGAGCATCGCACTGGACGTCAACACCATCACAGATGGCGGTACGGGCGGTTCGATCAAAGGTATGGTCAACATACCTTTGGGTGACGGCGGCGCCGCATTGCGTCTCGTCGGTTACACGACTGAGTACGCTGGTTGGATCGACGCCCGCATGGAGTCGGGTGGTTCGCGGTCGGACGTAAACGACGGCAACCGGACCGGTCTCCGGGCTACGTTGGCGTTTGATATCGGTGACTCGATCACGATTACGCCACGCGTCGTGTATCAGGAGATTGAAACGGGCGGATTCAACAGGCAGGAAGTATTCAACCTGTATGCGAACCCGTATACGGACGGCGCAGAAGGCACACCCCGCGAACCGATTCAGTTGGGTGAACGCGAACAGCACCTGCTCCTGGATGAGGAGTTCACGGATGAAACATTGCTGGCTGACCTTGTCTTCGAAGCATCGTTTAATTCCTTCGATTTCACCTTTGTAGGCAGCCAGATGACTCGTGACATTCTCGTTAGCCGCGACGCCAGTGCGTTGAGCGGAAGTGTGTCAGTGGATCTTGGCTACCCGGACGCGGGCGTGCTGTTGCCGTCGAATCTTCGGGACACGACGGACCTCACGCAGACGACGTTTGAAGCTCGCGTGAGTTCGAATTCAGGCGAGCGCTTCCAATGGCTGTTTGGCGCCTTCTCGTCCGATGTCGAGCGTGACTATCTGCAGTACCTGCCGACGCCGGGCTACCAGGTAGTAACCGATGCAGTTAACGGCGAAGGTACCTCTGCCGACGTGGCCAATGGCTTTCCGGACCTCGACGCGCCGTACAACGCGAGCCTGCCGTACGACATCGAGCAAGTCGCGGTATTTGGCGAAGTCAGCTTCGATTTCACGGATGCCTTTGCCTTGACGGTCGGTGGTCGCTGGTACGACTTCAGTGAGTCGCGTCGCTTCTACACAGGCGGCTTGTTCGCGAACGGTGATGACCAGACTGACGACACCTCGTCCGATGGCTTTACGCCGCGCGTGATGGCGAGCTTTGATCTCAATGACGCAGTGACGCTAAACGCCCAGGCGTCGCAGGGCTTCCGCCTCGGTGGTGTGAATGACCCGCTAAACGCGACGCTGTGTACGGATGAAGATGAGGAAATCTTCGGTAATTTCCAGTCCTACGACGACGAGACGATGTGGAACTACGAGTTTGGCGTCAAGTCCGTCATTGGCAGCGCCGTGACGCTCAATGCCGCTGTGTTCTACTCTGAAATTGAGAACCTGCAGGCTACGCTGGACGCAGGCTCCTGCTCGTCACGTGTATCCTTCAACGTGCCCACTTCGCACACGCAGGGTGTCGAATTCGAGTTGGCTGCTGCGCCGTCAGAGTCATGGTACTTCTCAGTGGCCGGCAGCTTCCTCGAGGCGGAGTTTGATTCGACCGTGGTCGATGGCGATGGCGGCGTGATCGGTGGACTGGAGGCTGGGAACCGCCTGGCGTCGGTTCCCGATTTCCAGATCGCCGCATCGGGCAGCTACTACCTCCCGATCAACATGTTCGGCGGTTCGGAATGGTTTGCAACCGCTACGATTCACCACGTTGGTGACCGCATTACGCAGCCGAGTGACCAGGTGCCCGGTGCTGGCGACTTCTCGTCGGGCCTGCCGTTCGGTGGCGCAACCGGTGACGAGGTTACATCACTCGATCTGCTACTTGATCCATACACGATCGTGAACCTGAGCACAGGTATCGAGAAAGGCGATTGGTCGGCCGTGCTCTACATCCAGAACGTGGGTGATGAGAATGCCAACCTGTCGTTTGATCGCGAGCGTGGTGGCCGGGCAAGGCTGGGTTTCAGGACCAATAAGCCGCGGACGATCGGTATTACGTTCCGCAAGAGCTTCGCAGGTACCTAGAAGACTGCCAGCTTCGGCTGACATTGCGCCCGGTCAGAAATGGCCGGGCGTTTTTATTTGAGCGCGAGTTCCATGCGGATGAGCGGACGCACGCCATCCCACAATTCTTCCTGCGCGTTTGCGGTGACCTCGAAACCCAGCAACCCGTAAAGGCGTTGTGATTCGGGCAACCCGTCCGTCGTTTCGAGGAAGACCCGGGAACGGCCATTCTCACGGGCGTAGCCGAGGGCGCAACTGACCAGGTCCTTGCCGAGTCCGATGCCACGAGCCGATGAGTCGACCAGAAGCCACCGAAGCTGACCAAGATTATCTCCGCGCAGGATCATGGCTGAGCAACCGAGCAGTTGGCCATCACGCTCAGCCAACCAGATGCGGCCGTTGGCGCCGGCGTCAAGGATGTACTCGGCGACTGTGCGGGCAACAAAGGCTTCGAAAGACAGGCCATAGCCGGGCAGCGCGTCATACACTTTTCCGTGCAGACCGATGATGCGACCGAGGTCGCCGACGCGCAGGTCGTCGCGAATGGAGATATCGTGACTCATGTCTGCGGCGACCAGTACCTGACCGGCCAGCGACCGGCCAGCAACCGACTGCGGATTTTCTTCAGAAGGCACTTCAGGGTCGGATATAGCCCAACGGACAAGAGCTTTTCTCGACCACTAATGCGGTATTTGAGCCGCCAACGGCGACCCCCGGCAGACGTTACTTGCGAGTAGCGCCCACCACCGTCGAACAGTTTATAAGTTCTATTTCCTGACTTTGCAGAATTGATTTGTTTGACCGTTTGCACCCGTGGGGTAATCAAGCTTCAGGACTTAAGTGACCCCAAACCGTACCCCAGCAGGAAGCCGACTGTCAAAGAACGTCTTGGGACGACTATGGAAAACAATTACCTGTTTTTCATTAACTTATGGGTATATTTTTAGGGCGACAAACTTGGGTGGATATTTTCGGACGTGGGAATGGTGGCCAGGGGCGGACCGATTCGCAAAGCGAATCAGGACACACGCAGTGCGCCCCGCAGGGATGAGAATCGACTCCAGTCGATTCGAATCAATCGACCCGTGCAAAGAAAATCGCTACGTCAATCGACTGGCGCTTCGTCTCTCCGTGCAGGACACGCGGATTTTCAGTCGCGAGCAGGATCGCCTGAGGCTTTACATTTCAGAGAGTTGCCGGGGCGCCCGTTGCCGAATTTGCATCACCGTGCCGAACTGTACACAACTCAGTCACGCAAAACTCACGCACAGAAACCGTGAATGATTACTCCTCGGCGGAGCTGGAAAAACACATCCACAACGTCGCCGTCCTGGCCGACTGCCCGCCAGAAAAAATCCAATAGCTAAGCCAGGTTGGATACAAACACCGCGGCAATCGCCAGCGGCGCAATAACGCGAGCCAGCACCAGCCAGAGTGTGAATACTGCTCCGTCCCCAATGCCAAGTTGTGCAACCTGTACTTTTCGCGACACCCACCATCCGGCGAATAACGCATACAGCATGCCGCCGAGCGGCAGCAAAATGTTGGACACCAGGTAATCAATCAAACCGAATGGCGTTTTACCTGCAAGTGCCGCGATGCCGTCCAGAAGAAAGACGTTCTCCCAACGCGAAAATGACAGCACCGTGATCAAGCCGAGCACGAAAGCCACGCCACCAATCATGCTCGCCGCCTTTGGCCGACCCATGCCGCGAACCTCAAACGCGCGCGCTGTCATTGTCTCCAACATCGAGATGGACGACGTCAATGCAGCAAACAACAACATCGCGAAGAATACGCCTGCGACGACGCTGCCGCCCGGCATTGCCGCGAAGGCCGTCGACATCGTGACGAAAATCAGGCCCGGACCTGCAGAAGGATTCAGGTCGTACGCGAACACGATCGGAAAGATCGCCAGGCCGGCGAGAAGCGCAACCAGCGTGTCGCCGAATGATACGGCGATCGCCGAGCGGAACAGGCTGACGTCGTCGGGCAGATACGCCGAATAGGTCAGCACGGCACCGACGCCAACGTTGACCGAGAAAAATGCCTGCCCTACCGCGGCCAGCACAACCGCGGGCGTCACCTTGCTCAGGTCCACGCTGAAAAGGAAGTCGATCGCGCGACTGAAATCGCCCGTGACTCCGGAGTAGACAACCAGCGCGATCAGCATCAGAAACAGCGCTGGCATCAGCACTCGTACGAGTCGCTCGAGCCCTAGCTTGATACCACGCGAGACGATAAATACGGTCGCCCCTGTAAACAGGAAGTGCCAGACGATCATCCAGGTCGGGTCGTGCAGGAAGGCACCGAAATCGCGTCCAACCTCTTCAGGCGAAAGTCCGCTCAAACCACCGGAGACTGATTTAAACAGGTACGCTGCCGTCCACCCGGCGATGACGCTGTAGAAGCTCAGCACCAGAAGCAACGCGAGCAACCCCATCCAGCCCACTATCTGCCAGTAGCCGCTCGTACCGCTCTCGAGGGCAATGTTGCGCATTGCTGTCGGTGCGCTCCGCCTTGCATGCCGTCCAATGATCATCTCGGACAACATAATTGGCGTGGCGACGAGCAGAATCGCAATGACATAGATCAGGACGAAGGCGCTGCCGCCGCTACTGCCAAGCGTGTAGGGAAACTTCCAAATGTTTCCGAGACCGACGGCGGCACCGACAGAGGCGAGTATAAAAGCGAATCGTCCGGACCAGTTTTCCGTATTTTTGCTTGTCATTGTGCCCCCCGGCTCAGATCTGCGGTTGAAATCATGCGTGACCGATTGTCGCCGTACAGTCTTTTATAACCTGAAGCGCCAGATCGATGTCTTCCAGATGCGTATGGTACGTCAGTATGGCCATCCGAATCGTAAAGTGACCCGCGATTGTCGTCGATGTCATAAACACCCGCCCGTCATTGTGAATGGCTTTGAGCAATGATCGACTTGCAACATTCGCATCCGTCGACTCCGGGCAAAATCGAAACGTAACGATGGATAGATCCGGTCTCGGCCCCAATTTGATTCCGGGAATCTCACCACACTCATCGTAGAAGTACTTGGCAAGTAGCAGTTTCTCCTCAAGCGCCGCGGCGAACGCCCTGCTGCCATGAACCTTGAACGGCAACCAGAAACGTAACGCCCGTGTCGGTCGCGTTAGTTCCGCCGAATAGTCGCAGGGTGAACGCTCGGTGTCGCCTGCGACGTCCTGCATGTACGTTCCACGCGCATGATAAGCATCAAACAATTGTTGACCATTGCGAACGAGCACAACCCCAATACCGCACGGCAGAAAAAACCCTTTGTGCGGATCAAGGATCAAGGAGTCTGATCGCTCGATCCCCTTGAGTCGTCGCCGACCTTCGTCACACAATGCGAATGCGCCACCGTAAGCCGCATCAACATGCATCCAGACATTCGACTCGGCAGCAATATCGGCGATTCTGTCCAGCGCATCGACGGCCCCTGTATCTGTCGTCCCCGCGGATGCGCCGATCAGCCAGGGGCGCAAACCGGCACTTTGATCTTGCCGAATACTTTCCTGAAGTTTGTCGCAGTCCATCCGCATTCCTGCGTCCAGCGGGACCTCCCGAATCACGCACTCGCCGAGGCCGCCAACGTGCAATGCCTTGCGAAAAGTATGGTGCGTGTGTGCGGTGAGATAAACCACCGCCGACGGAACGTCCGCACTCTTAATATTGTTCGCTTCTCGTGCGGCGACGACCGCCGACAGCGCTGCCATGCTGCCACCCGACGTCAGATCGCCCTCGGTAGTATCAGGATAGCCGACAACATCCGCAAGCCAGCGCAACATCGCATGTTCCAGTCGAGTCGCACCCGGTGCGGCGGCGCCAACACCCGCGTAGCGATTCGAAACCGCCGCCAGGTAGTCCGCAATAGCCGCATCGTGGAGACCGCCGCTCGGAATGTACGCGAAAAAGCGACTTGATCCGAGGTTGTGCCCGATGCCGTCTACATACTGATCAAGAATCTGCAGTGCCTCGCCGAAAGGTCCAGGCTCGGCGGGAATCGCAAACGCGTCAATTGCATCTTCGCGAGGCCCGGCGGCCGTGTAAACCTCGCGCTCCGGCAACGATTCGAGAAATCGCTCCGCATGCTCGCCTGCTTGCCGCAGCCGGGCAACCCTTGTTGCCGATGATGGCTCCAGCGGTGCGGCAAGCTCTCGCAGCTCGTTCAGTCTTTTGGTTAGCGACATCTATCGGTCATTCCGACGGCTCAATTTGATCCGTATTATGCGGCAGTTCTCGACTACATTGCTGAAAATTGACTTGCCGTTTTATGCGTCGCTACCCGCTGACGGACCGCCTCCACGACCAACTCAGGCGCATCCTTTTGTATGTAGTGCCCCGATCCTTCCGCCACCTTGTGTGCTACCTGACAATAAATGGGGTCAGAGTAAAAACAATACATAGCTGATAAGTAAAGCAGGCTCCAGCTTTTAGGCAATAGCCTGAATCTTATAGGGCGTTCAATAACAAGAAAGTGGTGGCCAGCGGCGGACCGATTCGCAAAGCGAATCAGGACACACGCAGTGCGCCCCGCAGGGGTGAGAATAGACTCCAGTCGATTCAAATCAATCGAACCACCGACGCGCGGATTTTCAGTCCACAAGCCTTAGTCACTGATATCGCTGCCCTCGGTGTTCTAACCAGCCTGCAGGATGGCGTCCCCGCGGATCGTGATGGGTCCAGTGAATGACGCCGCCTTGTGGGTTGGTTTCATACTCGCCATAGAACTCAACGGTGTCGCCAGTACTTAGCGACGGTATTCTTGGTGCCAGGTCAATGTTGTGGGCAACCAGCAGGGTTTGTCCGGAACTCATTTCCAGCGTGAAACGCTGGTGGCGAGAGCCCTCATTGTCATCCGCAAGGATGCGTAACACCGTGCCGCTACCCGTTACCTGTTGACCGGCACGCCACTGTTCACTGCCTGTGCTCGACTGCGTGCTGGCAGGCTGAGTACTGCTCGTGGAAACTTCCGGGATCAGGAATCGCTCGTAGGCCGCGTATGCGACCACGAAGACAAGTATGTAGCTGAGTTTCTTCATTCGACCCTATTACCTCACGTTGCGTCTCTCTTGTTTAGCACGCTGTATCGACAAGCGGCTATTATATTGACCGCCGAATAAATGGGGTCAGAGTAAAAACAATACATGGCTGAATAAGTAAAGCAGGCTCTAGCTTTTAGGCAATAGCCTGAATCTTATAGGGCGTTAGAAAACAAGAACCAAAGAACGGTGTCAGGTTTGTTTGTATAGTTTCAAAATAAACCTGACACCTTATTCGTCGTCCCGGAACCTAGCTGCCCATTCGCCAGATTTCGCCTTGGTCCACGGCCCTGTCGCGATGCATGAGTATCCACTCGGCGTGTTCGTTCAGTGCCGCACCGCCCAGTGCCTGCAGAATCTGTCGCTGCTCCTGCGGATCGTCGGTGTTATCGAGCCGGCGCCGTGCGTTCTGGAACAGCCGCAGCATGAACTCGTATTGCTTGATGAGATCTTTCTCGGCGGTCGCGTAACCGTAGCCCTGGCGGATACCGTAGAGGAGCAGCATTGTACCCATGGCCGCCATAAGCGGACTGGACCAACTGTCCGGCAAAGACGCTCCGACGGTCACGAAGATCACAACGACGCTGACGCTTGTTAGCAGGCTCAGTCGCCCTAATCGCTCGGTTAGTCGGTGACGTTTCACTTTGTCGATTGCTTTGATTGCAAAATAACCGAGTTGGCCGCCTCCGCGAATATCGCCGATCCACTCGCGCAGCACGAAGTCCAGCCCCGTCCCGCTGGCTGTTCTTTCAGCATCGCAGTGTGTTCCGGCCACTCGCATGATGTTGCGAATCCAGCCGAGCTCCGGATCCTGAGTCTGCAAAAAATTGTCGTGCATGTATTTCGATTCACTCTCATGGCCAACGCCAGCAATCGCCCAGTAGAATTGCACCCGCAGCCCTTCTGCCAAGGTTCGATAGTCGAGGTACTTGCGATGCCAGCCCTGTCGTTCCGACTGAAAATGCACCACTGCCGACGCGACAAAGAACAGCAGGAACGCGAACATGTAGATTTGCCAGCCCTTAATGTCCGTATAGAGGATGAACATGAGTCCCATGAGGAACGCCAGTGCGTGGGTCGCGCGCAGGGTCAGCAATGCTCTCTTTTGGTAGCGAATTGCGAGCCAGTCGGCGATACAGAAAAGTCGATTGATATCGTCCACCCCGGGTGGCAGCTCCCCTTCCTGTTCCGGCGTGTACAGTGGATACTTCTCGGCTTCGATGCCCTCAGCATGCTTTATCGCATCGCGACTGAACTCACTACTGCGCTGGAAAATGAGTTGGTGCTGTTTTGGCACTTCGTGACTGCGCGGCGTTTTCCGGTCCTTGGTAAACCAACTCCAGTCAAGCGGCGCCTGGCCCTTTGCAGGCGCACCGTTCGGGCGGTCGCGCGAGCAGACGATGTGGTAAACGAGATCGCTCTCGTCATCAACCAGCATCTGCTGCGTCGCGACCGAGTTCGGTGTATAGCCGGGCATGATGTCGTCATGGTGAAACTTCACCACCTGCCCGGTGCCGCCTAGCTGGTTCGTCTGCTTGCCATCCCAGATCGCCAACAGAATATGACAATGTGCGCACAGGAAGACACCAAGTTGCGCGTATTGCCGTGTGCGCTCGGGTCCGCCGGTCCGAATTTCCTCTTCGGTATTGCCACGCGCGAGTGGCAGTTCATAGAAGTCGGTCGCACGTGCGCACAGTGCTTCGAAGTGTCGCTTCGATTCCGCGGACACAAAGTCATCGCGATAGATGTCCTTTGTCATCGGCAATGTGACAAGCAGCTCGACATTCAGCTCAAGGGCCACTTCGGCCACCAGCTGATCGGCGCCCTCGGCCAGCGCCGACATTACCTGCAGGCGACGGTCTGGGTAGTTCTGCTGAAGTAGTCGCAGCAGGTGTGCGACCCGCTCTCGAATGGCGGGCACCTCCGATGGCACGAGATCACGGTGCCCGGTGACGGCCACGACCAGGGGAATCGCAAACGCGCTGGCTTGTCGAGCGGTCGCGCTGGAAACGGAAATACGATCGGCCGTTGCCGGTACGTCTATCGATGCGGGACCTGTTTCTTTTGTTGTCATCCGGACTGCAGATTACCGCAAAAAAAGGGCCCTTGCGGGCCCTTTAATCGTCATGCTCGCGGTCGACTGTGGCGTTCGCCGCAGTACGAAACGCTATTGAATGACCTTGTCGGTGTACATGAATATACCGTTGCTGTTACGCATTTCGGTTTCACCCTGGTAGTTCTCGCCCTGAATCTCTGTATAGGTAAGATTCTGAACCCACCAGTCGATCAGCTTCAACCTAAAGCGCGCCGCGCTGTAACGGCCTTGATCGTGCCGGATGATAGCCGCTCTCGCCAAGTGCCGCATCACACGGTGACCCAGTCTTTGGAAGAAATTGTCGCGCAACGCAATGCGGGACTCGAGAATGACGTCCTGCAAGACGTGCAGCTTGTAGCGGGTAAGGCGGGCAAACTCGTCGCGAACGCCATCCGGATTGCCAGCAAAATCGGCGTAGAGTGGACCAAAGTCGATGTGCAAACCGACAAAATAGTACGAAAAGTCATTGGTCTTGCCGCGCGAACTGCCGCATTCGAAGTTGACCTCAGCGACCGAGCCTTCGAACCCGTGCATCATGCCAAGCTCATTCTCCGGCATATCCTCGAGGTTGGTCTTCTGATAGGCCACGACGTCCCGGTTTTGCGGGTCATCCGGGTTGAATAAGTTGGTATCGTACGGTCCCGTGCAGTCAAACAGATTGTTCGGAAATGTTTCCAACACATTGTTTGTCACTTCGATTGTGCCGCTGGGAAGGGTGATGCCTTCCGCGTTCGCCACGATCACCAGGAATTTCGGTGAACCGCACAAGTAAGCCGGCAGCAAAACGTCAGGTATCAATTCCTCAGGATCGGTCGCCTCCCCAAACAACAGGCGCGTTGTCGTTCCGCAAAGAGTGGGATCATCGGTGAATTCGTATCGCCGCGTGTCGATGGTCGCCATTCCCGTCAGTTCTACCGTGTCGGGCAAGTCGATATCAGAGCCGACTGATAGAGGACAAGTCTCGATGCCAGACACGCATGCGGTCGCATCGACAGGCACGTCGTACTCGACAACGTAGCCGCCGATGTTGCCGAGAACACGCTCGTCGTTCCAACCGGGAATGTTGCCGAGTCCGATACCGAGGTATTGTTCCTCGACACCACCGTTGTCGTTGGGCTCACCGTCCTGCCAATTCGTGTAAATGAATGCGCCTTCTCCGTTCTCCCAGGTCCAGTTGCAACCCGAAGACCCGCACGGCGGTGAGCTCTGGAAGCCACCAACCCACGCCTCTGACGGGTGCAAGCCGGCCAGTACCCGCAGAGATTCTATGAAGGCGTCTTCGCCCGCGGAGGTGATTGTCGCAAGGTGCCCGTTGATCGACTCGTACACTCTCATTTCTGCCGCGGTTTTGGCTATCAGCCAGGACTTGTCCGGGTGTCCGGAACTCGGATACGCGATGACCTCATAAAAATGGCCGTTGTATTCTCCGCTTGCGGCCGCTGACGGCATAGTTGCTGCGGCCGTCATCGGCACAAGCGTAAACGCTGTTAACACTGAGACGAGCCAACTGGATTTGATAATCACGATGTTTCCCCGGGTTGTGTGAAAAGAGCTGCGGTCTGCCGTATTTTCGTGCTGCACGAAATTTATGATGGCGGACAATAACCCTGCGGCGGTTCCTGCTGCACGGCACCATGGCGGTCACGCCATGCGCATTTATTATTTTTTATTTGTGGGTCTTTCTACAACCGCGCCGTTATCTATTGTTTTATCGAGCAATGCGCGTGAAGTACAACATACCCCGGAACGACCTGAGCGGCAATTTATTTGCCGACAAATCATGGTCATTATGTAAAACAATAAGGCGGCCAGATTCACTGACGCAGCAGAGCGCGCAATTGCGCCGGAGTCAGAAGTTAGCGGCCATCCCTCGCCGCACGGTACTTTTCGGCCTCTGCGGGTCGGCTCGTCCTGACGTATAAATCGACGAGCCACTGGCGTGTACGAGAGACGAGAAACGGCAGCGCTGAGGTGTCATTGCTTAGCACGTTGTAACTTTCGACCAGCAATGGTTCTGCCTCATCGTACCGCTTGAGTCCGGCGAGCGCCGCGCCGACTGCGCTGGCAGCGCTGGCCGTGCGCGAGTGATCGGCTGCATAGGCTTCCTCGTAGATTGCACCGGCATCCTGTGCGAGTGGCAAAGCTTCGTCGAATCGGCCGGTTTCAACCAGAAGGTATGCGAGCAGCGTCTTGCTTGCGGCAACATCGGTGTGCTCGGGACCCAGCAATTTGACACGCAGATCAATGGCTTCCCGTAACAGCGGCTCGGCAGAAGCATGATCCTCTTTGTCTATTTGCCACATCGCGAGATTGGTCATGCCACGTGCTACCTGGGGATGTTCGTTCCCGATCGTGCGCCGGAACATCTCGAGTGACTCTTTCGATAATTCAACGGCGGCGTCCCGGTCGCCTTTCAGGTAGGCCGCGAACGCCAGATTGTTGAGTGCCTGCGCGACGTCCGGATGATCCTCGCCGAGCAACGTCCGTTGCATGTCATAGGCAGCCCTGTACATCTCCCCGGCTTCATCGTACTTACCCTCGGTCTGCAGGACGTACGCGATATTATTCAATCCCATTGCGATTTCAGGGTGCGGCTCGCCAGAATAGAGTACTCGCTTCATGGCCAGCGATTCGCGAAACAGCCTTTCTGCTTCCTGGTTGTCCGTGGTGACAAATCCGAGGTTGTTGAGCGCTTCGGCGAAGTCGGGGTGCGGCCCGTCATGCAATTCCCTTTGTATTGCGACCGCATCACGCAATAGCAACACTGCATCGTCATAAAAGCCCTGGTCATACTGGTTCAGACCAAGGCCTTCGAGACTCTTGGCAACCTCAAGGCTGCGTTCGCCGATCAGTTTTCGCCGCAGCTGCAGCGCTTCACGAAGCAATGGATCTGCTGCCGCGAAATCTCCCATGCGAGTAAGCAGGTCTGCCAGCTCGTAGATTGTGCTAGCGGTTTCGATGTTTTCAGTACCCAGCTCTGCACGACGAATTGCCAAAGCCCCCTGGTACATCTGCAACGCAGGGTCGTACTCTGCTTTGAGCTTCATCACGTCTGCGAGACGATGCATCGATCGCGCTACCTCGAGGTCGTCGTCGCCGTATAGCGCTCGCCGCTTGTCGAGCGCGCTTTGCAACAGCGACACGGATTGCTCGTACAGACCGAGGCTGGTGTACACAGAACCCATTGTCTCCATCAGCGTCGCCTGAATAGCCGGCTGCGCAGTCAGCTCGGTCTCGATGCGGGCGGCGCCCGTATCCATGATCTCGCGCGCTGTGATCGAGTTGCCGAGCGCCTCGCTCGGATCGGACACCTCGAACAGGCCAACCATGAAGTTCGTGGTTTGCTTCGCCGTTTCCGCTTCAACCTCGGCGCGCGACCGTGCCTGGTCGGCAAGATCGCGTTGCTGTGTTGCAAGGTAGGCCGATGCTGCGGCAACAATTCCCAGCATCGCGAGCGCTACGACAACGCCGGCTTTGAGGCGCTGAAAGCGCTTCGCTTTGGATATGGATGAATTAATAAAACCGGCTTCTGCGTCGGTGAGCTGCAGGTCCTGTTCGCGCAGTGACTCTGCTTCAACGAGTGGCTTCCCGGACGGCAACAGCAGATCCGACGGCCTGTCCTCGGCAATCCAGCGCTCGGCTGCGCGCGCAATACGGCTTCGAATACGCAGGTTCTCGCGGTTCTGCGCCACCCACTCCTGCACCCGCGGCCAGTGCCAGAGCAGCGCTTCGTGTGCGACCGTGACGACGGCGCTGCCATCGTCCGCCAACTCGGTAACGAACAGGCGATTCTCGACGAACGTCTCGACGAGCTCACGACTCTTGCCCATCGTTGCGCTCGACCATGCGGCACGCTTGCGACCAATCTGCTCAAATCCATCGCGCTCGATACTGACCAACGCGTTCAATACCTTGGGCAACTCGGCTTCGACATCGTCAGGCAGGTCCTTGAAGACCTTTTCTGCGCGTTTCGCCAGCGATCCCTCAACACCGCCGAGCTCGCGGTAAGTCGCCAGCGTAAGCATGCCGTCTTCGGTGCGCCGCTGGTAAAGCTCCTCCAGCGTAAACTGCAGCAAAGGCAGAACTTCCGGGTGCTCTGCGGCGGCGTCACGCAACATGTCATCGAGCCGTTCACTGCTCTTCGGGTCCTCCTCAAAGCGCAGTCCGGCCGCGCGCGTTGGCAGGCGAATCATCTGCCCCATTTCGCTGGCGGTTGGCGCCATCAGGTCGTACTGACCATCGCCCTCCTTGAGCGCAACGAGTTTTGGCAACTTGCAGACCGCCTGGTAGAAATCGCTGCGTAGCGTGCCGATCACCCACACTCGACCACAACGCGCGAGCGCATCAAGCACATCGACAAACGCCTCGCGCTGTTCCTGCGAGATTTCTTCCTGCGTGTACATCTCTTCCATCTGGTCGACGACCAGTGCGAGCTGAGCGTTGGCGGCGCTGCCGTCCGGTTTTTTCTCTCGCGTCAGGGCACCCTTTATCATGGATGTCACAGCCTGCGGCGACTCCCGCAGAATCTGTGCAAGCTCTTCCGGGCCAGAGCCGTCCGAGTCAAGCTCGGGGAGCGCTTCCTCTCGCAGCAGCGCTTTTGCGAGACCGGCAAACAAATCGCCGCGAACATCCGTCGGCCTGAATACTGCGCGACGCCAGAGGTCGACGCCCTCAATAACGCCAGGTTTGGTCAACATCGGTAACACGCCGGCACGCACGACCGAAGATTTGCCGCCGCCGCTCATACCAAGGACCAGGACGAACGACCGGTCGTCTGCACCCTGGTCGCGCAGGGCCTGCAGGATATCCGACACGGCTTTTGTGCGGCCAAAGAACACTGGCGCATGCTCGAACTGAAACGCCTCCAGACCACGGAACGGCGAGCCTTTCTTCCAGACGGCGCGGGCTTCGGAAGTCGATGCCATGCTGGCAGGAATCTGCCGGTCGATCAGCCGGCGAAGATGGGTCTCGACCACCTCCTCGAAATCGCTGGGCGCCTCGAACGTGTGAAACGCTGCAACCAGCGTTCCCTCAGCCTTGTCGTGAAACCACTTGTCGACAAACGTGTCGAGTTTCTTCTTTTGCGATAGTCGATCGAGCAGCTCTTTTTCATCGTCAAGGCGCACTGAGGGGGGCGCGGTTTTGCGATACACCAGCAAGTCCGGCTTGCCGGTTTTACGAAAGCCTTCGATGGCCTCCTCAAATTCGTACTCAGTGCCGGATTCGAATCGCGAACCGTCGGGCCGAACGAACTCCTTTGGCAATCGGGTTCCGAGCCGTGACCAGAGGACCGCAATAACGACGTCGGTATCCGACGGTTTGACGATCTGGTGTTGAAACGTCGATGTCGCGACAAGCGGCTCTTTTTCCCACAGTACCGGCTCAAGCACGACCTTGCCGACGTACTCGCTCTGAAGTCGCTCGATGACGCGGTTGGCAATCTCTCGTTCTTCGAATACGTCGCCGGGCGAGGAAATGAAAAATCGGAGTGTCTTCAACGTTCTGCCTTATTATTTATTTGCATTTTAGTGGAACGCGGCCTCAATAGATATTAGGGAGCTGGGTCGCCGTAGGCACGCGGCAATCATTCCCGCCATCGCCCGACGCGGTACATCAGGCATCTCTGGGCCGCACCGGTCGACACAGCGGGAAACACGAGGACAAACTTCCGCTCCAATCTGTGTAGAGCGCACATTCTCCAATCGAACACTTCTGATCTGGCCGTTGTCATCAACACGAAACCGATTATGTCGGTAACACACGTGCGACCTACTAGTTAGATACTAAATGCCAGGGTACTGACAACTTAACCACCGCTGATGGACAATAGGAAAATGAATACCTGTAAGCGTCACCGGTTCCCACCCGAAATCATCAGTTACGCCGTTTGGCTCTACCATCGATTTAATTTGCGCTGTCGTGATGTTGAGAATCTTCTCGCTGCACGAGGCATCACTGTCAGCTACGAGACGATCAGACTCTGGAGCGTCAAATTTGGGGTTCGATACGCTCGGCGCCTCAAACGGCGGCATCGTGGTTTCAGCTATGAGACTCGGTAGGTTCTCTGGAGTGAGGGCCGGTGATCATCGACGTGGCACCAAGATCGGGCTTCGCTATGCTTTTCGAGATGCGGGCTAACGAGGACGACGGGCAGCTCTTCGAACTCATCAGGCACTCTGTTGATGTGGACGGTGAGGATATCGATATTGCCAGACTGGATAAAGCGCTGTTCGCTTGAACGCAGTGCGTGGGTATATTCGAAACGCAGGTTACGTTGCCCAAGTGAGAGCATCAAATCTTGACCCAAGTGACCGCGTCGGACCCTGACAACTGCGGAACCTTGAAAGGTTGGTTTGTAGGCGTTACCAACTAGTAAAGTGCGTGTACGATCGTCGATGGTTCAGTTGTCTGAAACCAGGCTACCAGGGCGCATCGTCACAGTACTTATTGGCCACAAGCTTTCCGAGGTCCTCTGCGATCGCCAGGAAATCTTCATCCAGTCTCTCGACTTGCTTTGTCTTCGTTTCCCAAATCTCGTCGTAAGTTTCGCCCTTATCCCTGAGAAGTTTTGCTTTCTCCACTATTTCCGCTGTTCTTAGCGCACCAACCACTTTCAGGCAATCAATCGTTTCGTCGATGAACTGACCATCAGTATTTGTCAGATACTGCCCGAGCCCTCCGTTCATCACCTCAGCTTCGAGCAGCGCGATGTAGTAGGTAGCCCTTTCAGCATCGCTGAGCCTCTCGATTTCGCTCTTGTCGGATAACTTTTGAATGCTCATCCACAGGCTGTAGAACCACTCGTGCCAGGGGTACTGCTGTGCCCCGCTGGCATCGTCCTGCGCTCGGGATATTTTGATTGACATCAGATCTTCTAACTCGAATACATCGACCGAGATGGGCCCATTCTCATCGCTCGACTTGTATCTTGAAGTTGGGGACGACGCGTCGGATTCGACCAATGAAAAGCCCATAGTGGGTATATTGTGCAGAATCTGAACGACCGCATCGGTGCCGTTGGCAAGCAACTCATCCAGCAGATATAGCTCCAGGTCCGCGCGAGTATCCGGCCCCTCTTCGCCTTTGCTGATGCACTCGAAGGCGCTCGCCACTTCTTTTTCGTCAAGTGTCATAACAATATTCGCCGGTCCGCGTCGCCATGTAGTTTGACTCACAACATGGCCAGCTTAAAGACCAAGAGTTAACCACAATGAGGTAGTGATCCCTGCCTCTCTTCTATCTCTCCATCGCTCTGGCAGGCGGCTCGGGTCGACACGTTGATAAGCCTGCGCTCGCGTTAGGAAAACAATAATTTGCCACTACTGCCTTCCTAGAGTTGCATGTATTTTACTGTAACCTCGCAGAGACCTTCGTATGAAAATTTGCCGCGGGTTTGTAATCCAGGCAATGACTGATCACCAGCATCCGTTGATTGCAGCATATCGGCCTCGATATTGATCTTCGTGTTCCACAGGTGGGGACTTTTGGACAAATCTTCCGCTCCCCTGCTGTCCGATATCAAAGCGTTAAAGGGTTCGCCGTCAACCCACATTTCGAAGCGGCTCAATGGCGCCGAATTGTAGAGTACGTTGTACATCCACAATAATTCTTCTTCAGAGTCACTTGGCGGTTCGTAGTTAAGTATCATGGTCGCAAATGGCTGGTCGCCGTCGATGCCACCACTGTAATTAAATTCTCCGCTTTGCATGTTCGGATTATCGCAATTACCGAAAACGTCGCAACCCTTGCCAATGACGTCCAATGTGAGAATGACATTTGCCAAACGCTTATCAACGACTCGCGTTATGTTCATGCTGCACATCGCGTTGCCAGAGCCATGCTCTCCCGGCAGATCAACCGCTAACGAGCCCGTCTCAACGTCCTCTTCAGCGGCCTCAAACGCTTGCCAGTCATCGCTGTCTGGCTGCACTGTGGACGATGAATCTTCGCTATCCGCGCCACAGCCATGAAGCGCAAAGCTTAAGGTCAGGAGCCAAACAGTTCTCGTCATCATGTATCGTCCGCACAACCGAAAGACCTACACTAAGTGTAAACGGGCGATGGCTCAAGGGGCAGATCAACCAGGCAATAGAGGTCGACGTTCTCTCTAGCCTTGCCGCGGTGTAACGGCCATCTCATGAGCCAAAGCGCGAAGTGTCTGGCCACATTTGAATTTAATGGTGGCCAGAGGCGAACCAGCCGGCAAAGCCGGCTAGCGATGCGGAGCTACCAGAGCGAAGCGAGGGCAAGGACCGCTTCCGGTCCGCAGTCAATCGACCCACCGACACGCGGATTTTCAGTATTCAGTTATGTTTGTCGATCGAGTTCTCGATTGATCTATGTGCATTGGTAGAAACCAGCTTTCAGTCCGTGCTGCTTGCTATCAAGTTCTATATATGTCGCTCCGGTTGTGTATTCTTCCCGGCTCATTCACACCAAAACTACACGCGGAATTCCTGCTGGCGCGGGACATCTCAATGCCTCAAGATGCGCGCCATTCGCGCACAGCCTTGACCAAAGCGCTGGCCGCCGGCTGACCAACAGTTTGATCGTCGTCGGCGAGTCGTATGGTCACAAAAATACCCCAGACGGCGCTGAGCACAAACTCTGCGCATTGATCCACATTCAAACCGCGCTTGAGCTTGTGGTTGGACTTCGCCCGAGTTAGTGCACCAACAAAACGTGCATGCATTTCCTGTCGAAACACCTGAACCCGTGATTTTATAGCCGGCCCGGCGGAGTCCGCAACGAGGGCTGTATTCACGATCAGGCAGCCAAAGTGAGCAAGCGGTAGCGGCGAGTCCGGACTTACGATCGCCTTCACGAAACTCTCGATGCCGTCGAGGCCTCGATCGTCAAGATGCGATTTCTGTGCCGTAGCAACCCGTTCCGTATAGCGATCGAATGCAGCAAGAAAGAGGCCCTCCTTGCTACCGAATGCATTGTAGAGACTGACCTGCTTCACGCCGGTCAGTTCTTCCAGATGGCGCATGGATGTTAGCTGCAGGCCACTTTCCAGGAATGCCATGCTTGCGCTGTCTAGTAGTGCCTCAGTATCAAATTCTCGTGGTCGTGCCATCTGTTTCCTCCGTTGTGTTGCAATTCTATAGCGGTCGCTATAGTATAGCAACCGTTCTGTAGCGACCGCTACAAAATGAAGGTTCTACAGGGATTTTCCCAGCGTCACACACAAAGGAAAACGACATGAACAAGCTAAGCAAATATTTTCAGACAGTCGGCATCGCAGCAACACTCACGGCGGCCACATTCACAGGAGCGGCAAACGCAAGCGCCGGAGACAGTTCGGTCAAACTGCTGACCGTCCAGTTCGAATCTCGTCAAGTGGTACAAGTTGAGATCGGCGATTTTCACTTCATACCGGGACAGGTCGCTCCAATTCATACCCACGCCGCTCCAGCTGTTGGCTACGTCGCCAAGGGCGAGATCATCTATCAGGTGGAAGGCGAAAAGCAGCAGATCCTGAGTGCAGGCGATGTTTTCTACGAGCCTGTCGGCCCTCGCATTTTGCGTTTCGACAACGCCTCAGCGACAGAAGAGGCGATCTTTCTGGACTTCAACCTGGAGCAGGTTAATGAGCCTTTCATCGTCTTTGAAAAAGCGCCAACTGAAGCCATCGACCGTCGCACGCTGCCGACCATAGATCTCGTCGATCAAAGTGTTGATCGAGTAGACATCTACGCGAGTGAACTGGATCGCAGCGCGTCAATCGTTCTCGAAGGTGACGAGCCGTCACTAGGTCTGGTTGCCGAAGGCGTCGTTGAGCTTCAGGTCAACGGCGAAGCGAAGCAGCGAATTGCCGCAGGTGGAACTTTCTCACTTTCAGGCGCTGACTCGTCAGCGACGATTGTGAATGTTTCATCTGAAGTCGGCGCAAGAGTAATCACATTTCGTTTGCGTTAAACGCAACAACAATTAGGGAGAAAGATCATGAGTCATTTTATTTTGGTACACGGCGCCTGGGAAGAGTCTGGCATGTGGAACAACGTTGCCCCGATTCTGGTGCAGAAAGGCCATACGGTAACGGCGGTTGATCTGCCGGGACACGGCGCGAACAAGCAAGAGGGTTTACAGGTCACTACAGAGCTCTACATCGAAGCGCTTGTGGATGTTATTAGCGAACTCGATTACCCGGTAGTTCTCGCAGGACACAGCATGAACGGTGCGCTTATCTCAAATGTTGCTGAAAAGATCCCAGAGAAGATCGAGAGACTGGTCTACGTCACCGCCTTTTTGCTAAAAAATGGAGGATCCGTTTACCAGGCGATGGAAACTGATGCTGAAGGCGGCGCCTTTCCGTATATCGAGTTCTCCGACGACCAGGCGTACGCGACGTTGCCAGTTCCATCACTGCGGATAATCGGGTTGCACGACGTCGACAAAGACGAGATTGAGAGAATCCTGCCATTAATGGCCGAGTGGCAAGGAACTGGTCCGTTCATAACTGAGGTCGCGGTGACCGAGGAAAGATTCGGATCGGTCCCGAAGACGTTCGTACGCACCGGTATCGACAAGATGATATCGCCGGCGTTGCAGGACTCCATGATAAAGAACTGGGAAGTCGACTCCGTGTTCGAGCTGGAGTCCGGCCACTTCCCGACGTCATCTGTTCCCGGCGAATTGGCCGAAGCGCTGCTTCGTGCCGCCGCAATCAACACATCGAAACTCGTTAGCAACGCCTGACAGTTGGCCACATCGACACTATTCAAACGATCTGAACCCAAGATTTAGTTTAGGAGCTATTTATGATCAATCTGACCAGGAAACTTGCAGCTACGTTCATACTACTGGCGCTTGCCGGCACCGCGGCAGCCGCGCTGCCGGATCCCGGCGTCGAAATCGTAAAAGGTCGCACCGCACTAGTGATTACTGATCCGCAAAACGATTTCCTGAGCCCGAAAGGCGTTACCTGGGGCGTAGTCGGTGAAAGCGTCACCAAGAACAACACGGTCGATAATATCGACTCACTATTTGAAGCGGCTAAAGCCAATGACATGCCGGTGTTTATCTCACCGCACTACTACTACCCCACCGATCACGGCTGGCAGTTTGAAGGCGCACTTGAAGCTCTGATGCATGCGATTGGCATGTTTGACCGCGAAGGCGCGTTGACAATGGAAGGTTTTGAAGGTTCTGGTGCCGACTGGCTCGAGCAGTACAAGAAGTACATCGATGACGGCGAGACCGTGATCTCTAGCCCGCACAAGGTCTATGGCCCAGAAACGAATGACCTTGTGCTGCAATTGCGAAAGCGCGGTATAGACAAGGTGATTCTCGGCGGCATGTCCGCTAACCTCTGCACCGAGTCGCACATGCGCGAACTCATCGAGCAGGGCTTCGAAGTTGCGGTCGTTTACGACGCGACAGCGGCTGCGATCGTGGAGGAAGGCAACGGCTACGAGTCTGCTCTTGTGAACTTCCGCTTCATAGCCAACACCGTATGGACATCCGAAGAAGCGGTACAGAAAATTGGTGATTCCAGGTAACACACTCATCTATCCACGTTAAATAGCCACAGAATTACCGGAGAATGACATGACACAAATAACCGCGATGCTAACCGAAGGAATGGTGGTAACCCTGTCCAACGGGCGACATGAGTGGACCGCCGACGAACCACTCGTGGTGGGCGGTACGGACACAGGACCCAATCCCTACGAATTGTTGTTAGGTTCGCTCGCAGCCTGCACTTGCGCGACTGTTGCCTTGTACTGCCAGCACAAAGGTCTGTCGCTGAATTCGGTGAGCGCGACCTACGATTTTTCACGCGTACATGCCGACGACTGTGAAGATTGCGATATTCCGGACAAGGGCTTCATCGAACAGATCACAAGCAAAGTTCACATCGAAGGCGACTTCAACGATGCGCAGAGAAAGCGGCTTGCGCAGATCGCCTCACGTTGCCCTGTTCACAAGACGCTGGCGCACGGCGTCAGTATCGAAGACAACGCAACGTTTGGACCAGAGGGTGGCGAGTGAGTGACTATCGTTACAATAGATTTACAACCAGCCTGCTTTTTGCCGACCTCAAATTTAGACAGGGCACTGCTGCCCCGGGCGACACAGTTCCGGGATTCGAGCTGATCACAACTCGTGACGAGCAGCTGGTGAACGCCGATTTGTTCCGCGGCAAGCCGGTGCTTTTTGTCTTCGGCTCCATGACTTGCCCGATGACAGCGAGTTCTGCGCCGTCCATACAGGAGCTGTATAAAGAGTTCGGCGAACGTGTCGACTTTATTATGATGTACGTTCGCGAAGCGCATCCCGGCGAAAACTACGCGCAGGCCGAAACGTTGGAGGACAAGATTGAGTCCGCCCGTGCACTGCAGAAGTTTTATTGCATCGACTGGACTGTAGCGGCTGACACATTGCGCGGCGATCTGCACCGCGCGCTCGACCCGAAGCCGAACGCCGCCTACCTTGTGAGCGGCGACGGCGAAATCCTGTTTCGATCGTTGTGGGCTGCCGACTACGGTGCGCTGCACTTGGCTTTAGAAGATGCTGCGGACGGGAAGGCGTTGCGACGCACGCAGAGCACGCGACTATTCGGCCCCGTCGTTCGTGCTATGGGATCGGTTCGAGAAACCATGCGACGAGGCGGCCCGCAGGCGGAACGCGACCTCTGGCGAGCTGCTTTCCCGATGGCACTGACCGGGATGGTCGCGTCATGGTTCGGACCGCTTTCCCCTGGCCAGCGTGGAATCGCGGCAGTGGTCACAATGGCGATAGGGATGATCGTCGTAATCAGCTTGCTTTCGGCTGTAGTGCTTGGCTGATCGCAGTCGCCCACGCACTCGGTGTCCAGAAAGAATAATGGTGACCAGGGGCGGACCAGCCGGCTAGCGATGCGGAGCTACCCGAGCGAAGCGAGGGCAAGGACCGCTTGCGGTCCGCAGTCAATTGAACCACCGACACGCGGATTTTAAGTGAACAGATTTCATGACCCTACGTAACCCAAGGTAATGCAACGGAACGATTAGCGGCAGATTCTTAACACCGCAGGTTACCTTGAGTGACGGCAGGTGATCCTGGAGTGGGCACCACTCTTGCATTTTGACCGGCCAACATCTCGACGGTGCGACCTTTACTCCGGTTTTCTGAAGCGCAGCACGTAACGATCTGTCCTGCCGCGTATCTCCGGGTCGAAGACGCCCTTCGTATGATCGTCTTCAGGATTGGTCAACTCATTGCTTTCGCCGTCGAGGACGAAGCCGGCGCCCTCGAGTTCAGAGATCACGATCACCGAATCGATGCGATGCAGTGTGTCGCCCGTTTCCGCAGGCGACCCGCTAACGGCCTGATGATCGACGATCCCTAACGTTCCACCAGGCTTGATACCCTTGTACAGCTCGGCAAGGAAGGCAGGTACATCGATTTTCTCCCAACCGTATTCTTCCGACGACCAGTAGAGGTCGTGATAGTTGAGAATTATCGTTGCCACATCAATGCTGTTAGCCTCGAGTGCAAGCTCATTGTTCTCGGCGAGCAGGACCTCGGTATTGGGTAGGCGATTGTCAACATGCCGGTTCGCGTGTGCCTCACCGACAAATCCCAGAATCGGCGTGTTTACGTGCGCGACGACCTTGCCGCTCTCGCCAGCCACGTGCGCAAGCAGTTCAGTGTAATAGCCGCCGCCCGCCCACATCTCTAGAATGATATCGCCGGGCTGGATACCGAAGAACTCGAGTACGGCTTCGGGCTTACGACTGGCATCGCTGGCGCGATCCGCTTCGGGACGCGTCTCGCTGGCGACGGCTGCCGCGTAAGTGGAAACATCCACTTCGACGACGCCTGCTGCAGCGGGCTCTGGCTCACTTGCGGCAGATTCGGGTTCGCTCGCCGGCCGGTCACAACCAGCGACCACAGATGCTAGGGTCAACAAAGCAATTATTTTTCTCATCGTCCGCTCCGGTATAAGGTGAGGATTCGATAATACCGGTATCTTACCGGACACACCCTCCAAATTGCCGTCCAATAAAGAACCCGCGGCGTGAAGGGCGGGGCTGAACGGAATGTGAAAATCTGGACATCTGTAACCCCCGACCCGGAACCTTCTCCAAGGCCGGTCTCGATCCGCCCTCGCCATAGCGGTGAGCGTCGAAGGGACGAATCGTTCATACCGGACAAAGTGTTAACTATGTGTCCGGAACAAGGTGTAAACCATGTGACCTGTAATTTGACTCATAAGTTGGCCGGCCAGGAGACCATAAGATGGCCAATCTTGGCTGAGCGTAGATTTTGGAAGAACCCAACGCGCCGACCACGGCTCGCTGGTATTAGTTTGTTTGCCGAGGGTACGTCAGCTGACTCTTAATTGTTCAACTGATAGTGACGACCCTGCCCAACAACTAGTTCAAATGCCCCACTCGCTTCCACTCGCGAACGAGGTTCTTGGCAAGGCTCTTGGCCGTGCTCTTGGCTCCCACGAACAACAACCCGGAACCGCGAGTAGCAAGGTTACCGACCCAAACGGTTCGCATTGATTCCGTATCAACAATCGCAATCTCAAATGACGCGTAGTCGTGCGCATAAGTCACCTGTGTGGCGAAACCGGTTGTCGTGGCACCAGTAGTGGTTGCGTTGTACATGACCATACCAGGCGTGGTGTCGCTGCCGCTTGATCCTAGTGTGATCACAATTCCGGCATCGACGCCATGAAGTTCGTAGACCTTGGCGCTGGATTGCTGATCCCATTCGCGGGTCGGCGCGAAGAGATCGTCATGCAAAAGAACGCGGATGCCTTTCTTCTTCAGTTGGCGGGTCAGACGCTTGACGACATGCCGCTTGAAATCGATAGAGGCGTTCGGGAGTTGCAATACCACCGTATCAAACTTGAAATCAATGAAGTCCGGGTCAGTGTATCCCTCGATGTCCGTATGGCGAAAAGCAGATAGCGATAGAACAAGACTCAACGCCATCACTATGCGAAGGAAGGTGCGAAAGGTGCTGTTGAAGGCGATAGTCATGAAGGTTCTCCCACAATTGGTGTGCTATACCTGTAAAGCGCAAAGCACAGGACTGTTTGCCCAAGAAACTCTTGGATATCCCTCTAACTATTTCGATAGCCGGTCTCTAAGCCAGGCTCTTGCCATCCTCAGGTCGCGATCGAGCGTGCTCGACGACAGCCCCGTAACCTCTTCCATCTCCTCGAAGGTCAGCCCACCAAAATATTGAAGCTGTACGAGCTCGGCCTTTCGCGGGTCCAGCTCTGTAAGTGCAGTCAAAGCTTCGTCAAGATCCAGGAGCTCGGAGCCCGGACTGTTGGCGGGTTGAGAGGACTCGTACAATGTTATGCGCAAATCTCCACCACCACGTTTATCAGCGCTCATGTTTCGCGCGTAGTCAACCAACAAGCGCCGCATCATGCGGGCAGCGAGCGCAAAAAAGTGGGCGCGATCCTGCCACGAAACATCGACATCGACTAGTTTTGCGTAGATTTCGTTAACTAACGCCGTCGGCTGCAATGTGTGAGATTTTCGTTCCGAGCGAAACAATCTTTGTGCGAGTTTATGTAACTCGTCGTAGACCAATGGCGCCAACGCATCGCCGGCCGCCTGATCGCCGTCGGCCAGACCATTGAGTAGTTGCGTGATATTGTTTTGGACACCCACGGATTGATGCTAGCAATCCAACCACGTTCAGTCGATGTCCCGCATCCCTATTTACACTATTTGAGTGTCGAATCCAGTTCCAGAACGCGTGGATCCTGAGCGCCTAGCACCTCCATCAGGACTTCCCGCGCCTCTGTGAAGTTTTGTTCCGCGTCGCCACTTTCGACCTCCCGCAAAGTCTTGGCATGTTCAACCAGCGCTAGCGCGCTTGTCCATGTCATGGTTTCGCTTTGGTCGACGATTTTGCGGATGCGCTCTCCATAGCGGCGTGATTCGTCCAGATCATCTGCACGCCTGTAGTGCGCGGTCACTGCCGCCAGAAAGCTCAGGAGTGTTGTCTGGCTTGAGCCGGTAGTTGCCTCCTTGCCAGCTAACGCCTCGAGCAGAAGAGGCTCCGCCTCTTCGTAGCGTCGCTGCATGCTGATTGCATCACCAAGTTCCTTCCGCACAATTAGTTTGCTCGTCGCGTTTAGCTTCTCGTCATTGCGCAACACCTGTTGCAACCAAACTTCGGCTTCTTCTGGTCGGCCTCGATCAAGGTCTAGCTGACCGAGACGAACTCGCAGCAGTGTCGCTTTGTATCCATCGTCGCCCTGTAAATCAACCGCAAGCAGAAGGCCGCGTCGGAACATCACCTCGGCCTCGTCGTAGCGCCCCATGCCCATCAGTATGCTGCCCAAGCCCCGCAATCTGTCGACATAGATAAGGTTGTCTTCTCCTATCCGTAAACGCGTGATTTCTGCCGCTTCTTGATAAGCCAGTAGTGACTCATCCATGCGTCCCATTGCCTTCAGAGCGGCGGCCATCGAGCCCGTCATGTATCCGACCTGCGAGTAGTTTTCGGGCCAAACGATTTGCCCGCGCTCTATGCCGATCTCATAGATGTTGATTGCCTCCTGAAACTCATCCAGACGGATCAGCACCAATCCCAGGTTGCTGTTGCGAATAATCGAGTTCGGCGCCATCACGCCCTCCGCCTTCTCTGACAACGCGACGGTTTCACGTAGCAACGCCTCGGCCTCGTCGTAACGTCCCAGGCTCGAAAGCGCGTTGCCCATATTGCCTCGAATATCGATCGCAGGCTCAATTTCGCCGTCTCCAAATGCGATCATGATCTCCAATCCACGCCGCTGTAGCGCCAGCGCCTCGTCTGGCCTGCGATCATCCTGCAATACCACACCGAGGCGCGCCATGGTGTAGCCGATCAGACCATGCTCGGGGCCCATGTTGTTGATTCGAAGCTCAAGAGCGCGGCGTAAGTTCTCCTCAGCAAGATCAAGCTGACCACTTTGTCGATAAGCCTCCGCAAGGTCATGCAGCGAGTACGCGATCGATATTTCGTCGCGCGGCTGCGCAAGCTCCATTGCGGCCACGGCCTGTCGCAACATTGGAATAGAACGTTCTGTTTCGCCGAGCGCGGTGTAGCTGCTGGCCATGATGCGACTGAGCTCTGCTTGTAGTTGCGGTTGATCACTCAAACTATCGATCTGCTCGGCACCGCGCTCCAGAAGGTCGATGGCTGTAATCGATTCACCCTTAGCTTCATGAGGTGATGCGCTCGCAAAGAGGCCGGTAAGAAAAGTGGCAACCTGATCCGACTCAGCAGCAGCCTGATTCGCCCGGTTGCGCTCATCCGCGAGCTGCAAAGTGTAGAAGCTGGTGAGCCCCACAACACCGATTAATACGATCGCTGCTACGGACAGCCCCTTCGCGTTTCTCACGACAAATTTGCGGCTCTTGTAGAGCCAGTTGTCACCGCGCGCGCGCACAGGCTCGTCGTGAAGGTAGCGTTCTATATCATCGGACAAGTCGCTGGCCGTCGCGTAACGTCTCTCGGGATCTTTTTGCAGCGCCATGAGTGCGATATTGTCGAGATCGCCTTGCAGTCGTCGCCGCAATCGCTCGGCCGAGGTATTGCGCTGTTCGCCAATTTCACTCCGAGTGTCGCGAGAAGTCACAACCGTGCTGGGTTTGAGGGGGTCAGTATCGACTATCGCTTTTTCGTACTCTCGCGATGACGGTAGTGTCGGTCCGTACGGCGACTGGCCCGTCATGAGCCTATAAAGTAGAACACCCAGCGCATAAACATCTGTCGCGATCGATATCGGTTCACCGCGTACCTGTTCCGGGCTCGCATATTCCGGCGTCATCGCGCGCGCGCCTTCACGCGTCATTGCGATCGTTTGGCCGAATCTGCCGGCCTCAAGTAACTTGGCGATACCGAAGTCGAGCAACTTAGGATTACCCTCTCCGTCAACGAGTATGTTGCTCGGTTTCAGATCGCGATGTACGACCAGATTGCGATGCGCATAGTTGACGGCTGTGCAGACATTTCTAAGCAGCGCCAGTCGTTGATCGATACCCAGCTTCCGGGTGTCGCAATGTTCATCAATCGGCAGTCCTTCGATGTATTCCATCACGAGATACGGCAGGCCATCGTCTGTGGAGCCGCCATCTATAAGCTTGGCAATAAAAGGATGGTTCAGATTCGCAAGAATTTGGCGCTCAGCCTTAAAACGACTGATCGCATCTCTGCCCAAGAGTTGTGCCGCCATCACTTTGACGGCAACCACCTGTTTGTAGTGTTTGTCGGAGCGCTCGGCCAGGAAGACGGCCCCCATGCCGCCGCCCGCCAATCGTTCTAGTATCGTCCACGGCCCGACATCGCGCCCAACCCAAGGGTCGACAATGTCATTTGACAGTGACTCAACGGCTGCTTCTATCGGTTGCCGAAAATCCGTATCGCTGGCACTGTCCGCCCGCAAGAGATCACGAAGTTGCTGAACAAGGTCGGGCTCATTTCGCCCGAAGTCATCGACAACGGCCTCGCGAGCGCTGCCTTCCAAAGACAGTGCTCGTTGAAAGGCTTCCTCCAACTTTTTCCACGCATCCGCAGTCATGCCAAGAGACTAGTCTATTTACTGTTGTCGTGTCGCCTGCGCACCTGCCACCGGCAGCCCGGTCGCGGTTACCGCAGCACCACTACGATCATCAATGAGATTGGCGTCAGTCAGTTGCACAGTGTAGGTGACGCTGGTCGGGCCCGGCGGGGGCCCACCACCGTGGTCACCGCCACCGCCGCCGCATGCCGACAGAAAAATCGCCATGAAAATGGAGCTAAAGAACGCAAGCTTTGTTTTTACAGGTGTCATCAGTCTTCCCCTAGAAGTCGTAGCTAACGATAAAGTCGTTGTCACCAGCATCAAGGCGATACGGCGATATCATTTGTAGGTTGAGGGTGCCGTTGTCGGCCGAGTAACTTCCGTCGCCAATCATGACGTCTCCCGAATCGATTACGCCGTCGCCATTGCTGTCCGCCCAAACCCTGACTGCCCAAATGTCGCTGCTGTCGTTGCCGCTACCGCTCGCAAGCAACGTTAGATCGTTGAGTACGACATCGGATGAATTGCTGTTTAGCAGGAAGCGCAGCATAACTACGTCGGTCTGACCGGTCGTCACGGCCTTGTTCGGCACACTCACTGAAACGGCATTTGTTGCCACGGCTTGCGCGGCGATCGCGACGCCTCCCGGACCCCGAACTACACGATTTGCGATGCCGTCCGCATCATTTGGCCCGCCATCTTCGATGTCGAGTTGCACACAGTTGTGTCCCGCAGTGAGGCCCGGTAAGTAGTTGCCGCTTCCAGGGGCGGGACAGATGCCCGGCTCGCCCGGCGCCGAAGACACTTGATTATTCGCATCTACGACGAAGTCGGCCCAGCCCTGCCCATTGAGATAATTGCGATAGGTCGCGGCTGTGGGGATCGCCGTTTCCTGCGGAACAACCACAGAGACTCGATGCCCGGCACGCGGCAAGGCGTTTATCTCAAAATCGAACAAACCAGCAGGGTAGCTAAACCGAGTGTCGTCGCCATCGCTGGCCGGCACACCGTCATTGCCATAGTCAACGACATCCATCATAGAGATCATTGCATCTTCGCCGGTCAACATGGCCAGTCGCCCAAGCGACAAGATATATCCGTGGTTCGACTGCAGCAGCGCCTGGCCTCCAGCGCGCGAAACGACATGGTGGCTGACATTGCCAGGGTCGGCATAGTCACTCACTCCGTTGTCGTTGCTGTCACGCAGCTCTTCGTCCGAATCGGCAATGCCATCACCATCGCTGTCAGCCCCGGGCAGCCATGTCGGCGCAGTTTCAATGACGCGTAAATAGCGGTATCGAGTCGACGACTCAGTGGGTATTCCATTGTCAGCAACAGCCACCGAAACACGATAGACGCTGCTCTCAACCGTTGTCGGATCAAAACTAAACGTTGGCTGACTATAGCCTTCCTGCGGGGCCAGTGAATTGTCAGATGTCAGCCAATCGAAGCTGTGCGCGTCGCTCGAATCCGGGTCGCCAGACATCGCACTTACGATGACGATGCCGCCGTCCTTCGTTATTGTGCTAACGCGACGACCACCTTGTTCAATGGTCATCTGCGGCAGTGGGGCGAGGTTTCGCTCACTGATCGTTACGACGAATGAACTGACATTGCCGTTAATCGCATTGCTAGGCACGCCGAGCGTAATGGTCAACGTCTCGTCAACTTCACCCAGTCCGTCATCAATAGTACTGAGGTCGAGTTCGCCGATATTGGTATTGTCGACAGTAATGTCGCCAGTGGAGAGCGAGTAATCAACACCCGCGTTTGCAGACCCACTAACCGTGAATGGCACTGTGACCGGGTAATTGGCCGCGTCGCCGTTCAGCGCAATCAGTATTGTCGCCAGACTGCCCTCACCAATGTCCAGCGTGTCACCGACAAAACCGATTTGCGGGCTGATGTCGATTTGTTGCGTACTTTCCGCGACGTTGCCCGCAGCATCGCTCACCGTCCAGGTAATGACATGGCGGCCCGGTGCAAAAGGCCCTGACTGATCGGCAACGGGCTGTAGCGCACCGTCTTTGACATCGATCGCAGTTGCGCTTCCGATATTTACGGATGTTCTCGGACCGATTGAATCCGCGACAACGTCTGCTGGTACGGCCAACTCCGGTGCGACATCATCTGCAGCTACATTGGTGTCGGACTCGAACTCGGCCAGATTGCTGCGACCGTCGCCATCAAGATCCGCGTTGGCATCACTGGCATCATTCGGGTTCAGGCCGTTTGCTATCTCGAAAGCATCCGGCATGCTGTCCGAATCCGAATCTGCGTTATAGGCCGCATTGAGAGGAAAGGCATCGTAGATGTCTTCCACATCATCATTGTCGTCATCGGTATCACAAAGGTCGCCATCGAGATCGTTGTCGAAATCCGACTGATCGAGTGACGCGATCATTGGGCACTTGTCTACCTCGTTGTCGAGTCCATCACCGTCGATGTCGGCATCGCAGGCGTCTCCGTCGCCGTTGCCATCGATGTCCGACTGATTGGTATTCGCGACCGCAGGACAATTATCGATCGCCGAGCGGACGCCGTCGTCGTCTGGGTCTTCACCCGTGTTTACGGCCTCGAATGCGTGGTACAGGACCTGTACGTAGCCGCCATCAGGCGTTGGATTTTGCGAGGTCGTTACATCCGACGCACCGCCCGCCACGTCGTCGACGCCGTCACCATCGAGATCGCCGGGAATAGAAACTGAATGACCCAACAGATCGTAGGTCGTTGTCCCATCGAACGTTTCAACGTCATCAACCAGACCCAACGGGCTGCCGCGAAATACGCGAAGCTGCCCCTCATCTGTCAGACCAGCCCGGTTTGCACCAACCACGACATCGGCAAACACATCGGTATCGAGATGGCCCATCGCCACCGAAACTCCAAACTGATCGGGATAGACATCTCCCGGTTGCGCACCACCGTCAAGACCGGCAATCGTCTGCGACGGCACGGCGTTTACAGTCTTCCAATAAGCCGAGGCGCTGTTGTAGAAATTGATGTTGCCCGCGGCACCGCTGTAAGCGCCGACGACAAGGTCATCTATACCGTCACCCGTCGCGTCACTGCCGGTCGACAAAGCCCAGCCGAAACGCATCTGCCCGGCGGGCGCAGCGAGTTCAAATGACGGCTGCAGACCCGATCCAGGTGCCCAGCTGTTATCTACCGCCAAATAGCCGCGGACGATGTTAGCCGCTTGCGCAGCGAGCACGAGATCCGGATTGCCATCACCGTCGACATCGCCAACATCCATCGTTCCAAAATTGCCATCAGCGATAAGGAATGTTGCCGGTGCCGCATCCAGCCCGCCACTCGCGGAGCCATAGACTTGCAGCTGTGTACTCGCACCATTCAGCGCCGCATTGACGATCAGATCATCTATTCCATCGTTATCAAGATCGGCACTGAGCAACTGAACGTTGATCGATGCTGCCGGGTTGATTGCATCAATAACGCGATCAGGTTGTTGCAGGATGTCGCCATTATTGAAATAGAGGTAAACGACGTCGCCGTTTGATACAGCGATATCCGGGTGGTCGTTATCGTCCCAGTCTCCAACGGCGACAGAGCTGCCGAAACCGATGACCCCGTTCGGAGCAGTCAGCTCCGTCAGGAAGGTGCTGGCGCCATTGGCGCTGCCGTAGGAGATGAAGACCGCACCGCTACCCTCGTAAGCGGTGGCACCGATTACGAGATCATCGAAACCATCGAGATTAAAGTCGCCACCAGACATCGCGAGACCGATTCGGTCTTCGACGACGTTGTTCGGCGACTCAATTCTATCGCCAACGCTCAGCGCTTCAACTTCGGCAAGATTGGGCGAACTGCCATTCAGAAATTCATCGAGCAGCGTATACCCGTCACCGTCGGTGTCGGCGCTCGTATCATCGGCGACGGTGGGATCGAAGCCGTAGTCTTCTTCCCACGAATCCGCGAGACCGTCACCATCCGTATCATTCTGGTATCGCTCGTCAGCAGCGAAGGCGTCATCGATGTCGATGGTGCCATCGTCATCTGCATCGGCGACGCCAATGCTGACGTTAACCGTGTTGTCAGCCGTAAGCTTCGGTCCAATGTCGGTTACGTCCATGAGAAGATTAAATGACTGCCCGGCACGGGCCGCTTCGCCGTTGATCAAACCAGCGAACGAGACAGGCGTCGACTCTCCCTGCGTGAGGGTGCCAAGTGAGCACTCGATTCTCGCACCAGCGCTGCAACGTACATCGGCTGGAACGATGGTCATGCCCTCCGGAACGTCAAAGGCCAGTGTGACATTGCCGGCTTCAAGACCGGCCCAACTGCCAGGTTGGAAATTAGTGACGATTAGATTGAGTTCGAACGGCGAATCGGGATCAACCTCACTCGCTGGTAAGTCGACCTCAACACCGAGTACGGTTACCTCAAGTACACTGACTGGCGCGGTTGCCGTTGTTGGCGGTAGTGACTCTTCGGGAGCGTGCTCCATAGCAACCGTGAAGTCGTAGTTGCCAGCGTCAGCATAGTTATGACTGCCCACGATGAGGCCGCGACCACGACCGAAATCGATCTGCGGACTACGCTCCCTGCCATTCAAGTCTTCGTGCCCGGAACCTGTCCAGTTGTTGCCGAGCTCGGCGACAACGCCATCTCCCCAGGCAACGCTCAGAGCGCTGGCCTGCCGGTCCGGCTCATTATCAATATCGCTGAAGTCTGCGGTGAGTACCGTGTCGAAGCCGCGGGCTGCACGCAGATTATCGTTGAAGGTGATTGATACGGGGTCCGCGACAGCTTGAACACTCAGCTGCAATCCTGCATCACCCTGAGTGTAGTCCACGCCGTCGAACGCACGATAGCGCAAGGTATCTTTGCCGTTGTAGTCGCTATCCGGGACGTAGCGATAGATCGCGGCGTTGTCTGTAGCAGAGATCTGCGTCAGGTCGCCATGTGCAGGATCGGCCACTATTTCCAGGGTCAGGCTGTCCTGACCACCGGTACTGATAAAGCCGTCCGGGTCATAGGCGCTTAGCCGCAGGAATATCTCGCCATCTTCCTCAAGCGAGCACGGCACATCAATGTTGATGCTTGCGTCGGCATAGCAAGCAGCCTGCAATCGCTCGGGAGGGTTGAAGCCTCGAGTTATCGAGATGTTCACACTCGCCGGTTCGCTACGATCGATACCGTCGTTAACCGTGAAACTGAAGGCGTCCGTCGGCAAGAATTCGAAGTTGGAGACGTATGAAACCTTCGCGCTGTTTTCGGTAAGGTCATAGAACGGCGTGGTCTTGAATGAATGCACGAGGAAATCGCCATTCGCTGCTTCCTTCTCCATAACGTAGAAAGAGCTGGAGTTGACCGACACTTGTTCCGGTTCTCCCATATTGCCGATGATGAAGTCGGGAGTATCGCCCTGGTTCACTCCGCTGCCCGTCGACTTCACCTGACCGGCAAACGTACCGTCTGGCCCGAATCGCTGCACACGCAGGTTGCCCGTATCGGCGACGTACAGAATGTCGCGCGGACTAATGGCGAGGCTTTGCGGCGAATTGAATTGTCCCGGCTGATCACCGGAGAGTGGCGGGGGCAACCTTGTAGGGGAATCTTCGTAGCCCTCGCATTTCAAATCATCGCAGGCATACCCGTAGGAAACTTCCTTTGCCTCATCGCAGGCGCTGAATGGCACGCCATCATCGTTTAATTTGTTGGCGCGGCAGCGGCCCATCCAACCTATATATTCGCTGATCTCCCATTCGCCTGCTTCATTCATCTTTGTTGGCGACAATTTATGGATGCGATTGTGATAGGGGTCGGCAACATAAACAAAGCCCTTGCTATCAACCTTGACGTCGACGCCCGCAAGCGGTGCTTCGGACCCTACCAGGATTTCACCGATATCATCGAGTGGCTCACCGATCATCGTGTCGTTACGATAACGACTAACCTTAAATATGTCGCGACGGCGAAAATTAGGGGTGCGAAGCGGCCGCGTAAACAACTCATAGAGAACTCCGGCATTCGGGTCGCCGGCGACGCCGAGCAAGAACGACCGGGTTTCTCGGCGACCGTGTGATGTCGCATCACCCAAGTCGGTATCAAAGCTCAGGTATTCTCGTACGATCGGGTCGCCGCAACAGGGATCAACAAAGGGTGTGTTATCGAACTCAAACCATACGCGCTCGTTTTCTACGGAAAACTTCTCGCGGGGCCAGAAGGTAGGGTCCAGAATGCTATTGTCATGCGCCGCGCTCGCGGTCGGAAACAGGGAGCGTTGCGAGTCAAAACCACCACTCTCCGTCCATTTCGAGATTCGGGGAATCTTAGAAAGAACGGGCTCGGCGCCAGGCCCCGGATTAGTACCTTCCCCGCACACCCAAAAGAAGTCGCGTAGATAGTAGAAGTTCTGATCGTCAACGAAGATGAAACTTGGCTTGTAGACGAAATCGGTCGGAATCGTGCCGTTGAAACTTGGCTCGTAGTTGGACGACGACGGCGTGCATATCCGGTCATTTAGAAAGGCACCCCTGTCCGCGTCATCTGCCAGTCGAAAGTCATCGGCGAGGACGCCCAGCGGGCTGGTACGCGTCAGGTTGTCACCTTCCTCGCGCTCACCGACCGGCGTTAGTCGAAAGTCGTCGATGAAGTACGGAAGGAGGGGTGCTTCAAATTGTCCGGCGGCTGGATATGTTTCGATCTCGAATTCGAGTGGGTCGAATCGACCGTCGATCATCGGCTCTTCGTTGTCAGTACCTTCAAGCCGAATTTCGACCGCGTGCGAGGCGGTTGCGTTGGCGATATTGGAAACTGCCTTGGGTGCTATATTTGTACCGGGCGGCTTTAGCGTAACAATTTGCGTGTGCTCGGGGGTTCCACCGGTCTCGTTGAACGAGTCATCAACAGCCGTCCAGACGATCTCGTATCGATGACCGTCTGGGCCGACTTCCAATGTATTGGGTGCATTGTTGGTGACGGTCGGTGAAGGGTCGGCAAGGTCAACAACACGAGGACGACCCAGTGGGAAATCATCAGTGCGAAGATCGATGTCAGTATCTGTATAGCGAGCGAAGCTGGCGGGTGCGAGCAACAATGGCGCTGAGCTATCGATGACTGAAATTCGTTGTGTAAAAGTCGTGCGAATCACCTCTCCGATCTGCTCCAGATTCGCTGCACCATCGGATCCGGCAGGATACGGGCCGCCATTGATCTCTTCAGCTGTCCATACGAGTTCGTGCGGACCGTCGCCGATAGTGAACAGCCGCGATGTCGGTGAGTCCGTTGTTACCGTAAACTCGCGACCGCAATTATCGACGGGTGTAAAGCGGGCGCGAAGATTATCTTCCTCACGGCCAAATCGGACACCACCAAAATCGGTGGCTTCAAGCGCGATGTCTTGCCCGGCGACGTGTAGGACCCCAGTCATGTTGTCGCGAATATAAGGCGGGTTCACGTCCCACACGGTGAAGATCTGTGTACCACGATTGGCAGCGGTGTATTCGGTGGTGTCTTTGTACCATTGGTTCGACGCTACGACACCGGTGACGTCGACGGTGATTAATCCTGCCTCCTGAGCGACGCCAACGAAATTCTCAATCAGCTCGCCACGCGCGGTAACCCTTCTTCCGGCGGCCGCGCCCGACTTGGCACTGGCTGTTGCCGCTCTTGCGGCAACCTTCTTCGCGAGATAGTTCTCCGCAGCAACACCGATGGGAATCAGTACGGTGGGCAAAGTCACATCCATCACGTAGTTCATCGATGAGCGCGCCTCCCAACTAAGGATATGACGTCCTTCAGGGAACTCGGGGCGCTGCTGCAATAGGGAAGAGTCTTCGAGTCCATGATCTGCGTACGCCGATGAACCGAGATAGTAGTTGCTCAAGCGCACACGCACATCGGCGTGAGGGTGATAAACATCCGGCTTTCCTACATCGGCAAATACATCGTCAAGAGGATCGAATGGAACCCCAAAAATACTGGCATGGCTTTCTTCCACACCGAAATTGAAGTCATCTTTGCGTATGCTGTTCTGAAACTTGTAGACGCAGGATGCGCCGCTCAGGTCGCCCGTTGCGACGTTATTCGGTGGGCTCGAGAAGTCGCCCGGCACCGCCATCAATGGTGGTGTGTTCTTGATCGAGATGTCTGTGGCGAGCGCCGCGATCTCGAAGCCGGTACCGAATACGCCGGGCGCGGCAATTCCGAGGATGACGGACGAGGTGTGTGCGCCAAGTTGCGTACCGAGGGCAACGCCAACTGCTAAATTGTCATCAGGGGTCGCATCGAAAGGATGGGCAAGGGCGTTTTGTCCTGCCAATAGACAGGCAGCCATCCCGAGATGCAGCGCCAGCGCCTTCGTTGCCAAGATCGATCTGATTGTATTTGTCATCGTGCTCACCTCAAGAAGCCTCAGGAATTACCTGGCTTGTAGGGGTAAGCGTTGGTGAAGCCGATTTTTGCCCAAAAAGTACCTGGCATCAGGACGACTTCTGATCCGCAAGACACCAATCCCTTGTTTGGCCTCACGACATACGAATTCAATCGAACTTGAAAATCAGGAAAAGGCCCCATTGGTGCCAATAGATATCCCTCGGGGCACCTTTAGGTCTATTGATATGACCGGTATAGACCCGCTTTGAAATGGTGGCCAGGGGCGGAATCGAACCACCGACATGCGGATTTTCAGTGACCAGATTTCGCGATCCAACATGATCCACGATAACCTTGGAGCACGTAATGCGTCAGATTTGCGACTCGGTAAATGCTCTTAAGTGACGGTAGGTGACCCTGGTTTGGGCACCAAAGTGGGCACAGAGAAAGCTGCAATTTCGGTTTGAACCCTTTTCTCTGTTAGGGATGAATTCCTGTCGCATGCAGGGAGAATTCGATATCGGTCGTGGCGCCGCTGCCGGTGACAGTTGTGATAACCAGCAATACGCCGGTCTCACTGTTCGCGTCGTAGGTGCAGAGACCCGGGCCCAGGCTGTTGCCGTCGGCGGTAATAATGGCGCGAGGAATTGCCATGCCATTAGTGTCACGTGAAATTGAGGCGGTTGCGAAGTCGTCAAATGAGAACACTACGCAACCCTGGTGCCCTGGATCTGCCGCCAGAATGATCGGCGTGACCACCAGTATAACGCTGCCATCACGTGCGACCGAGATATCGGCTTGTTCGATAGTATCCACGCCAAGATCAGCCGCATCCTGCCCATCAAGAATGCTGCCGACATAGTCATAACCGGTTGGTGTTTGTCGCAACAACTCTATGCGCTCCAGATCGGTTCGCCGACCTGTCCCATCGACAACCAGGCAAGACGTTGCGAGGTAAGTTTCGCCATCGAACGCGAACAAGCCGGGCTCAGTTTGCAGAATGCAGTCAACGAGTTCCGGAATCCCGTTGAAATCAATCGGCGCGCCCCAGGATGCCGATGTCGCTGCAGACTTGCCCCAAACCGCGCTGTTGTCTCCTAGAAGGTCGGGTGTTGTTGCGGTTGTACGCCAGTAAAGAAATTCCTGGCGTTCATCAACACCGGTGACCGTGCCGAACGGATTGAAGTATTTCAGCCACAGGATCTGCCACGTGCCTGTCGGCTCTTTCACCAGGGTTGGCACTTCATGTGTACTCCAGCCCATTGCGCCAGTGTCGGGATGCGCCTCCATTTGCATCTCATTGACGGTACGCACAAATGTGAAGGATGCGCCGTTGTCATCACTGCGGGCGAGCCGGGTTCGTACGCCGAGATCGAAAACGGCTGGCGGGCCCGGGTCGCTGACCTGCGTATTAAGCCAGCTATAGGCCAACCATAGCGTGCCTGTGATTGCGTCGTATTCGAGACTGGGATCACCATAGCCACGAAATGGATCTGGCTGGCTGTTAACGACAGAGTGCGGGTCGCCAACGATCAACACCTCAGGGCAGGACGAGTCCTTGCTGCAATGGAATGTGATTGGACCCGGCGCGGGAGGTGGCGGAACGATTGGCGCCGCCGAACCGCTGGAGCTGCCACCGCAGGCAGAAAGACATAGCAGGAAGGCCGATAGTGCGGCTGCTCTGGAGAAAATGGGACACATGCGAAGATAATATGTCAGTTGTATGGCATCTGGCCGTGCATCGGTCTCAGTTATCGTTGCTATGGCTTGTTTGGGTCAAGCCCGATACGCCAGTATGCTGGCTCTTTGGGCTGGATGAACGGTTTGATTCGTTCATAATCGGGGCGTCTAAGAATTGGTGGCCAGAGGCAGACCGATTCGCGAAACGGATCAGGAGCGCGAACGACCTGGAGCTGCCGTCAACGCGTAACGCGGGTATCGCTGGCCCGCGGCTTAGGTTCGGTCTCTACGGCAAGATTAGTCGAATCAACGTTGGTTGCTTCATGGCTGATCTTATAAGTGATGAATCCGTTTGGAATCAGTGGAACGGCAAGATGCCGGTTATCTATAACCGGGAGGCGTAAGCGGCTCTCGCACGCCGACTAACCGACAGTTTCCTCAAACAGACGAAGCCAATTGAGTCCCAACAGCCTTTCGAGATTGGCTTGTGTCCATCCCCGGCCTTCGAGAACCCGGACGAGATTGCGGTATCGGTTCGGCGTGTCTAGTTCAGGGATCCACCGCGACTAGGGGTCGAACCGAATTAATTGGCACGTAGTACGATTTTGAGCATGGACCGAACCGGTAGATTCGCAAGACAATTCGGCTATGCCGCGCCAATGCAGATACTTCATTCCCAATATTCCACAACATGTCATAACACGCGGCGTCGACCGGCAAGCCGTGTTTTTTCACGAACAGGACTACTCACTTTATCTCGAAGCATTGCAGGAGGCGGCAGCAACCAGCGATTGTTTAATCCACGCCTATGTACTGATGACCAACCACGTGCATTTACTGGTCACTCCAGGGCGAGAAAGATCGTTGCCGCTAATGATGCAAGCTATGGGACGAAACTACGTGCAGCGCTTGAATGTTCGGTACGGTCGTACGGGCACATTGTGGGAGGGGCGTTACAAAGCCAGCCTGGTTCAGGACAGCAATTACTTGCTGACCTGCCAACGGTACATAGAGCTCAATCCCGTGCGTGCCCACGTGGTTGCAGCACCAGGGGAGTACCCGTACTCGAGCTACGCGCACCATGCGGCAGGGTCTAATGACACTCTGATTACAGCGCACTCGCGCTACCTCGAACTGGCTATTGATCCATCAGCAAGACAAAAGGCTTATAGAGCACTCTTCCACAACGTACTCGACGAAAAGTTATTAGTCAGGATACGCAGGAGCACCAATGCTTGTGGTGTTATTGGCGATCATCGATTCAAAGAACAAATTGAGGCGATGTTGGGCCGAGCTGTGCCGACCGGTAAGCGTGGCAGGCCAAGGCTGGGCAACTGAAAAATCGGTTCGACCCCTATTTCGTTTTTCGTGTCTCTACCCATTCATAGATAACCGGCAACAGAATCAGTGTGAGGATTGTCGACGTAATTAAACCGCCCACGACCACCGACGCTAGCGGCCGCTGCGTTTCTGCCCCAACACCAGACGACAGCAACATCGGCACTAGACCAAAGACAGCGACACTGGCCGTCATCAGTACTGGACGCAGGCGAAGCTCCGCCCCTCTGCGCACCGCTGCCTCAACTGTTAATCCTTGCTCACGCAGCTCGTTTACGAAACTGATCAATACAATGCCGTTCAGCATTGCGACACCGAACACGGCGATAAAGCCGATCGCCGACGGCACAGAAATGTACTGACCGCTAACGAACAACGCGAAGATTCCGCCGATCGTCGCAAAGGGTACATTGGCTATGATCATGCTGGCGTATTTGGTGGAATTGAATGCCGTATACAACAGAACAAAAATAGAGAAAATTGTGAGTGGCACAATCACCGACAGTCGCTTTAGCGCTCGTTGTTGGTTTTCAAATGCCCCACCCCATTCAATCCAGTAACCGGGAGGTAAGTCGACGCTCGCTTCGATGGCATGATCTGCGTCCTTCACGAAGCTGTCTACATCACGTCCGCGAACATCCATTTGTATAACGGCGTAGCGCTGCAGTTGTTCGCGCCTTATAAATGAGTAGCCTTCCGCGACATCGATGCTTGCAACCTCCGACAACGGTACTATCGCGCCCGAACTGGCCCGTATCGGGATGTTCGCGATCGCTTGCACTGAAGCTTTTGAGTCATCCGCGATACGCGCCGTAATATCGAATCGCCTTACGCCGTCAATAAGGGTAGAGACTGGTTCGTTTCCAATACCGGTACGCACCACCGACAAGACATCATCTGCATTGAGTCCGTAGCGAGCTAACTGACCCCGGTCCACCTGAATTCGAATCTGTGGCTTGCCGACGTTCGCTTCCAGTGAAAGATCCGTTACGCCTTCGACTCCCGCAATTACGTCCTTGATCTCTTTACTTAGCTGGTCGAGCACCGCCAAATCCTCACCGTATATTTTGGTCGCGAGCGTCGCCCTAACCCCGGAGATCAACTCTTCGACTCGCATCTGAATCGGTTGCGTGAAAGCAACCACGGCAGTCGGCACGACAACCTCAAGCTCCTCCCTCATCAGATCGGCCAACTCAGGGACTGAGCGATCTACTGGCCACTCTTCTTCCGGATGTAGTTCCGTATAGATCTCCATGTAGTTGACGTCGGCAGTCTCACCCTTTTCTGCACGACCGATCATCGCGACCGTTGTCTTTACTTCCGGAAACTTCGTCAATGCATTCTCAATGTCTTTCGAAATCTTGATTGACTGTTCCAGGGATGCCGACGGGATCGAAGTCACGCGCCACATAATTGAGCCTTCTTGCAGGGTCGGCATAAACTCCTTACCAAGAAACGGAAACATGAGGAGGCTTACGACGAGCAAGCTCGCGGCGGCTGTGACGACCTTCTTTTTGTTTGCAAGAGACCACTCAAGTAATGGTAAATATCGACGCTTGATTACTCGAACTAATATAGTGTCGCGCTCTTCCTTCGGCTTTAACACGAGTGCGGCGATCACCGGAATCAGGGTCACTGTCAGAATCAACGAACCGGCCATTGCGAAGCTGATCGTAAACGCCATTGGCTTGAATAGCTTTCCCTCCAATCCTTCCAGTGCGAACAGGGGAACAAACACGACAATAATGATGACAATCGCAAATGCGATTGGGTTGGCAACCTCGCGTGCGGCTGCAAGAACAGCACTACTTCGATCCACGGGCTCTCCAGACTCCCGCCGTTCGGCCATGACTCGAAACGCGTTCTCAACCATGACCACCGCGCCATCGACCATCATGCCTATACCGACAGCAAGGCCAGCCAGTGACATGAGGTTGGCGGATAACCCTGCCTCACGCATAAAGATGAACGCGATGAGCATGGCTAGCGGAAGCGCAGTTACAACCACCAATGCCGATCGCAATTCGCCGAGGAACAGGAACAGAACAATGGCCACGAGAATTGATCCTTCGATCAAAGCCTTGGCAGCAGTGCCCACAGCCTTGTCGACCAGGTCAGTGCGGTCGTAAACAGGGCGCAATACCACACCATCCGGCAACGTAGCATTGACGATATCGACCTTGTCTTTTACTGCAGATACAACGTCTGCAGCGTTCTCACCAATGCGCGACAACGCCATACCAAGTACGACTTCCTTGCCGTCGCGTGTTACAGCGCCAAACCGCAACGCAGGACCCTGCTCGATGGTCGCGACGTCTCGGAGGTAAACCGGCACGCCGTCTTCAACTTTCACAACCATCGTGCCAATGTCCGCTTCGTCTTGCACCAGGCCCAGGCCACGTACGAGATATTGTTCCGACCCCTGATTGATGTACTGACCGCCAACTTGGCGGTTGTTGGCCTCGATCACCTCCATCACGTCTTTGAATGTTAGTTCGTACTTGATGAGACTAAGCGGTCTGATGACAACCTGATACTGCCGCTCCTGCCCTCCCCATGACATGACATCGTCCACACCGGAGGCCGTTCGAAGCATGAGGCGAACGCTCCAGTCGTGCAGTGTCCGTAGATCCATGTCTGTGATTGCGGCGTTCAGCTGCTCGTCGGCCCGCTCCAGGGTGTACCAGAAGACCTGCCCAAGACCGGATGTGTTCGGTCCCATTTCTGGTGTGCCATAGCCCTCCGGAATACGGTCGCCGACCTCTTGCAGGCGCTCCATAACCAGTCGCCTTGCGAAGTAGATATCCATGTCATCGTCGAAGTAGACCGCAACGTAGGACAGACCAAACAAGCTGACAGACCGAATCTCTTTTACCTTCGGCAAGCCTGCCATGCCAGATTCGATCGGGAACGTCAGCAACTGCTCGACGTCTTCCGCTGCCAAACCGGGGGACTCGGTGTAAATGCTCACCTGTGCTGGCGTGACGTCGGGGAACGCGTCGATCGGAACCAACGAGATCGCACGCAACCCCAGAAATGCGACGACACCGAAGGCGACGAGCACGAGAAACTTATACCTCAAAGAGGCTTCAACTAGTCGATTTAGCATGACCGCCTCCTAGTGCGCGTGGCCTTCGCCGAGCGAAGATTTCAACAGCAGGGATTTAATGAAGAACACGCCTGAGACCGCGATCTCATCGCCTTCGTCAATACCGCTTCGAATTTCGGTCCAGCCGCCGGCGGCAGCACCGACTTCAACGACCTGCGGGTGCAGTTCATTGTCGTTTTCGACCAGGAATACAGATGATTTGCCACCGATCAGCGTTATCGCTTCGCTTGGCACCGCCAATACCGAAGGACCTTCTCCGGTGCTAACTTCGGCCTCAACGAACTGGCCCGGGTGCAGGTGGTCTTCGGCGTTGTCGACTTCGATTCGGAGACCTTGCCGCCTGGTTGTTTCGTCGAGCTGGTGGTGCAACTGAATCACACGTCCGCTGATCCAGTGACCCTCACCATGCGCGATTCGGGCTAGCGTTCCGACCTCGAAGTTGGTCAGATCGCTGGGCACCGTACTGGCTTCAACCCAGAGCGTCGACTCATCGCTGATCGTAAACAACACGCGGCCGGGGTCGATCAATTCGCCCGCAACGAAATCGTCACTTAGAACTGTTCCTTCTTGCGTGGCCAGCAGCACGAACTCACCGGTCGCCATTACGGCGGCACCAGGTTTCATCATCGCACTCGCCTGTTCCGGGGACATGCCATAAGCCAACACCGTCGCGAGCGCCTGGCGATGCGCAATTTCTGACTCGAGGTAGGTACGCTCCGACACAGTGTCCTTCCCCAGGGTTCGCATCCGCTCCCATTCCAGGTCGGAAATTACTAGCTCGCCTTGTGCCTCCGCCATTTCAACGCTCGACAGAGTTACCAATGGCTGATTGGTCTCGACCAAGTCACCGAGCTTTACGTGGCGCTCAATGACCTGAGCGGGGATGCGTGTCGTGACACTTGCCGACTTGTAGGCATTGATGACGACTTCCCCCGGCAACATTACCTGATCTGTGAGCCTGCGAAATCCTGCGGCCATAGTCGTAATGCCGTTCGCAGCGCGCTCCTCTGCCGACATTTCGACAACGACACTTTCCACTTGCTCATCACCGTGTTCATCTTCTTGGCCAAGTGATGTAAGCGCAACGAGCGGAGAAATAATTAACAGGGCAGCGGCCAAAGCAGCGACCCGATGGGTTTGAATAGTCATTTTCTAAATCCTGAACGGAGTTGTGCAAACCAACCGATTGCTTCGGTCGGTATGAAGTTACTGGGCAGGATTCAGGCGTTTGGTGGTGGTGTCGGCGGTGCCGTCGCGCGTTCGTGATTCTCGGTGGATCGTGTCAGCGCATAGTCATGCGAGGGAGAAAGTTGCGGTACGAGCTTGTGGGAAACCAATCCGATAACGTGTACATGACAAAAATGCTCACAGTTGTCACTATCATGTTCATCACCGTCGGAGTCCGGGTACCACTGGTCAAGATCATCTGCGTGAGCATGATGCGTCTGATGAAAGACCTCGTCATCTACAGACTCAGCGACGCCCTCCATGCTGGTGAAAAGCATAGTCGCAATCAACAATTGTAGAACTCCGACTCTCATACGCGGAGGATACACAGAACTTAGAGTCTGAGCCAAATCGCTGTCACGTTTTTCGGACTATCGTCAGGCTCCAGCGGGGACGCGGATCACATCCGTAATGCTCGTACCGAGCGGCGCAGTGACATGTATAAGATCGAGTGAACAGAGGAGCGGTTTTTCTCGATGGGCGTAGATCTCTACACGGACATCGCGAGAATTCCGCGCAGGGGCTTTTTGAGGATATCTCTGAGCAGACGTAAGTCTTTGAAGAGAATGGTGGCCAGGGGCGGAATCGAACCACCGACACGCGGATTTTCAGTCCGCAGCTCGCTTATGAACCGCTAAAATA